>Ga0180433_10001035_pt1 | contig 46995 bp, 56 predicted proteins | sample SS_ome_8_FD_132980 | JGI IMG/M metagenome (GOLD analysis project Ga0180433, IMG submission 132980) | Hypersaline lake sediment archaeal communities from the Salton Sea, California, USA - SS_1_D_1 metaG | ecosystem: Environmental > Aquatic > Non-marine Saline and Alkaline > Hypersaline >...
CATAATCGACGATAAACTGCTCCATTAGATCTCCTCAAACCATTTAACAAGGGAGACACTTGGACCGGCAGATACCACTCTATACCTGTTTCCAGGTTTAACCCGACCACGCAGCGAAAGCACTACCCGATCATGGCTAGCATTCAGTACTGCTTCTACCTTGTCAATTTGTGTTAGTGGTGTGTTGGTTGCGTCGGAATACAGGAACGCAATGTTTTGGTTTTCAAGTAGTACATATAAAGGCGATCCAAACGCAGCGTGCGAAGGCACACCAGTAGGGGACACACTCAGCAATTCACCAACAGTTACATCCACCGTGCCAAACGCTGCATGAGAAGACACACTATCTGGGGAAACGGTTTGGTCGTACAGCAACCACACGGTACCGAATGCTGCATGGGATGGAACTCCGTTAGGACTAACCGTCTGTGTTGCATCGGGTGTCGTAACGATGGGTATCCCGAATGCCGCGTGCGATGGGACACCGTCGGGGCTTACAGACTGGGGTACAACCATTACTACATCCCCAAATGCGGCGTGGGTTGGAACTCCATCGGGTGCGACGTTTTGATCGTATATTAGCCAGACGGTACCAAATGCTGCGTGTGAAGGTACCCCATCAGGACTGACCGTTTGCGCGGCACCTTCCGCAGTTACAATTGGTGTCCCAAATGCCGCATGGGACGGTACAGCATCAGGACTTACGGATTGTGGGACGAGCATTACTACATCTCCAAATGCTACATGGCTAGTAACAGCGTCTGGAGATATAGTTTGTGGTACAATCATCGCCACAGCACCGAACGCAGCGTGGCTTGGTACTCCGTCTGGAGATACGGTTTGTGGCACGTCCAATATAACCGTGCCGAACGCTGCATGAGATGCAACGGCATCCGGTGACACCGTCTGTGGTACAATCATAGTAACCGTGCCGAACGCTGCATGACTTAGTACACCGTCCGGCGACACGGATTGTGGTGCATCCAGCGTAACCGACCCATGTGCGGCGTGGGATGGAACACCCGTTGGACTGATCGTCAGCGGTGCCGGAACCCAAAGTATAGTACCCCGGTCTACCCACAGGACTCCGGCGCGGTTTTTGTACAGAATGTTTGCATCACTCACGGTAGGAACGCCGTGCGCTGAATGTGTTTCAACCCCATCCGGCGTTACGGTCTGGTCATAGATCATAAATGGCGTACCGAATGCTGCGTGGCTGGCTACACCAGTAGGTTCTACGGTCTGGTCGGACGCAACGGTAACTGTGCCGAACGCAGCATGGCTGGCTACCGCATCAGGGCTGACCGTTTGCGGAGTGTCCATCTCAACGGCACCATGAGCGGCGTGGCTAGCAACCCCGGTAGGAGCAATAACCTCCGACACTGGATGCCAGTAGATACCATCCCTACTGGTCCACTCTATTCCGTCACGGTCTTTCCAGTTGATAGCCATTATTGTAAACTTACTCCACCTGTTACCGACACACCACGCAATGTTTCGTAGCCTGTAAACTCTTCTGCCCCGTAATCAGGAGCGGCCCCATGCAAAACCACTTCGCCGTCTGACTTCTTTTGGAGCCACACATCATCTCCGTCGTCACGATCTATGCCAGCGGTCATGGTGATGATGTCTGTGGCATAGTCAATAGAAGATATTTCCCCGCAGTTTGCTACCGTGCCAATGCATATGTGGTCTGCATTAACGGTAGATAGATCAGATCCCCAACTCCCGTCTTGAAAGTACCGTGCATCATCCACTTCCACTGTGGTGTCACAACTCGTACCACCATTGCAGTCGTCAGCGGTAGCCACATCCGTTAAGTGTGTGCCACCGTCTATACAGGGCGACCCTGCTTGCAAGTTTAAATCTGGCTTCCCGCCCCACTCACCGTTGGTAAAGGTTAAGTCTGCCGGGGTGTCGATGTCTGGGTCTGCAAAGAGAGGGTCGGCAGTTACGGGTGTAATCGCCTCGCTGTCAGCGTTGCCAGTTGTACCGTAGTTATTGGTGACGGTATTACAGGTCGCTATTTCTCCCGTCCCATCGGGCGCATAAAATGCTGGGTAGTATGTAGACCCACTGTAGGTGTCGTCCTCTGTAAACGCATCATATGCAAGATTGTTCTTGATGACGTTGTCGTCTACATCGTTTCCCGAACAGGATGTCGTGCCGAACGAGAAGGCCATACGATAAGAGTCCAGCGCAGCCGCATCGTCCTCGTTGACATCCCCGTTAGAATCTAGCTGGTATCCGTGGTGGTAAAAGGTGTTGTTGTATACCCTGTTATTCTCTCCGTCACTGATGGATGCTTTCAGTCGTATACCATACAAGGCGTTGGCAAACAGCCTGTTGTACCGCACAATGTTCCTGTCGGTGGCTACGGTCATACCTGAACCGGATGCCCCAGATATAAGGTGCGGTCCACCGTACTGTGCGCCATACCCAACAAAGTTGTCCTCCACAAGGTTGCCATTGGGGTTTATATCGTTCCCGTCTGTCATGGACATAACCCGATAGCCGCACTTCTCAGTATTGTCGCATTCGTTCTCTGTGGACCAGCTTTCGTTGTGCAAATAGTTGTTGCGAATCACGCTGTAGTCTGTGCCGTTTACTCCGAGACTATGGTGGCAGTTGTGGTAGAAGTGGTTGTTTTCTATGGTTGCATAGTTGTTGCTACCGTTCCCAGCTGTAGGGGTGTCTGGGCCAAGATTTAGCATGGCAGGACCGTCATCACCGCCGGGATCAGATGTAAACTCTCCGTGCTCGTAGAACGTACAGCCGTGTACCCAGAGGTGGGTGGCCTGGTCGGCAACATATAAACCATTGTATCCGCTTGCGTCATAGTCCCCGTACCTGAACGTACAACTATCAATCTCTACATAGTCGCTGTAATAGATGTAACCCAGCCGGTCAAAATTCTGAAAGATAATGCCCTTAACCGTAACGTAGTCTCTACGGGCCGACTCCCCTGCATGCCAGTGTGGACCTACGCACAGGCCAGCGTTCCCGGTATTGCCACCGTCTAATATAACTTCCTCACCATTATAGTTCTCGTATGTAATGCGGCTGCCGCTTGTGCCAGAAGCTCCTGGCTGTATGCTTTCTTCGCAGTTGCTGCCGCCAATGTTGTATGTATCGGCCCGATAGTATACTGTGTCCCCAGCGGCTACGGTAGAATTCGCCTCATGCGCCCCATTCCATGCCTTCGTGCCGTCACTGCCGCCACAGTCTCGTTCTGCAACACGGTATGACGTTCCCGCACCACCAGCACAGTCTGCACCAAGGGTGCCGTCTATATAGTATGTTGCAGCAAACGCCGACGAAGGCAACAGGCACAGCACAATAGTTAATACAATTCGCATTATCACTCCGCTTTGAAACATACTATTTCCATTGAGTAGCCCGTAGCTCCACTACTATCCACCTCTGCACCTATACCAGATGCCGTAGATGACAATATTCTGTACCATGCCTCTGCGTTGTGGTCTTCTGGCGTTACAATCACATCGTCTGCGGCTGTTGCTGCCGGTATTTCATGATTGGATAAGGTCGGCGAGCCCGTCTCTCCCTGAACACCAGCAACACACACCTCAACACTTCCCGTGGTAGAGAGTCCACCAGCGGTTTCAAAGGTGCCATCGTTTTCGTAGTTGTCGAAGTTGCTTTCCCCCACATCAAACAAAAACGACCCGCCAGTCGGTCGAAATGTGTATACAAGGACTTGCTTGTTGTCGGTCCCGTCACTTGCATAGGTATCGCATGTAACCTCGTTTGTCGCATCTGCCCCCGTGCTTACCACCCATGCAACGGTTTGGTTAGAGCCGTCACTGGCAACATTTGTCCGTACCGTGTAGGTGTTGCCCACGATGTCGTCTGATACCGCCGTACAGGCAATACTTCCGTCCTGCACCCCAAAGAAGGCTACGATAAGATCGCCAGTAGCCACATCCACAGGCTCTAGATCACAGGCAAGTGCCCCCGTGGCCTGTATGTCGTCCTTGCACTCGTCCTGATACGCAATAGACACGGCAGACACATTCCCATCCACCCCGGTCAGGTCCACGCCTGTGAAATCAAGGGACATAAGGAAGGGCAAAAGTAAGAATAGCAATAGGCGTATCATTGTATGTTTACCCTTATTACTTGTGGTTGCGCGGCGGCTGCCCCTGTATAAGTAATCTCAAGCTGTGGTCTATCTGCGGCGGTTGCGTAGCTACTAGACCGAAACTGGGCTGCGCCACCTGACCCAGGATAGGGGATAATAAAACCGTAACGTATACCGCTATTGTTTGTCTGTGTTTCAACTACAGCGTGTCCAGTAGAATTAAAAGTCCAAGTTTTTTCTCCCGTGCTTGTGCAATCAACAGCCGAGTCCACCAGAGAGGCGTTGCCTCGGTCGTCGGAGCCATCATAATCCCCTGCAACATCCCCATCTACCCCAGAACTGTTTGCAACACACCCGTCCGTATTCCAGTCAGTCGGGCTTGACGCATGGTGTTTTGCGTTATTCCAGGTCGGCTCACCATCGGATGCCGCACCGGAGCTAGCTCCCGCATCTACATCCCAAGGGCTGGTGGGATCGCCATACGACCTAAGAACGGGGTAAACGTGATATGAGCCGCCGCTAGAAAGAACACTATAACATTGCATCTTTAGAGTCGTTGCAGAAACATCTACCTCACCAACATCATCATAAAAAGACTTTAAATCAAAAGCAACGAGCGTATTATAGGTATTTCCACCAAAGAGACCAGTCATCGTTGCGGCGTTGCCGCCATAGTTGAAGTCTCCAGAAGTGTCCTTCATAAGAGTATCTTGGGTGCCGGAATAGTCGGCTCCAGACCTACCACCAAAAGTCTTAGAGTCGTTGAACGTGAGCTTTGTGGTGTTCTTGTCAAGGGCAGCAACCGGAACCTTGTCGTAGTAGTTAGAGCCTGAGATAGTCTTACGACGAACATCATCATCATTTGGCGTAATTGTAGGCTCGGTAGGCTTATTGTCGTAATCTACCTCGCCAGGGCGAATACGGTGGATAATCTCGCTAGTCGTATTGTCCCTAAAGGCAATACCGCCCTTCTTGTCGGCAGACTCTTCAACTGTGGCCCCGTCTTCTTCTACGGTTATGTCGTACTTGAGGCCAAAGGTGATTTCGTCACCAGACCACGCGGCGGGGATAAGAAGTTTGGTGGAGTTCTTGATCGACTCGGGGAGAATAAAGGTGTCGACGAGGGTGTCGTTCTCGTACTTGATCTCGTAGGTAGCACTGTTAGCAAAAGTCCACTTAACGGTGTTCTCTTTAACCGTAGGCGTAGGCCACACGGCAGCAATGTCTTGAACAACTTCCTTGCCAGTGTCTTCGTTGCGAAGAACCAACTTGGTAAGCCGCCACGTTCTTTCATCATCCCAGTGACGGAAAGTAAACGTACCGTCGTTCTTTATCCACAGTTTATATACCCCTGCTATAATTTCATGGTCATAGCCAAGACGGGTAGATGTCTGAACGGATGTGTTTACCTCTTGAAAGTTTTCCTGTGCATCCTTGTAGTATTTGGGGTATGAATAGAAGGTAAACTTCCCCGCCTCCGCATCGTTCTCCACTGCATAGTCTACTGCTACAGGTTCGGCATGAACCGCTACGGGAAGCAGCAAGAGCAGGGCAAGAACAAGTTTGTTCATCAATCCTCCTCCGCATAGTACCAGAGATCAAAGGCGATAATTACGTTTGCATCCATAGGGTCTGCCCCGAAGTGGATATATACGTTAGCACCGTTAGCACAAGAGCCAGAATCAAACCCGGTATCTGCCGTAGAAGCCCCGGCAGTTGTGTCAATAACGTCCATCACGGTAGCACCGGCAGCGGTATTAAAGTCCGGGGTAGTATCACAGATAATGTCAGCATCCAGTTCCGTAGTGGGATCACCACCGACATACGCAACTCGCCACTCTGTAATGGTGATGCCTTCGGGTGCATCGTCACCCACCTTGAATAGCGGCAAAGATCTGTAGGTTGATTCCTGGTCGTAGTATCCTGCTGGGTCAAATGTGAGAGAAACGTGTTTAAGTAAAGAGAACGCTGCTTCTCCCTGTATTTCTCCTGCTGCACCTCCATGAAATACAAGCTGGTCGTCTGTAACCTGTAAGCCTATTTGCCCCGCAGACGCAAGGGCCATATCTGAGGTGGAGTTCCAAATCTCAAACGTGGTTGCCCCGCCAAAATCGTGTACCCCTGTAAATACATCCCCGTCTGCCTCTGCCACGTCGCTAACATCTGACAGGGTAGATTCCAAGCTGGCCTTGTCTGTAAGGCTTGCCTCTTTCCCGTCAAGCTGTGTCTGTATCGCAGATGTTACCCCATCGACATACAAGAGTTCTGCGGCGGTTAGAGACCCCGAGTCACTTATTCCATCGATAATGTTTATATCCGTTGTGCTAAGCGTTGCTCCGTCAAGGATTTCTAACTCTGCCTCCGAAAGGACTGCGGAGCCCATCGTAATGCTGGTGGTTGTGGTAAGTGGCTTTAAGATGTCCACCGTCGAGGTTACCCCATCTATTTCCACAAAATCCGTTTCAGTGCCAGCCACATCCACGGCTAAGGTCATTACGATGTCATATGCTCCAGCCGATTGCCCGAATATTGTTGCCTCACCGTCTGCGTCAGCATCGCTATCGTTGAAGGTCATCTTTGGGGCGGCTACCGCATCAAGCGAAACGGAATTGGCCTGTAGGGCCATATCGAAGTCAACTGTGTCTACGAAAGTGTTTGATGTAAAGTTAATCTGGTTTGCGCCACCGTCCTTGATTTCGAGGTCTTCGTCATCAACATCGATTAAGACTTCTCCGGTGCCAGCGTCTATAACCTCTACAAAGGAATCGCCCTCTGAGATTTTGTCTTCTGAACCACCACTTGTATCATCCTCCCATGTAATCGTGCCCCCCGTATTCCATTTGGGTACCTGACCGTCCGTAGGCGTATCAGAGGCCGTTGTGGCCACCACATACGCAGAAGCCGTGCCGTTATAGATTTCCAGGGCATCATACCCAGAACCCCATCCGTCTGTATCGAATGACATCTCGCCATCTGCGTCTGTGGTCGGGTCTGCGGCTATCGGGAATGTGACTATACCCGTAAATGTCGGTGATGCGGTGGGTGCTTTTGCGTCAATCTGCGTCTGAATTGCGTCGGTCACGCCGTCAACGTATAACAATTCTGCCGCAGTGAGTGAGCCGCTATCAGAGATACCATCTATGATATTTAGGTCCGTCGTGCTGAGCGTACCCCCGTCTATAATCTCAAGCTCTGCTTCGTTCAGAGCAGCAGAACCCATCGTTACGCTTGTTGTCAAGGTCATGGGCTTTAAGATGTCCACCGTTTCGGATACGCCGTCCACCTCGACAAAATCTGTTTCACTGCCTGCCACATCGACGGCCAAGTACATAATCGTGTCATATGCACCGTTAGCTTGGCTAAATATTGTGGCCTCGCCGTCTGCTGCATCACTGTCGTTAAACGTAAGCTTCGGCGCAGAGGCTGGTATAGCCGTAAAACTAACAGCACTCACACCAACCAAAACCCAACACTTTGTGCCTGGGTTGTTGTCTGGGATAATTTCTTGGGGGCATGGGCTTTCCGTCGAATCTGCCCCACAATTAGAGTCGTCATCAAGTACATAAATACACGCATCCTGCCCCGTCGTAACGACCCATCCAACATCGCCATCTGCCAATGCCTGATACGCCGGTGGACCAGCATCGCCATCGCCGTCGATTCCGTCCAGCGCTGTACCGCCGCCTGTCGGTGAACTGGCCGGGAAAAACTGTATGTCAGCAAACGAAGGGACGCTGAAACACAGCAACATAATGAACAACAAGCGGCTAAGATACCTGGACATCTCGTTGGACTCCTTTAACTCGTTAGCCTGTTTTTACGCTGCCAACCCTGGACTTCTTTCCTACTCCCTTTGGTGTAATGATGTTGTTGACGATGGCATCCCGCTCGCTGTCGCTCATACGGTTCCACTTCTCTTCCGCTGTGCGTTCAACCATCTGCGATTCCATCTGGCGGCGCACCGACCGTAACTCGGTTTGTACTTCCTTCATCTGTGCCTGAAGTTCTTCAAACCTTTCTTCCAATTCTTTGTACGTCATGTTTCATACCCTCCGACCTTGCGGTACGCCTGACGAAGCGTATCGCAGTTTGATGAATCCACGTACAAAGCGTCCAGAATGTGACCGCATTGCACATTGAAATCCATACCTACTTTGTAGTCCTTTATATGCTCATGAGAACGCATAAACCAGAATACGTCCTCAGTCATGTGGGGAACTGTCTGGAACCAGGGAAATGGTACTTTCTTGAAGTCGGAAACGCGCATCAGGGTACATCCGCAGCCGACCGCACCAACGTTGTCCCGCATTACCCCATCTTCGTCGATCAAGCGCTTGTAGTATTTTTCGTTGGCAAGTTTCAAATGTGTGCGTTTCTTGCCTACCCAACGGAATACCATCGGCTTGAAGGGATAGCCGCGAATGTAGTACCCACCGCTAACTGCGTTGAATTCCTCCATTCGCTTGATCAGGTTTGGCAACGTGTCGGACGGCATGATGGTATCGTCGTCGTAGAAGAACACGTAATCAAAGCCGCCCTTGATCGCCATGCGGATTGCGTTGTTGCGTGCGTTTGCGATTTCAACGCGGTATTGAACTAGAAATACCACCCTAAACTCGTTCGCCTTAGCCCCCCATTCATAGACGTTCGACAGATGCGTCTGGTACGCGTAGTGCTGCACCGACGTCAGCGTCTGCACGGAAGCAAGGATGGTCTTGCAGCCTTTGGGCATTCCACGGAATTTGTTTCTCCGCAAGGTCGCAATGAAGTCCTTGTCCTTCTCGGTAACGAAGTCACCAGGAAAGGGGTGCTTGTCAAACTGTACTTTGACAACCGCCACAGATCACCTCACAGATGGAAGATTGCGTCAGATCCGGTCGCAGCCCACGATGCAGTAATGTCATTGCCGTTGGGCGTTACGGTGAAACCATCCAATAGGCATATCAACCTGTTGCTGGTTGCCGATCCACCGTGTACAATGACGATTGCCGTGCAGTCACCGGCTGTCGAGTTCACCGAACTGAACGTCGTGTCGTCTGCGTCGCATACACCGTCGGTCGTGATTGCTTTGCCGGTCACGCTGGCTGTAGCTGCCGACGAAGCACTAACGTGAACGTACTGTGAGTGCGTTACGTTCGACGTGTACGTGGACTTCATCAGGATCGCTACGGCGTTGTCCGTGTCCCAATCGAACTCTTTGTTGGCGAAGCCTTCCAGCCCCTTGTTGTAGAAATCGGACATTTTTACTACCCTCCCACTTGGATTTGCACGTATACTTCCATTTCCCTGTTACTGCCGTTTGTATATACCTCATCGAAAGCGCGGTCGGAAGTGACGTCTTCCCTGGCCCTTTCGTCCCTTACGTGCCGCCACGATTTGTCGGCGTTCTGTGTTTCAAGCACTCCTGTCGTTGTCATTCTCAATGAAGCGGATTGGTCGCCGTTGATCAGCTTTACACCCGCCCCATCTATTTGTAGATCTCCGGTCATCTTGACTATTCCGCTGCGTAGTACCGGCGTCCAGTCTTCAAGGCGCTCGCCAGTTAGCCCGTCGATGAGCAGCTTGATTACCTCGAAGTTCTCTTGCAGTAAATTTACAAGGTCTTCAATGCTTTGTACACCGGAAACGTCCAGCAGCTGTAAAGATCTGTTTGCCATGTCCTCACCAGGGGTTAATGATCAACCTGCTTGTCATAGTGAATTCTTTGTACAAAGGAATATCGATACGAACCTTGGTGTAGTACCCTCGTGCTGGCCAGAAGTGTAGCAGTACATTTTCCTCGCCGGTCGTAGCGACGCTCATCGTCTTCCAAAGCGATCCATCAACGTAGACAGACACCGTTGCAGAAGGCGCATCAGCGCGAAAAAATATACGGTTTACCAACCCCCTCCTTCCTGACGAGTCGCCAATGTAGATTTCTGGAGATTCAAGGTATTGTACTGGAGTGGTTTCAGCACCATTGGTTTCTTCTAATTGATATAAGTACCCACTGGATCCAAGGTATGTTGTGTGGGATCCTGCACCCAACCGACCGCCAAGATCATACGTCCACAGGTTCTTGTTGCTGATGTCCCACTTGTGGGTTTCACTGGCGTCCGAGATCCAGATGGCGTTGTCGCTTCCTTTGAGTTCCCAATAGCTGGATGGGGAAGATAGGACGCTGGTTACTTGCGGTATCTCCACCCACCTCGAACCGTCAATGGCGTAGAACTTGTAGTCGGACGAGATGGTGTACACGATGCCGCCGAACATAGTACAAGCTGTGGATGAGTAGGTTCCTATGTCCAGGTTAAGGATACGCTTGGTCATTGAGTCGGGATCCAAGCCCTCCAGTACCCAAGTCTCCCGTTCAAGGAATACAAGAATGCGGCGTTGATCCATTATGATTTGCTGTACCGTGTCGGGAAACTCAAAATAGTTCTCACCGATTGGTCCGAAGTACCCGAATCGTGGTTCGGTAATGTACGCCTCGCTGTAGTAAACACGGTTGGTGTACGTGCCCCACAACCGGTTGCTGTAGAAAGCAAGGTTGTTCAGGGTGTATGGACATGGGTACTTGTTATCGTCGTCCAATGCGGTCAACGATGTCAGCATCTCCTCTTCATCGTCGAACGTAGTGGTTCCAATGGCAACGGTTCCTACCAATCGGTAGATGGAGGAAGTGGTTACTGACAGATCAAGCCGGAATATTTCAACGTGCGTTACGTTGGAATCATCCGAAGCACTGTCTATACTTGCAACACGTTTACCACCAACCAACGTATTCACCCAGTGAGCGTCTTTGTATACACCGCCAGTTAGTAAACTTCCCATCGTAGTTGTGTTTGATCTGGCACCGTCACCGCTACGCTTGAAGCGCATTTTGTATTTAACATAAGTGGGGTACGTAGCGCCGTCTACTTTGTATTTGTTGGAAAGTGTATACGCATTGTACGTCATCCATCGGTGGGGAGAGATGTAGAAGCTGATGTTTGCGCCAGCGTCGGTAGCAGGATTGGTTTCGTCTGGATGTAATGCTACGGTTAGTTCCGTCGCGCTGACGAAGGTTACTGTACCGGTAAAGCAAGTAGAGTCGGTACAGTCATAGACTTGAATGTGTTCTCCAGTCAACGCAGACGTAAATCCCGCCGCCGCAGAAGTAAGTGTTTTTGTGGCGTTGTCCCATGAACCGTTGGTACCTTGCTGGGTGTATATATCTACGAATTGTGCTTCGCCCAGCGACGTTGGCGCGTCAATGCCCATGTCGTATGCGGTGTCGTCGTCATCAATGTAACCCCAATTGGTACCGTCGGACCAGTACAGAGATTCATACCAAGGAACCATCGAGGTTACGCTGCTTAGGGTTTGGGATTTTTTAAGTGTCTTGTCAAGATAGATCCCACTAGATCCTGCCACGGCGACACCCCGGTTGTATACGTTAATGCCGTATATGGTACCGTAGTCGGTGTTGCACACTTTCTTTGTGCTACGGCGGGTTGTGACTTCCTGGTCGTTGTACATCGAAATGTTTGAAGCATCCAAAGCGTGGCTAACGAACTCGCCGGTCTGTCTAGCGTCCAGCGTTTCGCCGTGCTTCGGCAGCGTTTTATCTATGCCGCGCCTGGGGTACCACTGTATTCTTCGTTTAGGCATTATGCACTATCCGCTATGACGATTGAGTTAGCAGCCGTGATCCACACAGCTACAGTGACGTTTGGCGTTGCCGCCCAGTTTGCATCGGTTGTTGCTGTCCAGGTCACAATGGAAGTAGCGATGGCCGCGCTTAACGTGACGGCTCCACCTGTATCTATACCGGACCCAAGTTCGGTTAGGGTTACGGTAGTTGCGTCACTGACGAAATGGTAGATGTGGGTTGATTGTTCCCCACTGGATGATCGGGCACTAACCGCCGCAATGCCAACTACCCCTCCGTCTGTGTGTGTGGTCGTGAAGAAGTCCACGGCTGAATCATCAGCAACGGCCCGTCGGCGGGCATAGTTCCAACCGCGTGCCAGTGTTAAATCCCCAGAATCCGCAATACCAAAACCCAGCTGGCCGGTACACACGATCTTGCTTGGCCGGAACGTTCCATCGGAATCAATTGCAATCTGGTTAGCGTAGATCAGCTTACCATTCGGCGTACCGCCGTCGATGTCAGCATCGGTCAAGTTGTGCTGGTTACCAATGAAGGTACAGGTACTGTCCGTTACCGTTACAATGTAGTCACTGTCAGCACCCCGCCATCTGCAACTTACAAACACCGGGCTGTTCTCCGAACTGGCAAGAACCACGTTGTTCGTACAAACGCCGGATGTGGTTGTACCAAACCGGCAGCCGTTGAAGGTCGAGCAGTTTGTACCTGACCCCATTCGAACGTCGTACACGTTTGATTCAAAGTGTACTGACGAGCAAAGCAGGTTTTGGCACGAGGCCGACGCTCCACCGCTCTTGATGCCATAGTCCGAGTTTTCGATGTTGCAGGAATCTATGTGGGCGTGTATGCAAGCCCCTTCGAAGTCAATGGCGTTGTTTACTGCTGAATTAAAGAAGCAACCTGGGCCGATGTTCAACGAACCGCCGGTACCTTTGACGCGTAGCAGATCATCTCCGCTGGTGGTAAGGTGCGTGTACGTCATGTGAAATGAGTAAGTGTCCACCACGATAGCCGCGCTACCAACATCGCTGATCAAGCAGTTGTGTACCCGTTGTTTGCTGTACCCATCGGCAAAATTCAGTGCCACATCCGACCCGGCAGTACCCGGTCCGTCTATCTCCAGTCCTTCCACGATGACGTTGTTGGCTGACACAGAAATCATGTTGCCGGACGCGGTGGTATAAGTAATCGTCGAAGCGTTCCGGCCACAACCCAGGAGTCTTATACCAGCCGTTGTAATGGTAATGCCGCTGATCAGGTATGTACCGGGTGGGAATAAAACATCTCCACCGTCCGTCAAGCTGTCGATAGCCGCTTGTATTGCGGTCGTGTCGTCCGTAGCTCCGTTGCCGGTCGCTCCAAACGCCCTGACGTCGGCCCAAGGAGATTTTGTTATGACGTCCGACGGCTTGATTGGGATGTCGTACCCACCATCAACGAGATCTTCGACGTCACCGGAGATGGCCGTCCAAGCGGTTTCAGAAGCCAAGGGACGGCGAACTTTTGTAATGTAGTCGGTCATTGGACAACCCTCCTACGCACTTGGTTCATAGTCGATGACAATAGTAAGGTCCGTTATCGGGACGGCTGCCAGTTCATCCTCAACTTGCAGGACGATTGCTTGTGAACGCGTCACAGTAGCCACCGTCTCCACAACGGTCATCTCGTTTGGTGTTTCGCCAGTGACGGCGGTAGCGTTGGTGTACAAATAGGATATAATTGAATCGTCGCTGGAATTCAGAAGCTTAAAGTTGTAATAGTTGCTTGTGTCAGCGGCAATTGTGGTAGTTACCAGGACGGCAGCCCTTTGTACATCGATTGTAAATGGAGGACGCCATAGGGTGATGCGATCGTGCGGTCCATCATCCCAAACCCATATACCCGGCGACCCGTAGCCGTCGTCCAGCTTGACAAGCGTGTTGATGTTGTAGTCCTCACCGGCAATTGCGGTCAGATCGCTGGACATCGGCATTGCCCCGGTCATCAATCGAGGATCCCAATCGCCACGAAGCCGCTGGTACTTCGTGCGGAACACGCCACGGGACACCGGAATGGCGATGCTATGCCGGTACTCCGTGACATCAGCACATTTTACGATAAAATCAGTCATCAGTCGTACTCCGTTACGCCGTAGCTGTCTGGTAGTTCAACCCTACCTTCTTCCCTTGGCCTAGCTGCAAACGACGCCATCGTGTATTCACGCTGCGGTGTCCACAGCTTCGTTAGTTCTATGCCGCTTTTCTGGGCAAAGCCGGTTGCGTACATGAAAGCACGTTCGATCTCCTGGCCTTCGGCTTCAATCATCAGCGCGTGCCACATTGTGAAGTACAGATACATGTCCTCGGCGTTGCGGTACGGTTTTAGCAAATGGTCAGTTTCGGCAAGGTCGTCTGGGTAGTAGCTATATTTGTAAATGAGGTTGTTGGTTGGCGACCATATCTCGTCGATAACGCCGCTGGTAACTTCCTCTCCGTCCGAATCGACCAGATCCCAGAACGAACCACCGTCGCCTTCTTCTTCTATTTCGGTGATTAGTCCGTAGGATCGGCTGAACGTCCATGTATGTGTTCCACCGTCGGTGGTGGTTCCGTTTGCTGTAGCAGATCCACCGCCAGTATCAGTGATTGGCTCGTTATCTGTAAAAGATCCAGGGTCAGTCTCAAAGTAGAGCTTTCCGTCGTATCCATTCTGGTCGACGTATAGTATCTCTGCACTGGCTCCAGAACTTCCCCCTGTAGCAGTCTCTCCAATTGTGAAATCTTGCGTCTGAGCGTCAAAACTGACGTAATAGGGATCGACGATGGCATGTGGTACTCCACTGGTCGAATCCATTAAGAACCTGTCGCCGTCCGTGCCTGGGCATTTGTACAGCCAAAGTACGTGTTGTTTCTCAACGTCAAGCGTATACTCGTCAGGAACCCCCCGTTCATCCCGCCACGTATTGCTGACCTTTGCCCACGAACGAATGGAAGCAGGTTGTAATGGTTCGTTGTTGTATGTAACCCAGAGCAGCTTTCGAAGGGCCGAGTCGAGCGTGTATTTTGGTTTGTTCTTCTGGCCCCATAGCCAGCCGCGCTTGGTGAAAGCATCCAGCTGTTCCACAAGGACGCGGTTGCAGGAGTTGATGATCGTCAGGATCTGCGCCCTGGTAAGGTAGTTCGGGTTGGTTGTGTCTTCCGCAAGTTGTAGTAAAATGCGGTCAATTAGACTCGATACAAGCATCTTGTGGTTTCCTTACGTGTGCTTTGACGTACGGTCCAAACTGCGTCATGCCGACGGCATTGTATTCCTGGGCTATTAAAACGTCCCACTTGTTGCAGTTGTACATACCGCCAAGCGGCTGATTGCGGTCGTAGTATATGAAACTGTTCACGTTCCAGAATGATTTGTGCGTTGGATCCTGGAACGCGCCCATGCCGTTTGACGATGGGACGTCGATTTCTGCGGTCGAGCCGGGTTTCAGGCACCGGTATAGTTCATTCATTGTGTGTAATGGTTCTGGGAGGTGTTCAAATATATGTGAGGCACGGACCGAATCAAGGGAGGAAGACTTGAAAGGCCAGCCAGCAGTCAAGTCAGCGACCACATCCACACCGGGAAATGGACGTATATCGACGCCGACGTAACCGTCCGGCTTGCTCGATCCGCACCCCAACTCAACGTTCATAACATACCCCCCATCTTCTTTAGCTTCCGATGGAAACGGCGAACCGTATCCACGTTATAGCTGTCCACGTATATTGGATCGCATAGATGGCCGCAACAGATATTAAAATCCATTCCGACCTTGTAATCTTCAATGTGTTCGGCGGCGCGTGTAAACCACCACGCATCTTCCGTGTGGCCGTGTCCGGTATAAAACCAGGGATAGGGTACATTTTTGAAGTCCTCGACACGGAACAGGGTGCAACCGCATCCCACGCCGCTGACGCGATGGCGAAGGACGTTGTCTTTGTCGACGTGTTTCTTGTATTCGTTCCAGCTGTACAGCCGCATGTGGTGTTTGCCGTTCTCACCGGCCCATCGAAAGACCATTGGATTAAATGGATAGCCACGGACGAAGTATCCGGCAGAGATGGCGTTGAACTCTTCCATGCGGGGAAGCAAGCGACCGAGGACGTCCCGGTCGTTTACCGTGTCATCGTCGAAGAAATACAGGTAGTCGAAGCCGCCGGAGATGGCGAACTTGACGGCGTTGTTCCGGCTGTCTGCAATCGAAGCCCGTCGCAGCGTAATGAACGAAAAGCTGTAGTCAGGATGGTCCCGTCCCAACTGATAGAAGTTAATACAGTGCGTTGCGTGGGACTCGTTGGGAATCATCGTAAGCGTCAGCGAAGCAACAAGCACCTTTTTCTTGCCGGGATCGGGACGCTTACCAAATTCTTCGTTCACATAGGCTGCAAATCCTTCGTCTATCTCGACTAGCTTTTCGCCCGGCCTGATTGCGTCTGCTGGGTGGCGCTTTTTCTTAGCCATATTTCACCTGTACGGAGCAGTAGCAAGTACGCCTTAAACATTTGCATACGCGTTTTGGGATAATAGGCGACGGAGCCGATAGAGCCACACTTTGGACAGAACCCGTGACGCATCTTTTGACCCTCTGTAAGGATCTTGCCGCATCCAGGGTAACCGAAGTTACCGCAGCGGTATAGTTGGATTTGATCTTCGGGTGTCCCTGAGTATGCCCCCACGACCCCGTCTCCCATTAGCTAAAGGTTGTGCTACATGCAGCGTACGAAGCACTTCGTTGTCGTGGTCGACAGCGAAGATGCACCACCAGACGCTACCGCTTCGGCGGCCACAAGCATCGGTGGACACGCCCCAGCGTTTGATGCGGTTTCGAGTACGGCACCACCAGCCACGGCGTAGGACAGACAGCTTGACGCGCTGTGAATGTCAAGGACGTCGCCGACCGCCACGCCATCGTTGGACGCGGAACCCAGCCGGAGAATCCTGGCATTCGTCGCCAGCCCGTAGCAAATGACTTCGCCCTTCTCACCAGCGGCAATCGCGGCAGGGGCAATACCACAGGTCAATGCGGCTCTGGTCCCATGCGCGTTGTCAACAGACAGCCCGTCCTCTGTACCGTCCATTTCCCACTGGAGGACTTCACCAGCGACAACTGCGGTAGCCGCCCTGACAGTAATCGTACCGTACTCTGCACCTGTGTTGACGATAGTTTTGAATCTCGGCATAACCCTACTCCTTTTGACGGTTTTCCTGAAGCACCGACAGGTTCGTGTTCAACTACTAGGTGATCTCCGTAATGTTCCCGTACGCGATAACGCCGTGCTTGGAACGTTTGGAGGTCGTCAGGTTGCCCATCCACAGGATCAACGCGGCCTCGGTGTCCTGGTTGACCGGTCGCTGGAAAGGGGTTCGGATGAAGTTCGTTTGGCTGTCGATGTACAGCTGGATAAAGTTCAGGTTTAGGAAGATAAACCCAGCGTACGTCAGCAATCCGTTGGCCGCCGTGATCGAGTTGGTGGTGTAGGCTTCGTCCCAGAACAGGGTCAGGTTGCGGAACTGGATGTTGTCGAAGCCCATCTTCGCCATTTCGGGGTCACGGTAAATCTGCCTCGTGGCCATGTAGTTCTCATAACCCATGTATCCGGCGAGGCTTGCGAAGCCGAAGTTAGGAGGACCACCCGTACCCTTGCTGCACCACGCGTAGACTTGGCGCATCTTGACGGGGCCGGTCGCCAGCGTTGGCGCGTCGCTGTCGTCGATCCAGGTAAGTGCCGTACCCGCATCGTCGCCGACCTTGTTCTGCCACCATGTGTAGGTTGAAGTGTCGATCTCGCCAACGTCGTAGCTGTCTGACGCTTCGGCTACGATCGCACCCAGGCCAGCCATTTGCTTCGTGCTGGATTCCTGAGTTCTGTTGTACCGGCCCGTGCTGTACAGCGAACTGTTCATCTCTTCGAACAGGGACATCTCGGCCTGTTTGATCTTGGCAGAGATTAGGTTGATCAGCTGGGAACGGCCACTGTTCATTCGCCGGGTCTTCCTGTCGATTGATACGGATGCGGCCAGCTGCGCCCACGGATACCGGGCCGCCGTGATACCTTCCTGGACGGCGACGTCGATGGTGTCGTCAGCTTCGTACCAACCGGTCGTGAGGTTTTTCAAAACCGCTACACTTTCATGCAGCGCTGGACTCTACCTTCGTGTTCTCTGCAAACACGCCCAATGTCGAGTCTCTGAGGCTTTGGCTGAGTTTGTATCCATTCAAGTCGCGCATGGATTGGGCAAATGAAAACTCTTTTGCTCCGTACGGCGTTCCATGAGGCATTGAAAGCCTATGCTCGCAGAATTCTAGTAGCTTCTCTGCGGCCTTACGCTTCCTTGATAACGTCATATATGGGATGATTTGTGGGAGAAGCTTTACACAACGCTTCATGCCGATTACGGCTACCTCCAGTTGGTCTTTCTTCCGCTCATCGTTTATGCGAGAAGGACGCTTCCGAACGTACAAAGTACCAACACCCAGAGACTTTATGATACTGCCAGCACGTTCAATCAACTCAAAGTCCGTCCCTGCTACGGAGAATTGTGGACGAAGGGTTGGTTTCTGGCGTTTGTACTGTTGCCGCGCCAGATGAAAACAGCCTTCGCCCTCTATGAATCCAACCAACCATCCCATATCAAACTCTGCCTTTGCCTGCTGATTGTCCATTGTTTCATCCATTTAATTTTTACCTTATCAGTATAAATGGCTTTAGGAGTTTCCAGCATTTTCCTGGGTTTTAGTACGGCAAAAATCTACCGTACATCAGCGGTACAATGATGGATGCACCACCATCCTGGTACTTTACTGCATCCGATTTCCTCAACTTGAAGAAAAGCGGATTCCCCTTGAAGATATTGTCTTCCAACGTCGGTCGGTAGTAATCCAACGTTGTCGACAATACCTGATCAAAGGTTCTGGTTTCTGATACAATGCTCATCGCACTCTCCCGTTAAATCATGCTTTCGTCCACGATTGCGTCAAAGGCCCGTGCTGCGGCTTCCTCTGCGGAAGGCGTTTCGGTCTTGACTGGCGTCATAGCTGGAGAGCTTCGACCAATTGATGCCACTTTTGCTGCCCGTCGTGCAGCGCTGGATGCTTTCTTTGGGGCAACTCGCGGCGGTGTTGGCTGTTCAGGCTGCGCTGATGGCGGTTGCTGTTGATTGTATGCCCCCATCTCGTCGGCCATCGGCGTTGACTGTGGAATCATCCTGTCGGCAAGTACGTAAGCTTCGGCGTCTGACATGCCGGAATAACGAACTTTGACTTCCGTCATGGTGCCTTTCAATTCATCCCATCTGGGATACATTGGCTTACCGTCGGCATCGACAGTGTTCTTCGTCAGGTGTTCCGTAAGCTGGTCCTTGAACTGAGCCATATCGTTCATGCCGCTTGCGATATTCTCCAGACCGCTTGCTCGGAGCTTTTCCGTGACGACACTCTCCACGAACAACCTTACTCTGTCCTCTTCTGTCAATTGATCTTCGGGCTTGTCCGGTTTCGGCGTTTCGATGTGCAACGAAAACCGGTTCTCCTGCTGTTGTGGCGTTGACGCCGCTTCTGTCTTTCCCAACAACCTCGCCGCAGCCTGTTCAGGGTTCGCCTTGATCCATTCCATAGCGGCAGCCGCTTGTTTTAGCTGCTGGTTCTCCGCTATTACTTCTTGGAATCGGTCGTACGGAACCGTGGTAGGAAGGTCTTCTTTAACGTCGTCACCTTCGCTCGACGCGTCCTCCGGCGGCTGCTCTTCCTCCGAAGGCTTGTCTGGGGTTTCTTCCTCGATTTCTACTTCGGCCTCTTCCTCTTCGGTCGCACCCAGTGCGGCCATTTCTTCCTCGGTAAGCGCAGTACTTTGGTGTACTGGTCCGAAGCCCTTGTCCACGATGGGAAGTGGAGGATCAACCTCGTCCGTCAACATGTCGGCGCTTGGCTGCACAAACGACTCTATTGGCGCATCGAGATTGGTTGTCTCCATGTTCCCCTCGGGTACGGTCCCTTCGGGTGCTTGCGTCGGATCTACCATTGTTTCCCCCTACGTTGGCTTCCAGCCGTGTTTAAGTCCTCGCAACAGACTTAGCTGCCGCTTGGCACTGTCGACCGTTTCAGCGGTCGATTTGACGTGCCACTTGCCGTCTTTCTTGACGTATATGGTTTTGCCTACTCGTTTGTATGGCATTATCTCCTCGTTCGGCTTACTGTGTCTGTTGCACGTCCACCAAATGGAACATTTGCTCTAGGCTCTGCCCTTTCTATATGGTAAAGATCCTCAATCACATCGTTGATTACTTCTGTGTCAAACCCCGCTTCGTTAAGCTGCCTAGCAATGTCATTGTAAGTCATTTCAGGAGTAGCCTGGGATGCTATATCCATTGCGGAAGCGAAGTCTGCGTCGTACCCCATGTCATCATAGCCCTCCATGATGATGTTTTCTTCGCGTACAAATGCGTCGTCCGGTGCATCGTAGAACGGATCATACATATCCTGTATATCACCACGCGCCATAGCTTCGGCACGGCCAGGATCAATCTGCCTTACCTTGTTTGGATCGCCGCCCATCTCCTTGACGGCTTTCTTTACGCTAACTAACTTTCCGTTCTTGGCGAAGAACACACCGGCCCCGGTATTCGGATCATACACCACACTACGCGGCGACAGCCCCATCTTCTTCAACATTTCACCCTGCCCCTTTTCTTGCAGGGACTTAGCGACCTCTTTTAGTTTTGTGCCGCCTTCCTCGTACGCTGGCTTCAAACCTTGCAATTTCTTTTGTACTAAGTGCGCTTCGATGGCTACCAGCTGATCGGGGTAATCCTGTGCAATGTCCTTCAGGAATGTCTGCATCCCCGCCCCACCCCACACATTTACCCGCTTCATGGCTTCGTCGGGACCAAGGTCGCGCATGAGCATTTCCTGTACTTCGCGACGATCTCCAACTGAATGCGTGTAGTTTACGTAGAAGGACGGGATGTCCTCGGGAAGGTGCGTCATGCCGGTACCGCGTTGCAATGCCAGCCTTCCTTTGTCGCCAATTAGCGCACCGCCGGGACGTTCTGCGTAGTCAGTGTAAGCCGCTACGTTGCCGCCGGGAACACCCCTGGCGTCTTCGTAGAATTCTTGGTACTTCGGATCGATTACCGCTGACTCCTGACGTAGACCGATCTTGGACGGATTCGATTGCAGTCCTCTACCAGCGGATTCGGAAAGCGACGAACGCTGTATCCAACGCTGCCGCTGTAGAGTTTTTCCTATGGGGGATTGCAGGAATATTCCTGGGAGTATCATATCGGCCAAGGCCATTCGATCCATTACCGATGCCCGTGGGTCCGTGGCTTTTGCCATTTCCATGCGGAACGCTTCGTTGGGCGTCATACCGCGCAGCGATGGTCGATGTGGTCCCGGCTGCATCTGACGACGTAGTTGCTCACCACCGGACCGGAATGATTGGGCGGTAATTGCGGGCGTGGCCTGGATTGCTTGGCGGGCTGCATCGTACATCGAAACCGTCCTACGCCTTAACGGATTCTGGATCTTGCCCCGTTCAGCTGGGAATAATTGAGCAAATGCCCTTCTGACTTGATCCGGCATTATCTCCTACCTCGTACACCCTGCATCTGTTTTAAGCGCTGTATGGCCCGTTTTCGTGCAGCCATTTTACTACCGGTCCTTTAGCGGTTTTGCGTGTGGTCCTCTGCGCCAATCCCAGGATGTAGCAACCTGTCCCGGCGGTGTAACCCCTATCCCACCACCACCACCAGCAATTCGCCTAACTTTGGCATTCCTAGCCATATCAGCTGCGTTGTAGCGCGGCCCGAATGTCTTCTCCAACTGCCGGTAGGACCAGTTAGGGCGTATGTTGTGCTTGGATGCTGGACCACTCATCCACCGTCCAGTTCGCGGATTCGGCTTGCCGCTGGTAGGACCGGCAGCCGCACGGGCAACTCCACCTGTTCCGGCAGTTCCTTGTACACGGCGACGGGTCTTACCTGCACTGTGCAACGGTCGCCCCGTCACGGCAGCCGTGGCCGCTTGCTCTGGTGTAACTCCCTTTCTTGGCAACATGGTCATCTCCCTTGGTCGAAGTACTGAACACGCTTTATCTTCTTGAAACCCCCATCCTCAACAATTCCCTTTTCACGCATCAGCGCAGCTTTTTGTTCTTTCGTTTCGATTCTGGCCGGTTGCCAGCCGCCCGTATCGCCTATTGGCTGGCCCAGCGTTTCGTCGATGTAACCGCCTTCAGGAACGTAAGCATCAACCAGCCTTGGCGGCTTGTCGCTTACCTTTACCCAACGGCCCTCTATGTACCTGTAGCTGCCCGTTTTGCTCATTTTGACCCCTTGAAGCGCTTTTCCCACCGCATTTTGAGCCGTTCCTTGCGTCCGACCGGCAGCTTACCCGTCATCTGGTCCAGCTGCTTTGGGTTGCCTTTCTTCAGCTTGCGTTCTTTTCTCCACCATGCAAGGACTTCTTGGTTGTGAGCCATGCTACGCGCCTTTCTTTAAAGATTTACGGATACAATCCTCGACCGTTTCGTACTTCTGTACGGACAGCGGTTGCTCCATGTGCTTCTTGCGCTTGTCCATTGGGCGTTTCGGCCAAGCTTTAAGGTTCTCGTCTACAATACGCTCTAGCTTTTTGTTGTAACTGCCGCCGCTGGGGTGTTTGGCTTGCACTTTAACCCCCTGGTTTCATTAGATCGGTTCTTGGTCGTGAGCCGTGTATCGAGCCAGTTCTTTTCCCCGCCGCAGCCCTACCACCTCGACCACCACCCTCCAACGCTACCATCCTGGCCTCTTCCTGTTTTTGCTGGTTGATTGTTTCGGGCGGCAGCAGAACCTCATTGGCGTTCTCGTCGAGCAGGTTAAGGATCTTCTGTAGGATCGCGTAGCGGTTGGCTTCTGGGTATGCGAGGAACTGTTCTAGCATTGAAGCGCGTCGAATGTCCGTTTCTTTGGATTGTACTTGCATCGAACCGGTGTGGACCGTGACGTCGGTTTCCATCTTCATGATGTCGTCCGTTGGGGCGAATTGCTGGGGTGCGCCGATTTCACCGAGGTTTACCGGCAAGCCGCTGATCAGCATCATGTCTTCCGCGCCGACGAATCGAGCGGCAATCGTCAACATTTTACGCGCCAACTTGCTGCAATGCTGTTCGACGAAGTCGTTCATGTCGCTGACGCGAATGTTCGAACCGGCTATAATTTCGCTGGTTTCATAGGCGGTCTTTGTGCCGGGTACTTTCGACCCTTGGAGATATTCGTTGAAGCCGGTAATGTCACGGATGTCTTGCTTTATGTTTGCTTCGTGGACGGCCACGTCGGCTGGCAACGACGGAATGGGAATCATTACCAAGTCCTGTGGATTGCCCCGTACCTCGACGATGGTTGCTTCGTCGCCGCCAACAAGTTTCTGGCGGTCTTCGTGGGACATGTAGTTGCTGGGGGTAATGTACTTTGGTATTAGCTTCTTCCAGTGCTTCATCCAAAGCGACCGTAGGCGGGACAGTTCATCAAGCTGTTCGGCAATCAACTCCGCTTCACTGACGCATTCTATCTCGTCTGGGACTTGCATTGGTTCTAGGAATTCTGGAAGCAACCCTTCCGTGCCGAATGGATTGTCGAACTTCAGGAGCCATTTGCTGTGGCCGGGAGTTAGATATAGGAACCTGTCGCCAAGAAGATCCTGTATTTCGTAAACAATCGTGCGCCCATAAGCCTTAATTGCGTTCTTCCTCGTGTTGTCGTCGGCCTTGCTTTTCTTGTATCGGTGGATGACCTGTGGCGTAAAGATGCCCTTTTTGCCAAATTGCTTCTCGGCGACAGGTATTGGCATTACCATTCTGCGGATGCCGTACCAAGAGTTACGGCTACTGTCGGCCTCGATGTCCAGCATGTAGTCGAACGGCGATACGCGGTCGCTGACCACGGAGTCGTATTCAATGATGCCGTCTTGGTCGATGATCGCGTTGTATCCCGGCATTGAGATTCCACGACCGGAAATCAATGCGTCTTTGACCGTGCGGCGTATTTCGTACTTCATGTCCAGTTCTCGCCATAGCCAGTTGATATAGACCTCTTTGACCGTTGCAGCGAGTATTTCTTGGGGCAACGTTGGCGAAGCCCGTTTGCGAGGACGAACCGATATGTACGGGTTGCGAAACGTTGACATGGCCGCTTTGATTTCGACCATAGGCGTGAGCAACGGTACGCCGATGCCCCCTTTCTTGGATTCGTTCTTAAAGCGCTTTAGCGATTGACGGACGCGGTTCCAGTGCTTGTCGTAGTACCGGTCGCAAGCGCTGATCTGCGCCATCCATTCGCCGGTTGTTGGTTCGGGAGGCCGACCAATTTTCCCTTTGCCGGTCTTGCCCTTGCCGTGCGTTGGGAACTGGTCCTCGACAATTGCGTCCTGTTGGTCGCTGTCTGGGTATACATCGCCGGATAGATAGCGTTTTGGTTCGTCCTGATCGATTGCCATTTGTACTCCTAGTAATAAACGCTAGAGTCCCTACGTTCGTAATACGCGTCTGGTTCTTCGCCGAATTCCTCAACGAACCCCTGTATCGCCACTTTGCGCTGTTCGGAGAAACTAAATGGATCTGGCTTTTTGTGTTCGACGTACACCTTTGGTTGGTACATGTGGCGGTATCCGGTAACGGCCAGGGCAGCGGCCATTACCCGGTCGTCAAAGCAACCCCTTTGCGCCGACATGGTGGAGTTTTCATTTTGAATGAAGGTGGACATTTCGCTGCGGGTCTTTTCACTGAATATTTTCAAGTTGTGGTTCATTGCACGGCGCAAGTTTGTAACAGCTATTTCTTTGGTTCTTTCGCTGGTGAGGAATCCAACCTTTTCCATTCTAGCGTCGGACGGGCTACGTTTGTCATATTGGTAACGCTGAAGAATTTTGGAGATCGGATACACTCGCCGCAATACTTCAACGGTTGCGAATCCAGGGTTGTTAAGCTCAGGAACCAACCATGCTTCGTTGAACCGCATCCCGAGCAACGCCATTTGTTCTCCGAATTCTCCTGGGTCGACGCAGTCACTAACGAATTCTCCAGCCTGTTCCATTGTTTCGCAGTTCAATATCCACCCCACTGACCTCGCGGCACCGACTCCAGTTCCTACATCCATCCCGATACAATATTGATCGTCGCGGTTTGGTTTTTCATAGAGCGTCAGGAATCGGTCTTGTTCGACTACGTCCTTATCGTGGACCGGGATGAATCCGAAGACCGACATGCCGCTGGCCAGGAACGCTTCTTCGGGAGTTGCGGGGTATTCTTGGGGAAATAGGTTGGCACCGAACAACATTTCACTGTTGTCCATTTCGTCAATCTTGTCACGCCGCCATTGCATCTGGTCGAGGCTTAGGTTGTTTTCCTCCATTAGTTCGCGCTCGTCCAGGTCCAAGTCGGACAGCATCATACGGGCCGGTCGTTTGTACATCGGATCGGCAAACCAAGGGAAGAAGTGGAGTTTGAAGTCGCCCCGCCCTTCCAGTGCTTTCATACAAGTTGCATGATACCAGTTACCGCGCCCTTTGGCGGTGGATTCAATCCAGATGGAACCTTCCTCGGGGACCGCTTGGAATAAACCACTTATCAATTCAACTGGGTTGGGCCATGAGGCGACTTCAGAACAGTGCAATCGGTGGATGCAGTCACCGCGACCGAACTCTTCGTATCCCGCTGTGCCGATATAGAATGTGCTGTTGGTACGTCGGAAGTATATTTCCCTTCGACTTTGCCGCCCGAAGTCGGGTTTCATATCGCCGCTTAGATTCTCGACGTAGAACTTAACACGGTCGAATAGTACTTGCGTACTTAATCTATCGTGGGCAATAAGGACACAGCGGAGGTTGTGCTTGAACAAGCATTCAAGCGTTATCAATGCGTCGATGTAAGAACTGAAACCTTCTTGGCGTGCTTTGAGGATGATGTCACGGTTGGTGCGGTGCCGGTCGTATTCGGCCTGTGCTTCGTTCGGAATGAAAGGTACCTTGTCACCGCTCTTGTTGACGATGTGGAAGAATTGCGCTATTGCCTTGGCTTCGTCAGTTAAGTTTGTCAGATTCACAAGCGTCGGTACCCTCTCTGGCCTGTGCTTCCATGTACTTTCTTACGACGTCCTCGGCCCTTACGTCGGACTTGTCAGCGAGCTTCCCTTTGTTGGGGATCAGTCCTTCACGCATCAACGTGTACAGTTCTTTGATCGCTGACAGTTGTACTTGCGGCGATTCACAATAGAAAGCCAGGTTCAAATGCGTAACGATGATGTCGGCTGCATTGGTCTTGACCATATCGACGACCAGATTCAAATCCTCGTCGGGCAGCTTTCCTTTCAACGCAGACATGACACGGCTTTCGAACTGCGCCAGCAACGTGTTCATTCTGGCGTCGCGTGCTTCGGCACGTTCTCCGAACTTCGATGGTCCATTCGCCACAACGATCCTCCTTTCGTCGGATGTTTGACCGCCCCCACCCCTGACCGCTAATGGGCGGTCAACCTAACCCCCACAACTTGTATACAATTCTGAATAGTAACTACATGTTGTTGTCCAATATTGTCAAGCAAAAATTCCACGAACCCCCTGATTTTTATGGAATGCTTATCCTACGGCGCTAAGCAAAAAATTTTCGTGGTTAAAGTTTTCGATGTACAAAGTAGTTAACTTTTGAAATTTCGGATAAATTTCGTGGGACTCCTAAGCTGGTTAATATAATAACCACCCACCTTATGCGATAAGGTCGCTATATCAAACGTTGTTAATGACCAGTGGAATTCACTTAATAAATACGCCGTGTTTGAAATGTTACAGGTCCAGCTGTTTATAACTCCTTGTAATTAAAGGAGTTATAAAGTTGCAAATGTTAGCTCTTCTATTTCCTTATCCGGAATGATTCCGGATAAGGAATAGAGCCGGTAATCCCCCCTCCATAATATAACCCTATATATACTCTACAATATATATTCTATATACTATGATATGATACCCAGTAAGAGAACAGCTAACAATGCCAACCCTGCAACACGTTGGTATTGTTACACAATTACCAACGTGAACAGCATAACTTCGTCCAACAGCCCTTCGGGCTGGACAATTCAATAGATTTAAACACTTACAGTGTTTATCCACAGTTTATTGGCAGTTTTCCACAGGTTTATCCACAGTTTGTAGAAACAAACTGAGTTACATCGGCAAATCGACGTTTGATTCCGGCTTCAATACGTAGTATTGCCGGTCAATGGTAAAACAGTGGTTGCCAACGTATCAAAGAGGTGGGGTAGGTGGTTGGGGTAGTTTGGGTAGGGTAGGAAGGGAGGAAAACACCCAGCACAACCATTCATAACCACCCAAACCTTGCCTCTCCCTCCTGACTCTCTTTTCCCGGTGGGGTGAAGAGTCAGTCGGGAGGAGGCGGCGGCAAACGGCAATCGGCAGCAAACAACCCAAACGAAGGAGGAAACACAATGGCAAACGGAACGGCACTCAACAAGATCAATGAGAATCTGGAGCAACTCATCGAGATGATGGGAGAGATCGACAACAGGGTCAAGAAGCTGGAGAAGACCCCACGATCCCAGTCACCAAAGGTGCAGAGAGTCAAAGGGACAACGAAGCCCCGGTCCAGCTTTCTCGGCACGGCAAGAAAGATCTACGTGGCAGTTCAGCATGAAAAGTACCCCAAAGTGAAGGCTGCATACTGCTTCGATGGAAAGAACTGGGAAGAAAGAACGTTCTGGGGCAAGAGGAAGATGGACAAGCATGATTGGGCCATGTACAAGCTTCACGGTGAGTTCAACAAAGCCGAGTCGGTTCCGGCCCAGTAGCATTGAACCCCTACGGGCTGACCAACTGTCAAGGTTGGTCAGTCTCTATGGATGTTCGATGTACAAATCAATTAACCCAAGCATAGAAAGGAGGAAAGGATGTTCAAGATTACCCAAGGCAGAGGCTTCCAGATCACGTTTGACAATGGTCTGGTGCTGTCCACCCAGTTCGGCTACAGCCACTACTGTTCGGTCAAGGACTACATGAAGGAGGAAGAATACGGAGATTTCCATGAGTCTCCCAATGCCGAAGTCGCTGTATTCTTTAAGGATAACGGCGATTGGTGTACCAAAGAAATCATGGAACTGGCCGGTTTGGAGGATCCCGGCGACGACGTTGTTGGCCACGTTAGCGTTGCAGACTGGACCAAGATCGTAGAGGCAATAGCAAAGTATTAGCAATTAACCCGGCAAGTGGCGTGTTTGTCCCTCATTAGGGACAAACCGCCACGTACCTTGCCGAATCAATCACGCCACCGCAAAGACGAACACAAATCGTTGCGGTAGCAACGAAAGGAGAAGAAAACAATGGCTATGCACTACAAGTACACCATCACATTTTCGGATGATCACGGCTACAGCGAATTGATCGAAGTCATCGCCCCAACCCCAGCCACCATGAACAGAATGTTCACCCTGATGTACCTTGGCATGGACCAAGGTGAGTCCATCGAAATTGAGCCGGAACCAATGGGCCAAGCTGACGATCTTCGGCAGATTTTGGATCGGCGAGTTCAAGGCATTTTGTAACCAGTAACTATTCCCAACAACGCTGTCAAGCACTATACGTAGTGGTATAGTGAACGCTATACCACTATATAAAGTTCTTGACAATCAACCACTTACAGTGATACATTGTACTTCTCACCTAAATTGGAAACACGATGCTAATATATAACCCAGCATCAAACGGCCATCAGCTAAATATAACAACTAACCCCCAACCCCATCTTTCCACCCTAACCTCCCTTCCTCCTTCGGTAAGGGGTCAGGGTTGACCCTTACCTCAGGAGGGGCGGTCGGGAAAACGGCGGCCACGGCGAGCCGCCAACAAAGCACCCCGGTGCAGAAAGGAGAAGAAACAATGAGCAACACATCGGCTAAGGCTACGAGCAATCAGAAGTTTTGGTTGTTCAGGTTGACGAGGCGGCGATTCGAAGGCAAGGACATTACCAAGTCCCAGGCCAGCGATATTATCGGCGACGCCATCGAAATTCGCAAGCAAGGCAAGGACAATACACCAAGGGAGCAGATCGACCGCCTTGAAATGCGAATGCAAACATGGTTCAGCGAATGGACCATAGACGAACTGAACCTCGATTACATCCCCAACAAGAAGCCGAACAAGCCCAGCACAAAGGAACCAGAGCCAGCAGAGGATGTACCTCCACCAACGCCGTCAGCACCATCCTACCCAGATACTCCGGCAGAGCATCCAGTCCCGGTCGAAGACAGCGACAGCCCTTACGAGAACCTGCCGGACGCTACTAGGGACAAGATTGACGAGATTGAGAGGATCCTCAAAGAGAAAGCAGCTGCCAAACAACCGGCATCCACCAAAACCGAGGATGATCCACCAGAAGAGGTGGAGGAAGAAGATTTACCTCCGGTGTACATCGAAATACCGGACGACGTAGAGTTCCCACCGGAATTCGTCATGCCAGCCCAGTTCAACCACTGGTACAGCCTTGCCAAGAACGGCATTAACTTTATGTTGGTCGGTCCGGCAGGATGCGGCAAAACCTACGTTGCCCAGATGATCGCCAAAGCATTGAAGCTCGATGCTTATACCTGTTCGCTGTCCGGCGGTGTTCGGTACAATCAGGTATTCGGCTCGACAAGAATCCAGAACGGTGAAACTGTATGGGAACCCAGCGATATGTTAAAAGCTGTGCAAGTTCCTGGCGTTGTCATCTTCGATGAGGCATTGGCACCGGATGCTGACATCCTGATTGGGTTGAACTCGCTGACCGAACAGAACCAACGCTTTATCAATACACCGGGCGGCGTTGTTCATGTTCATCCTGAGTGTAGGTTCATTGCAACGGCCAACAACAAGGGCCGCCAACAGTCTCGGGGCTACATTGGCGCACAAATTCAAGACGGCTCAATCCTTGACCGGTTTGGTATCAAGTTTGACGTTGATTACGACGAAACGGTTGAGGTCGGCATCGCCAATCAGTACTTGAATAAGAAAACCAGTAAAGCAATTGTATCGGCCATTAACAAGCTCCGAGAGAAACTGCGACAGAACGAAATCAACTTCGATCCAAGCACAAGAAGAATGATCCTCATGTGTCGGCAGATAAAGGAAGCTGGGATCGACAAGGACGTAGCATTCGAAACTACGTTCCTTACCTCGCTGTCCAGGGCAGAACGGCAAACCATCGGCTACTAAAGGAGAAGAACATGCTTACAGCCGAAGAGTACATTCGGTTAAAGCCGAAAGTATTGTTCATCCACAACTTGGATTTGCTGGAGCATATCTTGAAAGCAGATCCCAAGCAAACAGCGTACAAAGGCAAGACCGAACCGTACTGGAAAGCACACAACATCTTTGTGGAGGAGATTGAGAAAGTTGCACCGAAAGGACAATTCAGGAAGATCGAAGAGGGTTTCAATCGGCGGTCAACGACCGTTGAAATCGTGTCGGACCAAGGATCATTGAACATTGACCGGTACATTGGCGGCGACGATCTTTGCTTCGATGAACCAGTCAAACGGCTAAAGCCAAAGTTGTCCAGAACCATCATCTTCGACTTCGGCAAGAACGAACATGAGAATGCCGGTTCTGACTGCGCTGACCGATACCAAAAGGTCTACGAACAAACCATTCGGTGCGAGGAAGAAGGTACGCCATGCCGTGTAATTGCCGGAGCACAACACAGTTTCAGCGAAGGAACATTGAAATTGTACGTTGTCATCAAGAACTATACCGACCCGATCTTTCCGGCAATCTGGGCCTGTATGAAAACCAACAGGGCGGCGTGGGCATTGAACAATCAAGTTGCCGACTTTCTTACCGGGACAAAAGACAGCGGCAATGGCCGAAGCGTGGAGTTAGTAATTGGCAAAGATATACCGGACGATGAGGATGTACAAATCGTGGACAGTGTAAAGATTAGGAGGAAGTAAATGGCCCGTGTAATTGTCACAGACGGCAAAGGAAAACGGTTCACCAAGGAAGGAACAACGGTATCAGCCACCCTTGGTGTAGTCGCCGGGAACGAGTATTACGAACTATGCGTCGTCGCTTCTGATGAAGGCGTCGAACGTGGAGGAAAGATAACCGTCACGAAGAATAGCTCCAAAGATCCAATCCCCAAGGAGGTTTACCGTGTCCCCCAGAAAAAGTTACGCAAGAAGGCACCCACGCAACCGCAAGGAACGCCGAATCCTCCGACACCGATTGAGCGCAAGGCGTAGAAAGGAGAGGAAAGATGGCTGGTCCGACACTGGATCAAGCAACAGCATTACAAACAGCATACGACCACTTCAATCAGAAGTTGTTTACTGGTCAGCTGAGTAACTGCATGGTTACGTTCAGCCGGAACGCCAACATCATTGCGGGATACTATTCTCCTGCGATGTGGGAATCGGAAACAAGTGAGGGACAGTACAAGATTGCCGAAATTGCCATCAATGTCAATTTGATGAAGCATACCGACATGGTTGAGTTCTATCTGACCCTCGTGCATGAAATGCTGCACCACTGGCAAGAGGAAGCAGGTACGGCAGGAGCAGAAGGATACCACAACAAAGAATACGCCGAAGCAGCGTGGATGCTGGGATTGCGGATCGACAACGGCAATGGCGGTGCTACAGGCAAAAGCGTAACGCAAACAATGGTGGAAGGTTCGGCAGTAGAACAAGCAATCAGGACGTTGCCGGAATCAGCCATTATCCCCTGGGAATCAAGCGAACTGCACTTGCCGGATGCGGAAAATCCTGGCGGCGGCACCGAACAAATGCCGAAGGATCCTGGCAAGCCAGAAACACAACCCAAAGGAACCCGGTCGAAGTACAGCTGTCCACTATGCGGTCTGAATGCATGGGCAAAACCAGATGTAATCCTTATATGTGGCAAAGATTCCAAGACGATGGTCGAAAGGAAGGTGTGACATGGGAGATCTAGTAACTGTTGGTGGCCGAGGCTACAGCGGCAAAGCCCAACGCATTGTAATGAACGCCATGTCATTCATCTGGACACCTCCAAGAGGAACCGACTGGCAGCACGCCATCGTCAGCAAGTCCACCGAGTGGGTAGCATTGAACCGTAACAACGGCGACATGGTTATCCGACACGGCTTCCAAAGGTACGGCACGGACAATTGGACCGATGGGCTGTCCCACGGTACTTACCGGGTGGAATCAACACAGAAAACACAGTGGAAACTCCGCAAAGAACACGATGGCATACCCCACAAAGAAATCGAAACCCGCCTGGACCTTGCTATGTCGAGCCAGGACAGCTGCGTCACAGCGAAGTTTGATTTCAAAAGCACTGTAACGTTGCTATACGACCTTTGGTACGACGTACAAAGGTTCATGCCGGAAAACTGTTTTCCCGATGTTTGGATACTGGAGCATCTGTGGCGCAATTGCGGCAGAAGAATTCGGCCACGAATGGAGGTAAACTTCTCAAGCACCAACCCAGAAGCACCCTACACGGTACACATCGAAAACCTAATGTACATCGGAAAGCCCCTGCTCAGGAAGGAAGGAGGAACGATTGAGTGGGATACGGACAACAACCAACCAAACACACAGGAGAAAGAAGCATGATTATCACAAGCAAAGGTGGTGGACGACCGGGAATGATGCCAGTAGGAACACACCGGGTAAAGATCGGCAGAGTACAGCCGATGAAGGGAACGCCAACGATTATCGTAGTGTTTAACGGCCTGGAAGGCGACGCTGTGAACACCGAATGTCCTGATTTCATCAACCTCGATACGGCTGAATGGCGAATCCGGCTGATCTACGAAGCGGCAACGGGCGATAAGTATCCGTCGGATGGTACAAGCTGGGACACAGCCGACATCATCAACCGGGAATGCATGATCGAGGTCGAGCATCGGGAGAACCCCAACACTGGCGAGGATCAGGCAAGAGCGGCAAGGATTTATCCGATCAACTAAGGGAAATTCTCCAACCCTAGAGGCCGCAGCCATCCGGTACAATGGCCGAAACAGGTGGTGAGTGGCAAGGAGGACTGTGATAAGGCCGGAGGGTAACAAGGCTAGGAAGATGGCCTCTCCTAGAACCCCCTATGATGGCTAAAGCAGTCCTCCGCTTTTTGGAGGAAAAATGGATGTGTACCGCTTTAGGGTGAAACCAGATTGGGAAAACCATGATAGGTGGTTTCAGCGTGGTAGAGTGTACCAAGCTACTACTGTAGGCGATGATGGGGTACAAGTGCAGCATTCTGACGGCCACACTTGGTCAATTAATCATACACATGTAAACAAAATTACCGACCCAGAACCAACGCTAGAACTCCACCAATCAGACATCGATGCGCTTTGGTCCTGCCCACGTAGGTTCTACCTGCAATCCGTCATGGGTTTGCAATTGAAAACCCGTCCTTCGTACTTTGAGGTTGGGGAGATTTATCATTACGGTCTAGGCTGTATGCGAAACGTGATCAACTGGAAGAACACGGAAATGCAGGAACGCTTCACACGTATGGAAACAGCTATTAACGTACACTTCGAACCAACCGAAGCCCGTAGTGATGCAATGCGGCTGCTACGCTTCTGGTTGGAGAAAGAAAAGACCGATCCCCTCCCTTACAAACCGCTGGCCGTTGAACTCCCGCTAACATACCGCCATCCTGACTGGCCGCCTGGAATGTACATCGGCGGTACGTTGGACGCTGTGCTGGCCGACAAGTTCAAAGAGGACCGCTGTTGGATTGGTGAGTGGAAAACTGCGACACGGGCTGATGTGGGCTATTTCCGGTCAATGAAGAACGGACCGCAACCAGCTTGGTACTACCTGCTACTGGTAAAGAACCTTCAACACCTTGGCATCGAAGCAACCACCGTCCGAGGCCACATCTACGAGATCATCACGAAGCAAAAAGGCGAAGTAAAGGTAGAATCCTCCATCCTCGACGAAACAATGTTCCAGCGAGGCATCGAGTTTATTGGAGATTCTGTTGCACGGGCCAGCAGTCTCATAACCTCCGGCAAATTTCCCCGTGTCCTGTCCTCTTGCTATGGAAAATTCAATACCGAATGTCCCTTCATGCCTTGGTGCTATCGAGGCGGCAACCCCGAAACTGTGTACGATGATTTGCTGGCTTCGATGTACAAAGTAGTCGAACCCATGACAGCACTGGCTGATAGGCAGCGACCGATTCACCAGTATACGCTGTAGGAGGAAGCATGGAACCAAAGAACATACTGGAGGATGAAACCATTCAACCCGACCGATCCGTATTACTTGTTGGAGCATCCGGTTCATTAAAAACGACCGTTGCTTCGCTATTTCCCGAACCGCAATGCTGGATAGCATCCAACCCCGGCCAGATGTGCGGCTTCCCAATGCACGTATGGGAGCGGCTACGGCAGAACAAGGACAATTACGTCATCAAGGCGGTGACGACTCCGTACCGGGACATCATCGATTTCATTGGGAAGCACGACACCAACTATGCAACGTGGATAGTGGACGACATGACCTACCTTCAACATGTATTCCTGGCCGAGAAGAAAGGAGGTAAAACCAAAGCAACCTACGACGATTGGGGTTTCATACTGGAGTGGTCGAGGGATATTGTAAAGCTAACCAGCGAGATTAAAGGACACCAAGTACTAATTGCACTTGAGCAACTAGTCAAGGACGAAGTGGAAGGCAAGATTATTGGGCTGCCGCATGTATTTGGCAAGTTCTCTCATGATTTGCCAGCAATGGTACGTACTGCGCTGCACATTACAGCCCAAGCTGTACCGAAAGCCGAGCCGAAGCGATTTGTTCATTCGGTGCCGGACACGTTCTGGAACTGGTGCAAAGATCGTGAAGGTATCCTCGGTCCGTATGAACCACATCCTGATTGGTTGGTAAAGTTTCTGGAGAACAAAGATGCGAACACGAATCCCAATAGTAACGTGTAAGAATTGCCTGTACCCCGTCAGCGAACTTATAGTTCGCCAGACGGGACGGTGTCCAGACTGCAACAAACGGATGCTGGTACGGGGAAGGATCACCTCGATTGAGGCGGCAAAGATACTGGACTGCTCGCCGGACGACCTGTACCGCTTGGCCAATCTTGGGCAGGTCCGTGGCGGTCACTATGAACCGAAGCGGAGGTGGTACGACAAAGCCAGCGTTGTAGCGTACCGAAGACGAGAAGAAAAGCGAAAGGGAAAACCTGATGAGTAAAACAACGACGCACTGTTCCGCTTGCGGGGTATTGCTACAGTACAAATGGTTCAAGGTAGAATTGTTGGCCGATGAGAATGACCTTGGTGGGTTCAAAAGCGGCGAGTATGGCATTTGCCGTCCCTGTTTCCTCAAAGCTATGGGAGTACAGCCTAATGGCGAAACCGCCGATGCTAAAGAAGTGCGAAAAGTGTCCACTGGTGGACAAAAACCAGTTCGTTCCCGTCGAACGCCCGTTACAAGAGCCGACGTTGATCGTTATCGCCGAAGCGCCAGGGCAGACCGAAGTGCAAAAGAGAAGGCCGCTGATAGGGCAAGCGGGAAGCAGGTTCAGGAGGGATCTAAACAAGGTGGGTGGAAATCACTTACGGTGCGTACTGATGAACACAGTGAACTGCCGACCTCCGCAGAACAGCAAGCCAACGGCACCGATGATACGGAGGTGTAGGCAGTATGTGGATTCTGTACTGGATGAGTATCCCGATCTTCCTATTCTTTTGCTTGGCGACGTGGCTGGTAGGTCGTTCATTGTCAAAGACGAAAGGTTCCAGATCACAAAGGATCGAGGATACGCCTACGACACCAATGCTAATCGCCCTGGATTCCTTACATTCCACCCCTCCTTCATTAACCGTTGCTATCACTATGATCCCATTGCAGTCCAAGTCTGGGAACATGACCTTCAGCGTGCCTGGGATTGGGGGGTGGGCAACTTTAGATACCAAGATGAATACGATTATCGGTGTAGCGTCAATCACCACGACATCATAGATTATTGTGTACAGACCAGGGACTTGCTGGCGGTGGACATAGAAACCTCGGGGCTTGATCCTCGTAGCGACACAATCACCGGCATAGCGTTCTGCCATACTCCTAACGATTCCATTGCCGTTCCTTGGCCGATCACCCAGAACGAAACCTACCTCGCCATCAAGGAAGTCCTGGAAAATCCCAAAGTCCACAAAGTATTTCAAAATGGTTTGTTCGATGTACAATTCCTAACAGTAGCAGGTATCCATACCGAAGGATGGACATTCGATACCCGCTACGCCCACCATTGTACCTTGCCTGACGGTTCGAAGTATTTACGACCTCACAGCTTGAAATTTATGAACTCCATCTACACCAACCTCCCACCATACAAAGCAGAATACACCGAGGTATATGGAGGTACCGGCAATGTCGATGTGGACACGATTCAAGAACTGGCTTGCCACGACACCAACGCCACGCTCCAGATCGCCCGGTGCTTACGAAAAGAACACGACCTATTGGAGCTTAATGAGTACTTTGCAACAGTACTTATGCCAACAATGTCCGTCATCAACGACATGCACGTACGCGGTGTTAGGATTGCCGTTGAACGCCTCAAGACTTTGCAGGAGGTACTCAAGCCCAAGCTTAAAGAAATTGAGAAGTCCTTCATCGGCGTGAACCTGAACAGCCCAAAGCAAGTGGGCGATCATTTGACCGACATCGGTGTACAACTCACAAAGAAAACTCCCACCGGCAATCTGAAAGTGGACGCCGCTACGCTCCAGGAATTGCTGGACCGGGAAGAGAATCAGGAACACGCCAACGATATTGAGATGCTGTTGAAGTACCACGACCTCAAGAAAATGGAGGGCACATATTGCACTGGACTATTAAAACGCCTACATACTGGTCGGCTACATACGTCGTTTTCCATCGGCCCTTCCACGGGACGGTTCGCATCGTCCGATCCAAATCTACAAAATATTCCAGAAGAAATACGCGAATACTTCATACCAGACGAAAACATGAAATGGGTAAAGGCAGACTACACACAGGTCGAACTATTCGTAGCCGCATTGGAGTACCAAGATGAAGATCTACTCGGGCATCTCCGATCTGGGGTTGACGTTCATGATACCTTACAACGACGTGCTTTCGGTGATCAGTATGTCGCCAGTGATAAACGACAAAGACGAATTGCGAAGACAGTCGTGTTTGGGACTCTGTACGGACGAGGAGCGAGAGCTATTGCGGTCGCATTTGGAGTGTCTGTTGAACGGGCTAAACGATGGCAAGACGCCCTCTTCGAAACTTATCCTGCCATCAGGGAAGGACAGCAAAAGCAAGCCAGGGAAGCGAAGAAAAGCGGGATCATCCGTAGTAAGTTTGGAAACATCCGACAAACCAGGGAGTACACCAAAATAGTAAACCATCCGATTCAAGGCGGTGCAGCTGGTATCCTATGTATTGCTTTGAAAAATGTTGGCGACCGGCTCCGCACCCTCCAACCATTGATCACAGTCCATGATGAAATAGATTTTCAAGTACCTACCGAACATCTTGCCGAACACAAGCGACTAATCACGGACTGCATGTCAGCACCCATTGCACAGTTCGACCACTTTCAATTCCCGATTGATATAGACGTGGGGGAATCATGGGCGATCCATTAGTAAAGAATATACCAGACACAGGATGGATAGCGGAGTACATGAAATGGACCGAAGAGTCCGAACCACCGGCACGATTTAGATTTGCAACGGCGATGGGTTTGATCAGTGCCGCAGTAAATAGGAAAGTGTGGCTGCCGTATGAGAACCGTGGGACGTACCCCAACCTGTGGATATTGCTGATGGGTCCACCCGGTTGCGGCAAGGACAGTGCGATCAACCAGGGATACGATCTGTTCATGCATATGGAAAACAGACCGAAAGTTATTGCCGAAAAGATTACACCAGAAGCACTGATCAAAACGCTTGCACAGAACCGCGCCCAGGAAGGAGCAACGTCCACGAAAATGAACCGGGACTGCAAAGGCGTTGTGTTTGCACCAGAACTGGCAACGTTCCTCGGCAAGAGCAGGTACAATGAAGGGATGATGTCATTGTTGACGAGGCTCTACGATTGCCCATCCATCCTTCCAACCGAAACAATCATCCGGCACAACATAACCCTTGTGGATGTTTGCTTGTCCATGCTATGGGGTTCCACGCCGGACTGGTACACCCGGTACATGCCTGAAGGTGCAATGTGCGGTGGGTTCATGTCAAGGGTGACGTACTTCTTTTATCTTCAACGTGAGAAACGCATACCAAACCCCAAACCGTTCGACCTTGAACATCAGAACAGGTTGGTCACGGTCCTTGACCAGATCGGTGCGCTGCAAGGTCCAATGGAAATCGTTGATGACGCCAAGGAAATGTACGATAAGTGGTACTGTGCGCTGCCCGATCCGGCAGACAATGGAGGGGAAGAGGTTGATGGATATATCAGTCGCAAGCCAATGACGGTAAAGAAGATCGCCATGATCCTGTCCATCAGCGAGTCGGACAACAAAAAAATTAAGCTCGACCACATGGACAAAGCCATCAAGATCATGGAGATACTGGAGAGGCATTTGTACATCGAAGTACCGAAGTTGGCAAGCACTGGACACGCACTGGCAACGGACGAAGTACTACGTGTCCTGAAACTCAAACCGGAAATGTCCCGCAGGGAAGCAATGCAACGGTCGTATCGCAAACTGGAGGGGAAACGTGAAGAGTTCGACAAAATCATTGATTGGTTGTTGCATATGGAAAGCATTAAGCAGTTTAGAAAAGATGGTGCGACTGCTATCTGGTACAAAGCATTACGAAGGTAGGAGGTACAAATGGACACGAGAACTGCCGTAGCATTGGGTGCATTATTAATCACCCTGGTTGGTGGGACCGTAGCGGCGGTGGATTACTTCGCCAAGTCGGATGACCTACAGCTGGTTGAGTACCGCCTTGACCAGAAGATCAGGAACGATCAGATTTATGATTTGTACCGTGAAGCGTGGAGGTACGAGAATCGATACGAAGGGACGCCTGTTTGTGACTGGCCGCACGATGACAAGGAGAGGTACAGGAAGATTAAGTTGAAGTTGCGGCGGTTGGAAGGGGAGGTGAGATGATAGAACATATTCCCGGCATGTGGGCAGACATGGTGGACAGGGAGAGGGCGAAGCGTAAGAAGGCCGAGGCCGAGCTTGCGACCGCCGAAGACGACAAAGTGACTCTCTTCAGCGAGGCGGTGCGGCTAAAAAACGAGCTTGCCGAGGCGAAGCGTGTGCTTTTTACGGTTGCGAGCTGTTGGAAATGTCAAAGCTGTTGTGAACTGGCAAAGAAAACTTTGGGGGTGAAAAGTGGGTGATTACGAAAGGGCAATAGTTGCTGCCTCGTACTGGCTGGACGCTTCCCCGCATGAACGGACAGAAGGGGATGGCTTGGTTCTCGCACAAGCTGTAAGAGACTTGTTGGACGAGCTTGCCGAGGCGAATACCCTACTCAAGCAAGAACAGGAAGAGTGCGGCAAGCACTTGGACGAGAAATGCAAGTTGCGTTTTGAGTTAAACAGGGCCGAGGCCGAGCTTGCCGAGTTGCGGGGTAAGCATTGGAATCAATCAGCCGACATAGTGAGTGTAAGAGCCGAGCTTGTCGAGGCGAAGGATTACTGTATCGACATACTACAGGTTATTGCCCCACAGGTTGAGCCGCTCGACACCGTAGTTGGTCTTATATCGCAACTGGATAACATCTCCGCTGGCTGGAAGGCCGAACGGGACCGGCTGCGTGAAGGCCACAAGAGAATAGAGAAAATTGTGGGGGAGCAGAAGGATACCATCGTTGGGTTACAGGGTTATGCGACAGGGCTGCGGGAGGCGTTGGAGAAGCTGATAGAAGGAGGACAACAATGAACAAAGCTAACTTCTGCATCGAATGCGGCGTCTGTCTACGCCACGACGACAACAAACATTTACTGTACTGTAACCGATGTTTTCACTACTTGGAGGGTCACAATGAAATCCCAGAAGAACTTCTTAGATTTTGTGTCGGACGTTCAGGAAGATCCAAACCTGCTAACTGCGTTTGCGAAGGAAAGAAAGGAGAAGACAGCACTGTTTAAGTTCTTCAAGGACAAAGGATATACCGTCAGCGTTGAGGATTGCAGCAAGATGGCAGCGTGTTTGATTGGAGGGATGTCTATACAGAGTTACATCGACAGCTATTAGGAGGAAAGAATGAAATGGAAACCATGTCTTAATAAAGACTGCAAGTTCTACGTCGAAGCCGAATGCGAACTGCGAATCTCGCAACGCATTCCACGCAAAGCACTGATCATGGAATTCGGCAGTCACGAAAACATCGCCGTTACAACGTACGGCAGCGGTCGAGCGGTAGTATATCCTTGCACGTTCTGTAAGGACTACGATGCTACGAAGTTTGATGTGTACAAGGAGCAAAGTGATGGCTAGGAAACTATCAGTACAACAGGATCTATTCCTTCGGGACGTCCACAAGCTGCTGACGTACGCTTGGGCTAATGGGTTCAGCGTGACCGTTGGGGAAGCATACCGTACACTCGATCAGCAAGGATTACATTTTGCTAACGGCAGATCAAAGACGATGAAGAGCAAGCACTTGAAGCGGTTGGCTATTGATCTTAACTTCTTCAAGGACGACGATCTAATTACCAGCAAAGCAAAGCTACAACAGGTCGGCGATCACTGGGAAGCATTGAATCGTCGGAATCGGTGGGGTGGTAATTGGGGTTGGGTAGACGCTGGACACTTCGAAAGGGAACAGGAATGAAAAGATCCCGTAGATTGGCACGGGGTAGGTTGTTCGACAAACTCCGCAAGGAAGGCATGAAGCTGGAGGAAGTGGCAAAGAAGTATGGTGTATCGAAAATGACTGTACAACGACAGATAAAGGAGGCAAACCGGGATGACCCGAAACTTCGAAGCGACGGGCAAGCGTATAGGAAGGATGACGGACAAGAAAAACGAAGCTTACGGGGACAGCTTCACAAGAAGTGGCCGTATCTTGCAAGTTCTGTATCCGAATGGGATCCCGACGAACTCGTACGTCTACGCATTAGGGATGTTACGGATAGTCGACAAGTTGTTTCGGATAGCGACTAATCCAACGGCGTTTGACGAAGATCCCTGGCAGGACATCGCCGGATATGCGCTGCTTATGGTGGGCCGAGAAGATCCTTGCGAGACTTTTGGGTCCGTTGAAGGCGATCCAGACGGGTTGCACGGTTTCCTCCCGACTGTGGATAGTACTTCTCCTGCCATTCAGAAAGAAGGTTATGAACCTCTCCCGTCGTCGGAGACTCATAACGAAGATAGCGCTTGATCTTGCTGAGTTCCGATTTTGCTTGTAAGGTTTTGGACATCTGTGCTTTAGCGACGTCCAACGGCATAAGCTTGATACCCATTATCCAGGAGAGTATATGGAACCTTCGTCGGTCTTCGTACCTAGCTGGCGCTTGACCTTCACCGATTTCCGGTACCGCTCTTGCCATGTTCATGAAGAAGGGATTCATGGATTTCAGGACGTGGAGGTACCTTGCATCCATGCCAGCTACCTCGCGCCCCTCTGTGAGATCCAGTGTTGGGCCAACCCCTATTATGTCTTGGATTGGCTTCGGCAACTCGCTCAACCACGCCAACCCTGGCGGCAATGGGTCCCTGTCGCCGGGATATTTGTAGATGGGACGGCGTGAAAAGAATTCCGTGCCGGGTTTACCGGCAACGGTTGGTCCTAGTTCAATGCCAACTTTGATGAAAGGGTTAAGCGATGCCAACAAATCCCGCATCTCAACCCTGTTCAGATCTTGGAATGGAAAGTTAGGATTAAAGTATATTGGTTGGTCACTGTCGAAAAAGCGTCCCAAGCCCGGTACTCCCTTGAAGGCATTCTGTAGGGGGGTTTTGAACGCCTGTAGATCATCGAAGTACTCGGGCCGGACGCTTCTTTCTTGGTCAGTTTCGGGGTCCACGTACCCGATATTCCGAATACCCTTAGCCACATTGGAGTACTTATATGGTTTGGTTACGAGATGTTCAAATTGTAATGGAATGTTTTTTCGCATCCAAGTATAGAACGGCCAGATCCTCTTCATCGCATCCCGTTCAACTTTCGTTAGCTCATTATAATCGAATAGGTACTTACGCACGGCAAGCGCTGCGTCGTGGGCAGTATCACCTTTCAATCGCCGATCAATGTACAACCCAATCCTCGCATTATCCTCAATACCGGTACCGAATGCGCGACCCCCACGAATAAGTTCGAACTCATGGCTAACCGGATTCAACCGTTCTTTCATTTCCGGCTTACCGCCACGCAATGCTTTACGCAGATCCTCGGCAAACTTGGGTGCTATGTCAGCCGCCGCCCACCCACGCCCACGCACTCCGAGTCTCGTAATCTCCTGCCGGATCTGTCCGTATGTAAGGCCGTTGCCTAACATCTTTTCATCTGGTACTTTCCACGGTAGAATATCCTGTACTCCACCAGATTGCTTGATGCGTTGCCCTAGCTTCAAAGGATTAACGTCAGCCAAGTACATATTAAACCAGTTACTATAACTGTTCCTGAAATGAAACCCAGGATTAACAACCGTTGCATAGCCTTTCCATACATTCAATGCATGGTCGAAGGCGTTGCGTAGGATCTTTGCACCTTGATCAGTCTCAACGAACCGTAGCTTGTTAAGATCCTGTGCTATGTCCTTTGGTACTTTGTACACCGGAACTTTCTTGCTGATCCCAATCATCCTCTTTCCAAGTCCCGCCGCTACCTTCTCAAAATCCTCAAGTGCAATTAACGGTCCTTCCGACGCGGCACCGAGCCTCGCTATTACTTCCCGCATCGACTCAATATCCTGCATGATTTCCTGTACACCCAACCCCTTTGTCTCTATCAACGCTTGTATGGCATGTTCAATTTCACCTTCCGACATGCCGTGCTTCTTCATTTCTTTCCTGGCAAGTTCCATGATCTTCGGCAGCTGTTCACCTTTTGCCTGTGTTACTTTCACACCGAAGTTGTCCATTACCTTGCGGAGTTGCTTGGAGTCGATCATGGTATTGCTGAAGAACCGCAATGCACCTTTAGGCAGGTAGAATCCCTCATCTGCGCCTAACTTCTTAGCTTTGTAAGCCAGCGTCCCGAGGCTAATACCGTCCAGTATCTCCCCGGCATCGTCAGCCTTAACACCAAACCTGTTCAACACCTCGTCGATAAAATGCTGGTGCGTCAGGAACCTAGCCTGTTCACTGGCCCGTAAAGCATACCCATATATAGGATCCTTCCCTATGTGAATACCTTCCTTTAGATCCTTTGGTGTCTTGGTTATATCATCAATGATTGGGATACCAAGCTTCTTGTAGTACTCCCGTGCTTCCTTCTCGCTATTGAACAGCCGTTGCTTGGTCGGTCCTGGCTTTGCGCCTTTGTCAAACAGCGACCCAGGTATGCCATGCGGTCCACCCTCATCGACGAACCACTTCTTGTTCTTCTTATCCCATAACATATAGTATCTAGGTGCGAAACCTTCCGTTGCTGCGTCCTTCAAAGCGTTGGGGTGCATCCACCCACCATCGACGTACTTCTGCCCAACGTCCTGTATCCTACGTCGCAGTTCGCCAAACAGTGCTTTCAGTTCATCGTCCCACTCAACCGGCGGCCCTCCAGGCTTTGCCAGCTGGTCAAACACTTTAACACGATCCTTCATGTCGGGAAGTCTGCGGGACAAATCCTCGCTGACCTTCAATACCTCCGTCAACTCCGCATCCATAGCATGTCGTGCAAAGTACTTGACATCATGGTATCCAGATGGCATACCAAAGGATGCATTAAAGAGGCGGGCTAGGCCAGTGACGGTCTTCGAACTAGCCATGACCCCTGCGGCTTTGGCTGTAACCGGTGCGGCTGTGCTACGGACGGCGGCACGTACAGCACCAACTCCTAGCAGGTTGGACCAGTCGAGCAACACGTCACCAACGAAGCCTATACCCGCCATTAGCATATCAGCACGGCGGGGGTCCATCCCTGAGTTTTTGAACTTTTCGTGTACATCCATTGCACGAAGTATATCCGTGGTCATGTACTGCCTACCGCCAAATCCTTCAACCGCGCCTTGTATCGTTTGGTCCCAGTTTATCCGGCCCGTTTCTTGGTAGCTGCGGAGTGCTTCGTACAAAGGACCGATTGTGGAATAGCCGGGACGGGATACAATGTCCAGCGCTTTACCAAGTGTGGTTGTTGGCGGCGGTCGTTGCTCTGGACGCAACGATTGGCGTGGTACGTTACCTGTTTGAGGGACACCAATGGTCGCGTACTGTTCTTCCAGTTCTTCAAATGCCATTAGGGTAGTGTCCTAATTATATCCATGATCTCGCGTTCGCCATATATCCTGGCGATGTCGCTGAGCAAATTGTCCACGTTAATTCCACTGGCTTCTTCGCTGGCCCGGTACTCTGGATCGGACGTTACATCCCGTACCCATGAGGCTGCGGCAGTCTTAGCTACGTTCCTGGCTAGCGGATCTTTTGGTACAAGCATTTCCCTAACTTGCTTGTCTCTGTCTGTGCCTCTCGTACCAGCTTGAGCATACGCTTTACGTCCTTCAATGTGGGATGCGGTAGGATTCCTTCGTTTGTAATCCCTCCAGAACAGTTCGTACGACGTGGCTCGCTGCGGCCTTTGGGGTCTTGGTATTTGCATTGCCCCATAATGCCCACCAGCCATATCCATCAACGCCTGTGCGCCTTGGTTCAATTCCTGATCCATGAATATCTGCGGTCCGTGTTCCATCACCATCGAAGCAAGTTGGTCGCTGGCCTGTTGCTGTTGCTTGTACTTCTGCAATCTTACCAACGTTTCCTCTTCGTCCAGCTGTGCTTGCATCTTCAACCGCTTCTGTTGCTCAGCCATCATTTCCTGTTGGTGGGAACGCTGGTAGTTCCTGTCCAATGCAGCATAATACGATTGCCTACCCTGCTCCGTTTGGGTTAATGCGTGGGCCAGCATACCCATGATCCTACCGCCTTTGCTCTGGTACTGACCGGCTGGCAGGAACGGTGCGTGTTGCTGCTGGGCTAGCTTGTTCATGCTAACCACATCTGGTGGCTGGGGTATGTCCAGATCGGCCATTGAGAATCCAAGTTCCGGCCTGGGTGGGGTTTGGAATGCGGCGGCCATTGCGCTGTACATCGAACTCGTGTCTTTCTTTTCAGCACCGGCTGCTTTACCCTTTGGCGCACCGCCCATCTTTACCTTCTTGACGATCTTCTTCTTGCCTTCCTCGTCGGTAGTCTCGGTAATCTCTGCCTCTGGAGGATCAGGAGGACCAACGAACTCGTCGGATGTATGGGTGTACTGGTTGGGTTCCGGCAAATCCAGACCTGGGTACAGCCAGTCCAGGGCAGGGTAAGTTGCTTTGTACAGCGAACGCATGGCAGGACCAACCTTGTCAGCCTCGGCGACGATCCGGTCCCACGGCTGCTGGATGCCAAGCTGCGTATTTACAGCCCGTAACCCACGCTGTAGGTAATCTGCTACGGACTTTGATAATGTTTTTTCCTCTGCCATGTCTGTCTCCTACGGAGGATTGATGCCGGGAATATCATACGGTCCACCACCCATAAGTCTAGGCGGTCCTGGCTGAGGGAAGTTTCCATACCCACCACTACCCGGCGTCGGCGACCACCCGCCAAACTGATTGCCAATATCACCAGCATAGTCAGGTACTCCAGGTACGCCGGAACCTTGGAAATCCATCACATTCCTACCAACCTGCGTTAATCCCTGTCCGGCTGCCGCTGCTGCTTGCCAGGGGTTTACCCCACCACCCACATCACCCCCACCAACTCCCAATCCAAACCATGATCTCGGTTCGCTAAATGCCCTGCCGTAGATGTCACTGTATGCTGCCGACACGGCGTTGGCGTATCCTTGGGATGCTTGCCTTCTTGCCGCCATGTCGCCCAGCCGCATCGTGTCATCAATACGCTGAAGATCGGCTGTCATCTGCGGCCCGGTAACGCCACGCTCGCCGTACCTTCTGGCAACGTCCTCCCTGGCTGCGGTTGCGCCCATTGCCAGCTGATCGGTCGTACCTGCATACTGCATTTGCGTTAGTGGTTGTAGTGCTTGAAGGCTTCTTTGTAATGGTACCGGCAGCTGCCCATACCTCCAAGCATCCCAAACACCTTGCGCTGTGGCATACGGCAGCTTCGAACCGTACTTGGAAGCATCCTGTATATTTGTTAGGCGGCCCTGTCCTGGGGTTTCTCCCTGCCCACCAAGGCCGAACATGCTCCCAATACTGCCAATGCCGCTCATCAAGCCGCCGACACCGCCTAATATAGCTCCTATCGCCATTGTTTTCTCCCCGCCGTCTTCCCTCTTCGACGGCTCATTATATCGTGAACACGCTCTCTGACATACGCCTGTGTTTCTCGATCAGGTTCAGGCAAACCGTGCTTCTTGAATTGTTCCACTATCGCGGCGTCCAATGCAGCCCGTTTCCGCTTGCGTATTTCTTTCTTTACATCCGGTCCCTGGTTCTTACTCCATTGGAAACGCCGCTCCAGCATCTGGTACACCTTGAACAGCACCTTAGCGATGCTGTACACGGTCTTGACGATGGCGATGATCTGCATCGGCCCCATAACTACTCCTTTGGTGCGGCCTTCTCAATCTTATGGGCCACGCCGACACCGCCGAGCGCAACACCAAAGCCGATCAACAGATCTCCAATTGCTACCAGTTCTGGGATGACCGTTTCAAACGCTTGCATGGCCGTACCAACAGCAATCAACGACATTCCTAACCAAGTCTTCCATCCAGACATGATCAGTCCTCCATCTTGTTACGGATCCAATCTACATTTTCTTTTACGTGGTTGATCTCGTTCAGTACTATACGTTGTTCACGGGCACACATTTCAGCGTGATCCTCTTTCGTCAGCGGAGTTTTGCCCCGTTCGGTAATAGGACAAATCGAACCGTTTTCACTCAGCAACCGTTTTAACACCTTCCTACCCGTTAATCCAACTGCAACACCACCACCAGCAAACACGGCAAGCAGCGTTACAAACACTTTTGCATAATCGACGATAAACTGCTCCATTAGATCTCCTCAAACCATTTAACAAGGGAGACACTTGGACCGGCAGATACCACTCTATACCTGTTTCCAGGTTTAACCCGACCACGCAGCGAAAGCAC
>Ga0180433_10001036_pt1 | contig 46946 bp, 49 predicted proteins | sample SS_ome_8_FD_132980 | JGI IMG/M metagenome (GOLD analysis project Ga0180433, IMG submission 132980) | Hypersaline lake sediment archaeal communities from the Salton Sea, California, USA - SS_1_D_1 metaG | ecosystem: Environmental > Aquatic > Non-marine Saline and Alkaline > Hypersaline >...
AGATCTCATCCTAGATGCTAAATCCGAAGTATATCCAATGTATATCTTATCAAATTGAGAAGAATGAAGCACATAAACTATATACATGTAAACCTCATAAAAAAAGGGGATTGGCCTTCAGCCAATCCCCTCATCTGTGTAGCGGGGGGAGGATTCGAACCTCCGACCTTTGGGTTATGAGCCCAACGAGCTACCTACTGCTCCACCCCGCGATAAATAACAACATGTATAATATATAAAATTATATTCAAATGTCAAGTTTCTTGCTTAGATTTATTGTATTTTTTTATTAAAATGGTATTATTTATCAATACTTATTACACATACTAAATAAAATAACCGATTAAAATAAGAATTATAAAGACAGGAACAATATACTTTATTAAGAAACTCCAGGGTTTTACTAAGGTGAATTTCTGCGCACCTACTTTAATTTCTTTTACAGCTTTATGGGTTTTCCAGACATATGCAACAAATATTGCTTCTAATAGAGCACCTACACTTAAAGCTACATTTCCCCATATCATATTCCACAAATCAAGAAAACCGATATTAAAAACCGGTAAATTAGAGAAAAATGAAGATCCACCATTAGAAAGCGCTGAACAAATTCCAATAATAAATGCAATTGAACCAATAAGAACAGAAGCTTTTTTTCTCTTCCATTTCCTTTCATCAATTAAATAAGACACCGGGACTTCTAGTATAGAAATTGTGGATGTAAGTGCTGCTATAGAAAGAAGAAGAAAAAAGAAAGATCCAAAAATTGATCCTCCCGGCATCTTGGAAAAAAGCACGGGAAGAACATTGAACATAACTCCTGAACCCTGATCCGGATTCATCCCTTGTGAAAATATTGCCGGAAAGATAATAAACCCTGCCATTAACGCAATAAATGTATCAAAAAAAGCAATCCATCCGCAGGAAGAAGGAAGACTGTCTTTCTTGCTTACATAAGAACCATAAGTGATCATAGTTCCCATTCCCAGACTCATGCTGAAAAAAGCCTGCCCTATGGCTGCAATAACAACTTTAAAGCTGAATTTACTGAAATCCGGTTTAAGATAAAACATCACCCCTTCATATGCTCCCTTCAAAGTCAAAGAACGTATAAGCAACAGTATTAATATTCCCAATAATACAGGCATAAGAATTTTTGAACATTTTTCAATTCCTCCTGCAACACCACCTGACACTACTACTACTGTTATGACTATAAAAACAGCAAGCAGAACAAGTTGAAGCCAGGAATTTGAGGTAAAAGACCCAAAGCTCGCAACAGCCTGTTCCGGACCTATATTTGTAAATTGTCCGGTCACAGCCTTAACAAAATATGCAACTGTCCATCCAGCAATAACAGCATAAAAAGAAAGTATCATAAAAGCACAAATTATCCCTAACAGTCCAACCAAAGGCCAGGAACTCCCCGGTTTAACCATAGCAAATGCTCCAATTGGATTTTTATTGGTATGACGTCCAAGAGAAGCTTCAGCCAAAAGTACGGGAATGGCAATAATAATAATAGAGAGTAAATACATTAAGACGAAAACCCCTCCGCCATTTTCTCCCACAGTAAAAGGAAATCTCCACAAATTACCTAATCCAACCGCTGAACCAGCAGCTGCCAGGATAAAACCCATTTTACTAAAACTGCCTCTTTCTTGATCCATAGTATTATTCCTTTTTAATTAATATCATCCTAATCATTCCACTTTATTTTCTTCCCGTCATCAGGATATTCGCTTCTGAATTTTATCCAATATTCCTTAACAGACTGTTTCATATCTTTATGAAGCATTAAGATACCAAAAAGGTTGGGAGCAGCCATTAAAACAATCGCAACTGCAGCAAGAGACCAGACAACTGTAGTATCAATTAATGCAGCTGAGAAAAACCCGAAAATATATATTATTCTGTAATACATAACAAATTTTCTTCCCAGAAGATACGTAACAGCTCTGCTACCGTAATAGGACCAGGAAATAGCAGTAGAAAATGCAAATAACAAAAGACCCAGCGAAACAATATATTGTCCGTATTTACCAAAATAACCATATTTAAAGGCTTCTGCAGTTAAAACAGCGCTATGTACTAACGATTTACCCTCTACTTCAATCCCGGTATCAACCAATTTCCCATCTGATATCTCTATTGATTTTGTAATAGGTTGGTCATCATATAAAAATTTTATATCTTCAGCAATAGAGCGGGCATGAATTACAGTGATATTACTTGGTTCAATGAGTCTTCCTTCTACAATTTTTACCTCACCCGAATAGTGTTTAATACCCTTATCGCTCACATCATTTAAATGTTTTTTTAATATTGCTATATCCTCAGGATTATCTCTATTAAAATTCCCCTGAATTACTTCCATATCAGCTCTCTCAAAAGTATTGGGAATTTTTTTAGTCCATGCACCTGATGCTAAAATAGTTAGACCAGTCAATGTACAGATAATAAGTGTATCAATCAGTGGTCCCAGCATTGCCACCATACCTTCGGAAACAGGCTCATCTGCTTTTGCAGCAGAATGAGCAATTGCTGCTGAACCCTGTCCTGCTTCATTAGAATATATACCTCTGTTAACTCCGCGATTAAAAGCAAATGCAACTGTTGTCCCTAAGAAACCTCCTGCAGCTGCAGTACCCGTAAAAACATCAACTATTATGGATTTGAAAGAGGGAATGATGTTCTGATAATTTAATATTATAACACTTAAAGCTCCTATAGTATATAATACTGCCATAAAAGGTACTATCTTTTCTGTTACCCGTGCAATTCTTCTAATCCCCCCTATAATTATCAATCCAAGTAAAACAGAAAGTATAGCTCCAGTAATTATTGGTTTTATATGAAAGGTGGATTCCATGGAAATAGCAATATTATTTATCTGAGGCATATTACCAGTACCAAATGTACAAATAACTGTTGCAATTGAAAAAGTAATAGCCAGCCACTTCATATTTAATTTTTTATCCATATAATACATGGGCCCGCCTGAAATAGTGCCTTCTTTATTACTCTTGTCAACATCTCTGTATTTATGAGAAAGGGTAACTTCTACAAATTTTAAGGTCATGCCAAAAAATGCTGTCATCCACATCCAGAAAAGAGCTGCAGGTCCGCCTATATATAAAGCTAGTCCAACTCCTCCTATATTACCAGTACCAATAGTTCCGGATAAGGCAGTTGCTAAAGCCTGAAAATGAGTGGTATCACCATCATGTGTGTCTTTTTCGTATTTCCCGGTAACTATGGTTAAAGCATGACGAAAAAACCTTATTTGTGGAAAACGCAGATATAAAGTGAAAAACACACCTGTTCCTAATAAAAGAAGGGGGAACCAACCGCTGTTTCCGAGATATTGATCCAAGGTAATAAGAAAGTTATTTATAGCATCCATATTAGCCCTTTCATTACTAAATTATGGTAAGAAAAAATATATGATTAAAATAAAAAGTCATTAATTTTATACAATATAGCTATTAGTGGAGACGGTGGGAATCGAACCCACGTCCGAAAACAGACAAACTTGGAATACTACATGCTTAGTTTATCTTTAACATTCTCTATTGATCTCCGACAAACAGGATATCAATAGAAAAGCCTGATGAACTTCATCAGCATATATCAGGCATAAATGCTGACTAACCTGTCATTACGACGCTCCAGAAGCTCCTCGACAGGTAGAAGGAGCTAAGGAACGGGCTGCTTTATTTAAGCAGCCATTGCATAATTGTAGTTGTCAATTATTTTATTCCCGGAGGATTTACCAGGATCCAGGAACCTGGACATGCATTCACAAGCTATTCTGTTCCCGTCGAAGCCAAATCGTCCCCATAATAATTACAATGTTTATGAATATACAAAATGTTAATAAAAAAGTCAATATCAGATAAATATATAAATAGATGGAACTAAAAATATGTATTGTGAAAAAGTATAATTTATTGTAAAAACTATTTCTTTAGTACACAGAATAAATTGATACCACTCGATTCACTTTCAACTTCAAGTTCTGAGATTGGTAGTCCGGTTTCCCGACAAATTTTAATAAGCTCAGAAGCGGTCCGATGTATCAGATACCATTTACCCACCAGTTCCATGCCATTTTTGGTTGGATTAATAGGACTGAAGTTCCCGAAAATTATTCTTCCATTATCTTTGAGGTATCTCCAAATCTTTTTTAAAAGTAAGATTACAATTCTCTTTTCAAGATAGTCAAATAAACCTGCAGACCATATAAGATCATACTTTCTGTTTGTTTTCAATCGAAATACATTTGCAACATCTATATCAATATTATATTTATCAATTTTTCCATTTAATACTTTCCTGGCATAGGTAACAGCCCGTGGATCACTGTCAACACAATGGAAATTTATATTATGTCCATTATTCAAACTTTCATATATTTCTTTAACATCTCTGCATGAACCACATCCAAGATCAAGTATATCAATATCTCTATTCAATTCCTGATACATTTCTTTACATTTCTTTTTAAAATATTCCTTACGGTTCCGAACTGATTCAGCCGCTTCATAGGAATGGAAAAGTTCATCAAATAATTTTCCTGCTCCATTAGTAGCTGTCTTTTTCGTGTATATCCAATCTATTAAAAGATAATCACCGGCATATCCACAAGGTTTTTCACGAGTGCGTTGATGCATAATACTGCTGTCAATAGTAGAACAAATGTTGAAAAATTCTTCTTTTAAATGTTCTTTATCAGAAGAATGGTTAATCTTTTCAGCGATCGTGTTGATTATATTGAAAAAATCATTTTTATATACTGATAAATTATTCGTATTATTAATGTTACTGAGTAATTTTTTAAAATTATTAAAGTCTGTCTGTATAGTATTCATTCTCTACTACCATTTATAATAAAAGAATAACACTTTTAATGTTTACAAAAATCCAATATTATTAAGGATATAGCAAACTATATACCATTTTTAATATATTCATAGGAATAAAATTACTAAATATTTAATTATTAAAAACTTAGGAGTTTTTTTTAAAAAAAATTTTAAAAATAATACTATGGTGAAATCTTATAAACTGATTGATTTTATATCATTTTGATTATTTGTTACTGTTCAATAACCTGACGTACTTTTTCCCCAAGTATTTCCATGGTGTAAGGTTTTTGAAGAAAAGGATAATCTTTACTTTCTAAATTGTATCTTTTTAATATTGGATCAACATGACCGGATATAAAAAGAACTTTCATTTGAGGATAATCCGATATAATTTTTTCTACTAAATCGACACCGTTAAGATAAGGCATAATTACATCAGTTATTATTAGATCGATTTTATCCTTATTCTTTTTAAAAAGAGAAAGAGCAGACATACCTTCTTTTGCTTGTATTACTTTATATCCTTGTTCCTCAAGCATCTTTGCTGTTAAATTCCTCACTGAACTTTCATCTTCAACCAGAAGAATAGTTTCATTTCCTGTAGTTATTTTCCTATCAATAACTCTTTTTTCTTGATCTTTTTTTTCACTACGCACTAAAGGCAAATAAATAATAAATTCACTGCCTTCATTCTCTTTACTGTTTACTACAATATCACCGTTACTCTGACGAACAATACCATATACAGAAGCTAATCCAAGACCAGTACCTTGTTCTTTTTCTTTAGTAGTAAAGAAAGGTTTAAAAATTTTTCCTTGTACTTCTTCTGACATTCCGATTCCTGTATCTTCGACAGTCATACGAACATATTCCCCGGGTTCGAGTGAAAGATTTGCAGCTTTGCAAGATAGTTCAGATAAAAAAACATTATCTGTGTTAATACTTAATTTTCCGCCATGTGGCATTGCATCTCTGGCATTGACAACAATATTCAATATGATCTGTTCTATCTGGATAGGATCACTAATAATACAATCAAATTTAGCCCGGCAGTCAATCTCCAGTTCGATTTCTTCTTCGATAAGTGTTGAAATCATAGTTTCAGAATCATGAATAATTGAATTAAGATTAATTAATTGAGGCTGTAATATTTGTTTTCTGCTAAATGCTAGAAGTTGTTTTACTAAATCGGCAGCCCCTTTGCCGACTTTATAAATTGTCTGAAAACTATCACGGGTTTTATCATCAAGGTATGCCCTATTTAAAGCAAGTTCACAGGTTCCGAGAATAGTTGTAAGTATATTATTAAAATCATGAGCTATACCCCCGGAAAGTTGTCCTACAACTGCCAGACGTTCAGAATGTATAAGCTGTTTAGTTCGTTCCTTAATTTGTTTTTCCAGCGCATGAGTATGGTTTTTTAATTTCTTATGAGCTGACTGCAATCTTCTGTTAATAAGCCAGGTTTTTCTACGATAGAATAAATTAAATTGAGATCCTGCGGTTGCGATTATAATTGTAGAAATCATAAAAAAATTATTGTTAATAAAGATTGCTGTCTGCGAACGATCCATAATTATAAAATTTGGTATAAAATAAGATAACCAGCAGATTAAAAACACCAGACTGCTTTCTCCTAATGTGAGTGGCAGAAGTAACCCAAATCCCAGCAGGGGTAAATTAATTCCGGCATAATATGGATCTGCAGGGCCCATAGAAAGTACACACATTAATGATATAGAGCTGCTTACTATTAAGGTAAGTAAAGCTCCCAGTTGCAATGAAAAACGCCGACCGACAGAAGTTTTAGTTAAGAAATATGTTAATACTGCAAATAAGGTAACCACAATTCTTATATAGATAAAATTGTCAAAATTTTCAGTTTTATAAATATAATCAAGTATACCAAATACCGGCACTAAAAAAGCTGCCAAAAGAGCACCGATTGCCACACCTTTACTTAGAATAGTTTTACGTATCTTTTCAAAATCATTATTTTTTGAAGAATAAAGAGACAGATTCCTCAAAAACATTCTGAAATTAAAATTTTTATCTTTCTGTTCTATCATTTATCCACTTTCCTGTAAATACTCAAACAAGCAGCATTGTAATGTGAAAAATCATCATTACTTTTTTTTGATTGAGGAGGTTTATCAAAAGAAATTTTTACTGCAAAATGATCTGGTTCAATTATTGAATTAAAAGAAAAAATTAAATTTTTTGCATCTCTGCTGGTCATCATTTTAATCCACTGATCAATATTGTGAACTCTGTATTGACAAAAAATTTTATTATTCTTTCCCTGCCATAGTTTAACATTATCAGCACCCCATTTTTCATAAAGCGGCCAGTATGTTTTTAACCATTGAAAATAATCATCTATGGTTTTTCCATTTTTTAAAAAATTCTTATAAGTTATGTAATACATAATTTTTACAATCTTTCATTTTGAAATATATATTATTTTAATTATGTTTTTTTTATTTTTCATAAGACTCTATTTATATTATATTTAAAATGTTTTTTTCAACACTTATATTGTTTCATGTATACTAAACTGGCAAATGACATACCACAATCCATTAATTCTTAAACAGATTTTTATATATTGAATAAATCAATCCAAAAAATACTTTTACCTTTTTAAAATTTTCAGTATCTTTAAAAAATATATTGTCTTTTTATATATACATAGTTAGAATACTTACGTATAAATAGTTGAGTTAATAATTGAATAAAAAATCATCCAAAATTATAAACGCCTGGTGTCTCTATGACTGGGCAAATTCAGCATTTGCCACTACTATAATGGCTGCTGTACTCCCCATCTTTTTCAGAGAAGTTGCAACTGTACATCTTGATTCTTCTCAACATCATCTTGCCACATCTTTATGGGGATATACAGCTTCCGCTGCCATGCTATTTGTGAGTGTAATTTCTTTGTTATTCGGACCTGTATCCGATTACGCTGCATCCAAAAAAAAATTCCTAACATATTTTATAATGCTAGGAGTAATTTCAACTGCACTTTTAACTTTTACTGGCTTCGGATCCTGGAAAATGGTATCTTTACTTTTTATATTTGGAAATGTAGGTTTTGCAGGAAGTGAAATCTTTTATAATTCTCTGCTCCCGCATATAAGTCCTCCGGATAAAATAGATAAAATATCAACAAGAGGTTATGCTTTTGGCTATATCGGAGGAGGGTTGCTTTTATCCTTTAATATTGCTATTATCTGGCTCTTACCAACGACCACTCTGTCATGGGATCATGCAGAAATACCAGTTCTGGGTATGCAGCTTTCTTTCCTGAGTGTGGCCATATGGTGGGGGATATTTTCCTTACCGATTTTACGGCATGTGCCTGAACCTCCTGGCCCTACGGCAACTCTCAGTGATATGAATCCTTTCAAGGTTGCATTTAAACGTCTGCGAAATACGTTTCGACATATAAAAAAATATAAACAGCTTTTTCTTTTTTTAATTGCATTCTGGCTTTATAATGACGGCATCGGCACCATAATCAAGATGGCAACTGCCTATGGTAATGAGATTGGCATTGGTACTCTGGATCTGGTAGGCGCTTTACTCTTAGTACAAATCATCGGTGTTCCCTGCAGTTTTGCTTTTGGCAGACTGGCAGGTATAATCTCCACCAAGAAAGCAATCTTTCTGGGATTGCTGGTATATGTACTGCTGACTATAGGAGCCTTTTTTATGACCCGGGCAATTCACTTCTGGATCTTAGCCTTTATGGTAGGATTGGTGCAAGGCGGAACTCAGGGCTTAAGCCGATCTCTGTATGGTTCAATGGTTCCTTTAAAAAAATCAGCTGAATTTTTCAGTTTTTATAATATCAGTGGAAAATTTGCCGGTATTGCCGGCCCAGCAGTTTTTGCCCTTACAAGTCAACTTTTTAAATCCAGCCGCTATGGTATTATTTCCCTGATCTTCTTTTTTATTGCCGGAGCTGTTCTTTTGATCTGGGTTGATGTTGATGAGGGCAGAAAAAAGGCACGAGGGTGATGGAGGAATAAAGGATAAAGGATAAAGGATAAAGACCAAAGAAAAAAGACAAAAGATAAAAGACTTAGGGATGCAAGGTTGCAAGAACAGACCGTAGACCGCGGACGGCAGACCGCGTGGTGCATGTTGACACTATGACTCAAAGACTCAAGAAACATGAATGCAAGATTGCATGAATGCAAGGTTGCAAGAACTGGAGAACCTAAGTATGCAGAAACCAGTAGCCAGTGGTCAGAAGTCAGCAGAGATTATTTGTGGGGAGAGTGATTTTCCAAAATCATAAATCGTTAATCCTTGTTCTGAGATCAAAAAAGTTACCCTGATCGTCCTGAGCCTGTGTTCCCTTCGATATTACCCAGGAAAGGCCTAGACACAAAAAAAGCGGAGGATCATCCCTCCTGCCACCAGGTATGATGCAAGTTTCATATTTTCAGCATTGTCTCACAATTATGAAAATAGTATCACCCTTCTCTGAGCTTTCGATACAATGTGTTCTGATCAATAATTTTAATATAGTCTTCATAGTCCAGACCGGAATCACAAATATATTCAGTAAGTAAAATGCTCACTGTATGTTGAAAATTTTTCAGACTCCATGGTTTTTCAATGTAGTGATCAATATGAGCTTGATTAATTGCTTTGATTGTATCTTCATGAGTAGCAAGACCGGTTAAAAGTAACTTTTTAACGTGCCCGAAACGTCCATCCTGATTAAGATCAATAAAAAAATCAACTCCATTTTTACCAGGCATAACCTGATCACAAATTACTAATGCAAGATACTCACCACATTTATCAATTTCTTCCAGCACTTCCTCAGCCTCATCAGCAGTCTCACACTCAATAAAAAAACAATGATCACTGAATTTATTAAGATCCTTACGTAATGTATTCAACACTTCACGCTGATCATCAATACACATTATTCTTAATTTATCCATGGCTCCTCATGTTGGTATTTTTATAGTAAAAATTGTTTTTCCAGGCTGACTGTCCAGAAAAATATCCCCTTTATAACTTCTGATAATCCTTTCTGAAATCACAAGGCCCAATCCTAAACCAAATTCTAATCCTTTTTCTTTGGTAGTAAAATTTGGCTTGAATATTTCCTCTTGTATATCTCCTGGTATACCAGGGCCATTATCCTGGACAGTGACAAAAATATTATTATTTTTTGAATAACTTGATATTTCAATTATTTTATTATCAATATCTGAATTATTAAGACTTTCAATACTATTCTTCACTAAATTTGTCCATACCTGAACCCAGTCACTTTTGTTAATAAAAATATAAGGTAAATCAGAAAGTGAAAGTGATAGTTGAAATCCCCTCAGAGGACTGCTTAAAAGAGTCAATGCTTTTTTAATGGTCTCATTTAAATCACATCTTTCTTTTTGAATAGATTTTTGTCCGCCCAGTGCCTTAACAGAAGTAACCACATTAGTGCCAAGTTGAGCTGCAACTTTCATATCATGAAAAGATATACCCAAAAGCCAATAATGGTAGATATCATCAATGGATTCCTTATTGTTTGGTAAAATGTCTTCGATCGATTGTTCTTCAATCCCCATTACAGCTAACTTATCTGCCTCATCTTCTTTTAAAGAAAATTTTTTCTTTATAGTCTTTTTTTGATTTCGTATGTCACGAGTTGACAACTCTCGCCCCTTGGTAAGACCTTTCCTGAAATATTTATAGCCCTCCAGATAGTTATTTTGCAACATCTGCGCACAGTTTTCACAAAGCCAGTGAGTATTTCTCTCTAACACCACAATGGCGTTATTCAGTTCATGTGCTATACCGGTTGCCATTTGCCCTAAAGAAGCCAGCCGTTCAGATTGAATTAATTTTTTTAAGGCCCTCTCTTTTTCATAACCCATTTTCTGTTCATCCTGCTGCCGCTGGGCCAGATCACTCACTACCACCGGCATGAACTGTTCAAAAAGTGAATTACCTTTATCACTTGGTACTATTTTTATATTTGGATCAATATAAGCAACTTCACTATCCTCTTCTGCAACCACCCGCGCTGAGCTTATGAAGGTTTTAGAGAAAAAACTGTATACCCCTACAAATTTATGTCTTGGAGCCTGAAAAAGTTCAAAATTACCTTTATCCGGTGTTTTAACATATCCTTTTAAATATCCCTGTAATACCAGAAATAATCTGTCATTAAATCCCCCTTCTTCAATCAGTACTTCTCCTTTTTCTAATTTAATCCGTTTGGAAGGATCAGAAAAATAGGTTTTAATCAACCAGGGTAAATCTGCACCTTGCATTCTATTCATAATATATACTGGATCTTATTTAAGATAAACATTAAAATATATAATCCCACCAGACCTACTGCACCAATTATTATACCCGTCTTTATCATTTCTTTAGTATTTATAAGTCCGGTACCATATGCCATAGCATTTGGAGGAGTGCTTATTGGCATGGCCATAGCCAGAGAAGCAGCAAATGCAACTGTCAATATTAACAGAACTGATCCACCTAATGGCACCAATCCTGAAATACTGGTACCAAGAGCTGCCATAAGAGGCAGAAAAAGATTAGCAGTGGCTGTATTCGACATAAAATTTGAAACTAATATTGTAAGTACAGAGACAAAAATCACTACAACATAAGGTGAAAAAGAGGCAAAAGGCAATGCTTCTATTAGATGCTGTGCCAATCCTGTCTTTTCCACGCCCAGTCCTAATGCAATACCGCCTGCCATAAGCCATAAAACATCCCAGTTTATTCTCTTTAAATCCTGTCTGGATATTATAGTTGTACAGGTGAATACAGTTACAGGGATCATAGCAACTATATATGAATTCATACCATGAAGAAAGTCAAAAAGCCATAAAAAAATTGTTAAAATAAAAGTTATATACACTGTTACTGCTTTCCAGCTTTTACTGAAATGTCCTTTTATCTTAATTTCTACCTTTTTCTGGCTGGAAGAATAAAAATACAGTAACAATAACCAAACAAATAAAAGCATAATAATTACATAAGGAAGAGCAAAACTCATCCATTTTCCGAATCCGATCATATGATCGCCGGATAAATACTTTAATGCAATAGCATTTGGTGGAGTACCAATGGGGGTGCCTATACCACCGATGTTTGCAGCAAAAGGAATTCCTAATATAAAAGCTATTTTTCCTCTATCATTTTCTTTAAAATATTTTAATATAGGAGTTAGAATAGCAAGCATCATAGCAGTAGTAGCAGTATTACTCATAAACATAGAAAATACTGCTGTTATAATCATTAATCCAAGTAATACTGTTGATGTACGTGAACCAAAAGGTTTTAACATCACCCGGGCTAAATTGATATCAAGTTGGTATTTTGAAGCTGCCATTGCTAAGAAAAATCCACCCAAAAATAACATGATAATAGGAGAAGCAAAAGTACCAAGTATTTGTTTATAATCAATTAATTCACCAAAATACGGCTGAGCAGCAGTTCTGAAAAAAATCAAACCCTGATTGGATATCATGACTAATTCAGCCATTATAATAATAACAGAAGTTGAAAATACAGGTATAGGCTCAAGTATCCACAATAAAACTGCTAATATAAATATACATATCATTCTATGTTCAATGACAGTAAGATTTTTTATAGGCAACCACTCCGAAGGAAGTATTAATAATATTAAAGGTATGACGACAGATATAAAAATTCTTGTTCTTTTATTCATTATTATATAAAAAAATCATATCTGAAATGCAATCAGGTATAACTTTTCAGCAACTCCTTTATGGTTAATCCTTTTTTCTTTTTTTCTCTTGCACGGGCTGTACTGATCTGATTTTTGAGATGCTGGTTAAGGGTAGTTTTTTTAATTTGATAAAAAATACCTGTATAAAGCGGTTCCTGAGAATAAGCATATTCCATAGCTTTTAACGTATCATTAAGAGGAAAATCATCCGGTAGTGGTTCAATTAAAGATTTTACTTGTTTAAGCGGTAAAATTGGATAAGTAATACACGGAGAAAGGATATACACCATTGACATTCCTTCATGTTTAATGGCTTTCTTTATTATCTCAACCATTCTTTTATACTCCACCACACTTGTCCGGGCAATAAAAGATATATCATAGGTGATGAACATAGGTATTGGATTTACTGGAGTATCATAAACACCATAGGGAGAGGTTTTAGTGTGGGCATCTAGTGGAGTAGTAGGAGAACTTTGTCCTTTGGTTAATCCATATACTCTGTTATCAACTAAAATATAAGTGATATCCACATTTTTTCTTGCTGCATGAACTATATGCCCGCCTCCAATTCCCAGTCCATCCCCATCACCTCCTACAACAACCACAGTCATATCCTCCCTGGCTGATTTTGCACCAAGCCCGGTAGGTAAGGCCCTTCCGTGAGTTCCGTGAAGTGAATAATTATTAAAATAATGAGAGAAACGTCCCGAACATCCGATTCCGGAAATATTCATAATATTTTCAGGAGACAGATCCAATTCCATGAATACCTGTTTTACTGCTTTTAAAATCCCGTAATTACCACATCCCGGACACCATACCGGTTTAATAGCACTCTCATACTTTTGTAATGTTTTTTTCATCTGCTATCCTCGCTACTTTTTTTATACCATTGAATATTTCCTGAGATGATATTGGCACACCTTCACATTTATGTATCTCAATAGGTCTTACCCCAAATTTTGCTTTTATAAAATGAGCAAACTGACCTGTATAATTTTCCTCAACTACGATAACATATTTCAATCCTACCAAAAAACTCCGTATCTGACGCTCAGGTAAAGGTGATATAACTTTGGGGTGAAGATGACGGATAAGGATACCCTTTTCTTCAGCCCGGTACCGTGCTTCTCTTATTGCTCCTTCTGTGGATCCCCAGCCGATCACACCAATTTTCGATTCTTTTGAACCATAATACTCCCTGGGATTTTGTTCCAGTTTACTGGAAAGCATTTCCAGTTTTCTAAAGCGTTTTCTCGACATCATAGCATGATTTTTAGGACTATAATCAGCTTTACCCATTTCATTGTGTTCCAATCCTGTTGCCAGATACTGTCCTCCCTGTGTCCCTGGCCTGGCAATTGGTGAAACCCCATTATCTGTTATTTTAAATCTTTTATAATTTTTAAGTTCATCCTTAGTTGGTTCCCGACGAGATATTACTTCAATTTTCTCAGCACTCGGAATTTCAAGATATTCATCTATACCATGTTCTTCCTTCTCTCTGAAAGAATGAAAATCCGGAAGTTTAACAGTTGCTTTTCTGTATCCGATTGACTGATCTGTTAAAAGTATTACTGGTAACTGATACTCTTCAGCTAAATTAAAAGCTCGTATAGTCTGATAAAAACAATCCTCCACTGTCGTAGGTGCAAGAATGACCCGGGGAGATTCACCAGCGGTTCCATAAATAGCAAACTTTAAATCCGATTGTTCAGTTTTGGTGGGTAAACCAGTACTGGGTCCTCCCCGCTGAACATTTACGATGACAATCGGGAGTTCAAGCATAGCTGCCAGGTTAAGCTGTTCACCCATGAGTTGGAGACCGGGACCGGAAGTGGGGGTCATTACTTTTTCACCTCCGAATGAAGCACCAATAATAGACGAGATGGAAGCAATTTCATCTTCCATCTGAATAGCTTTACCACCCACTTTAGGCATTATTTTAGTAAGCGTCTCAAATATTGGTGTTGCAGGAGTAATAGGATACCCGGCAACAAACCTGCACCCTGCAGCTACAGCGCCTAAAGCAACCGCTTCATTTCCGGAAAGCAGCATAAATTTCTCTTTATTTGCTACTGTACCCTCAAGCCCGAATTGAATATTACTTTTTGTTATGTTCTTTCCTGCTTTAAAGCCTGTTTTTAGGGCTTTAAAGTTTTTTTCGATGATTTCCTGACCTTTATGTCCGTATCTTTCACTGATAAGCTCTTTCAAAACTTCAGGCTTAATACTAAAGAAAAATCCTAAAACTCCCAGAACAACAACATTCTTACCCATCGTTGAGCCTGTCTGCTCTTTTGCCAATTTGGTCAAAGGTATCGGATAAAATTTTGCTTTAAAATTTTCCTGTTTTATATTAACCTTTTCCGGATCATAGATGACTAATCCACCCTTTTTTAAATACATATTGGTGCGTTCCCAAGCCTGTTGATTAAATACCACCAAACAATCAACTTCACTCCCCATGGAATAGATAGTCCAGTCTCGCACACGAATCTGAATCATTGAAAAGCCTCCCCGCATTTCTGCCGGATAGGTTATATAGGTAAATACGTGGTATTCAGTACGAGCAACAGCCTGAGCAAAAAGCTCACCACAGCTAATAACACCTTCCCCACCTTCTCCCCCGATTCTTACTACAAAGTCTACATCAGATTTAAATTTTTTCTTCATTATTCTTTTCCGATTCTATAGTTTTTGTTTTTCAATTTGTAATCAAAATATATTAATTATTATTATAAAGTCAAGAGAAATACTAATTATAAAAAATATTTACTTTATTTCCAATCTTCTTACTGTCTCTGATTTGGATTAACAATTCTTTTGTGAAGCTACAAAGATCATAATTATCAATATCCTGGAGATCTATCCACTTGTATTCCTGAGCTTCTTCATTTAACATAACTTCAGAAGTATTTGTTCTGCATATAAAATCAATAAAAATAAAATGCTGCTTGTTATGATGCTTTTTTGAAGGAATATTGTCCTTTAAACTTATCAGTGTAATATCATAGATATGTAATCCCGTCTCTTCAAATATCTCTCTTTGCAAAGCATCCTCAATCTTCTCTCCAATCTCAATATGACCACCAGGAATAATGTATTTATTATTCCATTTCTTGGCTCTGCAGATAAGTACTTTACCCTCAGGATTGAAAATTACAGCCCCTACTACAGGTTTGGGAAAATTTTTCATAATCACATTAGATAACCTAAAAACATATTTTTGAATTATAAGGAAGGTAAAAACAATAATTAACAGAAAAGACAGATGAATTCAAGTTCCTTTGAAATAATCTTTGGAACTTGAATTCATCTTTAAATAACTCAGCCGTTTTTCTTGGCAAAATCAATCATAAATTTATTCACTTCTTCCACACCTTTTAAAGACATGGCATTATAAATTGAAATCCTTATCCCGCCTACAGAACGGTGTCCTTTTAAGCCTCCAAATCCGGCCTGGGCTGCGTCTGCGATAAATTTCTTTTCAAGCTCTTCATTCGGGAGCCGTAAGGTAATATTCATTATGGAACGACTTTCTTTTTCCACAGCTCCTTTAAAAAATTCACCGTAATTATCTATGGTAGCATAAAGAGTTTCAGCTTTTTTTCTGTTTGTCTGTTCAATTTTTTCTAAACCACCCTGATCTTTCATCCATTCAAGAACCAGTTTCACCATATAGACTGAATAGACAGGAGGAGTATTAAAAGCTGAATCCTTTTTAACATGAGTTTCATATTTTAATAATGTGGGAATATCCTTGCGGGCTTTTTCCACCAGATCGTTTCTTATAATAACAACGGTAACTCCGGCAGGGCCTATATTTTTTTGGGCACTGGCATAAATAATACCAAATTTACTCACATCAACTTTTCTGGAAAGAATATCACTGCACATATCAGCAACAAGAGGAACATCACCGGTATCAGGGTAGGTATGCCACTGGGTTCCGGCAATAGTATTATTTGAAGTTATATGCACATATTGGGCATCAGAATGCAAATCCAAACTTTTGGGAATATAACTGAAATTTTTATCCTCGGAAGAGCCAGCTACTTTACCTTCAGCTAAAATATTAGCTTCGGTTACGGCTTTTTTAGACCAATTCCCGGTTATTACATAATCAGCAAATGAACCCTGTGGCAAAAAATTCATGGGAACCATGGCAAATTGAAGGCTTGATCCGCCCTGAAGAAATAGTATATTATAATTATCTGGAACCTCAAATAAATCTTTAACTAACGTTTTAGTTTCAGCATTGATGTCGGCATATTCACCGGATCTATGACTTATCTCCATTACACTCATCCCGGTATTCCTATAATTTGTCATCTCTTTCTTGGCTTTTTCCAAGGCAGGAAGAGGAAGTGTTGCCGGACCGGGATTAAAATTCCAAATTCTTTTTCCCATACTTACCTCCTTATATATTATTTTACTTAAATTTACTGATAATTTCTACAATAATATCACTGATTCTCAAAAGATTTTCTTTGGTTGAAGCTCCCAGATGTGGTGTAACCTGTACATTAGGGGCTGAAAGAAGCGGTGAATCCGGATCGGGAGGATCTGAATACCAAACATCATTGGCATACTTTTGTATCTTTCCATCTTTTAGTGCCTGGGCGACATCTTCCTCAATCACACATTTTCCTCGGCCAGTATTAATGACAATAACTCCATCTTTCATTTTGGAAATCATTTCTTTGTTAAGCATTCCTTTTGTTTCATCTGTTAGGGGAACATGTAAAGATATATAATCAGCCTCAGATAATACTTCATCAAGTGATTTCATCTCTGCAAAATCCGACTGATCAATATACTTATCATAGGCAATCACTGTCATACCAAATGCTTTTGCCCTCTTTGCAACTTCTGTTGCTATCCTACCCATCCCAATTAAACCTAACGTTTTCCCCATAAGCTCAGTACGTTTTAATTCTTTCTTTTTCCATTCTCCTTTAATTAAACTGTTATGTCCTTCAATTAAATTAGATGGAGCAGCCAGCATATGAGTAAAAGCAATTTCTGCTACTGCAATACTAGAAGCTTCAGGAGTATTACGTACCTCGATACCTTTTTCTTTTGCATAGTCAAGATCAATATTATCCAGTCCCACTCCACCACGAATAATTAATTTCAAATTTTTTGCCTGGTCAAGATATTCTTTGTTACATTTAGTTTTACTTCTTACCAAAGCAATATCAGCCTCAGGTAGTTGGGATTTGTCTTCGGTTACCTCTCCAAATTGTTTTAATCTGTCAGGCAATGAAGGTGCAAAAGGATCTGAAATTAAAATTTTCATAATTATATCCTCCTGTTATTATATATGATTTATTAAAATTAAATACTTATCCTAATTTGTGAACTACTACCCCGCTGCAGAGCTTAGGTTCAAACCAGGTAGATTTAGGAGGCATAACCTCACCTGCATCAGCAACTGACAATAATTGATCAATAGTTGTAGGATATAAGGAAAAAGCAACTTTATAATCCCCTTTTTCTACTCTTTTTTCCAATTCTTTTAATCCCCGGATTCCACCTACAAAATCGATGCGTTCATCATTTCTGGGATCAGTAATACCGAGAAGTTTCTCCAGAATATTGTTTTGCAAAATGGCTACATCCAGTCTATCAATTGGATCCGAATCATCAAAAATTTCTTCTTTAGCTTGTAGATGAAACCAGGTGCCGCTTAAATACATGCCGAACTCATGTACATTCTGAGGTTTGAATGGTTCATTTTTGTTATACTCTTTAACTTCAAACATTTCTGAAACCTTACCAATAAACTCCTGTTCGGACATTCCACCAATATCTTTTACGATTCGATTATAATCCAGGATGTGCATTTGATCATGAGGGAAAATAACTGAAAGAAAATAATTATACTCCTCTTCTCCAGTATGATGAGGATTATTATCTTTTCTTATCTTCTGAAGTCTGCTGGCAGCAGCGGAACGATGATGACCATCAGCAACATATAATGCTTCAATTTCGTTAAATGCTTCCCTGATCTTTTTAATCAACTCTTCATTATCAACTATATACAACGTATGCTGAACATCATAATCACCAGTAAAATCATATACTGGTTTTTTATTCATGGCTTCACTTATTAGATTATTTATCTGTTTTTCAGCCCGATAGGTTAAAAAAACTGGTCCGGTCTGGGCATTTAAACAATCAATATGATTTAATCTGTCCTCTTCTTTTTTGGGTCGGGTAAATTCATGTTTTTTTATACGATCATTATTGTAATCTTCAACTGACGCACAAGCCACCAGACCAACTTGTTCTCTGCCTTCCATTTTTAGTTTATATACATAATAACTTGGACTTTTATCCTGGACAAGAATACCGTTGTTAATCAAATTTTGCAGGTTTTCTCCACCTTTTTTATATACTTTTTTAGTATAGGGATCAACACCAGGATCAAAATCTATCTCGGGCTTTATAACATGAAGAAACGATATCGGATTATCTTTTGCTCTTTCCCTGGCTTCATCTGAATTTAACACATCATAAGGAGGTGAAGCCACTTCTCCCACTTTTTCAGGCAGGGGTCTCAATCCCCTGAATGGTTTTACCACAGCCATACTAACTCCTTTTAGTTATTGAGCCTTGAGTTTAAATACATGTATATCATCTAAAATTACTTTAAAATCTTCAGGTTTGCCACCTATCCAGAATCCAATCTTCCCCTCAGAATAAATAGGACCAAATCCACCTCTATCTCTAAAATCATGTATAAGCATATCATCTACATAATACCTAATACGATTCCCGGTTTTAACTACATCAATATAATATGTTCTGTTACTTGTACAGGGATCAACATCATTTTTAGACAGAAGAAGATGACCCGGATTCTTCCTAAGTTTACTTCCCGGTATCTGTTCTCCCTGTTCCGTAAAACAATGAGAAGATATATGATAACTTCTGATATCCCCTTTACTGTATTCCTGGATTTCTCCATTTCTTTCTGGAAGATCATTTATTACATCTCCTCCATTTATACCCTGAGCACATATTATAATAATAAATAAACCATTGTGATTTGGGATCCTGAGATTAAACTCCAGCTGAAAATCAACATCTATTTCTTTTAAAGCCCAGAATGCCAATCCTTTGCTTTCTTCACCAAGACCCAAAATAGCTTTACCATCAGGAGTTATCTCAATTTTTCCGATACCTTCCTTTTTCCAATTTTCTAACAAGTTATTATCAAAATTATCCTGAAAAATTAACTTTGTATCAAACCCTGGTATCTGCATTCTGGGTTGTATGTTATTATTGGAATCACAAAACAAAAACATTAAAAATAAAATAATAAATGGTAATATTTTTTTATACTTCACTACCTCTCCTTTCCCAAATGCTACTTACCAGATTGTTTCCTGATTTTTTTCAACTTCTTCTTTTCTCTCTTCTTTCGTTTGCGTCTCAATTTGATTTTTCTTCTTTTCTGTTTACTTTTACTCCGGGCCATACACACTCCAAATTTTTCTGTTATTAATACTTATCACTTCAATAAATATACAATAATAATTGGAATACAATATATAAATATTACATTTAAAAATCAACCGGATACCTTTCTTTTGTTTTTAGCAGATATAATAATATCTGCAGCTTCTTTTAAATCATCTGCTAAATAATCAGGGGTTGCTTTAAACTCCACTTCATCACTATTATTTCCAGTTTTAACTAAAATAGTGGACATATGTGCCCTTTTACCGGTTTCTATATCAGATTTTCTGTCACCGATAAACCAACATCCAGACAAATTGAGATTTAAATCCTGTTGTGCACGTTTTATTAGTTTCTGACCCGGTTTACGACAATCACATTGCTCAGATTTACTATGAGGGCAAAAATAAATTTTATCTATTAATATTCCTGCTTCTGATAACCCTTTGAGCATTCTTTTGTTTACCTGGAAAAAATCCTCTTTAGTATAATATCCAAGTCCTATACCGGGCTGATTTGAAACAATAATGATTTTATATCCGACATCATAAATTTTTTTTAGGCCTTTAACAGCATTCTTCGTAAACTGAAATTTTTCTGGCTCATGTAAATACTGTATTTCTTTATTTATTGTACCGTCTCTGTCTAGAAAGACTGCAGCCTGAGTTTTTTTATGTTTAACTTTAAAATACATTGTATTTTCTTTTTCAACATCAATATAATCTTGATCATTGCCAAGCTTAATAATTCTCTTGATTATCTGAGTAGTAGAAATTTTTTCTTTTACAGGGATGATCTTTACTTCTCCTCCGTATTCTTCCACTAATTCTCTGGAAGTGAGCTGCTGAGGAGTATAATCTCCGGCTTTTATATAATAATGAGGTTTAATCAATTCTATATTGTTTTTGTTCCAGCGCTCTGAAAAAAGAAAAACATAATTAACAGTTTCCAGTCCAGCTACGACTGCAGTTCTGTGCTGTTCATTAATTATTGGTCTTAAATCACCTTTGTATTTTTTCACAGATTTATCAGAGTTTACTCCAACAACAAGAATATCACCTACTCTGGAAGCCTCCTGCAAATAGTGAACATGTCCGGCATGAAGAATATCAAATACTCCTGAAGTAAAAGCAATCTTTTTACCCTGTTTTTTCAGATCATTACAAATCTCAACAATCTTTTTCCTCTTATATATCTTTTTTTGCTGCATATATCAGATTCTCTATAATACTGAAAAAATGTAGTTTTCTAGATAAATATAATAATTATTGGGTTGATAAGAAAGTAATAATTTTTTTGGCAATAATTTCATTAAATCCTTTGATGCTGGAAATTTCATTGATATTTGATTTTCGTATTTCTTCTACCGAACCAAAATGATTAAGCAATGCATTTTTTCGTTTTTTACCCACTCCGGGAATACTATCCAGTTCCGAAGCAATAGTTCTTTTCTTTCTTAATGTTCTATGATAGTTAATTGCAAAACGATGAGCCTCATCTCGTATCCTTTTCAATAAATACAACCCGGCTGAATGTTTCGGTAATGTTTGCGGATCAGAACGGTGAGGAAGGTAGACTTCCTCTAATCTTTTGGCTAATCCTAACACTAATTGATTCTGAATTCCACAGTTTTTTAATGCTTCCAGAGCAGCTGTTACCTGTCCTTTGCCTCCATCGACTAAAATCAGATCGGGGAAATCTTTTTTTTCTTTTTTTAAACGGTGCATTCTGCGGGTTATAACTTCAGTCATAGCTTTATAATCATCAGGTTTTTTGACATTTTTAATATTATATCTTCTGTATTCACTTTTCCGGGGCATCCCGTTAATAAAAACAACCACCGAGGCAACTGTATCTGTTCCGGATATATTGGATATATCAAAGGCGTCAATCCGTACTGGGGGTTTCGGCAGAGAAAGATCCTGCTGAAGTGCTAACACACTTTCTGAGGGCGTATTTTTATGTATTTTCTTTTGCTCTCTGAGTTCTTTTAATAATAATTCGGCATTTCTGGTACACATATCCATTAATTTAGATTTTTTGCCTCTCAGCGGAATTTTTAATTCTACAGTGTTCTTTTTTTTGTTTTTCAACCATCGCTGTAACTGACTAAAATCATCCGGTTTAAAGGGCAACAGTATTTCTTTCGGGATAAATTCTTTTTTTAAATAATACTGTTTAACAAATGCTGAAAGTACTTCTTTTTTTTTGGTACTCCCCTGAAAGGTTAAATAATAATGCTGTCTGTTAATCAGCTTTCCTTCTCTGACATTAAATACCATACCACAGGCATCTGTGCCCCTGATAACAATAGTTATAAAATCACGATGTTCAGACGTTTTGTCTACAACTTTCTGCCTGGCACGAAAATGTTCAATGGCTTTTATTCTGTCCCGTATTTCTGCTGCTTTTTCATACTTTTTATTATCTGCATAGTATTCCATACTTTTTGATAATTCCTCAAGTAAACTTCTGTTTTTACCACGGATAAAATCTACAACCTGATTGACAATTTTCATATAATCATCTCTGGAAATATGTTCTTCACAAGGTCCGGAACATCTTTTTATATGGTAATCCAGACATACTTGATACTTTCTTTTTTTAATATTTTTTAAATTTAATTTAAGATTACAACTGCGTATAGGAAAAATTTTTCGTACTGCGGACATAAGTTCTCTGATTTGTCCCACCTCTGTATACGGCCCAAAATACTTAGATCCATCTTTAACAACTTTTCTGGTGATGAAAATACGAGGATATTCTTCATTAGTAATCCGGATATAAGGATAAGATTTATCATCTTTTAAATTCACATTAAACTTAGGACGATGTTCTTTTACCAGATTAGCTTCCAGAATAAGAGCTTCAACCTCATTATCAGTAATTATTACTTCAAAATCTGTAACTTTCCTCATCATGATTCTGTGTCGTGGATCTTCATTCTTTCCAGGATTAAAATGAGAACGAAGTCTGGACCGAAGGGATTTTGCTTTACCTACATATAATATTTTATTCTTTTTATTTTTTAAAAGATAAACACCGGTTTTACCGGGTAAGCGTTTCAATTTATCATTTATATATGTGTAATTGATATTGGTTTCTGTCATTTTAACTTACATGCCAGACTTTTTCAATTAATTCTGGAAGTATTTCTCCGGATTTTCCCTGTAAAAACAAACTAACTGTATCTGAAATCACTGTAGGTTCTGTATTGATTTCAATAACAAAACTGCCGTTTTCCTCTGCAATTAAAGGCAAAGAAGCAGCTGGTTGTACAACTGCTGATGTACCGATGGAAAAAAACAGATCAGACTGCTCACTAACATTAAAAGCTTTTTTTAAAACATCCTGAGGAAGCATTTCACCAAACCAAACAACATCTGGTCGCAGAAGACCGCCACATTCACATCTGGGGAGTTCACCTTTTTCAATAGGGCCTATTGAATCTGTGATTTTTCCGCAATCAAGGCATTTATTTTTCATTATATTGCCATGAAGTTCCAGTATTGATCTATTTCCAGCCTTCCGATGAAGATCATCAACATTCTGAGTAATAAGAGTAAAATCAGGAATTATATTTTCAAGTTCTGCTAAAGCATAATGTCCGGGATTAGGTTTAACTTCCCTTATTAATTCTTTACGATAATTATACCACTCCCAGACCAGTTCGGGGTTTTTCATAAATGCATCAAAATTTGCTAACTCTTCAGGCTGGTATTTTTTCCACAGCCCTTCTTCACCCCTGAAGGTCGGCACTCCGCTTTCTGCTGAAATACCTGCTCCGGTTAAAGCTGCAACTTTTTTACATTCTCTGATTTTTTCAATGTCTGTTTCATTTATTTTCACGTAAAGCTCCCTTCAAAATTAAAAAGGCTTCCCTGTAGGAAGCCCTATTATACAAAACATGATCAACAAAATAATATATTTATTGTTTCTTTTCTTCAATTCTGGCTGCCTTACCTTTTAGCTTGCGTATATAATAAAGCTTCGATCTACGAACTTTTCCTTTACGGATAACTTCAATCTTCGATATTTTTGGTGAATGGAGAGGAAAAATTCGTTCCACTCCAATTCCTCCGGAAATCTTTCTTACAGTTACCGTAGAATTTATATTGTTGCCGTTCTTTTTGATAACTAATCCTTTGAATATCTGTATTCTTTCTTTGTCACCCTCTACTATTTTATAGTGAACAGCGATATCATCACCAGCTTTAAACTCTGGTATATTATCTTTTAGTTGTTTTTGAGTAAATGAACTAATAGCATCCATTCTGATTAACCTCCACAAAAATTATGTTTTAACTTATTTCAATAAATCAGGTCTTTTCCTTTTTGTTTTGTCCAGTGCTTTCTTTTTACGCCATTCTTCCACCTGTTTATGATTCCCTGATAATAATACATCCGGTACTTTCATTCCCCTATAAACAGGAGGGCGGGTATAATGAGGATAATCTAATATCCCCTTAATTATAGAATCTCCCTCAGCAGAGTTAAAATCACCCAATACCCCGGGAATCAACCGTACCAAAGAATCAATAACAACAGCTGCAGGAAGCTCTCCTCCGGTTAACACATAATCACCAATCGAAATTTCCTGGGTCACAAGATTCTCTACTACCCGTTCATCTACACCCCGATAATGGCCGCAAAGAAAAACCAAATTTTTCTTATGAGAAAGATCTTCTGCTTTCCGATGATTAAACAATTCTCCCTGAGGAGACATTAAAATTACTTCCTCAGGGGTGTGTACTGTTTCTTCGGAAATTTTATCCACTGCCCTGAATAAGGGGTCTGGTTTGAGGATCATCCCTGACCCACCACCATAAGGATAGTCATCAATACTTTTTCTTTTATCAGTAGTAAATGACCTCAAATCCCAGATATAAAAATTAACTTTCTCTTTTTCCTGAGCTTTCCGCAGAATACTTTCATTAAAAATTGACTGCATCATCTCAGGAAAAGCAGTAACTACATCAATCCGCATTACCTAACAAACCCTCTATTGGGCTAATTAACACTTTTCTGCCGTCAATATCAATCTGTTTCACAAACTCCTCTACAAAGGGAATTAAAACTTCTTTGCCCTTTTTCTCAACAACAATGATATTTTGAGCAGGGTTTATCAGTATATTCTTAACCACTCCAACTCTTCGCCCTGAAAGTGTTTCAACTATAAAACCGACTATCTGCAACAGAGGATAATTATTATTATCTGTATGTGTAACTTTATCCGGCTTTACATATAATAATGAACCACAATATAATTCAGCCTCATTTCTATCATCAACACCGGAAAGTTTTAATAAAACCCACTTATGCTGAAATCGTACACCTTGTATGTGAAACCACTTTCCCTCTTCCCTATTCTTCTTAACAAAAATATTTTGCCACTTTTTAAAGATTTCACGCTTAGCAATATATGAAAAAACTTTAAGTTCACCACTAATACCATGAGGTTTTACAACTTTACCAACAACAGCAAAATATCTTGCCCCACCCATTATTTTTCTATTAAACTACTCTAAAATTTCAAGTACTGAGCGTTTACCTCTTTTTGCAGAAACAGCAGATAAAAGAGTTCGAATTGCTTTAGCTGTCTGTCCTTTTCTTCCAATCACTTTTCCCAGATCACCCTCACCAACTCGAAGTTCGTATACTGTAGTTTTTTCTCCTTCCACTTCTCTTACATCAACAGCTTCTGGATTATCAACCAGATGCTTTGCTATGAATTCAACAAATTCTCTTAACATTATCCAATCCTCCATAATTAGTGTTCTAGTCCGATAGTACTTCTATCTTAATTATAATACAACCTCAAAGTGCATAAATTATTTTATTTCTTTTCTTTTTCATCAGATTTTTTACTGGTTTTATCTTCTTTTGTATCGGATTTCTTTTCAGTTTGTTTATCTGATTTTTTTGTTTTCTTTGTATCAGTTTTTTGGGATTTTTCCTGTGCTTCCCCACTTACTTCTTTCTTTTGAACGGATTCTTTTTCACCTTCTTCAGTTTTTTCCGTATCTTCTGCTTTTGTTTCTTTTTCAGCAGCTACTTTTGCTTCTTTTGTTTCTTCTTTTTTATCTTCAGATGCTGTCTCTTTTTCTTCCTTTTGTGTGTCAGCCCCTGTCTCCGTCTTCTCTTCTTCTTTGCTTTCTTTTGAAGCAGTCTTCTCAGTTTCTGCTTTTTCTTCTTTCTGTTCTGTCTCAGCTGCCTGCTCTGTTTTTACTTCTTCCTTTTTTGTTTCCTCTTTTTCTTCTTTCTTTTCTTCTTGCTTCTTTTCTTCACCTTCTTCTATCTTCTCATCTTTTGGGGAAACCGGTTCTTCTTTAGCTTTTTCTTTTTTCTTTTTCTTTTTTTCTTCTGTTTTTAATTCTTCTCTCTTTTTACGTTCTATCTGAAGAACTTCCCACTTTTTCATTTCTTCTGTTATCTTCTCTTCATCAAAACCTTTCTTTTTCATCCATCGTTTATATAGAATACCCTTACGTTTTAATAAGCTTGAAACAGTATCTGAAGGCACTGCACCTTTATCAAGCCAATAATGTACACGTTCTTCGTCAATTTTTAATTCAGGTTCAGAAGGAAGGGGATTATATCTTCCCACAGTTTCGATAAAACGACCATCTCGTGGTGATCTTTTGTCAGCCACAACTATTCGATAATAAGGTTTGTTTTTACGTCCCTTTCTCGTTAACCGTATTCTTACCGCCAAAAATACCTCCTTTGAAATAATAATTAAAATCCAATTGGCATACCACCAGGGACATTCATGGATTTATGTCGTCCCATACTTTTTATCATTTTTTTCATCATTTTAAATTGTTTTAAAAGTCTGTTAACATCCTGAATTCTGGTCCCGCTCCCCCTGGCTATGCGTTTTCTCCTGCTTCCATTAATGATAGAGGGCTTTAGTCTTTCTTCAACAGTCATTGAATTGATTATGGCTTCAACACCTTGTAAGGCATCATCATCAATTTGCATGTTTTTGATACCACCTGCATTTCCAGGTAACATATTCACAAGCTGACTCAAAGGCCCCATTTTTTTCACTTGCTGCAGTTGATCAGAAAAATCTTCTAAGGTAAAACTATTCTTTCTAAGTTTACGAGATAGTTTTTCAGCCTTTTCTGTATCCACAGTTTCTTCAGCTTTTTCTACTAGAGTTACCACATCACCCATCCCCAAAATCCGGGAAGCCATTCTTTCCGGATAAAAAACTTCCAAATCATCAAGCTTTTCACCAATTGAGCTGAATTTGACTGGTTTACCAGTTACAGCTCGAATTGACATGGCAGCTCCGCCCTTAGCATCACCATCAAGTTTTGTTAAAACAATACCGCTGAAATCCAGATAATCTAAAAAAGCCTGAGCAGATTTTACAGCATCCTGACCAGTCATACTATCAGCAATGTATAATATTTCTGAAGGATCAGTTTCTTTTTTGATTTGCTTCAGCTCATTCATCATCTTTTCATCAATATGCAGACGTCCTGCAGTATCCAGTATAACTACATCATTACCATTTTGTTTAGCTTCATTAATAGCTTGATCAACAATTTTCAAAGCAGTTTTATTTCGCTTCGAAAATACAGGTAATGAAACATATTCTCCCACTTTCTCAAGCTGATCAATAGCAGCAGGACGTACAACATCCGCTGCTACCAGCAAAGGGTTGTATTTATTTTTTCTAAGGTAAAGACCTAGTTTCCCGGCAAAAGTTGTCTTACCAGAGCCTTGAAGCCCTGAAAGCATAATTACTGAGGGTGAACCTTTTAAATGTAAATGAGAAGGACTTGAACCCAGCAGTTTAACCAATTCATCATGGACTATTTTTACAACTTGCTGCCCCGGAGTTATGCTTTTAAGAACTCCTTTTCCTAATGCTTTTGTTTTAACATCAGCAACAAATTTCTTTGCAACTTTATAATTTACATCAGCTTCAAGAAGTACTCTGCGTATCTCCCGCATAGACTCCGCAATATTCTTTTCATTTAACTTACCCCTGCCGCGGAGCTTTCTAACTGTACTATTTAGTTTTTCTATTAATTCTTCAAACATAATCTTTTTTTCTTTTTAGCCTAAAAATTTATACAATAAATATATTTAATGCAAGTATTTTTTTATAAATTTTAAAAAAATTATTTAATTTTAGCTACTTTATCCTCCACTACCACTCTGTTCTCTGCAAATAACTGTAAAACTTCCGGATATATTTGATGTTCAACCTTTAGTACCCGACCAGACAGACTTTCAACTGTATCCCCTTCTTTAACCTCAACACACCTCTGGGCAACGATAGGACCATGATCATATTTATTATCTACTAAATGAACAGTTACTCCGGTTACTTTACATCCTGTTTTTAAAACATTTTCATGAACATAACTGCCATACATACCTTTACCACCAAATGATGGGAGAAGAGCAGGATGTATATTAGTTATTTCATTTTCATATTCTGAAATCACTTCAACAGGGATTTTTTTCATATAGCCAGCTAAAGCAATAAATGAAATATTGTGGTCTTTGAGGATCATCAACATCTTTTTGACGAAATCATCTCTTGTATCAAACATTGATCGTTTTATTACAATAAAGGGGATTTTATGAACTAATGCCTTCTTAATAGCACCGGCATTTTTATTATTTGTCACTAATAATTTAATATCTGCCTCTAATTCGCCTTTACTGCTCTTATCCAAAATAGCTGAGAAATTTGATCCTCTTCCTGAAGCAAAAATTCCTAATTGTAATCTTTTCATTATACTGCTCTCCTTTTTATTCTTACTAACAGTTTAAACAGTAAAAATAATATATTAGTATTGATTTCTGAGCATATTATATGTATCCCAGGATTCAGGGGTTAGACGATAATCACCTAATCCAGTATCATCAACGAAAATTAAATTATTGCCAAATCTATAATAGTACCATACTTCATAAGGTCTGCTGTTGACCATATATGGATATCTTCTAATGTTATCAGGGGGTCCTAAAACTATATACACTTCTCCTCTATCAGTCAGCCATCCCTCTCTACTGTCTGAAAAATTTCTATTTGTAAATGCTACTCTTGAATAATATTCTTTTTTTAATTCATTTACTTCTGTTGATGGAGTTGGATCTCTTGAATCCCAGAAATCACTAAATAACTGTTCTTTTTTCTTACTGTTCTCAGCATTAAGCATTTCCTTAATCTTTTTATTAGGAGCAATATATCTTAACTGTTCAATTGCTGAATTGATATCAATACTCACAGATGTCATCTGGGACCAGTTAACTGAGAACTGCAATTTTCTTTCTATAACTTCCTGCCCACCTTTGATTTTCAGATTGAGTCTATAATTACCACTGGCAAGTTTTTCTCTTACTGCTCTTAATAGTATAGTTGTCTTAAAACCTTTTAACCCTTCTTCATAGTGATAAGTATTATATGTATTATCTCTGAAATCTTGAATATTTACATCAATATCAATAGAATCAATTGCTTTATTATTATAGATATCAAATTTTAAATATATTTCTCTTTGATCCTTGTCATAATTGGCAATTAAATTAGGAGTATATATATCACCGTCCTCCCGGCTTTCCCTGTTTAAAAATAAAACATCACTCATACTAAAAGGAACATTATAATAATCTATAATACTGATTTTTCTTTTTTCGATTCTGGTTGATTTACTGTCAGTATCCATGAGCTCAATAATTAATTTATAATCACCCGGAGCAATATAAAACAATTCGTTTAAAGAACTATAATTATTCATGCTGTTAGTTAATTGAAAATTATCTACTGTAATTTTTTTCTTTTCGATCCTGGTTTCAATGACATTGTTTTCCATATCAAGTAATGTTATGGTTAATTCATAACCTGCATTATAAACACTGTCTTTGACAACAAATTGAAGTTCATCATAGGGTACGCTCATTAAGAATGTTAATTCACAGACATCAGGAGCTTCACTTATTGTTCTGTAAATCTTATAAAAAAATTTAGGATGTTCATTCTTTGTTTGCTGGGGAAGTCCCGAAAGCTGGGCACAACTATTAAAATTGATAACAAATAATATAATTATTGATACCACAATCAAATATATTCTTTTATATTTCACAATTACCTCCAAAGTATATCATTAAAATATTTTATAAAGATTCTATTATTTAAACTGTATATCCTTCTAAATCATAAGCTGAAGTTCGGTTAATCTTTACATTATAAAATTTACCTATATCTATTTCCCCACTTACCCATACTGTTTGATCAATTTCTAGTGCATCTCCTTCAGTTCGCCCAAAAAATAATCCGTTGTTTTCATTATAACCATCAATCAATACTTTTATTATCTTACCATAATATAAATCATTTAATTCATTTGATATTTCATATTGAGTTTCCATAAGCTGGTTATACCTTTTTACAGCTTCCTCCTTATGTATCTGATCATCGTAGTTGAATGCTTCAGTACCCTGTTCAGGAGAAAAAACAAAACAGCCTACTCTGTCAAATTTTATCTCTTCTATAAAATTAATAAGTTCCTGAAAGTCTTCCTCTGTTTCGCCTGGAAACCCCACTATAAAAGAAGTTCTCAGAGTTAAATCAGGTATACAGGTACGGAGTTTATCAAGCAACATTCTGATTTTCTTCGTATCAGGATTTCTGCCCATTGATTTTAATATATGACTTGAAATATGCTGTAAAGGTATATCCAGATAGTTGCAAATTTTTGGTTCATCTGCTATTATCTGGATAAGTTCATCTGTAACAGAATCCGGATAGGCATATAAAATTCTAATCCATTCTAATTCCTCAACTTTTTTCAATTCATTTAATAAGGTGGACAGATTTGCATCATATGGCAAATCTCTGCCATATGCTGTTGTATCCTGAGCAATGAGATGGAGTTCTTTTACTTTTTTACTGGCCAGCATTTGTGCCTCTGCCTTAATATCAGTCAGTTCTCTGCTTCTGAAATCACCCTTAATTGCAGGAATCATACAAAATGTACAATTATTATTACAGCCATCAGCAATTTTGATATATGCAGTATGGCTATAATTTGAAATTAACCTGGTTTGCCAGTTCTGAGGATTATATATAAAATGAGGTCCTAAAAAATACTCACCCATTTCTTTAAAAGGCTCAACTCCCCAAAAACCATCAACTTCAGGTATTTGATCTCTTATTTCATGCTTATACCTTTCTGATAAACAGCCCCACACATACACTTTTAAATCTTCTTTTTGCTTTTTTAATTCCACAGCTTCAAGAATTGTATCAATTGATTCCTGTTTTGCGGATTCAATAAATCCACACGTGTTTATTAATATAATATCTGCTTTATCTGAACTGCTTACAAGGTGTAATCCATGTGTTTGAAGTATACCTCCTAAAATATCAGTATCAACATCATTTTTTGGACAGCCAAGAGTAACTAATAAAACTCTTTTTTTTGTATTTATCGAATTCAATAGCGATCAATCCTCTTCCAGAAGTCCATTAACGAATTCTCTAACATTAAACTTAACCAGATCCTCAATTGTTTCACCAACTCCTACCCATTTAATAGGAATATTAAGTTTTTTCTGGATCGCTACTACTATACCGCCTTTAGCTGTCCCATCTAATTTAGTCAAACCAATATCAGTAACGCCAACTGCATCAGTAAAAACTCTTGCCTGAGATATACCATTTTGCCCAATGCTTGCATCCATAACCAGCAATACTTCCTGAGGTGCCCCTTGCATTCTTTTTCCGATAACCCGATGGATCTTTTTTAATTCTTCCATTAAACCTTTTTTATTATGAAGTCTTCCGGCCGTATCAATAATTAAAATATCCTTTTTACGAGCAACAGCAGCATCCATAGCATCAAACGCAACTGAAGCCGGATCAGCTCCTGCAGAATGTTTTACCAAATCAACGCCTGCTTTCTTACTCCAGATAGTTAATTGTTCAGCAGCAGCAGCCCGAAACGTATCAGAACAGCCTAATAATACTTTCTTCCCATCATTTTTATAATAATGTGCCAGTTTTCCAATTAAGGTAGTTTTACCAGTACCATTAACACCTATCACCATAATGACATAAGGTTTAAAATTATTTTTTACTACCGGTATGGTATTATCTAATGGAAAAACATGTATTAATTCTTTTTTTAAGATTGATAAAACATCATCTCTGTTGCTATTACTTTTAGAAAATTTTTCTTTAATATCCTCAATAATCTGAAAAGCAACATCTACTCCCATATCACTCTCAATAAGAATCTCTTCCAGGGATTCTAATTGCTCCTCATCGAGCTTACTCTTACTGCTAAAAACTGTTGTTAATTTATTTAAAAATCCTTTCCTTGTTTTCGACAATCCTTTTTTCAACTTTTCGGAAGATTGTACCATTTTTATTCCTTTAATCCTCACATATTCTCTTAATTATTACAATCATTTACAAAAGAACTACTTTTTATTCATCTTGTAGTGTTGGAGAAATCGCATAAAATAAACACTGCTGGAATATAATGTAAGTATTATTGCCAACCATGCCATAATCCACATATAAGGAGTTACATGAAAAATAAATAAAATTAAAGTTATTCCAATTGAAAAAGCTGATACTTTTCCCGGACTACTGGATTCTAATACTTCTTTTTTATGTTCAATAAAAATAAAACTGAAAAGTAATACCATTATTTCTCTGGCACAAATAATTATAAAAAACCATATCGGGAAAATATAGTTCGGAGAAATAATTAAAAACAACATTAACCCAATAAAACTCATTTTATCAATCACTGGATCAATAATTCTCCCTGCATCAGATTGTAAATTCCATTTTCTTGCAATATACCCATCCAGAAAATCACTAATCCCGGATAATAGAATAACCATTAAAGCATATATCCTCTTATCCTGTGAAAGTAAATAAAAAATAGGAATCAACAAAAAAAGACGAATTAAACTAATAAAATTGGGAATTGAAAATAAATTTTTATTATTCATTTGACACCAAAAACTTTTGCAACATCATAAATTAAATGAGGATATTTAAACAGAACTTTTTTGAAAATCTGATATCCACTACGGTTCGCAGGAGGAATAGGTAATAAAAGTTCAGCAATTTTATTAAAATCAGCATCTGTAAACTGTGAAACAACTTTTTTTATTTTATACGATCTATCGTTATTTTTCCCTTCTTTTTTATACCATTCTTTCTGATACACTGCAAGTCTTTTTGCTGAAACATTTCCCTCCTGAACAGCCTCTGCAGCCACTCTTCCGGCAATTTCACCTGCAATCATGCTATTTATTATTCCTCCGCCGGTAAGAGGATTTATCTGAAATGCAGCATCACCGACTAACATTAACCCATTTCCAACGATTACAGATGGGGAAGGACCTGAAGTTACTCCACCGGCAGTCATGGATAGACAGGCAGAATGAGGGAATTTTTTTTTGATAAATTCATTAAGACAGGTAAAGGGATTTTTTTGCCCGGCTTTCTCTATATCAATACCTAAACCCACATTGGCAATACAATCTCCTTTTGGAAATATCCATAAATAACCACCCGGAGCAACCTTTTCACCTAAATAAAACTCTACACATTCCGGATCAATATCAATATTTGACAATAACATCTGGTAACAGGGAAGCATATATGACTTCTTGTTTATCACATTTAATCCAGCCCATCTGCCAATGTGCGACTCTATCCCATCAGCCCCTATAACCACTGAAGCTTTTATCTCCTCCTCTTTTCCATTTTTTTCTATTCTTACTCCTGTCACCTGTTCATTATTTTTAATAACTCCGCTTACATATGCTCTGGTTATAATATGAGACCCAGCTCTTACTGCCTTTTCTGCCAGAGCAATATCAAAAATTTTTCTATGAAGTATTAACCCTCTCTCTCCAGGAACAGATTCAATCTCAGTTCCATCCGGGGCAACAAATTTACTTTTAGTTATGATTTGCGCAATCCAGGTATCTTCAACATCAATCAAATTTCTTAAGCTTTGTTCAGAAACACCTTCTGCACAACGAACCGGTATTCCTATATCACGTTTTTTATCCAGTATAAGAACAGATGCTCCTTTTTCAGCTGCTTTTCTGGCTGTAGTTGTACCTGCTGGTCCGGCCCCTACAACAATAATATCGTATTTTTTCAAATATTGTATAACCTAACCCTTTCAATTTACTCATTCCCGGATTCTTTCCTGAGGGAATTATACGCGTGTTTATCAATCTCAATTGCCCATACTGGACATACATCTGCACACCAGAAACATTGTTTGCAATTTTCATTATTGATACAAATCTGATTCTCTTTCATAATTATTGCATTTGCATAACATACCCCAACACACACTCCGCAGAAATCACATAAATCCTTGTTAATACTTATAATATGAGATGACATTATATTTATACCTTTAAAGCTGGATAGTTAAAATTTAATCTCTTATGATAGTATAGTTTTGTCATACCAAATATAAAAACCACAAGAACAGCATACCATATATAAACAATACAAATCATAACAGTTAATACAGCAATGGCAAATTTTGTTGCTTGTAATGAAACAGATGTATCTATTTTTAAACAACTTCTGATGAAAAATGGTAAAATTAAAAATGCTGGAATACCCAATATCCAATCCTTAAAATATAATGCTGTTAAAAGAGTAATAATTTCACATACCAGAGCAAAGATTTGAGTAGTTTTTATGCCGAATTTAACACTAAAAGTTACCTTATCTGTTTGTTTATCTCCTTTATAATCAGGGATAGTTGTATTTAAATACAATGCTAAAACTGCAAAAAAATAGGGAATTCCCTGCACTGGCAATATAAATCTATCATACACTACACTCCATCCCAGAGAATAAATAATATAACCGCCGATGCCGTTTATCAGCATGCCTCCAAAAGGTTTATTTTTAAGTTTTAAAGGAGCAAAATTATAACAAAATCCTGCTAAAAGAAAAAGTACAATTAATGCCGAACCGATGCCGGAATTCAGAAAAAACCCTAACACTAATCCCAAAAGAAACAGGATCATTGCCTCTATCCAGGCAGCCTTTACAGAAATAATATCTTTTGTAAGCAAAAAAAACTTATTATTAATTCTGTCTGTTTCCAGATCCTTAATCTGATTTAAAATATAAGCACTTCCCATAACCATAGTCGTAGAAAAAAAAATTAATATTATCTGCTCATAATTCAGCAATACTGTTTCCGTAACCAATCTTTTTCCACCCCACAAACCAGCTAAAATATATATCCAAACAGGATACATAAGTATTGGGCGCGTAAGAAAAATATAATCAAAAATACGTAGTATTCTTTTCACTATTTTATTCTTTCATTAGCAATATTACAGCTGTCTTTATCGCAAATAATCTGATTATCAATATATAATAAAGTTTATGATTTTTCTATAACTATAGGATTAGAATATATCCATCCTTTCTTTCGCTTGAAGACTTCTGCTCTGTATACTCCATCTTGTTCCACTTCTTTATATAATTCTTTTCCTTTTTTCTGACTGATCAATTTTCCGTTCCGCAATAATCTGATGTAACCGGGAGCGGGTGCAGAAATATAAAATCCTGCATTTTTGTTAATATTAATTCTGCTTCCCATGGGATATCTGTTTTCAGAACCTTTACAATAGAATTTGAATCCTCGGGCATCTCCTAAATAATAATTTGAAACAAAACATCTGCCAAGTGACAAGGCTTTATACATCTCCTGTTCAGCTTCTTTAAATGATAATTTACTATTATTCCTTTTTAATGGTTTTTCTGTCAAAAAATGGGTTCTGATTGATTTAAACTGAACTTTATAAGGATATATCTGAAATTTAATAAATCCTAATATCTTCATTTCATAAGCATGAACATCTATACCTCCGATACCTACAACTCTTCTATTTTTATTTAATTCATCCCATCTTTGTAAAATTTCCCATACGGGAAATCGAATTGATCGTAAAGGATGCCATACTCTCCATAAAAAATTACTTCGGGTTACTCCTTCCAACCATTCAGAAATCTGATTCCAGATCTCTATACCGTCAAAACCTTCTGCATCCCAGGCGGTCCAGGGATAAGGAGGATACGCTTCAATGCTGTTTCTTTTCTCTGCCGGGTGTGCTATAATCCCAATCCCTCCATTCTTTTTGACTTCCTTAACATATTCCTGAGCAGAAACTCCGGATTTTACCTCCTTATCCAGACGAAATGCGAGATAATGATTTATTTCATCAGGATCATTTATTTCATATCCGATGAGCACCAGTATATCATCATACCATCTTTCCAGACCTTCCCGTTTAGGCTCAAGAGTATGATGATCAGAAAACATCAGAAAATCGAGACCTTTCTGTGCTCCGATATCTGCAATCTCCGGTATTGGTAAGGAACCATCCGACCAGGTAGAATGAAGATGAATAGCACCAACGGATTCATATAATTGCTTACTATCTACATGTTTAAATTGTTTATCAGTAATACGCCGCATACAGCTCCCAATAAATCAAAAAAAATATCCTTCCAGCTAAATTTTTTATAACGTTTTTCGTCATATAATTCTTTTGCAATTCCTATACTCATGGAAACAATAATACCAGCTCTTCTGCTCTGGTTTTTATTTAATCCATAACTATGATACCCCATCCATTCTGTAAATCCCGCACAATACAAACATGCTATAAAATGTTTAAATTTATCTTTTCCTAACCACTTATCTTCTGTTATTTTGGGAATATGCTCAGTGGTGTCCGGTAATATATCCTGAGCAATACTATCCGTCAAAAAAATAATCATTTGATAAAAAATAAGAACAACGAGTATTCTTTTCAATTATAATCCCAGTTCTTTATCAATTGACTGCATAGCCTGAAGAGCTAAGCTCATAAATTCATCTAGAGAGATACCCAGTTCTTCACAACTTTTAATTTGATCTCTGTCTGCTCCGGCAGCAAATCTTTTATCTTTGAACCGACGTTTCAGAAAATCAACATCAACTTCTTTTAATCTTTTACTGGGATGCATCAGGGTTGCAGCTACAATAAGACCGGTTATAGGATCAACCGCATATAAGGCCTTATCCAGTTTATTTTCTCTGTTTATATGACCCGGATGAGCTTTTATGGCATGGATTGCTTCTTCCGGTACATCTTCATCATTAAGTATTTCTGCTGTACGAAAGCCGTGTTTAGGAAAATCATCAACAGTTTCATCATAATCCAAATCATGTAAAAGTCCGGTAATTCCCCATAGATCACTATTTTCTCCCATTCTTTCAGCTATTTTTCTCATCACTGCTTCGGTTGCATACATGTGTTTTTTTAAATTATTTTTTGATACATGCTTTTTTATTAAATCTAATGCCTTTTCTCGTGTCATAAGTATACCTCAAGATTAAAATGTAAATTTAACAGATATTAATGTATAAACATTCGAACAATCAGAATTAAATGTCAGATCAGGGCCTGTATCAAACTGTGCTAAACTCGCATCAACGTAAGCATCAATTACATTCAAAATATGGGCAGCTAAAAGCCACCAGAGGAATTTGCTCTTTATATCCCGGTAAAATTCCCGTTCATCTTCTGAACTGCTCTGAACCTGTTGCTGATTATAGTAAACTGCATTCCCTGCAAGTGCTGCCTCTCCACCAAAAACCAGAATTGCTTTAAATATCTTTCCATTATATAACTGGCCTAATCCAGGTAAAACAGCTGATTGTATGACAGCAGCTGTAGGTGATACATTTTCTCTCTTTACATAGTCCAGTGAATCAGATTCACCCTGGGCAAAACAGTAGCCATATAAAACAACAATAAAGAGAAGAAAAACAATACGGATATTTTTACCTCTTTTGATTATTTTGTAATACAAGCAATACATTCTATTTCTATTAATGCATTTTTTGGAAGTGCTGCCACCTCAATTGCAGATCTGGCTGGCGGATTATGCTTAAAAAAAGTGGCATACATCTTATTGAACTCATTATAATCATCTATATTTTTCAAATATACTGTCACTTTTATTACCTTATCAAGAGAGGATCCAGCCTCAGTTAAAACAGCTTGTAAATTTTTAAGTGCCTGCTCTGCCTGCAACTTAAAAGTTGAACTAATTAATGAGTTCTTTTCAGGATCAAGTCCAATCTGGCCTGCACTGAAAAACAACTTATTACAGTCAGTAATGATCCCCTGGCTATAAGGTCCGACAGCTTCTGGTGCCTTATCTGTATGAACAGCTGTTATACTCATTCATTTTATCCTTATTTTATATTATTGTTTCTTTTCTTCATCAATATCTTCATATTTGGCATCTTCTATATCCTCATTATCAAAATTAATCGATCTGCTCTTATGTTTACCTTTAATCTCACTTTTACGGATTTCATTCTTAATTACGGACTTTAGAAGACGATACCCAAAATATCCGATTATTATTAATAAAATAAATCTAAAAAACATAGTCTGACTACCTTTTTCTTGGTACATAAAATTTAACGCCTGAAGGAGGATTCAATATCCGGGATATTAAATCATCCAGATCATCTTTATTGTTGACAAAATCAATTTCCTGAGTATTAATAATTAATAAAGGTGATTCAGAGTATTTGAAAAAAAACTGATTATAAGCTTCATTTAACCGTTTGATATAATCTCTGGAAATATTCTTTTCAAAAGACTTTTTTCGTTTCTTAATATTTGACATTAAACTGTTAGTATCGGACTGCAGATAAATAACCAGGTCAGGTTTTGTAAGTTCTTTTTCCAATAATTTTACCACTCTATTATATAATCTTAAATCTCTGTCATCCAAATTTAAATTAGCAAAAATCTTGTCTTTTTGAAATATATAATCAACAATAAGATAATCATGAAAAAAATCTCTTTGAGGAATATTAACCAATTGTCTGTATCTATTAAGTAAAAAATAAAGTTGTACTTGAAAATTGAAAGATTCCGGATCTCTGTAAAAATCTTCTAAATAAGGATTTTTTTCACTCTCTTCAAGAATAAGTCTCCCCCCCAGACGTTCATGAAGAAGTTTAGCAAGACTGGTTTTACCTACTCCTATCACTCCCTCCACAACAAAATAATAATGCTGGTTCAAAAGAGACTCCTCTTTACTAAATTATTATTTATATAACTGAACTTTACTTTTATCATTACATTCTTTTATGATCTCAGTAATATTTTTGTTTTGCCCTGGAATAACTAAATCCGGATCAAGTTCAGATAAAGGTTCCAAAACAAACATCCTTTTCATTAATAATGGATGAGGAACCTGTAGGTTCTTTATACAAATTTCCTGATCATCACAGATTAATATATCTATGTCAAGGGTACGTGCTTGCCATTTTTTATTTTTCCTTACTCTTCCAAATTTTTCCTCAATTTTCTGACATTGTCTTAAAAGTTCAATGCAGCCCAGCTTTGTATCTATCATAATAACCTGATTCAGGAATAAATCCAAATTTTTATTCCCCCAGGGTTCAGTTTCATATATCGAAGAAGAACGTAGGACTTTAGTTTCTTTTAATTTATTAATAGATTCAACAGCATTTTGTAATAATATTTTTCTTTTGCCACTGTTAGAACCCAGACTTAAAAACACTTTCATAACAATTATTCTTACTTATTTAATTTGTTTAAGTTATAAAAAATCAATTAAATTGTCAATTAAAAAGCTCGAACAAACAAAAAAGAAAAAAATTAATCTTACTCTCTATATAAAAAAAGAGAAGTGAAGTTCCCTATATCAATAGTAATAAAATAAATTCAATTATAAATAAAAAACATCCTGAATGATTTCCTTGATTTTATAACACTAATTATTTAAATTTATTTTCTTGGAATTAATACAAATTTAATTATCTTATAAGGGAAAATATATAATTATAAATATAAGTATATGTAATTTTATAGTTTAATAGTAATAATGAAATTAAGAAAAACATTAATGTTGTTGTACTTTTTTTTGTTTATTATTTATTCAAATATTTCCATTTGTGAAGAAAAAAATGAAAAATGGTATACCCTGCAGAAAAATAATATTAACGTCTTATGTATAAAAAAAGATATTAATAATGGAAAAAAAATAATTGATTTTGCAGATAAAAAATTTACAAAAATTTCTTCTGATCTGGGATTCATTCCTCAAGATATAATTACAATAATCATTGCTCCTTCCATAAAAAAATTTTATAACATTGCAGGGAATAATCTTCCTGAATGGAGCAGTGGTGCAGCCATTCCTTCTCAAAGAATAATCCTTTTAAAATCTCCACGTAAAACAAATCCTGATGTGAATTTAGAGAAAATTATTATGCATGAGTTAACTCATATTGGTTTACATCTTGCAACAGATGGACAGGATCTCATGAAATGGTTTAATGAAGGATTTGCACAATATTATTCAGGTGAACTGAATATGCATGCTAAAATTCTCATGGCAAAACGGTTATTAAGTAATAACTTTTTAACACTGGAAGAAATAGATGAAGTTCTTACTTTCAGAAAATCCGAGGCCACACTCGCCTATGAAGAAGCTCATGCTGCAGTATTATATCTCATAGAATTAGGAGGACTCGAGGCTGTAAAGATTTTGATTGATAATCTAAAACAGACAGGAAATATGAATCAGGCAATGAAAGCCTCAATTCATCTGGGATTTGAAGAATTTGAGAAAAGATGGATTGACGCCATGAAAAAACGTTATCTATGGCTGGTAATTTTTGATTATCGTCTTATAATAAGTATATTGTTTATTATACTGTTTTTAGCAGCTTATCTGGTAAAAATCAAACATGCAAAAAAAATCAAACAAAACTGGGAGAGAGAAGATATTGAAAATTTTCAAACGGATGAAAAAAATATCCTGGATTAAAAAAATCCAGCACCAACTGGAGTTGATTATACTCCGATTGTTTATGTTATTAATCTGGTCAGGGAATCCCGGTGGATTACAACGTGGTGCTGAGATTTGCGGATGGATAGCTTATACAATATTTGGAACAAGAAAAAAAGTAGTCCTTGATAATCTGCGAAAATCCTTTCCTGAAAAGAATGATAAAGAAATTAAAAAAATCGCTTTAAATACATATATAACTTTTACCAAAACTGTTATAGATTATATACGTTTTCCGGTTCTGGATAAAAGAAAAATTCCGGATATGTTCATAATTGAAGGTAAAAAAAATCTTGATTGGGTTCTTGAAAACGGAAAGGGAGCAGTAATGGTAGCCGGTCATTTTGGAAGCTGGGAGCTCATGGGAGCAGCGCTTGCTCAAATAGGGTATCCAATCTCCTATCTGGTAGGCGAACAGCATAACAAATATGTTGATGATATTATGAATGAATACCGGAAAATGATGGGAATACATATTATTCATATGGGAGTAGCTGTAAGGGGGGTAATCCGTACCTTAAGAAACAATGGCTTGGTGGCACTTCTTGCAGATCAAAATGCTGGTAAAGATGGTATCTTTATTGATTTTTTGGGAAGAAAAGCTTCAGCACATCAGGGCCCGGCTGTGTTTGCTCTGAAAACAGGAGCTCCTATAATTTTCGGCAGTACTGTTTTTCTTCCAAACGGAAAATATAAATTAACAATCGAACTGTTAACATTTAACAATTTAAATAAATTAACAGAAGAAAACATCCGTAAAGTTACTCAGGAGCATAATAATCTGCTGGAAAAAGCTATCCGTAAAAATCCTGATCATTGGTTCTGGATGCACAAACGCTGGAAAACCAGACCTACGGAAGAAAAAAAACTAAAATAAAAACAGGATGAGTTATTATTATGAAAAAAGTATTAACCTATGGTACATTTGATCTTTTTCATTATGGTCATTTAAGAATATTAAAACGAGCAAAAGAATTGGGAGATCATCTCACAGTTGCGGTTTCAACAGATGAATTCAATGCTGTAAAAGGGAAAAAATGTGTCTATCCTTTTGAACACAGAGCTGCCATTGTTCAGTCAATTACATATGTGGATGAAGTCATACCTGAAACCTGCTGGGAGCAAAAAATTAAGGATATAAAAAAATATAATATAGATATATTTGTAATGGGTAATGACTGGGAAGGAAAATTTGATTTTATAAAAGAGTATTGCCAGGTAGTTTATTTAAAAAGAACAAAAGATATCTCCACAACACAAATAAAAGGAAGTTTTAATAAAAATAACAATTCATAACATATGCACAATGCTTTTACATTTAATACTATACAAATATAAAATTCTCTGCTGTATAAAAATTATGTCCATTAAATCTGTTAAATACATTACTGCTCTTAATTATACTTAATTAAGGAGAAGTATATGAAAGTTGAGATCTCAATTGGTGAGTTAGTTGACAAAGTAACTATACTCTCTATCAAACTGAAAAAATTTAAAAATCATAAGAAAAAAATACATGTAAAAAAAGAATATGAGATTTTATTACAATCAATGAAAAAAGCAGGTATTAATCCGGAATCAGATGAATTTAAAAAACTACAGTCAATAAATTTATCATTATGGAACATTGAAGATGAAATCAGGAAAAAAGAATTGAAAAATAAATTTGATAGTGAATTTATTGAACTGGCTCGTCAGATTTATTTCCAAAATGATAAAAGAGCGGCAGCAAAAAAACAGATCGATCTGAAATACGGTTCCGATCTGATAGAGGAAAAAGAGTATGTTAATTATTGATACATTATTATAATTATAAAAAAGGGTTCTTAATATGACCAGGCCTCTTCTAACAAATACAGATAAAAAAATCAAATCTATTCAAAAAATTCTGATCATTCAGCATAAGCTGTTCCGTAATATTTTGTTGAATCTCAAATATCTGCCTGGGTTGATAAAAAAGTTCATTACAGATCAGATTGGCTTTCTGGTTTACAAAAATTAAAGGTTTTTTTGTAAAAATAATGAAATGTTTATTTTACATAGCTAAAATTTATTCCATACCTATTATTAAACCTCTGGTTAATTATTGCAACCAGACAAATATTGAATATGGTTTCTATATTTCAGAAAAAATCGAACGAAATTTTCCTGAAGAATGGGATAAAGAAAAAAAAATTGGATCAATCTCTGAGGCAAAAAAATTTCATCCTGATTTTATTCTTTGTCCAGGTAATTTTACTGATTTCAGAATACCAGGAATCAAGGTTCAAATTTTTCATGGTCTAGGAGTAGAGAAAAAATCCCATTATAAAATTCGTCATTTTTTTGACGTTTATCTCACTTCCGGACCGGTGGTGACCAAAAAATTTCAACAATTACAAAAAAGATATGGTTATTTTTTAGTGAGAGAAACCGGCTGGCCAAAAATTGATTATATCCTCAATTATGATACAACCAACCTGAAGAAAAAATTTTTAATCCCGGAAAATAAAAAAGTAATCCTCTATGCTCCGACTTTCAGCAGAACTATGGAATCTGCTTCTGATCTGCTGCCTGTAATCCCTGAAATTGCTAAAGAAGATGAAATATGGCTGTTAAAATTTCATGAATTGATGAATAAAGATATAATCGAGTCCATTAAAAAAACAAAGAAAACCAATCTCAAGGTCATAGATATAGTTGATATTACTCCTCTATTACATCTCGCAGATCTTATGATTTCTGACACCTCTTCAGTTATATATGAATTTATGGTATTAAACAAACCAGTGATTACTTACAAAACTCACAGCAGAAAAAATAAAGGAATAAATATCCATTACCCCTATCAACTCAAAGAAGCTATTAATAGAGCGTATGCAAATTCTTTGAAAATTTGTGCTAAAGAACAACTGGCTGAAGTCAATCCATATCTTAGTGGTAATATCTCTAAACGGATTTTCGATACCCTTGATGATATCAAACAAAACAACTTGCTCCCCGATAAAAAAAAACCAGCTAATCTTTTCAGAAAATATCAGATCCTGTTCCATTCATTATTTAGAAAGGGATATTTACGATGACTAAAATAAATTTAAATCCACTATTTTTATAAAAACAGGGAAAACAATGCCTAAAAAAATAAAGCTGCAGGGAAAATATGCCAGATTAGCAAATAAAATGCTCCATGAAGTAACAGAAATTTTAGAACAGGAAAATATTCATTATGTTTTAGAGGCAGGAACATTACTGGGGATTGTCAGAGAAAACCGGTTATTGCCCTGGGATCACGATTTGGATGTTACTATACCAAGTGACTATTGTCATCATTTATTGAAAATCAGATGGAAATTCTGGAGAAAAGGTTATCGGACCCGGATCAGAAAATTCGCCAGAGATATTGGCCCCTTTAAAAAAGGCATGCCGCGTATTTTAAAGATCCAGACCACGAAATTTTTATTTATAAAAGATACCAGTCTTATGGATATATTTATTAAGTATCCTGTGAAAGATGAATATCAATGGATAGTTTCTGTAAAAAAACCTGTTCTAAAGGGAACCCCAAAACATTTTTATGATAAACGCACCCAAATTACTTACAGAGAAAAAAAATATTTTGTTCCTCTTGATTATAAAGGATATCTTACGTATCATTATGGAAACTGGAAAGTTCCGGTAAAAGAATGGAACTTCAGAACAGATGATAATTGTGTAAAAAAAGAATTATAAGAGAAAAAAATGAATATATACTATTTTGCCAACAGTGTTTATCAGTTTCCCTATGCACTTCCTATCTATAACCGCATTGGGGGAACTTTTGTGGTAAGGACCAAAAAGAAATTCTATCATTTTAAACGTTATCTGCACGGAATGGCCAGATTTGGAGAAAAAACATTTTTAAAAACTCCTAAAGTAATAATTGTTCCCCGTAATGAATTATATAAGCTCAAGGGAATTATTCTTTTTCTGGCCAATTCGATCAATCCTGAACATGAATATAAAAATGCAATAACCATTTTTCATGAACATGGTACCAGTGATAAACAATACGGAGGTGGAAAAAGCATTGCTGGTAAAAAGCTTATGAAATATGATTATATATTTCTCTCTGGTCCGAAGAACAAGGAAAGATTGAAAGATTCAGATCTTGACATTCCGGAAAAAAAACTTATCAAGATCGGCGGCCTTCGTTTTGATGACTATGTTATGGGTAATATAAACCGGGAAACAGAAATGGAACGATTAGGTATAAAAGACCGGACCCGAAAAAATATATTATATGCACCAACCTGGCGTTTTGGTAACGGAACCTTAAGAAAATATGCGTTTCCTTTTATTAAAGAAATTACAAAAAAATACAATTTTATTATCCGTCCACATTATCATGACCGTCGTTATGGTTCATTGGTGTATTATCTCTCAAAGTTAAAAGGAATAAGGCACCTCTACTTTTCCCGGCCAGCAAATTTAATCAAGCATGATACATATTTTGCTTTTGCTGTATCTGATCTCATGCTGAGCGATGTCTCTTCGGTTATCTACGAATATTTAATAACCAGAAAGTCTATCATTATTGTGCAAAATGATTTCAAACAGCGGCATACTATGCCTGATAATATGAATGTATTAAAACATGTCGATATATATGATGGAAAAGAGAATATAGTCAATCTGATAGACAAGAATCTTGAGCATTATTATGAAAAGCAAAGAATCTATGAAATGTTACTTAATAATTGTTTTTATGCTACCCGAGGAGATTGTGTTGCCAATGCTGTCTCTTTTATAAATACATTAAAAGGGAAACTTTATGAAAAAATCTCAAAAGACACTTGACAGGATACGAAATTCCACTATAAATCCTCTGATTACGAAAATTGGCAAGAAAATTGAGAAAAAACACTTTAGCGAAATTCCCATCATTATCGGTGCCAGTCCCAGATCCGGCACTACTCTTCTTTTATCTATATTAGATGCATATCCTAATATATATTCCATTCAAAGACAAACCTATGCCTTTACCAAATGGACTGAAGATGAACCGTGTATACCCCCCAGAATTGATAGGTTGTACCGGGAATTTATACGTCATAGAGTTTCTGCAAAGGCAAAAAGATGGTGCGAAAAGACACCGCGAAACATCCAATATTTTGATAAAATTTTAAATTATTTTAAAGAAAATGTAAGACTTATTCATATGATCCGGGATGGTAGAGATGTGGTTACTTCAAAACACCCGTTGCATAAACCGGATCAATACTGGGTTTCTGTTGACCGGTGGGTAGATGATGTAAAGGGTGGGCTTAAATTTAAAGATCATCCCCAGGTATTTACCATTAAATATGAAAATTTAATATTTAATTTTAATCATGAAGTCAAAAAACTAAGTCACTTCTTAAATGAAAACTTTATTCCTACAGACCTATCCTGGAAAGAGAAAACTTCAGTTAAAAAAAGCAAACACTGGGCAGAACCAATTCAGGATCTTCATGCCAGATCAATTAAAAGATGGAAAAAAGAGGAACATAAACAGCGAATGAAAGAATTTAACCAGAATCCCGAAGCACAACAGTTATTAAAAGAATTGGAATATGAAGTTTAGTTATCTAAATGATACTGAATTGTATAGTCATTTCTGCAGGGCATTCCTTTTTATAGTAAAATATCAAGAAAACCAAAATATTCAATAAATAAGGAACAAAAAAATGATTAGTAAAAATTGTACAATTATAATAACACTGATTGTTTTTTGTTATACCGCAGGTATATCACAAACTGTGGCAAACGATACATCTGATGTAACTGTACCTGTAGAAAAAAAGAATAATTATTTAAACAATCCTATCTTCAGCATTTCTTCTTCACTTATATATTCTTCTTCATCAAATATAAAGGATGATTATATCTTTCCGGGTCTAAATGTTGATTTGGAAAT
>Ga0180433_10001038_pt1 | contig 46896 bp, 51 predicted proteins | sample SS_ome_8_FD_132980 | JGI IMG/M metagenome (GOLD analysis project Ga0180433, IMG submission 132980) | Hypersaline lake sediment archaeal communities from the Salton Sea, California, USA - SS_1_D_1 metaG | ecosystem: Environmental > Aquatic > Non-marine Saline and Alkaline > Hypersaline >...
AAATTTTATAAAAAAAAAAAAAAAAAAAAAAAAAAAAAAAAATATTATTAAAAAAAAAAAAATGAAAAGAAGAAAAGAGAGGGGGTAGGGGGGGGGGGGGGGGGGGGGGGGGGGGGGGGGGAAGTACAAAAATAGAATTTTATTTTTTTTTTTATTTTTTTACAGCAGGTAAACGCCCAGCGTTACCACGTATTTCATTCAAAGTAATCTTGTTACACTGATAACACTCTTGTTGTCCTTTTGCAAGTTCTGTGAAAATCATTTTTTCCAAATGTTTGTTCCCAACGCACAGGGCTGTGAAAATTATGCTATGCACCTCTCAGGTGCATAACATAATTGGAACAAACCGTAACATCCAAAGATAACTTGCGGAAGTTACCCGGGTAATAGATGATCTCCGGAGATCTTCGCGAAACTTTAAAAGATTACTTAAAGCAATACCATATGTTACGGTCTGTTCCAATTATGCTGCACTTGACAGGTGCATAGCATAATTTTCACAGCTCTGGGAATAGTCATCTTATTATGTTTACGTTTCATCCCACCTCTTTTTTTTATTTTAAGATTATACGATTTTTACAAACTATCCAATTTTTCCCGGGTGGTGCTTTGGGAACACTGAATCCACTCGGGAGTCGTACGTTATTCACCGTGGTACCCTGGGCATTACGAACAAATTCTAGATCATCCTTGTGAAAAATGAGGATATAACTCATGCATGTTTTTACTCAAAATGTGCTTTCTTTACTAATATAGGTATATTGTAACCACTAAAAACAGGGCTGTGAAACTTATGCTATGCATCTCTCAGGTGTAGCAATAATTTAGGGCTGTGAAAATTTTTTGAGGAAAATCCTTGTCACAACATCTATTTTTGGAAAATAAAATATATTTTCAAAAGTAGATAGGGTGTTTTTTTGATGAACATGTTGGCAAGTACAAGAGATCTAGAGGATGACGAGCTTGATTTTTTAATTCTTCAAGAATTTTCAGATTTTTATTTGGATCCTGAAAGTGACAAGGCATCACGAGAGAACTTTGTACCATTCTCAAAGTCTTGCATGGGTATTGCAAAGGTTGTTCCACAAGTTGTAGAGTTTTTTCAACAACTCTGCAACTCTTGCTATTTTTGGAGTCCCATTCCAAGAATTTCCATGAGAAACATGGGAATTTGCAAGGATGACGAGCAGTTCTATATCTTACCCGGAGCACTGGAAAAAGGAACTTGTAAACAGGATACACAAAATTTTATCAAATGTGTCGTTCAGAAGCTGTTGGAGAAACCAGCACAACTTAAACGAGCTGGTTATTATGACTGGTTTACCAAGGATATCATGCTTAAGAACTACTATTTGGAACCCCAGAAAGAAGAAGAAGAGCTTTACATTGAGATTACAGAGTATTCCGAGGAAGAAGAGTCACAAAGAAGAAAACGCGAACGCGTTGAGGAACAACAGGAAGTAATCTCTGTGAAACGCCAGGTTATCTTTGAACCTTTTCCCGAGGAACCTTGGGTTTATGGTTATGAAATTTCAGATATAGTAGAACAAGTTTTCGCAAAACCTTATTGCGAAACTGACAGGTTTGAAAATATTAAAAATTTATTTTTTTAGAGATGGGCAAAACACAAAAACAACAACAGTCAACTGAACACAAGGGACGTCACGCGCGCCTCGGACTTACTGTCAGAATTTCCAAGATAGACAAGACGATCCGTTCAAGGGCTCCCAAAGGAAAACAAGTTAGTTTAAAGACGCCTATTCATGTTGCCGCGGTTTTGGACAAGTATTGCAGAGAACTCTTTAAAAATATTGCTGAACACACGGAAAACGGCAAACACCAAGTGACACCGTGCATCATTGCCAGCGTCGTTGGAGATAAGAACTGGGAATATTATGGTTTCTTTGATACAACGGTTGGAGGAATTTATCCAGTTGAGAAAAAACACATTGTCAGAAGAAGAAACAAGAAGAAGAACAAGGAACAACAAGAGAAATAAAAAAAACCAAGTTTTTGTTTTACTTTATAATCTTGCGAAGGTACCCCGGAGAACATCTAATACAGGGCTGTGAAAATTATGCCAAGGGCGCAGCATATTTGGAACAGATCATAACATATTGTATTGTTTTATATAATCTTTTAGAGTTTAGCGAAGATCTCCGGAGATCATCTATTACCCGGGTAACTTTCGCAAGTTACCTTTTGGGGATGTTACGGTCTGTTTCAGTTATGCTCGCTACGCTAGCATAATTGAAACAGCCCTGATACCATATGTTGTGTGTTTTTTAATTTTCTCTTGGTCTTTTTCCATCATCGTTGATTTCTTGTTGTTGCCCCATGTTTGTGTAAACATTTAAAATGTTCAAATAATCAGCAATAACGTGTGTTGGAATAACATCTGCGTTTTCTTGTTCCATGTGAACCTTTTCCGTTGTATCAATGAGAATCGTTTTGAGATATCCCAAAAAAGTTTCTAGTGTGATTCTTTTTTGGATCACCGTGGCATTTTCCCAGGATACCTTTGGGATATTTGTGAGGAATTGAAAAACGTCATCCAGTAACTCTAGAGACAATCCTTTTGATTCATGAGGAACGTCTACGCTACTCTCCCATTGATATCTATCACTTTCTTCTTGTGGAATCTCTTCAGCGTCTCCTGGAGTATACTTACTGTGTACCATGACTCTCATTGGGCAAAATTGCAACTTTTCCGTAACATTTGCCTGATCGTGATCAGATAAATAAAAATTTTCATGTACGACGCTTCCATCTCTTGGTAAAAGATACTCCATGGAATCCAAAAAAACATGTCCATAATCAGAACAAGGCAACTTCAAATTTGCCACGGAAAACTCCTCTGTAATTGGCAGATTTCCTCGGATGGCAACAATAAGCGATCCTTGTTTTGTCGTTTTGTTATTGTTAATACGTTTCTTTCTAAAAACAAAACGTGCCAACTCAAAGGTAACATCTGTGTTTTCTTGCATGGGTTTTTCTTCACTGTAATTATCAACGACTGTCCACTGTTGTGACTCAATGGCTTTTCTTCTATCACTTTCCGTTGTAATAGTAATTCTGTTTTGGCGCTCAAACAACGTGTTGATAGCACTCGCAAAAGTTTTTGTGACAACGACTTCATCACGAACGGCTTTACTCTTGTTATCAATGAGATTTTTCAAACCATTCTTTTTTTCTTTTTCAATCTTCTCATCATACGTTTTGAGACTTTTGAGTGTTTCGTTGCGTTTTCCTTGTAAAATGGTAATCTTTTTCTTGTTTGCCGTTAAACGTGAAGAATTATCTTTAATGGTACTAGTAGTCGTTGACATGAACCCCTATTCTTTTGTGTAATACTGTGAATACGTCTTGTCCATCACCTTGAAAAATTGGAAATATGACTTGAACTTTTCCATCACGCTCTGGGAAACCCAAGATGACGCACAACTACTGTGGAGACTCGTGGTGATAATTATGTTCCCCCCCGTGGTTACACACATGACAATCCATCCGTTCACCATGACACTATTGGTGTTACTGAGTGTTGCGAAACGATGATTACTGAGAAACGTGCAACATATCCAGTTTTGCCCGTGTTGTACTGAAAATATACCCGCGCGTTTCCAAAAACCAAAAGACGATGGTGGTGCAATAGATGCTTCTACAATAACAATGGGTGATGTTTCTTGCAAAAAATCTTCAACGATCCTGTATGTTCCTTCAGCGAAAAAAGGATCCCATTTGGAACGCGTTTCACTGAAATCACAAAACATTTGAATAATTTTTTTGTGCTCTAATACATCACTAAATGCTTTCATACGATAAACATCCTTGTTGTAAATATTTCGTTCTATAAAACCATTATCCGTATTATAGTACGCTTGCCAATCTTCATCTTTACTTGCTCGAAGTATATCCATTGTTTGTTTTGTTGCAAGTTCAGACGCAGAATACTGAGACATGCGAAAAGTAGCGTCTAAATCTTCTTCAAGATTACGATAATCTAGCGCGGGTTCTTCGGTTAACGTGAGTAACGCAGCGGAATCCTCTTTGGGTAAAGAAGAATCCTCGGTGGTAACCACTTCCATTTTACGGCTTTTTATTATCAAGTATCCTTGTAAAAATAATAATAAATTACAACAAAATATCTCAAAAAAATTCAGAGGTTTTTACAGGACTGTGAAGATTATGCTAGCGCAGCGAGTACAATATGAAACATGCAAAAGGTAAGTTGCGAAAGTTACCCGGGTAATAGATGATCTTCGGAGATTTTGCAGGGCTGTGAAAATTATGCTAGCATAGCGAGCAAGAATTGGAACAGATCGTAACATCCCAAAAGGTAACTTGCGAAAGTTACCCGGGTATTAGAAGATCTCCGGAGATCTTCGCTAAACTCTAAAAGATCATTATAAAGCGATACCATATGTTACGGTCTGTTCCAATTATGCTCGCTTTGCTAGCATAATTGGAACATCCCTGAGATTTTCGCAAAACTCTAAAAGATTATATGTTAAAATGTTTTGTTTTTTTATTATTTACATGATAACAAGTGGCGACTTTCTCTTCGGTTCGCTTCTTCAACACGTTGTTTTCTATAGTCTTTTTTTGGTATTGGTGGGGGATTGTTACAGGAACATGTTTCTCTACTACAATACACTGGAGCAGTGTCTTCAGAACACCGAGGACATTGCTTATTCGTCAGAGGGTTCATACGAAAACATGCAAAATTACGAAGTTTGTCACTATTTTCATAACAATACAAACACATTCGTTCGACACACGTTCCGCATCTTAATGTATTCGCAAGCGAAAATGAACAATGACAAATACAGCAAGAAACCCTATCCATTTTTTTTTATTTTTTTTACTTTCTCACGTAAAATCCGGATGACGCCCCTGGACCTAATTGAATATTTCGTTGAATAACGTCAGCAATACGGGTTTTTAGTAGCGGAAAATAAAACGTGGATCCAATGTATGACTCCATACCAATATTCGTGTAAAAATATGGATCGTAGCGGGCACTACGCATCAATTGATCCGATAACATAGTGTACACACTTTCCCCCACGGATGATCCTGCTCTATGATACTCTCCAAATACTCCAGAAAGCGGCCTAACTGTATATGGACTTGAAATGGGTAATCCATAAGCCGTCGCGATATCACCGTAACTCGCTAGTCCCACCTGTTGTCCCCAGGCCAATAAGCGTGACACATAATCTATTTTCGTGAGTGAATTATTACACAATGTTTCCGCTACGTGAATATCCATCATTTGTGTTCCAGTTAACCAAGCGTTTTCGAGAATTGCCTTGATACCCAAAGAAGTAACCGTGGAAGACGTGTTGTTGGTTAGTGGTGTCACTACACCATTGAGCATGCTGCGGAAAAAAGGACCCGCTGTAAGCGCCATTTCCATGGTTACCTGAGATGACTCTGAAACACCCGGAAAAATCGGAAGACTATCCTGTTGTGGTAGTACGGGTAGTAACGCGGGTACAAACTCGTTAAAGATAATAGCTTGATACTCTAAAATGACATAGGATCGTGCTTTGTAAAATAGTTGATCGTCCGTCCAATCAGGATGCAGAGAAAACAATGTAGATGCCCACTCGTTATGTTCGAGCACGAATAGAGTTACCAGAGAAGCCAGTAAAGGATTCTCGTTAACATTTGGTGTACCTGCCTTAAAATTTCCCATGGGATCCAGTGGTAAGTTTCCACCCACTGATAGGGACATGCGTCCTCGTTCTCCTGAACGTAGCGCGTTTGCTGTCATCGTGTTATCCCCGTACAGCCAGGAACAATCCAGGATTGACGTAACTGCATTTGGAGCTTCACAACAACCCCAGGGATTGTTAACCATCCCAGGATTACACTGCGTTTGGATCTGCGTAACATTCATGTATCCTAGTTCTTCACTCAAAAGAATATCAATAGTAGGTTCCCCAGTATTCCCTGTGAATCTAAAGAGATCTTCCATAACAAGCTGTGCAAATCCCCAGATTAAATTGGATAAATACTTGTCATTGGGAACGTTTTTGTCAAAAAATAACGAATTTGACGTTTCTCTAATCTCTGACGTCGGTGTTACTGGTGGTGGTGAAGGAACACACTGAGGTGTCACGGGAACAATCCAAGGAACATTGGGTTGCGGCGTGTAAAATTTGCGTGGTGAGGCCGAACCCGTATTTGCACCCGGCCGAATTAACGCGGATGGCAACACGATTAAAAGGATACCCAAGCAAATTACAATCCAAAATATGGTATACTGATATAGTCCCATTGCATATTTACCTTTTTGATACAATGGAGTATTTTTGTGGAATTACCCAAATATTTTACAATTGTTAAAAAAACAATGATGATGTTACTATTGTTACTCGTGATTATTGCAAGCGCTGTTGGTGTAGATAAGCGTTTTTCTCAAGGATTTCAAAATTGTTCAGAAGATGAAAACGATTTTTTGAATTGCATGAAAACACTCTTTGATACCAACAAGGATAACGTGATTACACGAGCAGAACTCGAGGCAAAGTACACGTCATCTGACTTTTACAGTGGTGACACAACGGTGGACAAGATTATGGAAGGAGATTGCAATGGTGACAATCAGCTCGATATGACAGACTGGAATCATCCAAATAGAACCTTTTTCAAAAGCCGAAACACACAAATTATAGCATGTTTTCTATGTAGAGCAAATAACGTGAAGATGGACAAACAATATTAAAAAAATAACACAAAGGGTTATCTAATGGAAACGGTGCTATGAAAAATACCGTAACATACAAAAGGTAACTTACGAAAGTTATCCCGGGTATTAGAAGATCTCCCGGAGATCTTCGCTAAACTCCAGGGCTGTGAAAATTATGCTAGCGAAGCGAGCGTAATTGGAACAGACCGTAACATATGGTATCGCTTTATAATGATCTTTTAGAGTTTAGCGAAGATCTCCAGAGATCTTCGCAATACCCGGGTAACTTTCGCAAGTTACCTTTTGAATATTACGGTCTGTTTCAATTTATGCTATGCACCTCTCAGGTGCATAGCATAATTTTCACAGCCCTGCAAAACTCCAAAAGATTACTTAAAGCAATACTATGTGTCATGGATTGTTCCAAATTATTTTTAGTATTTTAATAAAATGTTACTTTGATAAATCTATCCTATTCTTGTTGCTGTTGCTGTTACAACGCCTCCCCAAATGACGGCAACTCCTATTCTAGACTCAAAAAACGCCACAGGATCGTAAAGAAAACCTGGTGTTACCACATAGCCATTCATAAGTACTTGCCCCACTATTGATATTTGTGTGGTGGTACCAATTTGAAATATAAATTGTGTAAAAGAAGGATAAAAATCTGCAACCCAAGACACGTCAAGTGTGGAATTATTTTGTATTCCATAAGATAAACTCATTGCACATATTGGGGTACATGTTGCAGGAATTGGGATCGTTCCCGAAACAGCTTCAATTGTAAACGTGAGTGTCCACAGTCCTTCTGGTTGTATTATCCGAGTTCCGCTGAAAATATCAGGACAAGATGGAAAAGTTTTCGTTTCCGGCGTCCACGGTGCAAATGAAGCCCCAGTGAGAGTACTAAAAGGATAATTCGCAAAGAGCGACGCTTGTGCTTGAACTACACATGGTGGTGCAAAAATATCTGCAATTGTATTGGTGACCTCAACGTTATTCGGTGGCACGACAGATACTGTTACACCAGGTCCACCAATCACTGAGACACCTCGCGCCAAATTAACGCCATTTAGTGAATTTACCCCCAAATTTTCAATGGTAACTTCTGCGGGTGCTCCTGATGGTGTCACACGAATATACGGATCCCCCGCGACAATATCGATATTACCAGAAGGTTGTGATGGAGTTATCCCGTTGATATTTTTAACAATCAAAGGTTCCAACGCATCGATTTGTGATTGCAACACGGTAATGAGTTGCGTTACTGAAATTAACGTTGCGTTGATAACATCCGTTTCATTGAGGATCTGATAGTAAGTCTCATTGAGTTGCATTACTAGCGAGGTGGCATTGTTTTGGATCCTACAAGTGTCAATGATAATTCCACTTGAAGTAACGTTGATATCCACACCGCATTGTCCAATGAAATCAATATTTTGCATAGGATCCACGGTAACATTGTTGATTGTTTTAATGGCCTCTACGTTTAGTGTTGCTAAATTCATATCAATAATGGATAGCACAGTCATTATAAAATCGATAAGAGTTTGTTGGTCATCCAGACGTATTTTAAAAGTGGTCCCGTTTATCGTGATTCCGTTTGCAGGAACACCCGAATTTACAACAACACCATCAACACCTGTAATAAAAAACGTTCCATTGCAGGGGGGTGTCATGTTGTTAATCCTTTCAATTTGTTGACACGTATAGTTATCCAAAAATTCGTAGTAGTCATTAATGGTATTATTAAGAACCGTGGTAGTATTGAAATCATCCGTCAAGTTATTTTGGAGTCTTTCAATGTTATTGGAAATTACCATAATATCCTCTTGAAACACTAGTATTGATCCCCATAACGTTTCAATCTCCGTGTTTTGTCGTGACATTCCACTATTATTCAAAATGATCAACACGATTACCGTAATGATAAACATTGCGGATACACATGCTAAAAATGAATGTAGCAGTGGTATCACTTTTTTTACACACCAATTAACCATTTCATAATATAAGCAATAACAATAGTGATTAAAGTTGCAAAATATATATTTACTTTTTTAATTTCAATTCCATAACATCCAAGGATAACTTGCGAAAATCTACGGAGATCTTCAAATACCCGGGTAACTTTCGTAAGTTACTTTTGAGATGTTATGGTCTGTTTCAATTATGCTGCACCCTTAGCATAAATTTCACAGCCCTGGGTTGGAGTTTTTTCGGAGATATGAGTGTCCGAGTTTTTTATGACAATTGCAAAAAGTATTTTGATGTCACTTTGGAATTACCCAAAGAAATTACAGAAAGTTACATGAGAGATGTGATACAAACTTCAGGGGACACAATAGAGAAAGAAATTATGGCAATGCCAAGTAGAAAGCATTTGATCTGTTTTGCGCCAAAGTGTCAAAAGAGAGCTACAACGCATACAGTACAGGTTGCTGTATTTACAGATCATACCAAAGTATGGAAACCTTATGTACTAGCTGCAGTTTTTTGTGATGATAAAACATGTAAAAAATATGTAAAAGAATATCTACCAAAAGCAATGACAGCTCAAGTTGATAAAAATAGTGTAAATGTATGCGATCTAGGACACATAAAAGAATAAATAACAGAGCTGTGAAAATATATGCTAAGGATACAGCATAATTAAAACGAACCGTAACATGTGGTATTGCTTTATATAATCTTTTAGAGTTTAGCGAAGATCTCCGGAGATAATCTAATACCCGGGTAACTTTCGCAAGTTACCATTTCCCGAAGTAGGGTAGAATGAATACGATTAAACACTTCTTCGTAGCAACATGATCTTTTTTTATTGAAGTATTTCCCATACCGGTACACCATTTTTTTCATAGTACTGGAATATGTTTCCTTTTTCATCTCTTTCTCCCGGCGACCATTGTTTAGACTGATTTTCGTCGTTTTTAGAGCGCTTATGTTCGTGCCCTCCTAATTCTTTTATTTGTTCTTTGCACTCGTTTAATTCTGCTTTTAAAGCAATTACTTCAGCTGTAAGCTGTTTTTTAGACATTATTATATTATCCATCCCTTAATGTTATTTTATTATTTCTCCAATAGTTGGACATACTTCCAAGAGTATTTCTCTAATCTTTTCTGCGATCATACGGTCTCCGGGTATTAGATGACACAGGGCTGTTCGAATTATGCTGCACCTAAGAGGCGCATAGTATAATTGGAACAGTTTTGAGATAATCTCCGGGGAGATTTTCACAAGTTATTTAAAGTAACCCGGAAGGAGGGGGGGGGGGGGTTTTATTGTGATATTCTAGTCATGTTCCATCTTGAAATGTAAATCACCGAAGCTGATGGTGACCCTGCCGTCATTACCTGGAGTTGAAACTCTGTTCCCGCTGGAATGATCAAACTTGACAGCGTAACCTCTGCCGTGTAATAAGAGTAATAAAAATTGATATTTGGAACATCTTGCTGAAAACTTATACTTGTAAATGGAATCGTATACAGCAAACTACGCAGAGCGATACTGGATTGTACATTGTTGCCGTCTTGAAATTGTAAATTCATATACACTGACAATATCCATTGTCCTGGTGGCATTGTAAATATACCGCATGGTGTTATTCCACAGGCATCTGATCTAAATACTACGGTACCCACGCAACCTGGCGGATTTAGTTGTTGAGATCCCCAAGAATGCACTAATGGTGACCATACGGATGCAGTATCAAAAGCCCAATTAAGTACAGCACCAGTATCCGTAATTGACGCGACACATGGCTGAACTGCAAATTGGTTTGTTACGGTAACCTTGTGTTGTGGTGCGTCCACTGTAATTAACGTGCCAGTACCCGCGGTGAAGTTTACATTGTTTTCCGTGTTGATCGCATTTATATCGACAAGTCCCTCATTTCTTATTGAAATTTCATTAGAAATCGTGCCATTCATGATGGAGAACCCCCTGTCTGGAACTAGGTTAAAAGTATTGTTTTGCGTTGGAACGCCATTTATACTCAAAATGGTCATGGATAACAACTCATACGCTTCTCCCAGTGTTATTGCGGTACTATTGAGAACAACTTGAATTTCTAGTAGTTGTTGATCAAGATCCATATTGATTTGACTCAAATCAAAAGACACACCCTCAAATGCCGCAGTAGCATTTGCAATGAGAGCACACATATCCACAGCAATAGTTCCATTTGAAAGAGGATACACCGTTGTTCCACATAGTCCAGAAAAATCAACATTGGATACATTTGACGCGGGTACGAATCCGTTAACAGATTTCAGTACTTCCATATTCAATGTTTCAATTGCCATCTGTGTTACCATGGTCATATTGAACAGTGTTGTGATACTCTGCTGTTCATCCTGGTATTGTGTTTGTAATCCCGTGGCATTTATCAATAGAGTATCTGGTAACACACTAACCGTATTGATACCAAGATCCCCTTCAATTCTGAAGGTTTTATTCACGGGTTCAGGGGTAACTCCATTAATACTTTTAACGCCTGTGCAATTGAGTTCTATGATTCGTTGTTGAATTATTGGTATCTGTGCTTCTTCGTAAATGATAATTTCTCGTAATATATCCGTTTGAGTTATCAAGTCTAAAGAACGTTCTCTTAACACTGTAACGTTTCCGATGATGATATCTTGTGCATTGGCGATAGATTGAATGGCAATAACACGTTCATTTGAATTTTTTTCCACAAAAAATATCATTGGAATACCCGCGGCAAGTACGGCAATTACAATAAAAACAAAGAGAGAATAGTTTTTGGATTCTTTCATGTCATTTTTTTTTCTTTACTTTTGTTTTCATCTTTTTCGATTCAGTTTGAATATGTATACTAATTTATTTCTGTAAATGTCCACGTTGACACAAAACTGTTCAAAGCTAACACGGGAACATCTGCTACGTACCACGTGACATCATAACACCACTCTTGTGTATCCGTCAACACATATGTTGTACTAAAACGCGTACTTGAGGCAAATCCATCATCGATTACGTTCATATCCCATGTTACTAGAGGAATTGTCGTTGGAACAGGTCCAGCGGTACCGAGGCCAATCACAAGATCCATATATGTTATACCTGGCGCAGAACCAGTGATTGTTATGGCTAACTCGCCTTGCATTGAAAGAATCCATTTTCCGGGCGGTTTACATACGCGATTCACTGCTTGAATACTTGGAATTACAATACCAATACGAGAAAATGTCTCTGAAGCATTTACGTAACATCCCGGAGGATTTGTAATGGTGGCAGCGGCATTAAAATTGACATCCATATAATATTGCGGTGGTGCTGGACTTGGTGCGGCACCTAGGATCGTTGGAGAGGTCACAGATACCGCATTTTGTTGAATAGTGCACAGAGCAGGCACGGCATCGTTAGTAATAGTTACTGTACCCGCGTCAGGATCGTTTACAACAGTATATCCAAGACCCGCTTCCAGTGTAAAATCACCCGTAGTTGAATTGGCGTCAACATTGTTAATCGTTAAAATACCATTGTTTGTAATAGTAGTACCAAATATAATTAGATAAGCATCTGGAGAAGTCAGCGCAATACTTTGATCCGTTGCATTGGGTAAACGACCATTCAACGTGAACAAACCGTTGGTACTAACATTTGCAATGATACTCTGAATAATGGTAATATGTGAATTGATAATGGTCAGATTAGCATTTAACTCGTTAATTTTGTCCATCGCTTCATCAAACCCCACGGAAATTGCCTGAAATCCTGCTTCAATTTGTTCTTGAATTACACACGCTTCCACGTTAACTTGCGCGGATCCTGGGGTTCCACCCGTGACGGTAGCATTGCAAATACCCACAAAATCCACATTGTTTTTGCCATCATTGGGTGTACTGTTAATAAAACGAATCGCTTCGCTTTGAAGTACGGATAACGAAAGTCCTGCACTAGCAACAAGACTATCCAACATTTGTATGGTACCTTCTTGAGCATCCAGGAGTAAATTAAAATTGGAGCCATTTACTAGTAATTCGTTCGGAAAAACGCGGTGAATCGTGAAAAAATCCAATACACCACTCTGAATTTGCAAATCACTCGTAATGATTCCATCATTCATTTCAAATATACCAATGCATAATGTATTTGCTATCTGATCACCCAGATTTGCAACGTCATCTTGTAGCGCAGAAATGTTACGCTCCAAGTCAATCAGAATACTTGTAACGTCAATAAGAATATTATTGATATCGGTAATGTTTTGCGATAACACAACGTCAACCTCGCGTAATCTTAACGTAGCTCCATTGAGTTCTAGCATAACGTTGTAGTTTTGCGTGGCAACAATAAGTAAATACAGTGCAATTGAAAAACCAGCCACAATAAGAATCGTGTACACAGTACTCAAACACATGTAGTGGTTGCGTTTCTCGGAAGATTTGACAAATTTATCATAATCATCGTCTTTTGCTTTGATTAATGGCCTATCCAATTTGATCAAGTTGTAGTCCATTGCATAGTTTTTGCTTTTTCTTATTCAATTATATTAAAAGTTTATAAATATAATTTTGCAGTTGTTATTTACTTTGAAAAACACACAAAATGGGAAACTTTTTTGGCAAAGAAAAAACTGCCGAAGAAGAATTGGACGACATAAAAATTGATCTCGAAGTTACCATTGATAACATTGGCTATGCAAAAGAGGAACTCCTTGAAAAATGCGGGGAATACAAGGCAAAGGCAAAAGAACAATCTACAGATGGAAAAGAGGACACCTGTTTACAAACACTAAGACATATCGTGAGACTAACAAAAATTTGCAACAAGATGGATGATTCTATAATGAAGATTGAAAATATGAAAAATACCATCACACTGGTAAACATGCAAGCAAAAATGCAAGAAACCATGGCAAACGTATGTCAGTTGTTGGGTGTTATCAATGAATCTATGAGTGGTGAAGAATTACAAGAGATTATGAGTAATTTTGAACAACAACAAAAAGAGCTGGACGCAAAACAGATAATCCTAGACAGTAAAATGGAACAATCCATGAAAACATACGACGACCCAGAGGAGGAAAAGAGGTTACTGGAGCAACTCAAGAGAGAAATTGGTATTGAAATGAATTTACCCGAGGTAAACATTGACGAAAACGATATTACAAAAAGGATTGAACAGTTGAATAAAGACATATAATAATACTTCAAAGTATTCCCGAGAGTATCCCGGATATTAGAATGATCCCCGGGGAATCCTCGCAAAAACTCTAGGAATTAAGTTTTTTACTCCAAGTATTTTTTAATATCATCCTCGGTTGGTTTTGGAATAATCTCAAACTGTTGCTCGTTATTTCTCGAAAACATCTTTGGAAGTTCACAAAGATCCAAGTAATAATTAATAGGTGACGGATCACCCAAAATAACAATTAGCGAGGCTTTTGCCAAAATCTCACTAATTTTTGGCATTACCACGCGCAAATTCTCACTATCTGCTGGTAAATTATTGCGGAACTCTGGTTTGTTGTTCAAATGAGCTCTTGTTGGTTGTATATAATATTTTATAATTTGTGAATCAAATTTGATCTTGATTACTTGGATTCCCTCTTTAACCATGTTGGTACCCCGGAGAACACATTGAATAGCTAGTGCGGGACCCATTGGTAACATGAAAATATTTGTCCAAGCAACACTTTGATTTTTTTTAAAACCTGGAAAAATGGAAATTGAAGATCCCGCGGAACGCGAGGTAACACTAAAGATTGTCATTCTTGGTGCTAGTGGTGTCGGTAAAACGTCTATTTTGAGAGCTTTGATGGATAACGGATGGTCTTCTGACGTTCCTTCAACGATTGGTTGCGATATCATTATACGTATTTTTAATATCAACGGGACTCGAGTAAAGTGTCAAATATGGGATACTGCAGGACAAGAGAGATTTCATATAACAACAATGCAACATATACGAAACTCACATATTGTTTTTTTTGCATGTGATCTAACAGACTCGGGAAGTTTTGTGTATAACGTGAATCACTATTTTGACTCTGAAGTGTTACAAAGTGTAAAGAAAAATGCATACAAAGCAATTGTTGGAACGAAAAAAGATCTCTACGAAGAGGAAAACGAGATTTATGAAAAAATGCTAAGAAGCAAAGGATATCCCGTTTTTTACACATCTGCAAAACAAAATGAAAATATTGAAAAGATGTTTCATGACGCTTGTAAATTTTGTATAGACCACAAGATTGACGAAAACACCGCAGAGAAACCCATAAAGTTGACTATGAAACGAGAAGAAACATCTCAAAGTAGTCCATGTTGTTGATTAAACGTTTGATTTTATTAACGCAAATGTTATGGGTGCCATTGCAAGTACACCAGTTTTTATCCAATCTTTTGCATCCTTCACGCAACTCCATTTATAATGATCAATGTTATCTACAATGTTACCAGCAATTGTTTTTGAAACCTTTTCAAAAATTGGCATATCCTCCAGGTAATACTCGTAACCATCCGACATTAGCTCGTATTTTACAATATTTTTAAAGAACTTCAAAAGAGCTGCTTGAAAGTTCCAATTTGATACCGAAGAAACACAATCACCACCCGCAACTACATTATTGTATGCATCAAGAACATAACAAAGTTCGGTATCAGTATGAAGAATAACAGAATTTACTGATCGAAACTTGTGAAAACATGGCGTACACACGGGCATAAAATAACCACCAGCTCGCATCAACGCGGGATCATTCATCATATTTTCTGTGGTTTGACAGAATGAACACTGAGTTTCATCGTATTTACCATTTAACATGTGGGAAAATTTGGTGGCATTACCCTTGGAAACAAGACAAAGACGTGCCTTGATTTCCAATGGTATAGTATCATCATTTAAAATGGATTGAATAATAAATTTGGACACATCTTCATGTTGCTGTCGTTTTTCTTGTTGTCGTCGAAGAGCCCCTTTCATTGCGCAAAAAAATGGATAAGGGTCTTCCGGTATCGATGGTGGAATCTCATCAATTTGAACAACTTTACATTGAAGCAAAGAAAACATTTCATAATAAACAACTTTATGAGGAAGTTCAATACAAGTCTGCGAAAGTACTACACGATGCCCCCATGTCACATAGGGATTCGCAAAATAAGTAAAACTTGTAAAAATCAAGGATGATTGATCTTTAGCTTTTGAAAAAAAAATCTATTTTTAGCACCAGTCAGTGTCTCGAAAGTGGGTGGGGGGAAGTACAAAAAAGTCGTACTATTCTGAAAAAAATTTTCAGAATAGTACGACTTTTTTGCACCTTTTTTTTTCAGGAGCTAAGGATCAATCGCCATTAATCCCAGGATGGTCATCCCGTTATGCCAATAGTGTAGTAAGATGATTGATCCTTAGCTCCTGAAAAAAAAAGGTGCAAAAAAGTCGCACTATTCTGAAAATTTTTTTCAGAATAGTACGACTTTTTTGTACTTCCCCCCACCCACTTCTCAGGTGTCGATGGACACTTTTTGGCGAAATTTCAGTTTTCCGGAAAACTGAAATTTCAGTTTTTAAGAAATTTGAAATTTCATTTTCGGGCCACCCGTGACTATCGAACGGGGCTGTTCCAATCATGCTAGCGAAGCGAGCATAATTAGAACAGACCATAACATATGGTATTGTTTTAAGTAATCTTTTACGGTTTAGCGAAGATCTCCGGAGATCTTCTTCTAATATCCGGGGGTAACTTTCGCAAGTTACCTTTGAGATATTACGGTCTGTTTGAGACACTGAGGGATTCTAAAAATAGATTTTTTTTTTATTTTTTTAACAACTACATGCCATACTGGCAAACATTGCGAGGTTATTTTTTGTAAACATTTGTGTACGTTTGTTAAAATAAACACGTAATTCTTCATCCTCAGAAATTTTTAGCACTGATCGAAGTTTTCTCTCGAATACAGGCATGCCTTTTAGTGTAATGTCTACAATAATATTGTCTTTATCCAAAGTGTGGTCTTGAACAACTTCAAATAAACCCACGTTTCGCAAAACAATAAAAATCATCCTCTTCGAATATACGGACCCTGTGCCTCAACGTAATAATCTATGATGGACTTTTGATTTTGAGTCACGATAGGTTGATTTATGGAATCAACGTCAATCTTTGCGTTTTTCCGAAAAGCAAAGTGTTTATCCAGTTGTCTTGAAGAAACAAAATACCAAGTTTTCACGAGTCTTTCGTATGTTGCCGCGGCTTTATCATTGATTCTCTTTTGACCATGTTGATTGTATTCCACGATACTTGTCATTGTGATTGCAATCATCTCCTGGATTTCAATCAGACGTACCCAAGTTTGAATTTCAGGATCCACGTTGTGATGACACATGTGTTCCACGATACTCGCGGCACTCCATGGAGGTAGCGGGTCTCTGTCCTCATGTAATCCTTTACTATTGGTTTTTTCCCTAAATTCTTCATAAAGTCTTGCAATTTCTTTTCCATAAGCTTCCAGTGACATTTGACCGATACATTTTGAGGCTACCAAACAGAGTTGCCTGAAATCTTCCCTTGAGATATGGACACCTTCCGTGGATAAATCATACACGCATCCAAAGCACTCTTTGCGTTGTTGAGGGTCTCCAAGTTCTTCACGGACTCGTTTACGTGACTCTACTTCTTCCAATTTCCAAACATCTTTGGGTGGTCCTGAAGAAGAAGCAACACTACGTACGTCTTCATCACTTTCTCCAGAAGCAACAGAAGGTGGTCTCAGGGAACGCAAAAAACTCATTTGTTATTATTTTAAGCTATTTACAAGCGTTTTGTAAATATGGAAACTGTGCCATTTGTTACAAACAAACTTACCACAGTCGTTGAGCACTGTATAGATGAAGACTATCCAATTTCTTGTATTGTTTTGGTAAAATTTAACAATGTGCAAAAAATACACACGTGTTGCCATGCAGTTCCAGGGAAAACTCCAAGTGTTTTGGTAATTGCTTGTCATTACGTAAAACAACAACAACTACTGCAAACGTTTGAGTTTGATTCCATGTTGCGTGGAGCACACAAAAAAAGATTGCGACCGTTTACATTTGCTGGAGAAGATGCAAAAGTGCAATATGAAACACGCTATAATGACGTAAAAGAAACGTTGGAGCAAATTTACAGATGTCAACAAGAATACAACATTGAGTATATCATGTGCGTTTTGGAAAATCCCCCAGAAATTCACGGGAATCTCTTTGAAGATTTTACAGTGTTTGATACAACATCTGAAGCGGAAAATGCAATCCCGATATGTGAATCATTGAGAAACGTGTTTAATAATTAAAGTTTTATTCCTTTTATTTTACAAAAAAATGTTATCAAAATACAATAAAAAGTACTCCATATCACAACAGTAGCAAATATTAGGTCTGATCTTTGTCCCCATTCTCCAGAAATTTGAACATCCACTACGGGAACAAGAACGCGTAGAACAAGGTCACATAAAAGTTTTACTCCGTCGATACATACTATTATTGGGAACCAAAAAGCGGTATAAAAAATCTTCAGCAGCGGTAGAACAGGATCATGAAAAGTATCTCGTAGGACATTCAGCAGAGACATTATAATACCGTTTACCCTCATAATTTGTATTTTTTTTTTCAAATGATGTTGGTTACTCTACTTAAAATTCTATTAGGAATACCGTTTTTTTAGAATTTGTGTCAGGGTTGTGAAAATTATGCTATGTACCTCTCAGGTGCTGCATAATTGGAACAGACCGTAACATGCAAAAGGTAACTTGCGAAAGTTACCCGGGTATTAGAAGATCTCCGGAGATCTTCGCTAAACTCTAAAAGCAAGACCATATGTTACGATTTGTTTTGTGTTCTTTTATTCCATTACTATGGTTTCTGATAACACTTTTGGAGATTCCATGTGTTTTCCAAAGCAACACGAGTTGTTACGCGGGATCAAAAATGTTACATCAGATGATTATTCGAATCATACCATTGCAGGGCTGTGAAAATTATGCTATGCACCTCTCAGGTGCAACATAATTGCAACAGACCGTAACGTATGGTATTGCTTTATATGATCTTTTATGATCTCGCGAAGATCTCCCGGGATTATCTACTTACCGGGGTACTTTCGCGAGTTACTATTGCATGTTACGGTCTGTTCCAATTATGCTCCGCACCTGAGAGGTGCAGCATAATTTTCACAGCCCTGATTTGGATCGGCTTTTAGTAATTAAAAAATAAAAGGGGTTCATTTTATGAGTACATCAAAAAGTTCCAAAGAAATACAAAACGTTTCTATTGAAGATGTACATGAGCACGTTGATATACTTGATAATGGTGATGAACACAAGAGATTGTTGGAATTCATAAAAAAATCTTGTATAAAAGGTACATGGGTACATATAAGAAAATTGTGATGCTACACATGGCTAGTTTACTAATTAAAATCACACACACTGTCCACCAAAGCGTCACAAACGTGTTTTTCGTGTATTTCCAAGTCTTCTTGTTGACATTCCTTGCCACAATATAGAGCTTCTTTGCAAAAACTACAGTGTCCCTTGGGAGTTTTTTTGCAACTCGGGCGACTACATGCATATGCTTCAATCGTTTGCAGGGTGTTTTCAATATGTGACATTTTTATTTTACAAAAGGATCTTTCCAATGTTTTAAATTGGCATTGTTATGGATTCCTTTGAGGATTCCATTTATAATATGAGTAATATATTTGTATTCGCATAGAAACCATTCTTTTTCGTAATCATATCGGTGTTCTTTTTTAGTTTTTACGTTGATTTCTCGAGTTGTTGTGGTAGTTCCACAGAGATTATCGGGAATCCAAGTGCTATCCTTGGGTAATGCTTTGCAGATCAGTGTTTCTGGTTCTTCATACCATACACTAATGTAACGTTTGTGTTGTCCCGGTTTTTGTTTTGCTGCATACAACACGAATCGATACACTCTCCAGAATTGCAAAAATAAATGAATTAGTGTTTCTGTGTAATTTGCATACGGAGTTTCCCAAGAGTCTACCAGTATCGATCCTGGCCATTGCTCAAGACGTTTCTCAGGTGATCCTTGTGTTGTAAAGCCAATCTTGTACATTTCCTTTATATCATCATGCACGGCTTGAAATACATAAATGTGTCCCGGTTGACTTGCCGAGGGTCCTTCGCGTAAATGTTTTCTAATCTCTGTGATTGCCTTTTGTGATAGTTTTTCTACATCAGGTTCCACAGGAAACGCCAATATTGACCAGGGTTCCTTGGGAGGTGTCCCGTGTCTATCTTCATACCAATTTTGCCAATGTACATAACACAAAAAATGTTCCCCATCACCAACCAAGAATATCCCCGTGTTTTTACAACGATGCGATTTGGGGCCTTTTGTCATTGCATCACATTTGGTATCCGATGATTGTTTTTTCATAATAATTTGATTTGTGCTGCCGTTGTTACTGGTAATCCTTTTAAATTATCTGCGTGTATTAATAGAATACGATTGTAGTGTACCAGAGTTGTACAGAGTAACGCCATGTAACAAACGTATTGCAAAACATCTGCAGCAGAATTCAAAGTATACCAAGAAATACTTGAAATATACGTTGCTGATAACAATGCATATGTTGAAAGTATTCTTGGTAACCACTTGTGTTTCACATAGAATACCACTTTGTGGAAACGGCGACACGTTATGTAATTTGTGAATAACATGAGTAACACAAAAATGATATCACTGCTGTCTCCATACCAATACACGTTTTTACCAAGATACATCAACAAGATTATCACGTAAATAAAGTAATGTAACGGGTACATATTTTAGATTACTCCAAGTATATCACAGAGAAACGTAAATCAAATGACAGAGTAGTAGCAGTAGCCCCTTTACAAATGATTGATACATATTCTATTGTAGATGCACACACAAATGAAACGTTTACGCAACTGCGATGGTTGCAAGAAGTTGATCAGCCTCATCCTGACACATTTGGTATGGTTCGTTATCACAATTTGCCACCTCTTCGTGTTCCCAAGCGAGTTCCGGTAAATATTCTGGATTTTGCGGCAACACAAAATGAAATACTGGGATTGCGTAAAGATTACGATAGTTTCCTGCAAACGCTACAGAGTCACTTGGAATCTCGTATCATCCCCTTGGTGTATCCCCCCGATAGCGAGGAGTTACGTGGGGTAATTTCGATTCCTGACGCGCTTGCCATTCGTTATGAAAAAGTGTATGGCAAAAAACACAATGAGGAAGAACACAACAACTACTATTTACAAGTACGTACTTGGCGCAAAAAAGACGTGGAAGCTGCCATTTTTCGTCATTGTATCCAAATGAATCCACTACCAGAAACTCCCGCAAATTCTCCTAATCGTGCTGGAGATAGAAAATGGGACTCTGCCGTTCTTCACAACTTTCCCAGTAAAGAATTGGGAAATGCCGAGTTTTCTCGCAGGGATCGTCCTTCAACTTATCATCGTAATATGACAGAGCTGACATCGTTTACGGATCCTCTACTAGATTACGGGATCCTACATGTGGAAGGTGCGCAAATTTACGCATGTTGTTATCAATCCATGCAAAGTCCCGGGTGTATCATTGGATATCCCGCAAAACAACGCAAAAAACCCGACGACTATCTTTATAAATGGTTTGGAGGTTTTGCACCATCTGCAGAAACTCTCGAGTATCGTGGTGTAGCTTACAGGGATCGTGAAAAGTATGACGTGTTACATGAGCAAATTAAGGATCGTATACGTCCTCATCTAACACAAATCCAAGATGGATCCTATGAAAAAATGACCACGAAAACATTGCAAGATCTCGCGCGTGCCGCGCAATTGATGCAAGAGTACAATTTGGCTTTTGATAGATCTCTCAGTACTTGCCCATTACCTGAGGAATTACCACGGAAACGGGTGGAAATGCTGACATATCTGCGGTATGTTATTAGGTTACCCACAAAAGCTAGTGTCATCATACCACCATCTTTTCCAAAACCCGTGGAAGTTACCAAAGCAACAACTCTTGAAAATGTCGATGAACTGTGGAACAATTTGAAAACAATGGAAATGCAACGATTTTCCGACAATATTGTTTCCAAGTACACTGATAAAAATCTTCGGGAGACTCTTGTAAAATTTTGGAGATTCTACAAACTCATTGGGAATTACGACAAAATTGCTGGGGAACTGAAAACGGTTTTTTACACGTTTGCGCGTAACACAAAGGATAACATACAACGATTTTGGGATGACATTGAAAAGGACATCTTGTTGATATCTTGGTCAAAAGTGATTCGTGATTCGCGTTTACTAGAATATCGTCTTGATAAACAACGCCCAAAACATGCGGAAGATATCAAAAAACTCGCAAGAGTTGCCGCGTTTCCCACTTTAACCGCGGATGAACAAATGTTACTTGGGGATGCTACTAGGAAACTTGATGCGAATAAGGATGCAGATTTAAAGGATATTTTGCGTCAAATTGAATACGTTAAAGATATTGAAAAGGTGAAAGTTGAACCAGGATCAAAATATGCGAAGTATATCAAAATGGTGAAAGATATTATTTCAATGTACGAAAAACGTATAGCAAAGGATCCTGGTGATGAACAAACCAAAAGTGAATTGGAACAACGACGTTCTGGGATCAAGACACAACGTCTTTTCAAGGATTTAGATCTATCTGAAATTACTGAGAAATACGAGCGAGTCAAACGAGATTTTGTTCTATACAATATTTATGCCGAAGCAACAACTCTTGCTAATGTTACCCGCAGTGGAGATTTGGAAACATTGCTTAAACAACTCAACGTCTTAAACGATGCCATACTTTCGTATAGTACAAATCCTATAATGTTGGGAAAAAAACATCTTGATAATATTTTTACTTATAATTTTACAACTAAAGCACCGGAAAAATATGAAGATTTAGTGTATGACAATCCGTTCGTTGTTACTGCACTCAGGGATTTCTTGGCGATATATGCAAAAACGGTAATGGAAAATTACAAAAATCTTAAAAATATCAAAGATGATACATTGCATGCGTTATGGGATAAATTTATGGATGCATATAAAAAATCTCAAAAAAACGAGGAAACAAAAACAAATATTACAAATTATCAAAAAGAATTGGACGAAATGTCACCAGATGATATATACAATTCCCCAGACGATGATGAACCGTATGATCTTCTTGTATTTATTACGAACCAATACGAACAAATGGATGTAAATGACACAAAACGTAAACTGTTGACACGTATCTTAACGTACAATGGTCTTGTTAAAATCGATGAAAACGGCGCAGCAAAATTCAAAGATTACTTTAGTTTGTATGATTCTGACAGATTTATTAAGAAACCAATAACGTTTGAAGAACTTTTACGATATCAACCAGTACAATCAACATATCAATTGATATTCCCTGAAGGTGATAGTGTGATTTGGGGAAAAGCAATAATTTATCAGCTATTAGTAATACTAAAGATACTAAACGGGGATACTGGTGTTACATTTGAAGAAATCAAAAATAGAACAAAAGAAATATTAAACAAACTAGAGAAATAAAAAGTGTAATAAAAAGGAAACAGAAATGTCATTCAAGTGTTTACATTGTAATACATACAAGAATTTTCCTAGTATAACGTGTCAACGCTGCAAAAACGCACGATATTGCAATAAAACGTGTGCACATGAGCATTGGTACACGGAACATCAATATACATGCGTTGGAAAAGAAAGAGAGACGACGCAACAAAAAACTTTCCCAAAATCACGACAACAGCGTAAAAAGCGTGTTACTCTTGATACGTTATTTGAACAGATTTCACGCGGTCCTCCAGAACCAACCCCTGAACAAAAAGAAGCAATCGTATCTGAAATGATGAAGGAACCGGATGTACAGAAACGTATCTTCATTTACGACACGATAATGCAAAGCCGAAAGAATGCCTATGAATTTGATATGGCAATGGGATTTGTCGCTGATTACATTCGAGACAATGGTGATGGATCTTCAAAGAAAATTGAAATGATTCAGAAAGGATTTATAAAAATCGTTGAAAACGCTCAGCAACATATGATGAACGGAAGCGTAGATCTCAGTGAGATGGCGTTTTGGCAGGATCAAATCACGGAATTGTTTATGGATTCTATTGGACGTAAAACGTATACACCTGGCGATGGTCCCGATTTAATGCAAGAGGGATATCACGATTACGTGTTATCTTTAGCAATGACATTGGCAATGAATTCTCCCGCAGTCCCAACGGTAAAGGATGATTTTCTTACGGATGCGTATGGATTCAAGGTCAATCCTATATTTGAAGGAGAAGAACGTAATATTCGAGCTAGACCGGTGTGGTGGAACACACGATATGATTATTTTCGCTGGAGATTGGGTTTAATTGAAGAAGAACCCGAGTTTACACTGAGAATACCAAAAGACAAAGATGGAGTTTTTAAACATGTCATGGAAGACGTTTTCAGACCTTTACCTAGTGATTACAGGACACGTTTACAGATAATATTTGAGCTCTTTGATATGGTTATGGAACGTTTAGGAGAATTACCAGATACACAACAATACATTGGAATTCCTCCTGGACAAAAAAAGGAATTGAATGACAAACAAAAAAAGTTTGGGAGTGACATACTTAAACTTTTAACGGTGGAAAATTCACTCCGCTGTATTACAACATTTGCGTTGAGTTTAATTGCACTTTACGGGGTCTCAACAGGTATTCAGTATGCTTTTACCACTCAGCATAGAAATGTGAGTGCAGCAGAAGAAGCTATTGGAACCGTTAATTCACAAATCCCAGAAACCAAAGATGGTATAGATTTAATTCACAAGATATTTCATAGCATGAAAGAAGGTGAACGAATTGCAGACAAACTCTTTGCTGCAAGTACAAATGCAAAAGGACTGGATAGTATTAATTTTGCAGGTCCCGTTAGAACATTGACGGATTTTGAACCATTTTGGACAAATAACACAATTTGCCTACCATCAGAAAAATTGGCATATCATAATGCTCGTGAAAGTATTGCCATTGGTGAACTTTGGTTTCGTTATCATTTAGATCATTTAATGGATAAAATTGAACCATGGTGTAAACTTGATGAGTCTCAACCACGAGTAGAAGTTTCAAAAGATTGCAATTATGCCAAGTACTTTAAGTATCATTATGAAAAAATAGATGCTGCTGGATTTGATGATCAAAGAAAAGCCATGGCAATGCTAGAGTATGCTGAAGAAGCCCAGAGTATGTATTCTACATTTGATGCAAAAACGGGAAAAAGGATAGAAGATTCAAACAAAGAAGTTCTTAAATCGGTGCTCCGTGCCTTTGAAATTTTACAATTGAATCTCCTGGACAAAGGAATGGAAATGCTCCACAAAATGAATATGTTTACAGGAAATGTTACCGTGTTATCTAAAGCCAGTGCTGTGGTTGTTGAGGATCAAAAGTTGAACATAAAAACGGTTAATGCAGGAGAGGAAATGGTAAAAGAAACCAAATCAATGTTAAACAAAGAAAACCAAGAAAAATACAACGCAATTGTACTTGCTGGATTACAGCTAGTTGGTACGTATGGACAGATTAGACCAGGATATGTTTATGACGCTGACCTAAAGAAATTGAATGCAATTATCAAAGGAGTTGGAAATGTAGCAGGACGAACTCCAACTTTTTACGAGTTTGTTAATCTGACCGGAAGTTTAATTACACGAAGTTCTTTTTTTCTCACGTTCAATCCTTGGGTTTTTCAGTATTTTATCTATATGGTTGCGTTCTTTGAGTCATGGAGTGATGTAAAAGTTTATCAACTGGAAGAGCAATTTCGAAAACATGAATATTACAAAACAAAATTATTTTGGCGTATATCTCGAGACTCATTCTGGACAATAAGACAAGGATTAATGTATGGACAAATTCTTGGTATCGCGGGAATGTCCATTGATTATATATCCAGATTTGGACTTTACGCGTTGTTCAATAGAGAAAATCTCACATGGACCCCGACATTGACCAAATTACTTACAGGGGGCATTGGGCCTGATAAAATATTTGATGGTGTAACAAATTTTTTCACAGGTGGATCTTCTTTATTACTCAACGCAACATCAATATGGTATGGGAAAAATCATATTTTTACGAAAATATTCAAAACAGATGCTGTAGCCGTTAAACGGTGTAAGGATAAAGTAGAATTCTGGGATCAATATGAAAAAAAGGTCAAAGGAACGTTGTTTAACTATACTCCTGAAACTCGTCTTGTCAGAGAAATTGCATCATTTATTTTGATTGTTTTCATTTTAGTGAAATTTGTGAAGACGATGGTTATTGGAACTAAGTATCCACAAATAAGAAAGATAAAAAGATATTAAAGACGTTTTAATGGTATTACAACAACCTTTTTGATACACGCACGAAAATCATCAACACTTGCAATAACTTTTGAGAATCTCCAGGAATATCCAGGAATTCTTCAATTGTGGCAATAGTATCATTGACGGTGTCAATGGTATACATTGTATGCACGCCCATCTTTTCTAATGTTATATCGGCAAGAGAAACAATACCAAGTTCTTCCTTGTATTCCAGGGCTGTGAAAATTATGCTAGCGAAGCGAGCATAATTGGAACAGACCGTAACATATGGTATCGCTTTATATGGATCTTTTATAGTTTTGCGAAGATCTCCGGAGATCATCTAATACCCGGATAACGTTCGCAAGTTACCTTTTGGATATTACGGTCTGTTCCAATTATTGCTGCATTTGAGAGGTGCATAGCATAATTTTCACAGCCCCGTTGTATTCTACAAGATACAAATTGTCGCCTGAAATGTATGGAAGTTTATCCAAGAGCAAACATGAGTGTGAAATTTCAATAGTTTTTTAAGATTGACATGAGGGGCACTATAGCGTGTTTTTTTGTTATTACAATTCCACTCGCGGCAATATTTGCAAATTTTTTTTTTATTTTTCTCTATGTGTTCTTTGGACTCGGGTATCTAAGTTATTTGATTTGGATTTTTACATGTGACTGGAGAACACCAGAGCGTGGCGGAAGAGACTCCCAGTGGTTTAGAGGTTGGTTCCTACTAAAATGGTACCATAAACACTATTTTAATGGTGAAATAATACGGGGGGACACCAAAGGAGAACCTCGGTTGTACATTCATTATCCTCATGGTGTTATTACAATGAGTGTTTGGGCAAACGTACTCTCAGATGACACCTCAAATGATATGCGTGTTGCTACGTTAAATTCAAATTTTTACGTACCCATCCTAAGAGAACTCGTGCTATGTTTTGGCTTTATCTCGGCAAATCGTGGGAGTATCGTGCATTGTCTCCAGAAAACACACAAAAGTGTCATGCTCATGGCAGGAGGTGCCCAAGAAGCTCCACTGGTAAAAAGGGGAATCGTGCTGGATAAAAGAAAAGGCTTTGTAAAAATTGCCATTGAAACGGGAACTCCTATTGTTCCTGTGTATACATTTGGAGAACGCGACGTATACAATGTGTACACCCCGCCAAAGGGATCGTTACTCAAAGGAATCCAAAAACTGTTTAGAAAAGTAACACGGGGAACGATCCCATATTTTTGGGGAAGATTGTGGATATTTCCAAGGCGTGTCAAGATGGTCACCGTGTATGGAGATGATCCCATTATCATTGAAAAGAATCACATTGGAAACGTAACACAAGAAAGCATTGATCTATATCACAGTAAATTCAAGGAGAAACTTCGAGAACTCCATGAGAAACACAGGGAAACTTACGGGGAAGACGTATTAAATATTGTAAAATGAGGAAAACCGTAGTGTATTATAAAATAACCCTTTGTAATTTCGCGAAGATCCCTGGAAATTAAAAGGGAAAGAGCCATACCCGCAACGCGGGTATGGATCAAAAGTTACAAAAGAAATTAAGAGGAATCTCCTAGCCATACCCGCGTTGCGGGTATGGCTCTTTCGGAAGGAATTACGAATGGATTTTTATTGATGATCTTCGTCTTCTTCTTGATCTATTGTAGTTCCTTCGGGTACTTCCTCTAGTTCTATATATGTTTCCTTGGGCTTTATGTGAGTACACCTTTGCGTTGCCAGCATTCCCAATGGTGTTACCACGCCTCCCAAAGCTGCAATGAGCCAAATCCACCAACCTTCAATACATTGTCCTTGCGCAGGACAAAAGATATTCAACAAGAACCCGCTGGCAAATCCCATGATAAACCGACTAGCAACCGTGGTTAACGCAGCGAGTCCAAAAAAGGTTCCCTCTGAACCTTTTGTGGTAAATTCGCAAACATACTTATCGTAAACGGGAGACCAAATGCCTTCTCCCACAGCCATTGTGGTAATATAGACAAAGACTCCCCAGTATTGCGTGGGAATCATAAATAGCGGTGACACACCATTGATAATAGATCCCACGAAAATTACCCAAAAACGATCCATAGCGAAACGTGTTATCACTTCACCCACAATGAAACACATAACAACCACGATTGCGGGATCCAGAGCCAACATCATCATAAATTCGGTATTCTCTGGATGTTCCACGGGAAATGGAGCACGTTTCATGTATAACGGATATAATGAGTGGTCATACATTAGGATGGATGCAGCACCAACCAAAACCCAGGAAAGAAGCACGAGATTCCAAAAGTTTGCACTGTTTAACACGTCCTTAACTTGCTTTTTAAGTTCACCAGTACTCTTTGTGGTATTCCCAACGACTTGTGTTTGCCAACGATCGTCATCATTACCATCATCATCATCGGTAACTTCGATATCATGTACGCCCAAAAAAGTAATCACCAACACTACCAATTGCAACGCAGTATTACAAGCGAGAAAAAAGGACCAAAGCGGCATAAAAGATATACTCACGTGTAATCTCACGTAATCCACCAGAAATAACGAGGGGACTGCGCCAATATTCATAATGGCATAACGTGTAGTAAAAACAGTTGTGCGATGACTCTCACGAACATACCTTTGTATTGCCACGGCAACAATGGTGTGAATGCCGCTAATTCCCAGTGCCATTGGTAAAAATAGTGCAACACACACGGCAACAGGATGCAAAGTTGCAGACATTATCGCTTGTCCTGCAATACAACATAGGATCTCAAAAAGCATTGCCTTGCGTACTTTGATATAATCTACCACAGGTCCCATGAGTGCTCCGTAAACACCCACGCATATACTGAAAACACCAAATAAAACACCAGAAACGGTATCAGAGAACCCACAGTCTTCTCGGAGGATCCACATTAAAATACCGTAAATATTGAAGATGACAAAACTTTCCAAAAAAGTAATGACAAACATAACGGAGATATCCCATGGTCCTTTGCGGAGTACTTCAACAATGGCAGGAGCCATACTTTTTAATGGTATCGCTTGTAACTGAAAAGGGAAATAGGAAATTACTTTATTTTAACCCAATTTTATTCTCTTTTAACTCACTATACTTTTCCATGGCACGTTTCCACGTGTTTTTGATATCCATGAAAGAATGCCTACCCAATGCAAATAGCAAATCATCAATCTCATCTCGTGACAACAGTTTATCTTTTCTCAATTTTTCTCCAATATAACAACCAGCATAGGTAACATCAACAGGTACTGGCATAATCCCACCAAGAGTAGCCTCGTTATGAGCTTTTTTCCAATTTTTCACATCTTCTTTGGTTATGTCATTTGGCATGTAATCCTCCCATATTTTCAAGTATTTACTCACGGATGAGATCTTTACACCTTTTCTTATTTTTGACATTTTCTAAAACCCTTTTTTCTCAAAAAAAAACTACTTTTATTCAGGGCTGTGAAAATTATGCTGTGCACCTGGGAGGTGCATAGCATAATTGGAACAGACCGTAACATATAGTATTACTTTATATAATCTTTTAGAGTATAGCGAAGATCTCCGGAGATCATCTAATACCCGGGTAACTTTCGCAAGTTACCTTTTGTATGTTTCGGTCTGTTCCAATTATGCTCGCTGCGCTAGCATAATTTTCACAGCCCTGATCTCCGGAGATTATCTAATACCCGGGTAACTTCCGCAAGTTACTTTTGGGATATTACGGTTTGTTTAATATAACGCGGACTCACTGAATAATTCAAGGATTCTTCGGACATTCCCAAGTAAAACAACCCTTGAAATTTTTACAACATTGAAAATATTAATAGATGACTCTTTTGAGATTACTTTTAAATTTGTAATAAATGTAAACCAATGGTAAAGAAAACGTATAACACCCCTCAGAAATTCCTAGAGTTTCGTTTTGACTGGAAGGATTACCCTTGGTTATCTTGGGATCTTGCGCGTTTTCCCTTGGGATGGACGTTAATCTCCATAATTGCTATTGTTGGTGTTGGTTTACCTATTATATGGAGCGATCGTACATCTCAAGCAAATCAAATTGGTGTTACGGTACTTTTTGCGATATTTGGCGCGTATTTTAGCATAGCTTCGGTGACATATTTATTTGTGGCCATTTTTAGGAGTGACAATACTTCCAATCCTTTTGAAAATAGACCTCTGGGAAACGTTTTAAATGTTATCGACGTCTGGTTATGTTTACTCTTTGTACAAACGGGTGTTCTCTTTGTACCCTATATGTTTGATCCCATGGGCGCTTTTAGTGGCCTGGACCAACCAGATAGTGTTTGGTTTGCCTTCTTGCAACTCTTCACGTTGATTGCAACAAATTTTCATGGTGGCGCGTCACCTGGAGTATTTCCGGAACAAGTGTTTCCATACATTTGGTTAACTGTATCAGCACTCATTGCAACACTGTATTTCTTGCTGGCAATACCACATATTATCTGGAGTATCCGTATGTATTACATGAATCACAAAAAGAAGGAAAAGGGAAAAGAAGAGGAATTCTATCATTCAAAAAGTGTTAAAAACGGATACGTTATAAAAAATGGTGTTTAATAAAGAGCCATATCCGCGTTGCGGGTATGGATCAAAAGTTACAAGGGGAATTCAGAGGAATCTTCTCGCCATACCCGCAACGCAGGTATGGCTCTTTTAATTTTCAATAATAACATTCTGCCTCATCTTCATCATCACAGTCACACCACCCATTTGCTATAAATTCTGTATGATATTCAGCCAATGACGAATCCAATAAACTTTCACAGAAATCTGATGACATAGTTATAACGCCCTCCAGCTCGTCTTCAAACATTGCAATTATACTATCGTAACTGTATCGTTCCAGTAGTGCCTCTTCTATTTCTACATTCATTCTAGACGTGATTTTGAATCTTGTCCCAAGTTCTGAAATTTTGAAACTAGTCCATACACCATCTACATCATTATCCTCGTCATAAGGACCTAGAAATTCGTCGTAATTCAATTTTTCAACGAATGCCTGGTCAATTCCAAATGTCTCAAAAAATAAGGTTTTTTCGTTATCTTTTTCTTCATTGGCATACATAATTCCAGCAAATGCTTCAGTACGATTTTGTTCAATTATAGGTTTTATATCAGGCAAAAAACCTAAATGTAGTAATTGTGGAAAATACATACCACAAAATCCTGGTGTAAATACAATTTGGTATTTCATTTTAAGTTCTAACAATATTTCCTTTGTGACTATCCAATCTTCATTCGTATCGATCAAATGTTCCATCATACGTAACGCTGATTTAAAATAATAGGGTACCATTAAATTTAGCGTGTAATAATAAAACACATTCATATGATTATCTTCAATGGTTTTATGAAGATAATCGGTTAAAGTATCACAGTTTTTGGATCTTCGTTTAATCCGCTCTTTATCAATGGCGCTATACCAAGATTTACATACTAATCTATACATAATCACGTCGTGTCTATCAAAAAAACCAAAAATGTAACGCAATATATCTTTTGGTAATCTTGTCCACATAATAACAAACCCCTTGTTTTATTTAAAAATCTGCAGTTGTTGAAAAAATTCTTTTCGAGTCATTTTTAGAGTAGGCTCCAACACGTTTTTCAAAAAAGTTTGTAGTTTCACTCATTGAAATTAAATCCATAAAAGGAAACGGATTTTTACCATCCTCGAAGTAATTGGCAGTTTCCGTGATTTCCAAATCAACCAAAAGTCGATTTGCAACATATTTCACGTATTGCTTCATGAGTGTTGCATTCATTCCGAGCAAGTCCTCACGTAACGCTTCGTCAACAAACTCGCATTCGATTTTGACTGCTTCTGTAAACATTTTCAAAAGTTGTTCGTGTTCCAACTTGTTTTCCACGTATTTCGTGTAGAGTAAGCAAGCAAAATCGCAATGCAATCCTTCATCTTTGCTAATAAGCTCATTACTAAACGTGAGTCCTGGGAGTAATCCCTTTTGTTTGAACCAATAAATGGCACAAAATGAGGATGAAAAAAAGATTCCCTCCACAATGGCAAAGGCGACCATGCGTTCTTGAAAGGTTCCGTGTTCAATCCAACGGAGTGCCCACTCGGCTTTTCTCTTTACTACGGGGATTGTTTCAATGGCATTGAAATGGTGCTCGAGTTGCTTCTTGTCACTCACGTAAGTATTCAAGAGTAACGCGTAGACTTCAGAGTGAACGTTTTCAATTGCAATTTGAAATCCATAAAAATATCTTGCTTCTGGAATCTGAATTTCTGTCAAAAAATTTTGAGCAAGATTCTCATTAACAATTCCATCAGAAGCTGCAAAAAATGCTAAAATCATCAAGATGAAATCCTTTTCGTTTTTAGTCAAGTTCTTCCAGTCTCGCAAATCATCTTTCAGATCAACTTCTTCTGCGGTCCACGTTGATGCTTGAGCTTTTTTGTAAAAATCCCAAATATCTTTGTGATTAATAGGAAAAATAACAAAGCGTTTTGGATTGTGTCGTAGTAGCTTTTCCCGAGGACACGTGCAAAAGTCTCCCTTGTGTTTGCAGTATTTGCAAAGAGGACATATGCAAGCGGAGAGTGCTTTTTCACAATTTTTACAACCGACCATTTCTTGATAAAAAAAGTTTTATAATTTCAAGAATGTCCAGGGAGATTCTCGTAAGTTACCAGGAGAACTTCCCGGTAATACTAAAATAATGAAAAGGGTTGTTCCTTTAACTTTGCAAGGATACTATGAAAAACAATTTCCATGGAATTCCTTTTTTTCCTTTGTAACTTGTGAGGATCATTATGATATTTCCCAAAGAGTTTTTTGGTTTGTTCACGAAAAGTTTACCTCAAAACGGTGTATGTTTCGTGATAAAATTGCACTAAAACGATACATTTTACATGGAGCTCCCAAAGTGATTGGTATAGGAATTATCTGGCCTTATCTACCAGATTTCCACGGGGACTGTGAAAAGATTACCTTTAGTGACGTGGATGAAATTGAAGGAAAACGTTTTTTAGAACGCGAAGTGATTTTGGACGTTGATATGAACGACTATGAAAACGTGCGTATTGGAACCGTTTGTGAATGTGGCTCGGAACGCAAGTGTTGTAATACGTGTTGGATTATTTTTATTCGCAACATTGCTTTTCCATACGTAAAGTATGTTCTAGAGGATCTTTGGCAATTTAAAAAGATTCTTAGAGTTTTTAGTGGACGTCGTGGTATTCACATTCATATTCAAGATCAACGTGTAATGACATGGACTCTCCAGCAACGTTGCGTTTTTAAACGAGATTGTTTAGATAGTATGGTTGGTATCCCGAGGCAACATCAGCAACACTTGATGGAAACGCTTTTTTTACCCACGTTTCGTCGTTTTTTTGCCATGGTTTCTCTTGAGGACTGCCCAGTGTTACTAGGTGAACTCAAAGCAATGGCTCCTGTAAAGGAAACACTGGGTGGAGCAAAAACAATTGGTGCTCTGGTAAAATATATGAAACGCTTTGATCAAAACTGGGAAAACGATGTAGCATGGTATTGCCTGAGACCAAGATTTGATCCAGGGTTTTTTAGAGATCTCACGCATATCGTGAAAACGCCATGGGGAATACATAAAGATACAAGGAGAATTTGTAGCGTGATTGAGAACACGGATGAATTTTTGCCAGAAAACACAGATTAAAGCAGAGTAATTCTTTTTCAGGGCTGTGAAAATTATGCTATGCACCTATCCCGATGGACCAGTTTACCTTTGATCCTGTGCTTGTCGTTTATGAAGAACAACGCACTGACTCTGGTTTAGTACTCTATTTCAAAGGCAGTGAAGAAAAAGCAAGAGCCATGATGAATCTATTCAAAAAGTTTGTACTTTGGCGTGACGATGGTGTTCAAACATTTTACTTTGGTTTATATAATTTATTGAGAACACTATCCATCAATTCTAATAATTCTGGATCCAATATTTTAAAACATCCCAAAAAAATAAAAAAACAAAATGTCGCGATAAAGACAGATCCTATAGCGTCAAGTTTTGCCAACGCACCATTACCGTATGGGATGGCTGGGGTAATTATAGTTGATCAAAACTTTGTGATCAAAAAATAACTCAAAGAAATTCCAACAAATAAAGAAACAATGAACCCTATCATTAAACTAAACTTTACTCATTCTTTCTTTTTAATTTTGATATCATCACGGCTTTGAAATAAAAAATACGGTGCGCGCAACAGCATGGATATATAAAGGCGAATTAACACTCGTTCAGCAATCTCCATCGTAATGGGAAAAGACTGAACATATGTAATGTCTTGGTCGGGATCTTCCCATACATTCATCTTCAAAGGCGTAATAAGGCATAACGCGGAATTAATGTTGCGCAACCAATCGTCTAATTCAATCGTGTTAGGACAAAAGTTGCAGTTGTACATTTGCAATTGTACGGTATATCGCGACTTATTGTTAGTAGGTCTTACTTCAATAAATAAAGCACCCCGAGATTGGCGTTCATCCTCATTTTGAGTTTCTAGAGATATCAACTCCAAATCATCGATATCGTCTTCTTCTTCCTCATTTTCGTAACGTTGAATCAGACTCGGGTAATTAAAACTACCAGAAAAATATCCGATGGTTTTGTTTTTCACAGCCGTGTATGACAAAAAAACATGTATGTTCATTGTCATGAATCCCATAGATTTAGCAATATCCATTGTTATATTGTAAGCATCTTGGCCATAAAAAGATTTAAACTGTAAATCCCAGACATTCTCCTTATGAGGATTTGTGCAGATGGAATGAAATCGTTTGCTCAAGCAACATACATTAATAATGTCGTCAATACTACATGTTGCTTCGTGTGTGACTAATATTTTTAACAACAACTCGTTTGGCAATTCTTCAATCAATGATATTGTCTGTTGATCAATACGACGTCGAGTTGTTAGATTCTCCATACCCATGCAGTTTTTTTTAAATGAACTTAAAAACTCTCGCTGTCCGATATCCGTCTTATATTAAAAACAATTTTTTACTATTTTTGGATTAAGTGTGTTTTCATCAGAATTTTTGTACAATTTTGTCACATAATCAATGATGAAACAACGAAGGGATGTTTCTAGATAATGACTTGCCCATAATTCCTCACCATCTGACAATGGATCGTTTTTGTTTTCCTCTATTAATTCATAGATTTCTGGATCAACACGCTCGTCGTTTATCGAACACAACGTTTGACCATCTTTATCACATAATGTCAAACCTCTGTACCCAAGACAAACCGTTTTTTGAGTATGGTCAAAAGAAAGTGTAACCAATATATGTACAAGTTGTCTATGCTCTTCTGGAGAAACAACTTTAACACTTTGTATGTGTTTAGTGACAAGCCAACGTGCACTTGTACATAATTCAGCTATAATATCACTGTATGAGTTGATTTGTTCAATAGTTACAGCTTGTACTTGTTTCATATAATCATCTCGAGCTTCTTGAAGCTTATCTTTGCCACGTTTAAAACGACCCTCCATTAAAGTTCAGATTTATTTCTCCACTTTTGTCTATTCATCCAATTCTTCACGTTTCGTCCATACTTTTTCATCAACTGCACTTTAGCCATTGCTGACCCTTCCTCCCCACCTCGCATAACACGCCAAGTGTCTATAATAATGTCTGCTGTATCTTTGGCTGTTTGTTTAACCGTTTTTAAATCATTATGAAAATCAGAGAGTATAAAGATTAAGTAGCACGTAACGCAAATGTTGATCAACAAGAGTAGTTTAGTCAGTATATAAAGAACCCTTTTTTAATAAAAAGAGAGTTATGTCATCGGAAAAAAATCACCACCACTTGATGTTCACGCTATGCTAGCACTATGTTTATATTTTACTCTATTACCTTCTGTAACACATTCTACACCTTGTTTTTGTTTGTTCCGATAGACCAAAAACTTTTCCCAACCAAAACTTGTTTTTTTTCCACTTTGGTGTTTTGATTCCAGGCCATAAGTTTGAAACGAGCGGTCACCGTTTTTCAATTTTAGAAGGGGATGTCGTGACGTCCATCGACGGTGACGACCGGATTTTTACTGTGAAGGTAAGGACTTCGACGGTCTCGACGGGATCTTTCTTCTTCCTTCTTCTCTTTTCTTTATCATCTCTGACTTGCACAAAGAAGATGTCTGCGCGGTACAAGAAACGCCACTCGGTGAGGAGCTAGACAAGGGACCGAAAGACTCAGACGAGGATCAATGAACGGTAAGCATTTCATCATACGATGAAAGTGGTTGTGAAGAGGAGGATGAGCCTTCATTTTCAGATGATGATGATGATGTGGACTTGAAAATAAAATAGTGAAATTCTACACCTCACCACGCCTGGAGGAGGTGTCGTCGTGTCCGTTGGTAGTGACGGTCATATTTTTGCAACGGAGCAGAGGGTTTAGCAAAATGATGTCTAACAATGAAGATCGTGACTTCAATAAAATTAAAAATAACTGTAATAAAATATAAAACCATTTTGATTTCGTTTTTAATATTAAGTGTTTTTTTTTGTTCGAATTTACCAATGGCTCTTGGGAAAACCTTGTTACTTGGATTGGTTTTGCTAACAATTATTGGTTTATTACTAGGAGTTATCGTGAGTAACACAAGACGTGACACGGTATCTCCTGTAGTGGTAATACCTACTACTGCTACTACTAGTGCTACTACCGGGACTACAAGTATTACTACGACAACTCCCGCGGCAATTACTACTACTACTACTACTACTACTACTACTACTACTACTACTACTGCTATGGTAACAACTCCACCAATTACGACAGTTCCTCAAAATTGTACATTTTTAAATTACAACTTTAATGATTTTGCTCCTGGTGTTAATCTTGCCAACTGGAGTATTTCTGGCAATGTTTCCAATACTCCAGTGACTACTGATGAAAATTGCGTAGATGGTTTTTGTGCACAACTTGGAGTTTATAGCACAGATCCTACATGTACACAAGATACTGGTTTTGCTGCAATTTATCAAAATTTTCTAATGCCCGTTGGATGCTCTACAACGATATCCTATCAATATGGATGGGGAAGCGTTGATCAGGGTCCTCCCACGGGTCGCAATGAATTTATCGTAAGTCTAAGGCAAGCGGGATGCGTTACACCCATTGTTGATCTTCAATCGTTTGATGTTATCCCTGGTGTTGCGGGACCACTCCAATTCACATGCAATGTTTGTGATACAACATGTGGTGGCGTGGATTTAACCCCGTACTTTAATCAAACACTTTGTATTCAATTTTTAATGCTTGGAGTCAACCAGAAATGCACGGGGATGATTGTAGATGACGTTTGTATCCAACAATAAAATTGCTATATAAACTTTTTCAATTGGAAAAGGGATATCTAAATGTCCTATCATGCGCGCTTGAAAAGGTTTTTGGACAAACTTGTCGCAATTGGTTTTTGTTATGCAAATACATCATGCGGTCAGTTATGTTTGGGAAAAATTGAGTATCATCAGGGTTTCACAAATATCGATGATGACGATAGTGATGATGGCGAAACTCGCTGTTGTGTTTTAAAATTTAATAACAACAAAAACATAATAATACATGAACAATCACCGAATGTTTACTCGTTTTTGTTATACCCGAGCGATAAAAAATTATTAGAAAAATTTATAAATTTACAATATATGACTGGTGGGATTTCCATCGATTGGAATGAATGTATTCAAGTCTCGGAAAAAACAATACCGGTTTTGTTGTTAGGATTACAAAGTATTGCATTTGAAGAACAAGGATATACTAAAAGTGTATCAAAAGCCCGAAAAGCAGTGTTTGCATTAATCCTATGTTTATGTAAATATATTCCAAAAGATGTCGCGAGATTACTTGGACAATACCTGTATAGTACGCGGTATGATGTGAAAAGTTGGAAAATAAACTAAAGGGTTTCAGATGTTTTACCATAGACGTTTAAAAGTGTTTTTTAGATGAACTCGTGCGTGTAGGGTTTTGTTGCGATTTAGATTACGAAAATACTCCATGTGTTCAACCATGTTTGGGAAAAATTACGGAAAATACTCGCCAACGTATGAGTCAGTATCAGGAGATACAGCAAAAACTTTATGGTGTTTCTGTTTGTGCTATCATTTTTGATAATGATAGTTATATAGAATTTTATGAAAACGGAGATCTTGATCAGAATATTCCTACAATAGTATGTTACATCAAAAATGAATTTGTGGAAAGATTCAAGAAAAAAATTGCGTCGTTCCAATCTCATTTTCACAATAACCGTTTTGTTATTGAACAAGATGGAATACCAGAGATGGTTGAATTTTTAAAAGATTTTGCTTTTGAAGAACAAGGATACACTGAGAGTGTAGCAAGAGCTAGGGAGGCAACATACGAGTTAATGCTATGTTTACGCAAACGTGTTCCCAAGGATGTCTTGAGGTTACTCGGACAATACCTGTATAGTACGCGGTATGAAATAGATACTTGGAATTAAAAGAGTTCTTTTTATTAATTTTTTACATAATCAAACATGGTTTTAAAGATACTATACGCATCATCTTCTGGCATGTGCTGTGTTCCTTGAAATTCTGGAGGTTCCTTTTGCATATTTTTGTAAATTTCCTTTGTTGTAATGCGTTGTGGTCCCGTAAATCCCAAGGACATACCTCCGCGGATATAACTCTTTGAATCGTGTACTTTTCGGTGTCCTGTACCATCTGCCCAGCATTGCATAGAAAACATTCCGGCAGCATCCAGGTAATAATCGATACACTTAGCATCAAACGCGGGGTTATCGGATAACAAGAAGATCTCATTTGTAATCTCGTAGAGATTTAAAATGTCACGAAATTCTCTTGCAAATTGCTCTGGTGATACTGGATCACGCTCAAATTCTTCCTTGAGTTCTGGGTACTTTTCCCAAAACTCCTTTAGGCATCTTTCTTCATAGACTTGTCCTTCCATGGGTGCAATATGCCATCTTTTTTTGGAAATAACAATGCCATCCTCCGCGGACACGATACATATACCACAAGCATTGATTCCATTTCTCCTGAGGCTACTCCCACGACTTTCCACGTCAAATGCAATAACTACCACTGGTTTTTTGGGTTCTTCCATTTCAAATTCCAAGCTACCCCCTAGTTCTTTTTGAAAAATATCAAGAGAAATCTTTCGCATTCCTACAGAATGTTTTCCGCGAGACGTAATGATACAAAGTCCATTGTGACGGGATACTTCAATCATGTTTGACTGTATTTCCTTTTGATGATCTTCATCCAATAAATCCATGTCATCAACCAACAAAAGACAATGACGTGGATCTCTATGTCTATTACGGAAAATTGCATGCCATCCATTTACACTTCTCGACTTGTAACAGATGCCCCTGAATAATGATGACGGTACGTTATCAAAAAATTTGTCTACATCATTTTTTGAACCTTAATAAAAAACGTTCCCATCTAGACATTTGTAATGTCGGGCGACATGTTGTAAAACCGTTGTTTTGCCAAAACGACGTTGTGTGCGTATTACAAATACCATTGAACGTAATCCCCAAACATGCTGGATATTCTTCAAGACACTTCGTTGAGCTACAGTCCAATTTTTTTCAGTAAATATAGTTGTTAATGGCAAGTATGTTGATTTTTCCACAAGACGTTTCCATCGCTTACACACGAGTTTTAGGCGAGTAAAATCAGTAACGTTTGAGGTATCCCGGTAATACTTTATAAGGTTTGGTAGAATCTTGTTTTCTATTACGTTTTGCATATCACAGGGAACCCTTTTATTTTTGTTCAAAATTTATCAGTTGTTACAATGGAGACCCACTTTTCTCCTAGTGTTTTTTGTTTTCTCCACATGTCACACAAGTAATCCTGGATAAACGCCGAGGTACTCTCTGGAGTTTTCCCATTGTTACTTTTCATGTAAAAACGACACTCGGGACACTCGTTGATAATCTGCGTCAAGTTATCCACGTTTTCCGTGGCAATTTGAGCGAGTTCCTTGTAATCTCTCTCAGAATCTGCGCTGTATTGAAATTGTGCGCGATTTTTCCAAATTTTGTCAAAGTTTTGTTTTCTATGTAACAAGGATGATTCTTCCATGGATTGCTGGATACGTTCAGGTAGAGAATTGGTAGTCACCAGAATGAGTTGTTTTGCCGTTTTTTCAACAGAAAACCCCAAAGGGACATCATTTACGGTACAAAAACGTTTGAACATGGTATTTTGTTGTTTCAGTTTTGCAGGATTTAACTGAGATTCAATCGGTGTCACATCGGGTTTTACAAGAGTTACTTTTGATGTCGTCACCACTGGTGTTACCAGAGGTTCTTCCTCTGGTATTGCCTCTCCAAGAACCTTGTCACGTGTCTTAAAAAATGGAAAGCTGACGTGGTTTACCCAAACGTCTGCAATTTCTTCCTTGTATGATTCATTGGGAAATTCCTTGTTAAAAGCCATCATAGCATTGTGAATATTTTGTGCCAAAAACGCTTCTGGATCCTTGATACTTGCCTTGGTTTCTTGGTAACCATTTTTTAGGTTCCTTGCGTGAAATAACCGTAAACACGTTTGCAAGTTCTTTGGTTTTCCTATGCTATTGTAAAAAGCCCCAAATATAACATTATTCTTAATCTTGTGAGAGATTTCACAATGTCCAAAGATATACTCGTAAAATGGCTGCGAAATTCGATGTGTCTCCGCGTACTTCCATACTTGTCCTCGTGTTTCTGCGTGCATACGATCAATATCATCAGGATCCAACAAATTACATACAAAAGCAGCTGCATTTGGGGTTTGGCAAGCAAGCATCTTTTTGAGCAGCAACTCGCTTTCATCATCAGATAACGCAGCGATATCCGCTGCAGATAATCCAATATACGTTGCAAACGATTCTAGTGAGTGTGTGACAATATCATTCATAGTTTATGTCTTTTTTTAAATTGTCACTAGAAGTTTTATTTATTATCTTAGGAATCTATTTTGTCTCCCGGTGATGGATCGATATTCATGCTTAAAAAAACGACCACCACCTCCATACTGAGATTCTTCTTCAGGTTCCTCCGGTGGTTCCTCTTCATCAGACTCTTCTTTTGGTGGTTGTTGTTTTTTATTCGTTGTCATTTTCATAATTAGACCAACGTATTGATTCTGGGATCTTATGTAATAAGATACTGTGTATAAGAATATAAACAAAAACAACACCACAAAAGCCCATGTATAACCATACTGAAAAGCTTTTGGCGTGTTTACGTAGAGTGGTCCAATTACAACGGGGTTATATGGTGCCACTAAGAAACACACCCCAGACCACGCGGCATAACCCCCGCATCTTCCACAGATTCTAAAATCATTAAACGGATTACCCACAGCTTCACACGTGTTTGCTCCACTTAGTTGAATTGTCAAATATATGACAAAGGAGAACATGAATAACAAGGCAAAAAACGAAAAAACTGCAAATGCAATAAAAGCATTTTTGTCAAACCAACGAACAAACATTAGAAAACCCAAAAAAATATACGGGATCACGATCAAGGCATACAAGCTTTGCATGGTGAAATCCCAATTCCATAACTGTGAATACAGTATTCCAGGAGCCGCGCAATTAATATCATAAGATTGAATATAACGTATGGCATGTTGGAAAAAATAGTATGTTGTCACCACGGCCGTTGTAAGACCAAGACAAAACAAAAAAACATTCCTAGAGAATGTCCATCGTTTCTCAATTGCCGCCGCCGCCGCACTGGACATTTCTCATTACCAGTCTTTTTTTTAACATTGAGGGGACGCAAATATATAGAATGAATGAACCAAAAATCATTGTAGTTACAACGGCAAACATTGGCGACGATTCCAAAGTACATGCACGAAATTACCACAATATGATCCAGAGTATCGCCAAGCAAACGGTGGCACCGCACTCGACATTGACTAGTGTTTTTTCAGGAAACTCTATAGAAGATCTTGGAAAAACACTGGAATGTGCCAAAAAAGTGTACAAGAGAAACAAAGCTGTTTCCCGTTTTAATCAACTGAAAACGATTATGGATAAACAAGGATCTACCATGGATGATGAAAACACATGGTTGCTATTTACGGATGATGATGCACTTTGGCACGAAAAACGTCTAGAATTTTATCAAAGAACGGTGGAAAGTGCACCAAAAGAAGCACATGCTGTGGCATTTCCATGCGAAACCACATATATTACCAAAACACCCATTGGTAGTATAGTCAACACTGAAGATGTTAACAGAGCAATTACAGAGAACGTGATCAAAGTATCCTCTTATAAACCTAATGAGGACCATCCTGTGAATTTTCACGATCTTTGTGTACGTTCCAAAGTGCTGAAAATGTTTCTTGCTCAAACTCCGCGTGAACTTCTTTGTAATGCGTTTTGCGAGGCAGAGTTTGTCATGTTTACGTTGCGATACACTGGAAAACTCATGATTTCCGAGGCAACACAATGGTTATACTTTTGGAGACGTGCTGACCCATCGTATGTTCACAAGAGTGCCCTTCAGTTACTACAAGATCAAGTGGATACTGATAAGAAACCTGCGATAATATCTGCGTTATTTCTGGTAGCTGAAATGAGTTGCGTTCCGTGTATGAAAGCGACTGCAAATGCAACTTTGTCACAACTTATAGGAGCTGCCGCGGTACATGGTCCAGAATTTGTACAACTTGTTCAATGTGAATACGAATTAGCAAAAATTAAAAAACCTTGGACACAATAAAAATAGGGCTGTTTCAATTATACTAGCGAAGCGAGCATAATTTGGAACAGACCGTAACATCCCAAAGATAACTTGCGAAAGTTACCCCGGGTATTAGAAGATCTCCGGAGATCTTCGCTAAACTCTAAAAGATTATATAAAGCAACAACATATGTTACGGTCGGTTCCAATTATGCTATGCACCTTTCTGGTGCATAGCATAATTTTCACAGCCCTGTTTTTCACAATCCTGTTTTTTTTTGTGCTCAAGAATTACAATCGTATATATACGTATATTCAAAATTTAAAATAGTAGACAAACAAACAAAAATGAACATTACCACGTCTCCTGTAATTGTTTCGGTAACACCGGCGATTTTTCAGGATGGTCAAAAAATACTCTACGTGTTATCTTCACTGCTTTTTATTTTTATCTGGCAACGTATTTGGAAGGTCTCCAAACGTCCTTTTGTATACAATAACTCCAGTTTTTTTGATCGTATTTCCATATGTTATTATTTCACAGCAGCGGCAATGACAGGACTCGTGGTTTGTGTCACGTTTCCCCACGCAATGCTCAGAGCACTCGTTGGATTCGCCCCTGTTAATTTGGTGGCGGCCCCTATCGCATCTTTTGGAATCCTTGTGGGAATTGGGATAAATTACTCGACATACTACTATAAACGAGTGAATCATCCCAATGATGATTACGTAGAACCAGATCGTGTCTGTGAAAAAGAGGAACCTCTTTTAAATTCAAAAAATATCGAAGATAACGAATATCTTATCGTTACGGGTAAACATATTTCTGATGAATTGTATCCTCATCATATCACGGCAATGGATAAAGTAACTGACAAATTGCGCCGTCGTTTCTTTTCAATGTTATGTTACATTGCCGTGATGTACATTACAATTATGGATGGTTTTTTTGTGGTTTATTGGTCAGACAAAACAATGGATCCAACGGGCCTTTGGTTACTCGTCATTGCTGCCTGCGTGATAAAATTAACTTACGCGGGTATTGTGTGTACGATATTGATACATGGTCAATACCATACGATACAAATGGATAAATGGTACAAGTATCCCATAGGATTTCACGCATTATGTGGATATTACTTTTTGGCACTCGTTTTATGTTCCATGCCAATGTTACTCGATAAAACAGTATTTCAGGTGGCACGCACGGTGAACAATGAATTTTTCATTTTTTTCTATGGAATAATGACAGGAATACTTGTGTGGAATTCTGCGTATTACATGTGGGTTCAACATCCAGAACCAACCAAAAAATCTGTAATTCGTCAAATATTGTTATTTTGGAGCGTTGTTATTTTACTGGGATTTGCAGCACTTTTTATATAATAAAACAAAAAAGAAACGCTTCCTCCACGCCTTATTATACAAGACTGTGAAAATTATTGCTATGCACCTCTCAGGTGCATAGCAATAATTGGAACAGACCGTAACATCCAATATCAATTTACGAAAGATCCCCAGTAAATAGATAATCCCGGGAGTTCTTCGCAAGATCATAAAAAATTATACAAAGTAATACTATATGTTATGGTCTGTTTCAATTACGCTATGCACCTGAGAGGTGCATAGTATAATTTTCTCAGCCCTGATCTTCACAACTCTGGATATCAATATATTATAATTTTTTAATTCACTCTTCTCCTTTCAATTCGTGAATTTTGGATATCGGTAACGTTTCAATATCCAAGTGTACAGCAATTCTGTTTCTTCTTTGCAAAATTCTCTCATTGTGTTGGAGTTTCTTGTTGTGACTCAATGTTGCAACGTCTCCGCTAATCATGCTTGTGTTTGTCCAATCTCCGGATTTTGGTTCAAAACGTCCACCAATATCCTTTGGTGAGATGAAGGACTTTGAAATGGCTTCAATGGTCTTTTTCATGTAGTCATACAGTGGTTCGGCAACCTTTGCAGGTATTGGTGAAAAGCACGTTCCTTTGATTGGAGCTCTCATACGAAAGTTTCCAAATTTATCCGGGAGACGCTCCAAAACACCTGCGGCAACGCCCTTGTAATGCACAAGATTTTGGTGACCTTTTCCATTGGCATTTTCGAGTCTTCTAAACTCATTCTTGAGAACGGTTTCATCCAAACTCTGCCAAATTCTAAGCATGTCCCTGGTCATCAAGTTGTCCGGGTTGTGCAGCTCCATGGGATATGAAACAAAACCTTGTGATGGTTCGAGTACCAAGTTACTCTTACCAGTACTCGAAAGAGTCATTGGAAGTTGTTTGTCCAAGTACAAATTTACTGGTTCCATAGATTGACACACATATCCAATTGTTGCGAGACGTGTACAGACAAGTCGGTCCATTTCTCCATCCAGATGTTTTTCATCGGGGTTCAATCGATTGTTAATGGCCAGATTCCTCAAAAAGGAAGTATGAGCTTCTTCTGCTAACGATGCAATGCATTTTGCAGGAGAACGTGCAGCTTCTGAGGGACTGCATTCAATTTCCAAAATGATACGATGTTTTTGTACCCCACGTAATTCATCAGAGGCAATGGACTTTACCTCTTTGATGCCTGCCTCTGCCTTTGCGTTCGCTTCCATGTACTCGACAAGGTCTTCATCTTCCTCTTCACCTTCAATACGATCGAACTCTTCCGAAAATTCAGCCTCAAGTGAGTCACTCATTGTTTTGTTTGCACGTAACCTAAAAGACGTGTGCTCAACTTTTTCTCAAATAATATCATTATAGCGTGGGAGATTAATATACAAGCTAATTTAAAAACAGAACTGTGAAAATTATACTAGCGAAGCGAGCATAATTGAAACAGATCGTAACATCCAAAAAGGTAACTTGCGAAAGTTACCCGGGTAATAGATGATCTCCGGAGATCTTCGCTAAACTCTAAAAGATTATATAAAGCAATATTATATGTTACGGTCTGTTTCAATTGTGCTCGCTGCACTAGCATAATTTTCACAGTTCTGCGAACTTGTATTTTTTTTTCGATATTTAAAAACGTTTATTGCTAAGAAAAGCTGGTGTAACATGATGAATCTTTCCCTCATACTTTTGAACTCCTGCAAACCACAGATACAACTCTCCAATACTAATGTCATTGTATCGTTGCATCTTAATACCAGAATGCGCATTGTATGCAACGCGCGTTTTGCCGCCACCCGTGTAAATTCGGCCAACTTGCGCGGCACCCCCCGCGTTTTGTTTATGGATCATCGAGACCAATTTTGCAAATTTTGAAGCAGTTACTGAAGAACTCGCGAGATCTTTTAGAGTTACCGAAGCAGGTAAATCTTGGATACTTTCAAAAGCCGTTTCAATACTACCAAGGATGCCATCTGAAAGCGTGGATTCTAAATAATCTTGAAAATTGTCATCGTCACTGTATGATGTTTCATTTGTAATTAAAGAGGGACCCACTGCACTTGCGAGTTTTCTGATAAAAGGATGCACACTACGTTTCTTACGCGGAGCGGATTCTGGTGGTGTTGTTGTCACCGTCGGTATTGCCCTTGGTGGTTCTTCAGGTGGTTTTTCTTTTTTTTCTTCTGTGAACCTTTCTGGTTCAGGTTCACCTGGCTGAACTATAGTGGGATCTCCACGAATTTTCTTTACAACCATTTCAATTTCAACATTGGGATTGTGAGGATGTGGCACAAAAACTTCTTGCATATTTTTTTTTGATTTAATTTATACAAAACAAATGGAAAAATTTATATTTTATTTACTCAGTTATCATTACAAGCCGAGTAAAAATTACGTCTAATCTTTCCTCCAACTTTTTCCAATGGAACCGCAATTGCAGCACTCCTTTGTGGTGCTTCTTCGATAACAAAAGAGGGCTCCAGGTAATTTGGAGGGATTTCCGAGGACACCTGATGGTAATCCTCAGGAGTTCTCTCGGGTTTTTGAATTCGTCTCAATGATGGCATTTCCGATGACACGGGAGTTCTCTCGGGTTTTTGAATTCGTTTCAATGATGGCATTTCCGATGACACGGGAGTTCTCTCGGGTTTTTGAATTCGTCTCAATGATGGCATTTCCGATGACACGGGA
>Ga0180433_10001039_pt1 | contig 46887 bp, 36 predicted proteins | sample SS_ome_8_FD_132980 | JGI IMG/M metagenome (GOLD analysis project Ga0180433, IMG submission 132980) | Hypersaline lake sediment archaeal communities from the Salton Sea, California, USA - SS_1_D_1 metaG | ecosystem: Environmental > Aquatic > Non-marine Saline and Alkaline > Hypersaline >...
CGTTTTCATTATTAGGCCCTTTCTCTGATTGATTTAATGTTTCGTTTTTTCTTAACCATCGACCAGATTGAGGGCTTTTCTATTGGCCCGATAATAATGTGCGAAAAATATTGTACCTTATCGATTGTGGAACGTTACGAATACGCCCCCTTTGGCCAGGTTCAGATAATGAGTTCGGATTTCGAAATTCGAGATTCGAGTTTATACAACAATCCTTACATGTTCACCGGCAGACGTTTTGACGATGAAACGCAGTTGTATTACTACCGCGCCCGCATGTAACATCCCGATTTCGGAAGTGCAAGGTTTGAGTTGCTGACAAAGTTTTCCCCTTAGAATTCAGTACCTCCTTTGCTTTTACGTTTTGTTCTTCCCCGGCCTTCGGCCTTACCTTCGCCTTGTTTGCCCTGTTGTGTGGTTTTTTCCTGCTCCTGCCTTCTGCGTTCCATCAAACGTTCTCTGCGTTTTAAGCGTTCTTTCGCCTGCTTTTCGACCTGCTCTCGGATTGTGTCGCGTCTTTGCTCGAGCTTGCTGATTTCTTCATCGAATTGGTTGGTTCTTTTTTCGATAAGCTCCTCAAGGCGATTGGCGGTATTTTCTGCCTTTTCCTGCAATGCCAGTTCCTTTATAGCATTCAATTCACCGATGAGCCTGTTGTGCAAACCGCGTTTTTCTTCGATTTGCTCGTCGAGCTTTCTCAACTGTTCGGCGTGCAGTACTCCCCGGGCCATTTCCTCACGGTCCCTTCGGCGTTGGCTTATAATCTCTTCAGGGCTGACACGTTTTCTCCGCCCAGGCTCCTCGGGCGATTTGTCGGTTGCCGGCTGAACAGATAATGGTGCTTTTTCCCCGCGTTCGGCCTTGTCATCTTTTACCGTAGCTGAAGCCGAAGCTATGATTACCAGGACTAAAACAGCAATTGAAACTTTACTTATTCTCATGTTCAAAACCTCCATAAATTAATGTTGCGACTATTTTGCTAATACCTTCTTTCTATCGGCAAATTCGTCTTGTTGTTCGATTATTATTACGGCCTTACAAGTAACATTCTCTAAAACAGGCTTCTACGTCAAGGAAAGTTTTCGTCAAATATATCAAAATCCCCTCGCCAATACAATATTCCTTGCGATGCCCCATTTTTTGGAGTTGTTCAGGAGTGAGGTATCTTAGTAATGCTTCAGTCGGAATTGGACATTTCCTGAATTTGAGTTAGTATGTAAATCAAAGAAAGGAAATGAACATGGCTAACAAAAGGAAAAAGCCTATACGGCATCATATTATATGCGACAAAGCACTACTACCTTGTAACATTTGAATTTGTGGATACCATTGTATCACTTACTGTCATTGCGAGCGAAGCGAAGCAATCCGGGGCTTTCGGAGGTTCGAGATTACCGCGGCCCGCTTCCTGCGGGACCACGGAAAATTAAATACTTGGGGCGTAACGCACGACCCCGCATATTATAACCTCTTGCGGGAGGCTCCGGTTTCATAGCTTATCGGTGGCAAAATCAATTTGAATAATGCAACAAAATTTCCCTACAGCGGGCAGCGTACGAAATCATAGCCGACCGTGCTTCGTAGAGCACCGGGTATAAATCACTGTAATACATAAATCTCTGCACTCTGGGCGGTTTGTGCGGTGAGAAATGCAGAGAACCGTTTTTATCAGCCTTGAAACGCTGTGAATATTACAATTTTCCGTAATGAGTAAGCTCTATATTCGCATATGCCAACAATTTCCTCACTTCGCCGCTGCAAAGTGCTTCGAGTTCCACCTGCCTTTGCTCAACCAGTCTTGTTTTTACCTGGTCAAGCCCCTCGGCAAAGCCCGGATGTGTCATCACTTCGAGTAAACCATCGAACGGATTCTTAGCTACCTGCCGCCAGAAGTTAATATCTACTTTGCCGGTATGAGTTGTTCCAAGAAACATATCATTTTTGATAAATCTGTCATTCCGCCAACGGTAGATTTTAGCCATCGTCCCAACAATGCATGCCCTTGTTCGGCCGCCTTTGGGCGGTGTGGGCCAATCGGCTCCCCTGACCCCTGCCGGCTCAAACGGCCATCTTATCGCACCGATATCAAACCTTTCGCAAAGACCGACTACAATCGGCCAGACAGCAGGATGCGCGTGGATGTGCTTATGAGAATCGAGATGCGTGGGCTTTATACCTTTATCAATTACCCACTGAATCTGCGCGGCAAATTCGGTTTCTATTGCCCGCCGAACCGCTTGGCCGAAAATACTCTTAACAATGAGTCTGTCGAACGACAGACCCAACCGGCCGCGTGTGTCGAGCAGGTTTTTTACCCGCTCATCTTTTGAAACCGGTGTGTGAGCGAAAAGGTTCAGGTGGACCCCAACTCCGAGGTCGGGCATTTGACGAGCCAGCTCGACAGCCTGCAAAGCAGCGCCCATACCCGCCATAATCGTTGCGCTTGTAAGGATACCTTCTGTGTGAGCCTGCTTTACAGCCCTGTTCACCCCTTCACAAAGCCCGAAGTCGTCCGCATTTACTATTAATCGACACGCCATAGCCTGAAAGTCTAAGCATACATCTCACCTGGGTCAACCTCTTATGCCGCTTTTGGGCTTATTTGACGGGGTCAGTGGTCAAAATAGAACGAAAAATTTGTATTGCAAAAGGAAAAAAAGCTCATATAATGTTCCGAGCTTATTATGAACAGGATGGGTGATTATTCAGAGTCGGCGCCGGCGGGGTGATTTCGCAGCCGCCTGTGCGTGCACAAGCTTTTTGTGTTGTTACTGGGTCTGTAAGGAGTTTGCTCTTATGGTGTCAATAGCAGAAGTAAAAATTAATTTGTTCGGCGAAGAGCTTCCCGGTCTTGATGACCTTAAAAAGCTTTCGTTATATGTTAACAGCAGTGAAATTAACAAGATAGCTTTTGCCGATGAGGTTAACCGTAACGCCGATAACACACTTGCCGCAGGAATCGGCCTTGCGATACTCGGCAGATACTCAGAAGCCATCGAGAAGCTGAAAAAGGGCCGGGACTGCCGGGAAAAGTCCATTTATCTCGGGTATGCGTATCGCCGGACTGGGTTGTTTGATGAGTCTTTGGCAGCCTTTGCCGAGGCCGGCAAGAAACAGGCGGATTCCCTGATGGTGTCTCTTGAAAAGGCAGCTACGCTGCTCGAGGCAGGCAGGCTTGATGAATCGTCCGAGGAGCTTGAAAAGTGCGCGAACTTCGAGAGGGTCAGTGCCGAGTATCATTATCAGATCGGCCGGCTAAAAGACGCGCAAGGTCAATACGAAGAGGCCATAGCGAATTATGAGCTTGCCATAGAGCTTGACCCCGGACACCACAATGCGCTTTTCTACCTCGCTTATGAATCCGATTTGCGCGGCGATGATGAGGCGGCGATAGACTATTATAAACAGATTACCAAAACGTCCCCTGTTTACGTAAATGCGGTTCTCAATCTCGCGGTTCTTTATGAAGATGCAGGCCAGTACGAAAAGGCAGTGGATTGTGTGGATGCGGTGCTAAAAGCGCATCCGAACCACAGAAAGGCACAACTGTTCTCCGAAGACATCAAAAGCTCGATGGTAATGGTGTATGATGAGGAGAAAGAGAAACGCCGTAACAGGCAGAGCAGAACTCTTGGTATTCCGATTTCCGATTTTGAGCTTTCCGTTCGCAGCCGAAACTGCCTCAAGAAGATGGGTATTTTTACAATAGGCGACCTCCTCAGAACTACCGAGGCCGAATTACTGGCTTATAAGAACTTCGGTGAAACATCTCTTGTCGAGATAAAAAAGATACTCGAGTCAAAGGGTTTATCGCTGGGTATGGCACTGGAAGAACAGGAGGACGAGTCGGCGGATGAGAAATCCGCCGAGGAGCATACTAATAAAGAACTTCTGAATAAACCGGTCAATGATATAGAAGTTTCGGTTCGTGTCCGGAGGGCGTTGTCAAAGCTGGGTATTCAAACGTTGGCTGATTTGATCGGCCGGACGGAAGCGGAGTTGTTGGGCTGTAAGAATTTTGGCGTAACGAGCCTCAATGAAGTCAAGGAACGGCTGACCAGTTATGGGCTGAGCCTGCGGCAACTGGAATAGAGGCAGGTGTTTTGGACGGTGGAAGCACAGTTTTGGCAGGAGTTAAATTGCCCTTAACTGGAAAAAGCACTTTTAGGAACACAGCGCTGGCAGTATGGCTGCTGGCCGTGTTTGGCTGCCTGTGGGTGGGGTGTCGAAAGAGGGAGTTAATAGAGCCGACTCCGGGCATGGAAGTCTCCGAACGATTGTGGATGAGGGTTCTGTTGTATGAGGACCTCAACAGGTGTACACTCTCTTCGAACGGCGGATTTAACGCGATTGATGCTGCAACATGGTCAAAGACGGATTTCGGGAAAAAGGCCGGCATTGTAGAGGTCGGATTTTCGGCGGACCGGATTATTGTGTCGGGCAAGCAGTTCGGGCGTGAGGTGATAATCCGGCCCAACAAACCCTTCGTGGTGGCTGTAAACGGCGAGCACTATCGAGGAAATCTTAGACTGACAACCAAGGCTGACGGACATTTGTTCGATGTTACAAATGAGGTTCCGGTAGAGGCCTATCTTGCTGGTGTAATAGGCGCCGAGATGCCGAATTACTGGGAGCCGGAGGCCCTCAAGGCCCAGGCGATAGCAAGCAGGACCTATGCTCTGTTCATCAAGCGTAAGTTCGGCTCCGGACGCAGATGGGATGTGCGAAAGACACAGGCCAACCAGGTTTACAGCGGTGTCTCGGCTGAGTCGGCAACTGTTTGGGCCGCTGTCAATAAAACAGAAGGGCTCGTTTTGACCTGCAAAGGAGATGACGGCAGGGAGGAGATATTCCCGGCATACTTCAGTTCCACCTGCGGAGGACATACTCAAAACAGCCGGGATGTGTTTGGTGATTCTTATGATCCGCTTTGCGGTGTGGAGTGTCCCTACTGCCGAAATGTCGCCAAGATGAGTTTTTATTTTTGGCCGATGGTTGACTTTGATGCAGATGGTGTCAGTGACAGAATAATCGAGCGCTACCCCAAGCTCAGCAAGCTAAAGGCGATAGAAGACATTGAGCCTTTTAAGGTGGCTGATTACGGCAACTTCAAAAGAATTACTTCCGTGCGCCTGTTCGGCAAAGACGGCACGAGCGGATATCTGCGAGGTGAAGATTTACGCCTTACAATCGACCCGAGCGGTAAAAAAATCAGAAGCGCTGCCTGCGGGATACTGAAAGTGAACGGTAAATTCAGATTCTATGCCGGCAGAGGATACGGGCACGGCGTCGGGATGTGCCAGTGCGGTGCCCAGGCAATGGCCAGAAACGGCAAGAGCAGCGAAGAGATATTAAGCTACTACTACCCCGGCTCAAGGATTATGCAGGATTGAGGTATGGTTCGAATAAGTAAGATTCTGGGAACATTGATTTGTGGTTACAGAGTGTGTGGCAGCCTCAAGCCTGCCCCGGGCAACGACCCGGGGTCCGAAGGATTTGGGGATGGTTGTATCGCTTGTGGAGCATTGTCATCCCTTTCGCCTTCGGCGAAAAGGCTGCCACCCAGAATCAAATTATGGATTGATAAAAGTTATGGGTCGATTTGAGGTAATAAGTACAGCTACTGGTTGCGGCGCCCGTCGTGGCCGTATTCATACGGCACACGGCCAGGTGGATACTCCCGTGTTTATGCCTGTCGGCACATGCGGTGCGGTCAGAGGTCTCACACCAAAACAGTTGGAAGAAACAGGTAGCAAGGTGCTGTTGGCAAATACATACCATCTTTTGCTTCGGCCCGGCGCCGAGGTGGTTGCCGAGCTTGGTGGTCTGCATGATCTGATAGGCTGGTCCGGCCCAATACTGACCGACAGCGGCGGATATCAGATTTTCTCTCTGAGCAGTCTCAATCAGGTCGGCGATGACGGCGTTGAGTTTTGCAGTCATATTGACGGCGCCAGGATATACTTGGATGCGAAAACGGTAACCGAGGCCCAGAACAGCCTTGGCGCAGATATAATCATGTGCCTTGATGAATGTGTAAGTTACGGCTGCGTTCGAGATAAGCTTGAAAAGGCGGTCGAGCGCACCCTCAGATGGGCCAGGGAGTGTAAAGAGTCTCACAACCGTGCCGGGCAGTTGCTGTTCGGTATTGTTCAGGGGGGAATCGACCTTAAGTTACGAGAATATTGCGCCGGTGAGCTGTGTAAGCTGGATTTCGACGGGTATGCAATCGGCGGCTTGAGTGTTGGTGAAGGTCATGATAAAATGGTCTCAACTGTCGAATATACAGCGCCTCTTCTGCCGGAGGGGGCGCCGAGATATTTGATGGGCGTTGGAATGCCGGCCGATATTATCGCTGCCGTGCGGGCCGGTGTTGATATGTTTGACTGTGTTTTGCCCACCAGAAACGGACGTAACGCCTTTGCGTTTACAAAAGATGGGCCTGTCAGGTTGAGAAATAATGCCAATATCAGTAACAGCCGACCTATTGAGGATGATTGCGGGTGCTATTGCTGCAGGAACTTTAGCAGAGGTGCATTGAGGCATTTTTTTAACGTAGGTGAAATGCTCGGACCGATTCTGGTGTCGATACACAATGTTTCGTTTTATCAGAGGTTGATGGGCCGGATCAGGCAAAGAATTGAGGAAAGTACGTTTTGCGACTGGGCCGAGCGGCAGATTACCCAGGACAAATTTGCCGCGGCAGATGTTCAGTGTTAAAACTTCAAGCGAGTAAATGAACAACATAAATATTGAGCAGAGAAATTCAGGCTTTTATTAAAAAGGGGAATCAGAATGAATAATTTTTATATTTTAGCGACGGCAGACGGCCAGGCCACCGAAGGCGAAGTCATCAGCAGTGAAGCAATGGAACAGACAACCGAGGCGGTAACCGCTGAGAATGGAACACCGGCCGCCGGTGCGAAAGAACCCGCTCCGAAACCTCCGGCATCACCGTTAATGCAGCTTTTGCCGTTTGTTTTGATCTTCGTCGTGATGTATTTGTTTCTTTTCAGGGGCCCGAAGAAAAAACAGCAGCAGCACCAGCAAATGGTACAGTCGCTCAGGAGAAACGACAAGGTTCGGACGATTGGCGGCATTATCGGCACGGTTATCGACATAAAAGACGATGAGATTACGCTTAAGGTCGATGAGGCGAACAACACAAAGATAAAAATTGCGCCCAGCGCGATAAGCAAAAGCTTATCGGAAGATTAATGAATAAATTTATTTTTTGAGAAACTATCGGGAAAGGAGTTATGGGTAAAAAGATAACATGGAAAGTATTGTTAATTGTTTTTCTGGCCTCTCTTGCGGCCTGGAACGTATATCCGCCTAAAGACAAGCTCAAATTAGGCCTGGATCTGGCAGGCGGAACAAGTCTCGTTTACCAGATTGACACACGTGGTCTCGAAAGAGCCCAGAGAAAAGATCTTGCACAGAGAATGATTCCGATTCTGCTGAGGCGAATCGACCCTACGAACGTGGCTAATATTGTGATGCGGCCTCAGGGTGATACACGAATTGAAATTCAGTTGCCCGTAGCAAGTGCTGAGACACGCAAGAAGCGACAGGCTTACGAAAAGGCCCTGGAAGAGCTTGAGAAAACCAATGCCAATCTTTTGACAATTCGCAGCGCTCTTTCAGCCGACGAGGCGCAGCGACAGAAGGTTTTTTCTGAATTCGCCGGCGATTCGGTCGAAAGGCGGGAGATACTTGAAAATTTAGCCTCGGCTTACGATGCGCGCAAGGCAAAGCAGGCCGAAAGAGACGATCTTGCTTCGAAGTTGTCGCAGGTTCGCGAAAATATCAAATCAGCGGGTCTGCAGGATGACTTTGTTGAAGCAATGGCACCTCAGTGGTCGAAGCTTGAAAAAGAGGCTCGAACCGAAGCGATAACCCGGTTCCTGGAACAGAATGAGCCGGGCGACATCGGTCTTGTTGAAACGGTGGCAAACCTTTTCGAGAACAAAAAGAAGCTTATCGAAGAATATGTTGATTCTTACTCAAAATGGGCCGGGGTGGTTAACGAATTGGCAGAGCCTGAAACCGGACTCAACGCCCAATATGACCAGGCGGTAGAGAGACTTTCGGAACTGAACCTCAGCATTGCCCAGTTGACGGACGTTTTGGAACTGCCCACCGAATCGGCACAAAGGCAAACACAGATTGATGACTTTGTCCTCAGGTTCCCCAAACGTGAGGAAAAAATTAACGCCGTCATCAGCGCATTTGACGAATACCGTCGGGACCGGGGAAGGCTGGACGACCCGGAGGACCTCAAGAGAATGCTCAAAGGTGCCGGTGTGCTGGAGTTTCGGATACTTCCGACCTCAAACGACGGCAAGGTTACAACGAGCGAATTGGAAGGGTATAAGGAGGCTCTGAGGACCAAGGGCCCCAAACAGGCCCTGGGAGGCAATTATGTATGGTGTCAAATAGAAGATGTTTCAAATTTCCCGACCGGTTTCAGGGACATCGGCCAGCCTGCAATCGGAACCTTTGGTGATAAGTATTATGTCCTGGCAAGCAACCGAAAAAATGAATGTATGCTTCGCGGTACCGGAACGAAGGAGTGGAAGCTCAGGAGGGCCTATCCGACAACCGATTCCAAGACCGGCAGGCGGGCAATCGGTTTTGACCATGACGAGGTTGCAGCGGGGATGTTCTACACCGTAACAAACAACAATATCGGAAGGCCTTTGTGTATCCTGCTTGACGGTGAAGCGATATCAGCGCCTGTAATTAATGACGCTATCAGGTCCAGCGGCGTGATAACGGGCGACTTTACAGAAACTGAAGTTACAGATATGGTGAACAAACTCAATGCCGGCTCTTTTCCGGCCAGGCTCAGCGAAGTCCCGATATCGGAAAAGAGTATCGGCGCCACTATCGGAGCCGATAACCGTGACCAGGGAATCAGGGCCGGACTGATTGGTCTGGCCGCCGTCGCGGTATTTATGCTGGTTTACTACCTCCTGGCAGGTTCGATCGCGGATGTTGCCCTCCTTATGAACATTCTGTTTGTACTTGGTATGATGGCGGTGTTTCGGGCTACATTCACTTTGCCGGGAATCGCGGCGATAATCCTGACTATCGGTATGAGCGTTGATGCAAATGTACTGATTTTCGAACGTATTCGGGAGGAACAGCAACGAGGTTCGAGTCTGCGTACGGCAATAGCAACCGGCTACCAGAGAGCATTCAGGGCTATTTTTGATGCGAACGTTACGACGTTTATCACCGCCCTTATCCTGTTTATGGTGGCGTCTGAAGAGATAAAAGGCTTTGCAATTGTGCTTATGCTGGGTATAGCATCGAGCATGTTTACGGCACTTTTCGTTACGCGTGCAATATTTGATTTCTTAGTCGCAAAACGCATCGTCAAAGAACATTTGCTGATGCTGAGGCTTGTTCGAAATCCTCAGGTAAACTGGATGGGCCTAAAAGGCGTTTTCTTTGCGATTTCATTGGCGCTTATCGCCGGCGGTATGGGCGTGTTCTTTTTTCGAAGCGACACAGAGAACAGTAAGTATGATATTGAGTTTACGGGGGGAACGAGCATTCAACTCAATCTCAAAGACGGCACCGATTTGACCAGAAGCGACGTGGAAAAGAGAATACGGGAAAAAGGCGAACAGCTCAATAATCCCGGTCTTAAAGCAGCTAAGGTTTACAGCATTGGCCGGACGCAACTTCAATACGAAATAACCACCACCGAAACCAATGAAACAAGAGCAACCATAACTTTCAACGAGCCGGGTAAAGAAACGGTTGAAAGTGTAAAAAACGCAATCGAAAGGACAGCCGAAAACGAGTCCGTTACATTGTATAACCTGTCAGTCGGCAAAAAGGGGCAAGACTTTGTTGTCTCCACAAGCCAGGTCAACAGGCAGCTTGTGAGGGATATACTTAACAAAGCCTTCGCCCCCGGTGCAGAGGTCTCCGAGCCGGTGGTCAATGAAATTGTAAGCCGGGCACTCAGAGAATCCTTCGCCGACCAGCTTGATGTCCGGGAAAATCTCGGGGCATCCATAGCCGCCGTCGAAAAAGTGACAGAAACCGACGTGGAGCTGGCGGACTTCCTGGGTGGTATCAAAATCAGTTGTAACCTCCAAAAGCCTACAACATACGAAGATTTGGCAACAAGATTCAAGGACATCCGATTCAAACCGGATATGCAGGAGCTGGTATGGTATAGCTATAAACTCCTAAGCGAGGAGCTGACAGAGCCGGCCCCCGGCGATACTATCAACAGCTTCGTTTATGTCAGCGTACATCCGGAAGCCGGCTATCGGGAGTTAACCGATGACGAGTTCAACAGATTCGTTGAAAACGAAAGAGCCAAGATTATAAACGCCGCTTCACTCCAGACATCCCTTGCCCGTGTTACACAAATCGACCCTTCCATCGGTGCTCAGTCGAAAACACGTGCTCTGGTTGCAATTATACTTTCTCTGGCTGCAATTGTGGCGTATATTTGGATTCGATTCGGAACCGCCAGGTATGGTTTCGCTGCTATCGCGGCGCTCGTGCATGATGTCTGCATTACATTAGGCGCTGTAACGGCATGCACTTATCTTGCATCTACAGGAATTGGCAAAACGCTTCTTATCGGTGACTTCAAGATAAACCTTGAGATGATAGCGGCCTTTTTAACAATCATCGGTTATTCCCTCAACGACACGATTGTTGTGTTTGACAGGATTCGTGAAAACCGGGGTAAATCGGGCAAGCTGAACGAAAAGATGATTTCTGACAGCATCAATCAAACCCTCTCCCGGACTCTGCTGACCTCGATGACCACGTTTATGGTTGTGCTTGTGATGTATATCTGGGGCGGCGCGGGCCTGAGGGGATTCACGTTCGCGATGCTGATTGGGATATTGATAGGTACTTATTCTTCCGTGGCAATAGCGGCCCCCATATTGCTGTTGGGGTCAAAGACGCTTTCGTCAAAGTAACCTGAGAGAAGACGGGTGCCGCACCGGTCAAAAATGCGTAAGGATTTGAAAACCGGAATACTGTTCGGGTTAGTGCTCTCAATAAGCGCTATCGTAATAATGTCCGTTTGGCCGGAAGAAAATGTCCAGACCAGGCTGAGCCGAAGCCGAACCGCCGGGGTTGAGGTGCCGGCAGCAGAAACGGTACCAAGTGACCAGGAGCGCATCGAGTCGGTGGATGCCGACTCCGCCGCTGAGACTGAACCTGTCGTGGAGCTTAGAGTAGCGCACAAAGAACCCAGAGAAGGCGCCGACCCGGAGGGTGAGCAAAACCCGAAGCCGGAAACGGTATTTCAAAATGCCGAAGACAGACAACCGGTGCAAATCCACGTAGTTGCCGCCGGCCAGACTCTGTCGTCTATTTCGGCGATGTATTACGGCACCGGCGGCCGGTGGAAAAAAATTCTCGATGCCAATCCCAAAGTAATTGCGGACCAGGACAAACTCTGGCCGGGCATGCGCCTGGCAATCCCTGAATAGTCATTAACAGAGACCGACAGAATAAATATACAGCACTCATGTCGCCCTGAGCCAAGTGCGGTGCCAGTATGATAATGGTACAAGCAATCCGCCCGATACACTCCTGCAATTCATTTAACACCAAATTCTACGCGGGGTTTTTTGCCAGTCATTCCAAACTCGATTTGGAATCCAAAAAAAATTGTAATTGCGACTTAGACCAAAGCAACCACTGAAATCTCTGATCTGACGCAATTTAGATTGCTTCGCTTCGCTCGCAATGACAACCCGGCATCTTTTCAACAGAGCATTAAAGGCCCTTAAATACATTCCTTGGTGCCGTATCTGGTTCTGTTATTCAGATAAAACCGGTATTTACTGGACTCAGCCCGGAAGTCGTATAAAATCTGAAAATGTTCTGCAGATAAAAGATAAGGATTGTCATTCTGAATCCGGCGTATCACCGGGCTACCATACTTCGGGATACACTACGGATGAAGAATCTCTCGTTTGTAAACGAATAAGGTTCTTTGCCCACGGCTCAGAATAACTTTAGCAAAGTTGGGAGGATAAGACCATGTTAGGAACATTTGGAATGGTGGGAGCGGCCTACGGCACCGCTCAGGTCGCTTCTGCGGCGGCGGCAAGCGATGCGGCAAGGGCTAAAAGCAGGGCCATTTCGGTTGAACGCCACGTAAGAGTGCTCCAGGCAAATCTCGCCAAGAGCATGATGATTAACGAGGCGTTGTGGGAGCTGATTCGAGACCGGCACGGCCTGACCGAAAAAGACCTCCACGATAAACTCTACCAAATCGATATGCGCGACGGGATTCTTGACGGCAAAAACCAGCGAAAGACGGTCGAGTGCCCCAACTGCGGTCATACTGTCTCGCCCAGACACCCTGCCTGTATCTACTGCGGTCAAGTCATCGACGACTCGGTATTTGCAATCAGCTAAGATTAAATCAAAAATATCTTCAGGATTCTTAACCCGGCCAGTCGCCGGTGAAAACTTCGACCGCAGGGCCTGTCATATATACGCAATTGTCCTGCTCACACCAGTTAATCTCGAGATCCCCGCCGGGTAGATGAGCTAACACGTTACGACCGCACCTGCCCGTAAGCGCACCGGCTACAACACTTGCGCACGCACCGGTACCACAGGCAAGAGTTATACCGCTGCCCCGCTCCCACGTCCGCATGCTGATTTCAGCCGGACCATGAACCTTAACAAAATGAGCATTGATTCGATTTGGAAAAAGCTCGTGATGCTCGATTAGAGGCCCCACCCTGCAAAGCTGTGTCTCATTCAAATCATCACAGAAAAAAACCGCGTGAGGATTGCCCATCGAAACACAAGTCATTAAAAACCGCTCGCCCGCGACTTCAATCGATTCATCAACTACTCTTTCGCACCCCATAGCTACGGGAATATCCGATGCACGCAATACAGGTACGCCCATATTCACGCAGACCCTGCCAACCTTGTCATACTCGTCAATCTCAAGGCCGAGTGTAAGCACCCCCCGGCCCGTTTCAATCTGTAATGAATTTTCAAACGTCCCCTGACCGGGGATAGAAAGCTCGTCCCCCCTTGCCGACAGATGATGCTCATAGACATACTTGGCCACGCATCTTATCCCGTTGCCGCACATCTCGGCTTCCGAGCCGTCCGCATTGAATATACGCATTCGGACATGGGCCGAATCGGCCGGACAAATCAAAATCAAACCGTCTGCACCGATGCCGGTATGCCGGTTGCTCACCCGTTTGGCCAAAGACGCAGCATCTTTAATCTGCTCACTGAAGCAGTTGACGTAAACATAGTCGTTGCCCAAACCATGCATCTTTGTGAACTTCACGAAATTATCTTCCAGATAAAGAATTTGAAAAAAGTAAGGATAATATCAATTTACCGTACAGTCAAGAAAATGATGTTTATGCAGCAATTGAAAGGTCAAGGCCGAGTCCATCGAGCATTGAGTATCAAGTTTACTTAGCCCCGGCACCAGTGGCCGGGGTTCATTTAGCCCCACGTTTTACGTGGGGTCTTAACCGAAAAATTCAATGCGGACCCCAAAAGGGTGTTAAATTACTACTCGCCGGATTCAGGTTCCCCGGCAGCTTCCGCCGCGGGAACTTCTTCGGCAACAGCAGGTTTTCTCGTATTTTCTTCGATCCTGAAAAGTGTCAGCACCAGTTCCATATATATTCGCAAAACGATAACCAACAGCACGAACACAATTGGCGCTGCAATCACGTGTAACAGCCCTACTGCAAAGCCTTTTGTAAAGGCCGTTACAATCAGCATAAGCCCAAAAAAGGCCGCAATTGCGATACCGAGCATATACAAAATCTTTATTACACGCGTCGTGATAAACTCAGTAAATGACAGGTCAAACAAACAATTCCAAAATCCTTTTTTCTCTTCCATAATTATTACCTCACATATTTTTTTCCAATATCCCACTAAAAATGTCTTTCGACAAACTCAGGATCCGTGGGAAAAAATATTTAGCCTGCGGCCCTGCCGCAGTTTACTAATCATAAAATTACACTTGGTAAAGAAGAATTTTATCGTTTATTCACTTTTATACCCGCTGTCGGCCGCGAGTCAAGTGATTGCAAATTCCTTTTTGCGGGTGTTCATCTGGGCCTTAAGACGTGCGATAATCGACGAGTGCATCTGTGACACACGTGATTCGGACAGGTCAAGAGTCGCACCGATCTCCTTCATCGTCATCTCTTCATAATAATACAAAACGATGATAAGCCGTTCCGCCCGAGTTAAGCCCTTGGTTAAAAGACCTTTAAGGTCCCGTTTTTGGGCTTCAACCAGAGGATTCTCGCTCTTGCTGTCCTCGATTATATCTATTTCGCGAATATCTTTTTCGCTCTCGGATTCGGCGAACTTATTACTTAGCGAAACCAAACCGACCGCGTTGGCGTCTCGCTGAAGCCTGCGAAACTCCGTCATATCCAGGTTCAACTCGTCAGCTATTTCCTTTTCAGTAGGCAGGCGTCCAAGATAGGCCTCGAGTGTCTGAAGGGCATTTTCAAGCTGGTGTGCCCGAGCTCGAACCAGCCGGGGAACCCAGTCCATGCTTCTAAGCTCGTCAAGAATGGCCCCCCGAATCCTTGGTGTGCAATAGGTCTCAAACTTTACACCCCTCTCCGGGTCAAACGCATCAATAGCATCCATCAGCCCGAATATACCCGCACTGACAAGGTCGTCAAGCTCAACTTTGTCGGGGAGTTTTGCATATATTCGGTCCGCGGTGTACTTTACGAGCGGCAGGTAGTTCTCCATAAGGAGATTACGATGATGCTCGTCCCTCGTTTGGAAGAATCCTTTCCAGACTCGGCCGATGTCTTTTAGCTGGGCTGTCTTCATATCCTTAACCTCCGTGTAAATCAGTCGGATACTATTTTGCGCCTTTCAGGTCCTATAAGCTGACCTGTTCTTGAATTTTCACTTCCTTTGCCTGACTTGTTATTGGCCGGCAAACATATTGTATCGGTCATCGAATAACACCGGCTTAAAAAAGCCTTGTCCCAAACTTAAGCAAAATCCTGTTTTGCTTTTGATGTTATAACAACCACAAGCCCACGACCGATAAAATCAAAAATTCTCGACGAACAGGGCAGTCGCCTGAAAAAAACAAATAAAACCGGCATTATTCAAATTAAATTGTCAGATAGAAAATTTGTCCGCACTTTATCGCTTCTTGCTTTCAAGCAGCTCAGCGGCGGTTCTTTTGTTAATCAGGTTTTCAGAAAGCTTGTCAATCTGAAGTTTCAGGTATTTTTCTGTATCCTTTTCAAAGAGCCATTTCGCATAGTCATCTACTATGGGTATAGTCTCGAAGCTGCCGTCGGGGCCGAACTTGATATGCTTGCTGTCTCTGAGCAAAAGCCTTTTGCTTCTAATGTGCTCTGAAACCGCTTCGGTTATCAGTTCGGCGAACTCAACCACGTCAAGGTCGGCGGGTACAAAACCGGGTGTCGCTACGGCCTCTATGTTATGCGTCAGAATTTGATGCCGCCGTTCGGTAAACTCCAGTATCTTGACGAGCAACTCGGCAATGTTATCCGTTATTATTGTCGATATATTTATATTCAACTTAAGCCGCCAATCATAAGTTATCTCTTTAAAAAATGTAGTTGCGACATTATCTGTCACTCATACCTTGATTCTCTGTCAATATCTTCCTTATCTCGGTTAATGTCTTGCCCTTCCTAAGTTCCATAATTTTGGCGAGTCTTCGGAAAACGGATTCATCGTAGAGTCGATGCCCTCCATCAGTCCAGCCCGCCTCGTGTATCAAACCCATTGTTGTGTAATTATGAATAGTCTGCCTCGAAAAGGGCGTAAAACGAACGACCTCCCCAATTCGATAAAGCTTTACAGGAATTGTGATTTCAGGTCCCTTTCCCACTTTGAGATTACTCAAATAAGGCCGTATCTCTATTCTTTTTCTTAAATCTTCTCTTGGCCGGTGACCAACGAACAGCCCGGCACCAGCACCCGGTTAACCATCCTGCGACCATCCAGTAGCTTATTCATAAGAAAAAATAACTTTTACAATTTGCAAAATGTAAAATGCATTAGTGTTTGTGTCAACCCTTTTTTTTATTTTTTTGAAAATTTTTAAAAAAATTTTTTCCCAGCCACTTTTGACATGAGCAAGCAACCGGATTTTGCGGGCTTGCCGACTGCTATTTATGATGAAATCGTCCTTAATCAGACCGCTAAAAAATCCGATATAGAAGCTGAGGTCGAAAGGTTCAGCGTTAATAAGCCTCTGACAAATAAAGAGTTAAGCGAGCATGATGGAAAAAGACGGTTCAAATAGCCAGCAGTGGCCGGCTTGTGGTTCCGATAATGTGTATCGACTGGAGGTCATAACCCCCTTAGTCCAGCAGTTGAGTTGCCTCGACATAAAAAGGATTGCCGACATCTGCATCAACGAGATTCCAAAACTGCTAAATGCCAGACTTGCTTCGCTGTACATTCTGGACGAAGCAAGCGACATTCTTCATCTTGAAAAGAATAATCATCCATTTCTTATCAATAACATTGTCTCGCTTAACCAGAATCCCCCTTCACCAATGGTTGCTGCTGTCAGGACAAAGGAGCTGATGCTCGTTGACGATATAGAATCTTACACTAAGCCCGATATCAGCAAGACCCAGAGGGCATTTTCCCGGAACTACCAGACCAAAGGCTGCATTATTGCACCTCTCATTTGCCTCGGCAGGGTAGTCGGTGTGCTGAACCTGACGGACAAAAACGATGGTGGCTGCTTCACAGCCGACGATATCGTTGCAATGGAGCTGTTCCGGCAACTGATTGGTGCGTCCATCGGCAACATAAATCTGTTCGAGAAGACCCAGCGGCAGGCGAAAACGGACGGTCTGACGGGTATGCTCAACCACCGAACCTTCTATGAGACTCTCGAAACCGAGTTGCGAAGGTCCCAGCGGTACGGCGGACAAATCTCTATCATCATGGCCGATATCGACAACCTAAAGCCGATAAACGATAATTTCGGCCACCGGGCCGGCGATATGGCAATTAAGCAGATCAGCAAAAGAATAAGCGCCTGCATTCGTCAGATTGATATTGCCGCACGATACGGAGGTGACGAATTCGCCGTCATCCTGCCCAACACCTCACTCGGTGATGCGATAGTCGTTGCCGAGCGTATGGTCAACATGATTTCCGATTCACCGATGAACTGGGAAAGAAAGGAAATAAGGCTTTCAATCAGCGTCGGCGTAGGCCAATACAACGCACAGGTCTGCTCGGACGATGTTACAAAGGCCACCGACCAGGCCCTTTACGCCGCAAAACAGGCCGGCAAAAATACCATAAAGGTCTTCGACCCCGAGTGAATAAAAGGGTAAAGGAGCACGGTAATTTTTCATGTCTTTTTTGTTTGCGTTAACAACCAGGGCTTAAAACCCGTGGCATAGCCGCTTCGGGCTTCGCCCGCCCGCCTTCGGCGGGCAACTTCATCCACGGGTTGAAACCCGTAGAATTGCGGCGGAATATTAAAAACTAATTTGTCGCCCCCTGCGGTAAGTTCGGCTCAAAAATCTCTTTCAGCCTGGACATTATAGCTTCCATCTTGTCCACAGGCTCTTCAGCCTGCTGGGCAGCAGCCGCACTTGTACGCTCGTCAATTACATAGGGCGTAATAAAAGCCAACAGCTCGCTGTTTGTCTGAAGCGTCTCCTCATGACTGAACAAAGCTCCGGCAACCGGCAGATCGCCCAGAAGAGGGACTTTTCGGCGTACTTTGCTATCCTTTTGAAAGAGGATACCTCCAAGCAGGATCGTTTCACCATCGTTGACTATCACATGTGTTGTGGTATTAAGCTTATTAACGGCAACCTGGGTGTTTATAAGCGCACTGCTTACTTCCGAAATTTCCAGATTTATGGTCGTATCGACTGCCTTTTCAGGTGTTATATTGGGCCTTACACGAAGGGTTACACCTACATCACGATACTGGTACGAGCGGGTTACCGACTGCCCTGTAGGATCGGTCTTATCGGTGTCAAGAAAAGCTATATTGTCGGCTTTTACGAAAACAGCTTCTTCATTATCCTTCGTCCACAAAGTCGGCTGATTCAGTATCCTCGCATTGGTTTTTTTCATCAACAAATCCACAAGGACATTAACGCTGGCAGTGGTAGTGAGTGTCAGCGAACCAAATGTTTCTACATTCGTCAATTCATTCAGCACTCTGACGGCATTTTCTTCAAGTGTTCCAAATGCAGACGGATCGGTAGCAAGCTGAACTCCCAGAGACGTCATACTCGTATGATCAACCTGCAAAATTACCGCCTTTATCATCACCTGTTTGCCGGGCTGGTCTAATTCTTCGATCATCGCTGTAATCGCATCGAGATACTCCGGAGGGGCAAGAACAAGGATGGCCTTGCTGCGATGGACAGGGATAAACCTTATCTTACCTATAAGGTTGCTCGTAGGCATCTTTGTGTCGGTAGTTCGGGTCCCACGGTCCCACCACGGAGTAATAATCTCGGTCGAAGTGCTACCGGAATCAGTTTGTGCACTGCCTGAATCGCCGCTGGCTGTAGCGCTCATTGTATCCACCGACAGGCCCCGCTTGCTCCTGCGAAGTGTAGCCGTGGTACCAGGCTCGTTTAATATCGCGTTTAACTGATCACACAAATCCTCAGCATCGGCGTATTTAAGCGTTATCACCCGGGGCACCTCAGCCATTTCCTGGCTGTCTAACTGCCTGACAAGCTTCTCGATAACGTCATAAGCCTCGGGAATCTTGCTTATAACTATTATCTTCTTTGTGTCAGGCACCGCTTCAAAGGTCAGCGCACCGTAAAGAGTACCAACAATCTTTTTCTGCTCATCCGCATCGTCGCCAAAACCAAAGAAAAATCTCATAAAGCTGCGACTGCTGTCCGCACTTTTCTCCGTGAACAGCTTATCCAATAGAGTTACCATCTGTACAGGGTCTGAATTCTTCAGCGAGATGATCCTGTACTGGTCTTCTTCGACATCTACCGGGATGTCCCATTCTTTTATCTGGTTTTCAATCTTTGTAAGATTTGCCTCCGAGGCTATTACCGTAACCTGCTTCAATGTCGGATATGATACCACTTTCACCGCGTCCTCAGGTCTGACATTACTGTACCTGTATCTACTGGAACCCCTGCCGTAGGAATAAGTTGAAAAGCTACCAGCAGCACCTTCGTACAGACCTTCGATATTCTTTTTAATCTGGTCGGGATCCGCATGTTTGAGTTTGAATGTCCTTTCCCTGAATATATCCAGTGTCGGAAGGTCGACATCGGCAATAAGCTTTTCCACGATTTTGCGATTCTCTTCACTGCCAAATATAATTATCTGCTTCGACTCAGGCAGTGCCTCAACCACTATGTTTGCCTTAAGGTCGGTGCCCGGCATCTCGCCGATTGTCCGGTTGACGGCCCTGGCAACCTCTCGCGCATCAACATACGTAACAGCAACTACCGTCTGTTCGGGCTTAACAGCTTCCTCAATATCCAGCTTCTTAATCCATTCAGCTATCGCCTTCATATCATCGGCCGAGGCTCTGGCTATAATCCAGCCCTGTTTGGGTACAGGTATCAAGGTCGCTGAAATCTCTTCAGACTCAATAACCACTGATACCGCAGGCTTGGCTGAATCGCTGGAAGATGGTGACGAGCCTGAGGACCTTCGGCCCCTGTCCCTGTTACTTCGGCTGCGCCGGGAACTATCCTGGCCTCCGGTCAGAATCAGCTTCAGCACCTGAACAACCTCACCGGGGTCGGCGCTTTTGAGTTCAAATATCTGTTCTACGATTTGCTCGGATTCGGGGACATCAAGCTGTTTGATGATTTGTTCGATGCGCATCAGGTTGTCAACCGTATCGATAACCGACACGTTACCGGTGCTTTCAATCGCCGTAACGTGTCCGTACTCTGCGGTCAAAGGTGTGATTATTTCCGACAGGCGTGTAGGACTGTAGTTTTTCAGCTTGAAGAACTTTTCAACCACCTGTGATTTGTTCTCTATCCGGGCAAGCGGATCATCTACACCAAGGGTCGGCACAGCACCGAGTTTTGCCTGTGCGATGGGCTTAAGAAAAATCCTGTCATCAGCAATCTCTGCGACAACACCTCTTGCGCGCAGTGCCGCGTAAATCAGCGATAGCGCCTTTTCGCGCGGCATCTTTTCGCTCGAATAGATGGTAATCTTTTGCCCCATTACATCTTCGCTGGTGGGGATGACAGCCTTGCCGGTCCAGTCGCCCAGTGTCTGAATAATTTTCTTCATCTCCACATCATTCAGATTCACCGCCTCCAGAAGGTCATCGTCTTCGGCAGGTTGATTGGGGTCTGAAGAATCACCAGCCTGGCCACCAAAATCCCGACGTCCCCTTCCTCTTCGACCTCTTTCCCACCCTCTGCCTTCCCTGTCTCGTTCACCTTCTTCGGCGTCTGTTGTGCTACTATCAGCCTCAGTCGAAGTCTCCTCGGCCTGTACCGATTCGGCGCTTTGCGACTCTGCATCAATACCTGGGCTCGGCTTATACACACAACCCCGCCAGATAATTGCAGCCACTACAACCAAAAATACCATGAATATAAGTTTTGAACGTTTCATCTTTACTCCTTTGAACTTCACTACTGCCCGGACTCGAATTCTCGGCGCCGCTGACGGAAAAACTCGCGCCTTTGGTCAGGAGACATATCCCTTACCCGGTCTCTAAGCTCGCGTCTCTCATCTTCAGACATATCAAAGAAGCGACCAAACCTGCCCCTACCGAATCTCCTCTCATCTCTTCGGCCTTCATCCGGAGGTGCGGGTCCAGCACGTCTTTCGCTTCGATCTTCCGATTTGGTCGCCCGCCTCGGAGCCGACCGGCCTGAATCCCTCCCGGAAGGGGTTTCAAATGGATACAGCTTCTTTTCCTTTTCCTCCCACAATATCGTTACCTCACGCGGGCCGACAGCCAAAATTTTCGCTCCTTCTACTTCGTCACCAACCTCGTACCACTCACCGTTGATAAGCACTTTGCTCCCCAAAATAGCGCTGCAGGTCGGTGGCTCGGGCTTTTTCTTTTGTTCTGTGAAAAAATTCCTTTCCTTAATCTTATCCGCAGCGGCGCGATTCGCCTCGATACATGCCTCGACCGCTTTATCATTTTGTCCGTTTCCGGCGAGGATCCGGGCTATTCTGCCTTTTGTACGAACCGACGTAACCGCAAATCCTAATATCCTGCCTGCTATTACAACCGCCAGAAACAATGAAACCGCGAACAATACTCTGGAAATGTTCACCTTATGTTTTCTAATATCTTTCAATCTCATAACGTGTCTCTATGAAAATTGTCATTTAACGAAAGTCGATACGGTCAGTACCATATCTATCTGCTCGCGATTTTTTTGATTGCATTTTAGCTGCAACTCTTCGACACCGACCAGATAAGGATTTTCGTTGAGTCCAGCCAACAAATCCAATACCTGTGCAAATTTGCTTTTGCCACGACATTGTAGCCGTAAAACCTTATGCCCGCCTTGCTGCTTCGATCTTGAAGATTGCAGATACTGCAGGCCCGTTACATTTATGCCGGCCTTTTTTAACTGTTCATTAAACTTGTCCCGAAACAAAGGCCCCTGCACACCTTCCGCATCGGGCATTTTGAGCTTAGGAACAATTGAAACCAAACCAGCACGCTTGGCCTCTAAACCACTACTCCCAGACGTTATGCTGTCAAGCCGGGTTCTTTCTGTCTTCAGGGCCGACCTGGCTGCGAGCCAGCCATCCATCCATGGATCTATCACAAAGGCATACGCCAGAATCAATACAACTCCGACGCTGCCTAATTTCAATGCCCTTTTATCTGTCTCGCTTAGTTCCACTAATCCGACTCCCTAATTCTTTCTGGTAAAATTCTTATAATGAAAAGTCATCTTGAAACCGACCTTGCCTTTGTCCCTTCCAACCGCTGAGCTTTGAATCTTGACCTCTCTTATACCGCTCTTTTCGCCAAGCTTTTTTTGGAATTCATACAATTGATCGTAACTCTTGCAGCTTCCGCTTATATTAACAGCCTGGCGTTTCCGGAACATAATGGTATCAAAAATCATCCCCTCAACCTTGCTTTCACTAATCTTGCCCAATAAATCCAGCATGTCCGGTCTCTGAGCCGCAATGGTCTTACGCATCTGCTGCCGGGCTATCAGCACCGCTGCGTTCATCGAATCGGGGTTACCAGGCGCCGAGTACATATGTTTTCGAAGCTGGGCAAGGCTTGCTTTATCAATGGCGTAAGAGACCAGCACAAACAAGATAACCATCAATACGGTAATTATGCACGGACGTTTCAATGCCCCTGTCGTCCGACCTGTTCGGGCCGTAGAATACAGACCTTCAAATAGATTAAGCTCATTCGGTTCCGGATCCAGAGCCAACATTGCCCCGCCTATAGGCCCAATGTATTCAATGGCATCTTCAGTGCTTATTTCTTCGTACGACTCCATCAATCCCGGCCTCGACGCCGCTGCGATTGCATTTACACCGGCATCCTTAAGGTACGAAATCAGCTTTTTGTGTGTCTTGATATCCTCTAACAGTACCACCACTTCTGTATTCGTATCATCGCTCAGCCCAAAAAGCTCCAGTCCGTTCCGCAAGTCATGCACAAAAAGCTCAGCCGTGCCGCACCAATCCGCCGGCTCAGATAAATGTTTCAGGTTCGTATCAAGAGTTACAGCGCTGCTCAATCGCCCGTTCTCTGCAAGAATTATTCCGGTACCGGCCCCGGTGATATTTATAACCACCGCCTTGCCACTTGTTCCCCCGAAAAGCTCACGCCATGCCTTAACTACCCCCTCGTAACCCAGCAGAATCTTCGATGCTCCGAAACTCCGCGCCAAAGATACATAATCCCTCAAACCTTCTGTCTTCCCGGCCGCTATTGTAACGCCACGCTTGGCGCCCGCTGCTTTATCCGCACGCCAGCATACCTGCATCCGGCTGACCGGCAGCGGCAGTAGCGCCTCTGCCTGCATCTTCACAACAGAGTCAATCCGGCTGCCGGTAACAGGAGGTATATCAATACGATAGAAAACCACCCCCTTTGACTCGGCGACGATTATTACCGGCTCATTACTCTGTCCAGGGAAACTCGACTGGGCCGAATTTACCTCCTCATGCAGAAATGATTCGACCTCGGCCATATCGTTACTGTCAAAGGTCCGCTTCCAAAGCAACTCATATCCGCGGGCCGATTTTCGCAGCTTCACCGCCTTAAACGGACCCTGGCCTTTACAACCCGTCGATATTGCAATCACACTTCTCATATCATCTGCTATACCCATAGCGTTATTCAATAGTCGGCTCCTGTCCTCTGGTATAGTATTTTTGCCGGGGATTTATCCCGGTCCACCACCGACTCTACCTTGCCCAGCGCCCCGGTCGCGTGTGCCCTCGATGTGCTGTGTACCGTAAAAACGCTCGAACGCGTCGTGAGCCGGTCTATGTAGTTCTTTGCTGCTTTTTTCGTGAACGACTTGACCCGGCCCATATCTCCAATGTCGGCCAGCCCATTGGCCAGACTGTTTCTGGTGGTGATAATATCCTCGACAATTTTTTCATCACCTTCGAATAAGGCCAAAAGAACCTCGGCAGGAGCCGTATTAACGTTCACTTTGCCCGGAATCATCTCCTCGTCGGTTGTCGTTATCTTGTCGGCTATCCGGAAAAAAGTTTCCATATCCAGAGGCTGCGGCTCATCCGAATCTCCGCCGTCCCGCTTTGCCTTTGATGGGCTGTCATCCGTAATCAATTCACCTATGCCCTCGAAGCCGTCGCCGCGATTCTCAACTATCCAACCGGCGTAAGACCTTTTTATATCAAGGCTCCTTCTGAGTCTGTTCTCGTTGGCTTTGTTAATGTTTATCCTGCCGCCACCGGTGGCATCGACGTTCTTTTCGTACGAATAGCATGTAAGATAATTTATCCAGCCTGCGCTTTTCTCAAAAATCTCATTCCCGGTCCCGCCGTACATTAATACCGGCGTAACACCTTTAACCAGGAGCATTTCTCGTATCGTCCGGAAATTACCGTTGCGGTTCCGGTATCCGTACGGCAGATTAACATAATAGCCGGCTTCTGCCCCTCCCTCGCGAATGTTATCATCCCCGTCCCGCCAGTCTAAGATACTGTCGGCAATCTCTTCGGTCATGTTCGCAAGCTCCATCAACTGCTCTTTTGTGGCCGTGTTGATATTCAACTTACCTGCTTCGTCGATTACCTCGACCGTGAAACTGCACCCATCCAACGGCACATCGTTAAAATCTGCGGGACTGCCCGCCCATAAATCATCAAAACTGTCACTGTAATTCGTCGCAAAATCATCGTTAAGCACCGCGATTACCGTCTCAACACCCGCCCGGCACGCCCACTTACACCGCATCTTTTCCGCCGACGCAAGGCTTATCCTCGTATCAAGCCGGCTCGTGTGGGCCACAGTCGTCATTATTACCGAAAGCAAAACAACAACCCACATCACACACACAAGCACCAGGCCCAGTTTCGCACTTTTCGCTCTCGTTTTATGTGTCTGCCCGGGTGCCACGGCCAAACAAGCCTTTCCTGAGAGGAGCCGAAGGGCTTGGCCGTGCTCTAACGATGAAATTCTTTTGGTATATGTGTAACGGAGCACCATATTCATTCGTTCTCGCCCCCTGCCGTCTCGTCCGAAGTACCCCGGGTTTGCCGGCCCATCCTGGGAAAACTCACGACAAAATTTTGCATCATTATCCTTGCCTTTTTCTCGTCATCACTCGTTCGTCCCATCAGGCTCACTTCCACAAGCTCCGGAAGCATACTTTGCTCAGGCTCCCACTGAATCTGCCATTCGCTGCCGTCAAAAAACTGCACATCAAAAGCAACAATATCCGCCGCTATAACCGTCAATACCCCCCCCTGCAATTCAATGTCATCCTCCATACCAACTATCGGACACAACCTTCGCATGAGTACTGTTCTTTCCTTTTCGTCTTTTTCTTCTTTATGGAGGAAGTATTGCACTTCATAAATATCACCCTCCGGCTGCCCCGGCCTGGCCGGTCCGGCGCCTACAACCCGCATAGTAAGGTCCGTCGCAAATCCGCCGGTGGTCTCAGAGATAACACCCACAAGTTTAGTCGCATCGGCATCGGTATCTCTGTACAGATTCATCATATCAGTACGCATCACATCAGCGGCGAACCTCAGCTCCTCGGCGCAGATGCAGTTGGCATCGAGCCTTTCGGTGGTACCCGTTACGGTTCGCAACGTCCCCAGGGCAACAAGCGCAATAAATCCGCCGAGCACCGAGGCCACCATCACCTCAACTAAAGTAAAACCCTTTCTATCGCGTCCCGCTTCCACCTTCGCCTTCCCTATTATCTGAACTCGGCGCTGACTCTCCGCTGTCGCTCGAAAGCTGCGTGCTGCCTGTGCCGTTAAAAACCGTTGCCGCCGATACCTGCCCTGCCCGACCGCCGGCGGACCAGGAAACTAACATATCAACCCGGTAAATATTGTCCGCCTCGCCTTCGGTTATATTGCTGCTCCAGTAGTAAACAGTACCGCCTTCGTCGTCATCGCCGAAGCTGCCTTCCGTTTGCCCGGCCTCCATGAATTGCTCTACCCCGATATAGTCAATCAAGGCTAACTGCCTGTCCAATAACTGCCAGGCTGTTTCGTTTTCTCTGTTTAGCTTCACACCACCAAGGCTCCTGTTTCCGATAGCGCAAATCGTAACGACCGCACCGCTCAAAAGAACCGCCGCAACTATCATCTCTATCAGGCTAAAACCTTTTCTGCTATCCGCCGTTACCATTGTTCCGCGTCCAAATCGAACACTTCAAGCCCCGTCTCCATAGCCTCGCCCGGTTCTATGCGTCCCTTCCCCGTCGCCGCCGAGATATATACCGTACAATGATTTTTCCCGTCACCAATCTGCAAAACACTCATGTCGGCCGTTCCGTTAGGCCGAAATACTACCACATTTTCGCTCTCAGCATCGGTGTAGAGAGCCCTGGACGTTATCTGAATCTCTTCAAACCTGACATCGCCGGCAAACTGACGCGGCTTCGAATAATGATTTGTTATAACCTCCCGGCCGTCCTGGGCCTGTGAATCCGAACCAGGGGCCGTCAGCAAGAAACTGTTGTTGGTTTTGTCCAGCATCAACCTGCAACTCGCCTGCTTTTCAACAGCGATAACCCTTGCATATTTCGCCGCCAAGAGAACCTCCCTTGCCGCCTTTTCAACCAGCATACGCTTATAAGTGCCGAAGTACATCACCCCCGAGGCACCCGCCACAAGGGCAATAATGCTCACCACAAGCAACATCTCTATTATGGTAAAACCGGCTCCGTGATATCGATACCTTTGTCCGACTCGTTTAATCATTATAAATGTCTTCGTCGTCCGTACCTTCCTGGCCGCCCTCCATCTTGTCCGCTCCGTAACTAATCAGGTCGAAGCTACCGGCGTTGATTACGCCTTCGGCAACGTACTCATAAGGATTGTCCCACGGGTCGAGAAGGTCGCTTTGCTTAAGATAGCTGCCGTTCCACTTCTCTTCTAGCTCGGCAGGAGCAATCAAAAGCGCCTCAAGTCCTTCATCCTGCGTAGGAAACCTGCCACAGTCGTAGAAAAACCTGCCGAGCGCGCTTTCGATAATCGCCATCTTGCTCTTTGCTATGTCCCGTCTGGCCTTACCGAGCCCCTTAAACATACGCGGAACAACAAATACCGCAAGCATCCCGATAATTATTACCACGGTAAGCACTTCTATTATCGTGAATCCCTTGTTTCGCATATCGAGTTCCTTTCCTGTCTCTAAAGCCCGACACCGCCAAGTTCCATAACCACAATAGGCAGCAGTGTCGCAGCGATAATAAATCCGATAATTAAAGCCAGCAGCAATATCAGCACCGCCGGAAAAATCGCCATAAATCTCGTTACAGCCGCGTCGGCGGCCTCATCAAACGTATCAGCGGCGTTCAATAAGAGTTCATCGAGTTTGCCCGTCTGCTCTCCGACAGAGACTATCTGAACCAAAAGCGGCGGAAATAGCCCGCTTCGCCCCAAAGGCTCGGCAAGTGCCTCGCCGGTTTTCACCTTAGCTGCCACCTCGTCAATCTCTCTGCCCAACTGTTCGTTGCCTAATGTATCACGAACAACGCCGAGCGCACTTAGTATTGTGATGCCGCTTTTTGTAAGAGCACCCAACGTCCGTGCGAATCTGCCTACAGCTATCGTCCGAAGGACAGGGCCTAAGACCGGTATCTTCAATTTGAAAACGTCCCATCTGAACCTTCCTTCGGGGCTTCTTTTCCATCTCGTTAGCCAATATACCCCCCCCGCTGCCGCAACTGCCACAAGCCAGCCAAACCGTATAAGAAAATCGCTCATCCCCATCAGCATCCGTGTCGGCAAAGGCAACACCGCAACACCGCCCGAAATAGTATTGATTATCCTCGGCAGTATCGCCGTTATGACGATAATCACCGAGATAAAACCGATGCCCAATACGAATATGGGATAGGCAGACGCGTTTTTCATGTTGGTACTTATCTTCTCATCCCTGTCGAGAAGTCGTGCCAATTGCGTCATTGTCTCATCAAGGATTCCCCCTGTCTCACCCACGCGCACCATCGATATGTACAGCCGGCTGAAAACCCGGGGCCTTTTGGCCATCGCTTCTGAAAGAGATTCACCTGCACGAACGGCATCGGCCAGAGCACCAAGAAGCTCCTTTACCGATGTCTTGTTTTGCTGAGCGCCGATTATCTCAATCGCGTCAAGAACGGCAAGGCCCGCCCGCAAAGCGGTGCTAAGTTGACTTGTAACTGCTAAAAGGTCTTTGCCGCTTATCCTGCCTGAGCCGATGCTTGGCCATTTTAATTCCACCCTGCCAAGAAACCGAGGAATTGCACCTTCAGCCACGGTTGCAGCCGATCCTGACGTCTCAACCAAATCTGTGGCAAAGTAATCCATCTGAGCCAGTTGGGCTACCGCATCTCGTCTGTCCACTGATTCCACGGTGCCGCTTATCGGCTTGCCCGCTCCATCGAATCCCTTATAGCTAAACTGAACCAAAGACCAACCTTGAAACCTAATTACCAAATACGACCTATCAACTCATTCATCATCGATACCCTGGGTTACACGCAGCACCTCTTCTGCGGTTGTGATACCCGTTAATATCTTTTCGATACCGTCGTGGCGCATACTCACGAGACCCGGCCCGGCTGCTTTGACAATCTTCTCGGTTGTCGGCCTGGACGCAATTAATTTGCGAAGTTTGTCCGATATCCTCAAAAGCTCGAATATTCCTATTCTGCCGCGCATCCCGGTATTGTTACACTCGTCACATCCCGTACCGTGATACAACTCGGCATCGGAATCAATCGTAACCGAATTACTCAAACGCCTGACAAGAGCTTCATCAGGCTTATAACGGCTTCTGCACTTTGGACATATCCTTCGTACCAGTCTTTGCGCAAGCACTCCTTCAAGTGAGCTTGCAAGGAGAAATGGTTCCACGCCCATGTCAATCAGACGAGTTACCGCCCCCGCAGAATCATTTGTATGGAGTGTCGAAAATACAAGGTGGCCGGTAAGGGCCGCCCTTATGGCGATGTCCGCCGTTTCTCTGTCTCGAATCTCCCCAACCATTATTATATTCGGATCCTGTCGAAGGATATGACGAAGTCCTCTGCTGAAAGTCAGCCCACGCCGGGGATTAACGGGCATCTGAATAATCCCGTCAAGCTGATACTCCACCGGGTCCTCAATCGTGATTATCTTAAGACTCGGCGAATATATCCTGTTTAGTGCCGCATACAATGTTGTTGTCTTGCCGCTGCCGGTCGGGCCGGTAACGAGTACAATACCATGAGCCTTACTCAGGCATTGCCTGAATTCTCCTAACGTATGTGCGTTCATCCCAAGGTCTTCGAGACTTATCAAGGCGCTGCTTCTGTCTAAGATTCGCATAGTCACCGATTCACCGAATATGGTCGGCACAGTCGAGACGCGGATATCAATCTTGCCCATTTTGCCTGCAAACTCGATGTGCCCGTCCTGAGGCACAAAGCGCTCTGCGATATTCATATGAGCCATGATTTTGATACGCGATACAATCGCGGCGTGAAGCTTCTTGGGAGAGCTTGATTTATCCATCAGCATACCATCGATGCGGTATTTTATTTTCAATTCCGTCTCGAAAGGCTCTATATGAACGTCGCTTGCCCTTGCATCAATCGCCTCTAACAAAACAAGGTTGACAAGATTCACAAGAGACGGCTGTCTCGCCAATTCATGCAATTTAGCGGCCGATATCTCTCCATTGCCGTTTTCTTCGCCCCCGGTTTCCGATTTTTTGTCCTCCGGTGCAAGGTTGGCCAACATCCTCGCCACGTTACTGCCGTAAAACTTTAATATCGCCTGCTCCATATCGGGGCCGCTCCCATAACACCGATTAATGGAACAGCCGGTAACAAGCCGCAAATCCTCTACCGCCTGCATCTCAAAAGGGTCCGCCATTGCCACCATCAATTTCCCGTCCTTCTTTGACAAAGGCAAAATATTGTATTTGCTTACCAATTCGGCTGGAACCATACCCAGCACATTAGGCTCTATCGAAATATTCTCAAGGCCTGCCTTTTCAATTCCAGCCTGCTCACTAAGTGCTTCATTTAACTGCGATTGACTGATATATCCAAGCTCTATGAGAATCCGGCCTAATTTGCGACCTTTACGCTTTTGCTGCTCCAGGAGCGCATATTCCAGCCCTGTATCATCCAGATATGACTTTTCGCAAAGTAACTGCCCCAATTTCTTTCTTGAAGACAATGCTCTAATACCCTTCATCACAAATCCAGAGAAAGCCTAAAACGTAATTCTATATAACTAAAGGGCTTATATCAAGAAAATCCGTCTTTTCTTTAGGCGCAGACTTATTATTCAAAAACGCCTCTATTATATAGACGCTCAGCAAGAGGATTTTGTTACAAAGTTTTGGGACAGCCCCCTATTTATCATTACTTTAGAGTTAAAATACTTAAAAAAATATATTGCTACCCCACACTAAAGTTAAAGCACGAATAATAAGGAAGTGCGCAATTTTTATACGCCCGTTTGAACATAGTAATGAGCACCCCGGCTTGTACAAGTTTGTATCGCTCGGCACATAACCGGCGCTACAGCTACCACCTTGGCAAGTTCATCAGGCCGGAACTTTTCCCGAACAACGGAACAGCCGCTGCGCAAATTCCCAATTTATAGTGTTACCAGTTGAATTTTACCGCCTGTACTGAGCAGCGTCGAAGGGTTTGCTCGTGGGTAAGAACCTTTACAACAACAGCTTACATTCCCACTCGCAGGAATTTTTTACCCTTAAGCGTATAGAAAGAAGTGATTCATATTGTGTGAAGCATAATTAAAAGAACCACACCCTGAATATGCATATAGTGAACGTGTACCTGTGTACCAGGTCAAGTCTTCATTATTTAACGAAAAACAAAGGTCATCTTTAATTGGTGCCGCCAAGGTTTGCATGAGGGCCAGAGGCGATTATAATCGGCTTGGTTGGTTTTTATATATCAAAGGTCAATATGGGACAGGAAAAGAAAAAGCGAATATTTATTAGTGCGTGTGAGCAGAGCGCAGATGCCCATTGTGCGGCCTTGATAAGGGCGGTTGCAAAAAAAACAGGCGATAATATCGATGGGGTCGGCCTGGGCGGACAAAAGATGGCTCAGGCCCGGTGCGATATATTGGCTGACGTGAGCAAGCGGGCGGTGATGATATACAATGCCTTCGGCAAGGTGGGATACTATTATAAGATTTTGAAACAGGTCCGTGATTACTTCAAAAGCCACCGCGTGGACCTGGTGATTGTGTGTGATTCGCCGGCGTTTAACTTTCACGTGGCAAAAATTGGGAAAAGGGCAGGAGCAGGTGTATTGTATTATGTGGCACCTCAACTTTGGGCGTGGGCCCCGTGGCGGATATGGAAGCTTAGGAAGAGGTGCGATAAATTGGCCTGTATTTTGCCCTTCGAGGAGAAGTGGTTTGCAGGGCGGGGTATTGATGCGAAGTTTGTGGGCAATCCGCTGTTTGATGATATGACTATAAAAGTTGATAAAGATTGCATGAAGTACGCGGGATATGACCCGGCCAGGGCAAAAATATTGCTTTTGCCGGGATCACGGGCTGCGGAGATAAGGCTGCTCTGGCCTGCGATGCAAAGGATAGCCGGCAGGATAAGCGACCGCTGGGGCGGGGTGAAATTTACCGCTATAGCGGTGGATGAAGAGAAGCTCAGGATGCTGAAAGAAAACGTCACCGGCCCCGTCGAATATGAATATACAACATCAGAGGTGACGACCGAGGCAAAAAAGGCGGACTTTGCATTAGTCGCAAGCGGAAGCGCGACGCTTCAGGTGGCAGCGGCGGGCTGTCCAATGGTTATCATGTATCAGTCAAGCAGGATTTTGTGGCATCTTGTTGGTAAGTGGCTGACCAGGACAAGGTATCTTAGTCTTGTGAATATCTTGGCGAGGGGAGAGCTGGTGAACGAGTTTATGCCTTACTTTACGTCAACCGAGCCGATTTCCGGAAAATGTGTCCGCCTAATAGCCAGTAAGAATCGACTCATCAGACAGAGCAGAGAACTGGTGAATCTCGTGGAGCCTTTGGCCAGGGGCAATGCATCAGATAATGTAGCCGAGATGGCGCTGGAGATGATGGATAAGGGGGGAAGATATTTTCCTTTGTGATGTTATCTGGATAGTAAATAATAACTCAAACTGAGCGATGGTCGGTTTGAGTTTGTTAGCTCTGCGGCCTTTGGTGGCTTTTATCTGTTTTCCAAAGTCCGGCTTTGTTGTATCGCTGTCGGAACTTTTACCTAAACAAAGAACGCCGTTCTTCCTATGATTGGGGATTTTGCAAGGAGATTGCGAAGGAAAGTCTGTGCCGGTCAGACATAAAATCGGCCGCCGGGGTGCTTAAAACTTACAGAGACCGATTTGATTAACTGTGAAAAACTTATTTTATGAGCCGGGGGACGGCGCAGCATCGGTCCAGTTAGACACATCGTTGCCGTAGTTGCCGTCCGTTACCCTGTCCAAAGAATCGCCGCCGCCGTCAGGGTCGGTCGGCCAGGGGTCGTTATAGCCTAATTCGCGGAAGTTTTGGCCGTGTGAGCCGTCACTGTAATTGACACGGTCAACACGGATGTAAGGCACATAACCGGAAGGTTCGGGTGTGCCGGGCTTTTGAAGCTCGACCTTTTCGCCGGCAAAGAAAGTTTCGGCAATCTGCCTTTTTGCAATACTTTGTCATCAGTTGTTAACCACCAGAAAATATCAACAAAATCAAGTGTTGTAAAATCGTATTTGTTATGAATTATCACCTTGCCTTTTTGCAGATCAACAGGCTCGACTCTAATTCGCTGATAGACTTTTTTAACTTCATAATATTCCGGCTCAGGATTGCGGTCTGCGTTAACGATACCGTTGCAAACCATTGTTCCATCGGAAGGAGTCCCGGGTGGCCCGTAGTCACCACCATAAGCCCAATACATGTTTCCACTATCATCGTGTTTTCTAAGAGCTTTATCAGCCCAATCCCATATAAAGGCGCCGATAAGGCAATCATACTTTTCATAAACATACCAATATTCCTTGAAGTTACCAATCGCATTACCTCTGGCATAGGAAGACTCACACTGGATAATAGGCAGATGGTATGCAGGATTCTTTACTGCCTCTTCGAGCTGCCAAATGGAATAGTACTTTCTGCTATGCATATCGACATAAGGAGGGTCGGTAGGTTTGTCTTGTGCTCCTTCATAGTGGACGTATCGTGTGGTGTCGTAGTTGTGTATCCTTCCTGCCATGGCAGCATGATTCGGACCCGAACCGGATTCGTTTCCTAAAGACCAGAAGATTACAGATGGATGATTTTTGTCGCGTTCAACAACTCGAATCGCCCGCTCGACATAAGCCTGATGCCATTCGGAACGGTTCGTTAAGTATCCAATCGTACCATGGGTTTCAATGTTTGTTTCATCGATAAGATATATGCCGTATTTATCGCAAAGGTCATACCATTTCGGGTCGTCGGGATAATGAGATGTTCTTACAGCGTTAATATTGCATTGTTTTAAAAGCTTAATATCCTGAAGCATGGATTCTAAGGGTATTGTATCTCCATAATCAGGATGGCTTTCATGGCGGTTAACACCATAGAGTTTTACTTTTTTCCCATTGATATAAAGCGTTTTGTTCTTAATTTCTATTTCTCTAAAACCTACCTTACAACTTTTAGCCTCAACGATTTTTCCTTTATCATCAACAAGTGTAAGAACCAATGTGTAGAGATTTGGCTGTTCTGCAGACCACTTTTTAGGATCTTTGATCTTAGTGGCAAGCAACGGAAATTTTACAGGATTTCTTTGTGTTGCGAACCACGCATACATAATTGACCAGACATCTTTTTTGATATTTTGTTCTAAGACGGGCCTGTTTTGATTGTCATAAAGCTGGGCCTGGATAGTCCAGTCAGTTAGATCCTTATGCTGGTATTTAACAACTCTTGGTTGTATTTTTAATACCGCATCTTTATAATCCTCATCAAGATCCGTCTGAGCGAAGAAGTCAAAAATATGAACCTGCGGTGCTGCAAAAAGATAAACGTCACGATAAATGCCACTCAACCGCCACGTGTCCTGGTCCTCAAGATAGCTCCCATCACACCATCGATAAACCTCAACGGCCAGAATATTATCACCTTCCCGTAAATACCCGGTAATGTTAAATTCGGCCGGGGTTCTGCTGCCCTGGCTGTAACCTACCTTCTCGCCGTTTACCCAGATGTAAAAAGCACTTTTTACCCCATCAAAGTGAATGAATATTTGCCTACCTGACCAGTTGGCCGGAATTGTAAAAACTTTGTTATGTAGGAACCAACCGGATTATTATCATGCGGAATAGCGGGTGGCAGTGCTTTTCCAAGCTCAACATACTCCGGCTCAAAAATAGAATGTTCTTCAAAGGGCATGAATGAGTATTGCACATTTGTGTAAATCGGGATGCCATATCCCTGGAGCTGCCAGCTTGATGGAACTTGTATTTTGTCCCAGCCGCTTGAATTATAATCCACCTTGTAAAAATCCCTTGGACGCTCACTCGGTTTGGCAGACCAGTAAAATTTCCAGTCCCAATTTAAAGATTTATGATATATTGAATCCCCCCGCGTTCCTTTTAGGGCTGAAGGAATATCCGGAAACGGAATCATCGTGCAATGCGCAGACTCCTTATTTAGCCCGATTACTCCGGGATTTTCCCAGTCCGGCGGCAAAGATAAAGCTGTAGCACAGGTCAGTAGAAGAAAATAAAGTAAAATACAATGGTTTTTGTATAGCCGCAATTCTGGTGATTTCATATTTATGCTCCTTATTTTAGGTTGTAATCAAAGCTTTTTTAATTATAGTTAAAACAACTGACAAATCAATTACCTAGTCGAATCTGGGTTATTCAGGCTCAGGTTTTTATATTTACAAAAGGCCAGAGTAAATGGAAGATGGGTTTTGGCATGAATATTTAAGCTAAGAAAGCAAGACACAACATGACTTTCAGGGAGATAATATAATGTTATTTAGGGATTATAGATTACTGTTAATTACCTTCACAGCTATAAGTCTGAATGTTTCATGTAGCAGGTTTGAACATGAAAATAAGACCTCCATAAGTAGCCCACTTAAAAAGGTTGCAGGGCTCGGCGAGCAAATCGGAACAATTCGAAGAAGAAAGATATTCAATGCCGGTTGGAGATTCGTTAAAGAAGACATAAAAAACGCACAGGCTTTCGATTTCGATGATTCCAACTGGAGAGTTCTAAATGTGCCCCATGACTGGGCGATAGAAGGGCCTTTTACAAAAGATGTTTCTTTCCAAGGGGGCTATTTACCTTATCCCGGTGTCGGCTGGTACCGTAAAACATTTGAGATACCTTCGGATGCACAATACGTTAGAATCCAGTTCGATGGTGTTATGCGTGATGCTAAGGTGTGGCTAAATGGAAAATACATCGGCCATTGGCCTTACGGTTATTCATCGTTTTCGTTTGATCTTACCGAACATGTGCAGAGAGGTCGGAAAAACGTGCTTGCAGTGAGGGTTGAAAACGAAGATGAGTCATCGCGGTGGTATCCCGGTTCGGGTATTTATCGCAATGTATGGCTTACCTTTACCGGTCCGGTTCATGTTGGGCATTGGGGGACCTTTGTCACATCGGAAAGGATTACCAACAAGAGCGCTTTTGTTAATGTAAAGACACAAGTAGAAAATCAAGGAAAAAAGGCCGAGCAAGTAACTTTAGAAACGGTCATTTATAATGCGCAGGGAAAAAAAGTTGCAAAGAACACTACCAAGAAACGAATTGATAAAAAAGCAAATAAGGAATTTGAACAGGAGCTGAAGGTAATTAAACCGATTCGATGGGACATAAACAATCCTTATTTATACAAGGCAGTCAGCATTGTAAAAATCGACGACGAGTTGGTTGACCAATATGAGACAAGATTCGGAATTCGCACGTTCCGTTTCGATGCCGATGAAGGTTTCTTTTTGAACGGCAGGCTTATCAAGATAAAAGGCGTCAATCTTCATCACGGCCTGGGGCCATTGGGGATTGCTTTTTCGAGACGAGCAGCCGGGCGGCAGTTGGAAATAATGAAGGAAATGGGTTGTAATGCGATACGTACAGCACATAATCCACCGGCGCCCGAGCAGCTTGAATTGTGTGATGAAATGGGTCTGTTGGTTATGGATGAGACGTTTGATGAGTGGAAAAAGCCCAAGGTTCCGAACGGTTATAACAAACTCTTCGATAAGTGGGCTGAAAAAGATACCCGGGCCCTTTTGAAACGGGATCGTAACCACCCCTGTATTATCCTGTGGAGCACGGGCAACGAGATACCGGAGTTGCATACCAAGCAGGGCAAAAAGAACGCGAGGATGTTTGCCGAGATATGTCGTAAAATGGACCCGACGAGGCCGGTGTCGTCGGGTATTCATCTTTCTATTAAGCTGGATGAGGAATTAGCGGATTCTTTTGATGTGCTCGGATTAAATTATTGGCAAGACCGATACGAGAAAATCCATAATGAATTTCCCAAGAAGCCTTTGCTATCCACGGAATCATCGGCGGTAATCAGCACCCGCGGCGAGTATCACTTCCCGGTAAAGCGGGTGCCCGGAGGTTATCGAGATAAGTCGTTGCAAATTTCATCTTATGATATTGCGAATTGCGGTTTTGGAGACCTTCCTGATGTAGAGTTTAAGTTACAGCAGGAGTATCGGTGGCTGATGGGTGAGTTCGTGTGGTCGGGCTTCGATTATCATGGTGAGCCTGACCCTTATGAAGACATGTGGCCGGCGCATAGCAGTTATTTCGGCATTCTTGATATGTGCGGATTTAAGAAGGACCGTTTTTATCTATACCAGAGCCAGTGGACGAATGAACCGATGATTCATTTACTTCCGCACTGGAACTGGAATGGCCGAGAAGGTGAAGTTACACCGGTTTATTGTTATACAAATTGTGCACGAGCAGAACTTTTTGTTAATGGAAGGTCGTTGGGGAAGAAAGAAAAGAAAATGGGCGAATATCGCCTGAAATGGAATGAAGTAGTTTACAAGCCGGGTAGCATAAAAGCTGTCGGTTACGATGATAATGGAAATGTGTTGTGTCAGAAAGAGATAAGAACGGCCGGAAGGCCTTATAGGATTGAGCTTGTCGCTGACAGAGAAACGTTTACCGCAGATGGTAAAGACCTGTGTTTCGTGACTGTTAAAGTCGTTGATAAGGAAGGTCATCTGTGCCCAGAAGCTGATAATCTTGTTTACTTTAATATTGAAGGCAGGGGCCAGGTCGCCTGTGTCGGCAATGGTAATCCGATTAGTCACGAAAGTTATCAGGCAAAACAGCGCAAAGCATTTCACGGTTTGTGTCTGGTAGTTGTCAGATCGACAAAGCACAATGGTAACATCAGCCTGACTGCAAATTCCGATGGATTGAAGGAAGGAGAAATTTTACTGCTAACCGAGGATAACTCTGTCGAAATTCCGGCAATGCAGTGGCATAAAGGGCATGGCACCGACAACGGCGACCATGTTCATTACGGTATGCAAACCAGCGACGGCGGTTATATCATGGCAGGACAGACCTCCGAAGGAAGGAGAGGTTCCTCTGATATGCTCGTTGTCAAGACGGATATGAATGGGGATTTAGAGTGGCAAAAGATTATTTGTACACCTAAACTGCCTGACTACGCTAATTTTGTGATGGAAATTTCAGATGGTTTCATTGTTGCAGGGGCGCTGGCTGTTTCAGGCGACCAGGACAGGGCCCTTGTAAAGCTTGATGCCTCGGGGAACATAGTATGGCAAAGGACCTATCCTCACACAGACAATGATGAAATTCGAGGTGTAGATGAAACCGAAGATGGAGGGCTAATCTCCACAGGATATGTTGGCAGCAAGAGAAGAGGTTATCTGTTTATAGCTGATGATAGTAAAGGTTACATACTCAAGACAGATTCAGATGGCAACATTCATTGGGAGAAAACCTTACATGCTACCGTTCACGGAATGAGAGTACACAAAGTAACTGAAGGTTTCGCAGTTTCAGGGGTATCCCGGGAAGGGGGTCGAAACTTTTGCCTTATTAAGACAGATAGTTCAGGAAAAATACAATGGCATAAGAATTATGGAGGCAACGAACAGGAAGATTTGTTTGATTCTGACACGACCAAGGATGGCGGTTATATCTTAGCCGGGCATAAACTGATCAATGGAAAAGTCAGCGATAATACTGATGTATTTGACTTCTGGCTGGTAAAGGTCGATGGTGAAGGAAACCTGGAATGGGATAAAACTTTCGGACAGCCTCGAGGTTACGATGCTAAACATATCCGGGATGAATGTTATGGTGTCAAGGCAACCTGTGATGGGGGATACGTTATGATTGGGGGTACGGGGGATGAAGATTCTTATTCCGGCCGGGGCCATCCTGCCGGTCCGTCAGATATCTGGAAATCTTATGTGGTTAGAACAGACTGCGACGGAAACCTGCTGTGGGAAGGACTTTACGGCGATCCAGCTGGCAATAATGCGGGTGAGTACATCAACCTGACAAGTGACGGTGGGTATGTAATATTTACAGATTCAGATACGGCGGGCACTATGAGGCCCAACAATTTTGGTCTTATGAAAATAGCGCCGGATAAAAGTAACTTGAAATAAGGCGATAAAAAAGTAATATCTATTAAAAAGTCATACAACAAATCAAAGGAGTCTAAATGTATTTGTATTCAAAGCTAATGAGTTTTTTATAAAGAAAGAGGGTTGTTTATGTCTTATACGATTGGTCTGGATTACGGGACGAATTCGGTAAGGTGCGTTATTGTAAATGTTGCTGATGGTGTTGAAACAGCTACAGATGTTTTTAATTATCCAACCGGCGATATGGGGATAATACTTGATCCTGCTGACCACAACCTTGCTCGGCAAAATCCTGCAGATTACATATTAGGCCTGGAAAAATCCGTCAAAAATGCGATTGACCAGGCTAAAAAGGCTGACAAGAATTTCAATCCTGAAAATGTGATTGGTATCGGAGTGGACACAACCGGCTCTACTCCACTACCGGTCGACAAAGAAGGAACGGCTCTGGCTTTGTTAAACGAATTCAAAGATAATCCCAATGCCCACGCTTGGTTGTGGAAAGACCACACAGGCCACGCAGAAGCAGCCGAGATTACCGAATTAGCGGCCAAAGAACATCCGGAGTATCTGGCCAAATGCGGCGGCACATATTCGTCGGAGTGGTTTTTCAGTAAGATTTTGCATTGTCTTCGAGTAGATCCAAAGGTCTTAGACTCCGCCTATAGCTGGGTTGAGTGCTGTGATTATATCACCTCTTTTTTGACGGACACCGCAAGGCCGGACGTTATGAAGCGAAGCCGATGTGCAGCAGGCCACAAAGCTATGTTCAATAGCAATTGGAGCGGCCTACCTGTGAAGGACTTCCTGGTAAAGCTCGATCCAAGGCTTGGCGAGCTGCACGACAGGCTATACTCCGAGACCTATACCGTTGATACGGCAGCGGGGAAGCTGAGTGTTAAATGGGCCGAGAAGCTTGGTCTTCGTGCTGGGATTGGTGTGGCGGTATCAGCCTTTGATGCACATTTGGGAGCAATAGGTGCCGGCGTTGGGCCCGGTAAATTAGTCAAGATAATCGGGACCAGCACTTGCGATGTTACCGTCTGGCCCAATACCGAGTCTCTTGCCGATGTCCCGGGCCTGTGCGGTATTGTAGACGGCTCGGTGCTGCCGGATTACTACGGTCTCGAAGCAGGTCAGTCGGCTGTAGGTGACATCTTCAATTGGTTTGTAAATTATATCCAGCCGGGTGGAGAAGAAAACGGCTCACATGACGCTCTAACCGAAAAAGCAGCAAAGCTAAAACCGGGCCAATCAGGTTTGCTTGCTCTCGATTGGAATAACGGTAATAGAACCATTCTTGTCGACCAGAGACTTACCGGCCTGCTCATGGGACAGACCCTTCACACGAAACCCGAAGAAATCTACCGCGCCCTTATCGAAGCTACAGCCTTCGGTGCCCTGACAATTATCAACCGCTTCGAAGAATACGGTGTAAAAATCAATGAGGTAATCAACTGTGGCGGAATAGCCGAGAAGAATCCTCTTTTAATGCAGATATACGCCGACATAACGAATAGGGAAATGAAAATCGCTCGCTCATCTCAAACCTGTGCACTCGGTGCCGCAATGGCCGGTGCTGTTGTGGCCGGCAAGGAAAACGGTGGACATGACAATTTTGACCAAGCGCAAAAAGCTATGTGCGGCACAAAAGCTACAACATATAAACCTGATGCAGATAACCATAAAGTATATAAACAGCTCTATGAGCTTTATAAACAAATGCATGACGCCTTCGGACTGAAATCTTGGTCCGGCAAAATGGCTAATGTGATGAAAGATCTACTCAAAATTAAAGATACAGTTAATGCTTAAGTAACCTTATGTTGGAACAATTAAAAAGAGATGTTTGCAAGGCTAATATCGAACTGCAAAAACAAGGTCTTGTTTTCTACAGCTTCGGCAATGTAAGCGGTATTGACCACGAAAAGGGCATTGTAGCCATCAAACCCAGCGGAGTTTCCTATGATAAACTAACACCGGATAGAATAGTTCTGCTTGATCTGGATGGCAAAGTAATGGAAGGAGACCTTAATCCCTCGTCTGATACCCCCACGCATCTTGAACTTTATCGTCAATTTAACGTCATTGGCGGTATTTGCCACACTCACTCAAAATATGCTACCATGTGGGCACAGGCATGCAGGAGCCTGCCTTGTTTTGGAACAACTCATGCTGATTACTTTTATGACTCTGTTCCGGTAACGGATAAAATCTCAAAAGAACAGATTGAGTCCGACTACGAGTTGAATACAGGCAAAATTATAGTTGAGCGCTTCAAAGATTTAGATCCTTCTCAAATGCAGGCCGTTTTGGTAGCCCAACACGGACCGTTTACATGGGGAAAGGACGCTGATAAGGCGGTCGAAAACGCGGTTGTCCTCGAAGAGATAGCCCAAACAGCCATTGGAACTGTTCAGATTAATCCTGATCAACAAAATATATCGCAGGATTTGCTTGATAAGCACTATTTACGGAAGCATGGTAAAAACGCGTATTATGGTCAAAAATAGGGGAAATGAAAATGATTCCTGATCTTAAGGATTTTGAAGTATGGTTTGTAACGGGCTCGCAGCATCTTTATGGCCCGGAGACCCTTAAGCAAGTAGCTAACGATTCAACAGAAATTGCACGATACCTTAGTAATTCATCAGGTATTCCCTGTAAAGTGATATTTAAACCTACCGTAAAGACTCCGGATGAAATATATAATCTGTGTAAAGAGGCTAATACAGATTCTAAATGTGTTGGTCTTATTATGTGGATGCATACATTCAGCCCGGGTAAAATGTGGATAGCGGGTTTAAATGCTCTCAGGAAACCTTTTGTTCATCTACACACCCAGTTTAACAGGGATATCCCCTGGGACGATATTGACATGGATTTTATGAATCTCAATCAGTCTGCTCATGGCGGCAGGGAATTTGGATTCATTTGCACAAGAATGAGAAAGAACCGCAAGGTAATCGTTGGCCATTGGAAAGATGAACAAATAATTAAGGAACTTGACTGCTGGATGAGAGCGGCTTGTGGATGGAACGACTGGCAGGGTATGAAAATCGCCCGCTTTGGCGACAATATGCGGGAAGTGGCGGTTACAGAAGGTGACAAGGTCGAAGCGCAGAAGCGGTTTGGGTACTCGGTTAATGGTTACGGCGTTGGCGACCTGGTGGAATTTATCAACAAAGTAACTGATAGTGAAATTGACAATTTGATTTCCGAATATAAACAACAGTATGAAATTACAGGAGATATAAACAGCGATTCAATACGCGAAGCTACCAGAATAGAAAGTGGAATGAGACTGTTTTTAGCTGATGGTGGCTTTAAGGCGTTTACCACTACATTCGAGAATTTGCACGGACTCAAGCAATTGCCGGGTCTTGCCGTTCAAAGACTAATGGCGGATGGTTATGGTTTCGGTGCTGAAGGCGACTGGAAAACCGCGGCACTTGTCCGCGCTATGAAAGTCATGGCCTCTGGCTTAAAAGGCGGTACTTCATTCATGGAAGATTATACATACCATTTTGAACCTGAAAACGAAATGGTTCTTGGAGCTCATATGCTTGAAGTATGCTCGTCTATCTCCGATGGAAAACCCAAACTTGAGGTTCATCCACTCGGTATCGGAGGAAAAGCAGATCCTGCGAGAGTTGTTTTTAATGTTCCTGACGGCCGTGGTGTCAACGCTACACTTATTGATATGGGTAATCGATTCAGGATGATTGTTAATCCATGTGAGGTTGTAAAGCCTCAAAAGGATTTGCCGAATCTTCCGGTTGCAAGAGTTTTGTGGAAACCTTTGCCTGATTTAAAAACCGCGGCACAAGCCTGGATCCTCGCCGGCGGTGCTCATCACACAAGCTTTAGTATGGCTATATCAACTCAACACCTGGAAGACTTTGCCGAAATGGCGAATGTCGAATTGCTGACAATTGATCAAAAAACTAATATATCTGATTTCAAAAACCAATGTCGTTGGAATGAAATATCATTTCTCTCGGTAAATGGTATTTCTCATTAACCACTATTTTCTCAAAACATGCCATTTCTGCAACTTGTATTAAGAGTGGTAAAGTTTAGCCTAAGTTTTTCGTGATTAATTCCGAAATTATCCAAGTTATTCCATACCTGGTCATGACGTGGTCGATGGTCATTTTCCTTGTCGGCAAATTGTTCCTGATATTCTTTCTTTGTTCAAATGTCATGCGCTTTGCCGATATGTCATTACCAACGACAACAATATTATGCAAAAAAACACGCAACTTGTTTGTCTCATATTTTTATTCGCTTTCGAATTCCAAGAATTCACCTATTCTCCTGATTCTATTTCGAACACAACTATCGACTTTGCTGGAAGAGTGGTCTTAAAACCGTTCTGAGTTTTACGATATTCATCAAAATCCGACGGCTTGACAACTTCGGGATTATCGAAAGTATTGTGGGATGTTATCTCTGGTGCTGTCAGAACCTTACCTATTATCCTGCCTACTTTAGCCCCGCGAATTTCGCAGATCAGTTCTGCATCATCATTTGGATTCATATTGCAAATTGAAATATGGATTTTGCCAGACTCATCTTGTGAAGCGGAAACATTTAATCCTGGAATCCTATCTTCATCAAAGCGATAATCCTCGCATTCCAAGTCGGCGGGAAGCAATGTTGCATCGTGATGGACCTTATACGAATCAAACACATGATACGATGGAGTAAGAATCATCTTTGCACCGTCAGTGAGAATCATCGCCTGCAGGACGTTCACCGTTTGTGCGATATTACCCATCCTGACACGTTCGCAATGATTGTTCATAATATTTAAGGATACTCCGGCTACCATAGCATCACGCAGAGAATTCTGCTGATAGAGAAATCCTTCATTGGTGCCGGATTCGACATCATGCCAAGCCCCCCATTCACCTACGATTAGAGCAATCCTCTTCTTGGGGTCATATCTATCCATAATGTTCGACTGCGTCGTGATAATCTCATCGAGACGCATCGCGCGTCTGAGCTGGTGAAACCAGTCGACTTCCTCAAACTTGGTAGCGGAACGGCTATCTTCCCCACTGCCACAGTAGTAGTGCAGGTCTAAACCACGCATCATACCTTTCTCAACATTCTTCATCATAACTTCCATCCACTTGATATCTTCGCCGTATGGCCCACATGCGACCTTAAAGGTATCGGCATCAGGATAATCGCGTACATAGGTCTGGAAACGCCGGTACACATCAACATAGTATTCGGGCCGCATCTGGCCGCCGCAACCCCAGTTCTCATTACCCACTCCCCAATACTTCACTCGCCAAGGTTCTTCACGGCCGTTCTTACGTCGAAGGTCAGCCATGGGGCTGACACCATCAAAGTTTACATATTCGACCCACTCGGATAATTCCTGAACGGTTCCGCTGCCGACATTACCGGTAATGAACGGCTCACAACCTATCTGTTCGCACAAATCCAGAAACTCATGGGTTCCGAAGTGGTTATTCTCAGTTACACCGCCCCAGTGGGTATTAATCATGCTGGGACGATTCTCGCGCGGACCGATTCCATCCTTCCAATGGTATTCGTCTGCAAAACAACCGCCCGGCCAGCGCAGGACCGGAACCTTGATTTTCTTCAGCGCTTCGACCACATCGTTACGGATTCCCCGAGTATTGGGTATGGGACTATCTTCGCCCACCCAGTAGCCCTCATAGACACAACGGCCCAGATGCTCAGAAAAATGGCCATAGATGTTTTTGTCAATTGTTTCCCTGCCGAGGTCGGCCTGGATGACAAGTTTATTCCGGGCGCAGGCCGGTTCGAAGCTTGCTCCAAAAACAAAGGAAGCCAACATCGAGATAAATATAACATTGAGCAATTTATTGTTGGACATAGTATTTCTCCTATATTTTGAGTCTAAATCAGGTTTTTTTGTTTGTACTTGCTCACGACTACCACGGACAAGATTTCAAATATACTAAACCCGATATTTTAAAATTTACTCTGGTAAAAACACAGTCTTCTCCATATTACAAAAAAATCATATTTAACAACCACCCTTCTCGTAATTAATCCCAAAGAACCATCTGGCAACCATATTTAGGACTGTATTTATACATATTCATGATTTTTAATTTTCAGGTTTATTTACCCTCCATTTTACTATAGTTATATTCCCATATCTTTCCAGGTCTTTGGATAGAAGCGTTGGGGTGGCTCAAAACCCCGTTTACGTCTCACAGGCCAGGGCAATACACAACAGCGATTGGCCCATATATCATACATCCGGATCATTTTGGTTCGCAGTTGTGGGTGAACATCCGACAGGTCGTGCATTTCCGTTCGGTCGGACTCCATGTCATAGAGCCTCCAGGGCTCGTCATGCTCGGCGACAAGCTTCCACTTACCCATGCGCACGGCGCGATTGCCTTCATGCTCGAAGTAGATAGCTTCTCGGCCCAGAGGCTTACCGTCAAAAGCAGGTAAGAGTGACACTCCCTCCATCGGCTGTATCGCACGCCCTTTATAATGCTCCGGATACTCAGCCTGGGCTAATTCCAGACATGTGGGCATAAGGTCAATCAAATGCACCGGCTCGTGTCGAAACGCTCCATGGTATTTAATTCGGTCCGGCCAATGGGCGATAAGCGGCGAAGCAACACCGCCTTCATGTGACCAATGTTTATACTTGCGGTATGGTGTATTCGAAGCATTTGCCCAGCCCCGGCCGTAAGTTAGGAAGTAACCTTCTTTTGTTCCTAATTGCCAGGCTGGACCACCACCATACACATCCTCATAGCCTTCCTCATCGTCTTCGGCGCAGGCGCCGTTATCAACGAAAAACAGAATGAGCGTATTGTCCAACTCACCCAAGTCTTTTAAAGTTTTAACCAGCCAGCCGATGTTCTTGTCAATACGGTCGATCATAGCGGCATAGATGGCCATGCGAAAGTCGAGTTCATCCTTCTTTTCCTCGGCGATGTCGTCCCAAGCCGGGCAGTCGCGGTTGGAAAGACCCCACTCGGCCTTAACCAAACCCATCTTAATCATCCGCTCGTAGCGCTGCTTACGGATAACATCCCAGCCTTTTCTGTATTTACCGCGATACTTGGCAATATCTTGGGGCCAGGCGTGAAGCGGCCAGTGGGGGGCGTTGTACGCAAGGTAGCAAAAGAACGGATTGTCGTCTGCCTTAGAGGCCTCGGATATAAACCTGATTGCATAGTCGGTGAAGGCATCGGTCGTATAAAAGCCGTCCCAAGGCTTGATGCGCTCACGATTGTGCAAAAGCAGCCTTTTGGGTGCCGGATTCCAGTAGTTACAGGCACCACGAATGATACCGAAGTACTCATCGAATCCCCTGTCCATCGGCCACATCCCCTCGAACGTACCGACATGCCACTTGCCCGACATGAGGGTGTGGTAGCCGAACGGTTTCAATGCCTCGGCGATGGTCACACAGTTGCGGTTCAGCGAACCTCTGTAGCCGGGATAACCGTAATCGTAATGCTGCTCTTGGCCTTCCTCGTTCGCTTCGGCATTTTCGACCGTCATATGGCCTATACCAGCCTGATGAGAATATAAGCCGGTGAGCAGTGAAGCACGAGTCGGACAACAACGCGCTGTGTTGTAAAACTGGGTAAAGCGGAGACCATGAGCGGCAAGATTGTCGAGGTTTGGAGTGTCGATTTCACCGCCATAGCAGCCAATGTCAGAATAACCCATATCATCGGCCATAATTAAAATTATATTCGGCTTCTTTGTCGAATACTTCTGTCCCGACAACTTCGTCTTGTTGATACATCCCGGTATCGTCAAATAAACTGTACCGCTACCGATTGCTTTGAGAAAGTCACGGCGAGTATAATTAGCTTTCTTCACCTTAATGCTCCTTTTAATCGATTGACATTTCTCAATAAAATTGCCAACAAATAATTAGCTTAGAAATCACAATTAATAATATACGTTACGTCACCGGCAACCACCACTCCGGCCACACCCATTAACAAAAGTGCTGCATTACCGGATGGATCAACACGATAGGTTGTGATAACTCCAATTGCCAATGCCAAGCCGATTCCTATAGGGAACGCAACGGCCATGCCCGCAATATCAATCGCTGCAACCAGCAGAATGTTCGCGATGTTAAATATGACTCCACCCAAAAATGCATAACCTAAGTACTTACTCGATGCCTGGCTGAGGTCAGCGAAAAAGCTCCGTCCCCCAACCCCAATACTTCCCATTGTCAATGCCAACAGTAGTGTCAGTAAGAGCACACCGATACAATAATCCCAGTAAAAAAGTTGAAATCGCCATTCTTTCGTTGCTAGTTTCTGTGTGTTCGCCCAAGACCCCCAGCACAGCATCGTAATGAAACACATCACCACTGCCACTGCGTAAGATTCAATAGTTACCATTTTTAACTCCTATATTTCAAATAAAATATTTCGTAACCGTTCACAGTTTTTGACACGTTAACGATGGATATCTTTTGTTGCTCCAATGAGCAATAACAGATTCATGGATAAAATCAAAAACATTCCGTTGCTGTTTTTTACAGCTTGCGATCGTA
>Ga0180433_10001040_pt1 | contig 46851 bp, 53 predicted proteins | sample SS_ome_8_FD_132980 | JGI IMG/M metagenome (GOLD analysis project Ga0180433, IMG submission 132980) | Hypersaline lake sediment archaeal communities from the Salton Sea, California, USA - SS_1_D_1 metaG | ecosystem: Environmental > Aquatic > Non-marine Saline and Alkaline > Hypersaline >...
GGCAAGTGGGGAATATCCGAACATACTAGTGCCGCCATTCGAACATTCCACGTTCACCGTGATCTCACATGAACATGTAATTGTGGGAACATCTCCCCAACAAACACTAAGGCATGGAGGTTCGCCCCACTCGACAGATATCACACTAGGAATATCACAACCTACTATCGAAATGGTACTGGGAATATCACAACCTACTAGCGAAATGGTACTTGGGATATCATGTTCAACGACAACCGATATTGTGGCACTGACATTGACATCGACATCGACGGAAATATCATCCCCCGTTACAGATATTATGCCAGTTTTAAAGGCCACCATGTTCGCAAAATCACCATAATCGGTCACCGAGATTCTGCCTTCATAAAAGGCCGACATTCCAGCGAAACCACCCACATCGGTCACCGAGATAATTCCGGTCTTCATGGCTTCAAGGTCATGAAGATTATCAACTATAGAGATAACACTAGGATCAGGCCCACCAACAATTTGTATAACACTAGGATCAGGCCCACCAACAATTTGTATTTCGCTCGGAATTGCAGGATCGGGTCCAGTGATCTGTATTTCGCTCGGAATTGGAGGATCGGGTCCAGTGATCTGTATCTCGGTCGGAATCGGAGGATCGGGTCCAGTGATCTGTATCTCGGTCGGAATCGGAGGATCGGGTCCAGTGATTTCAATTATACTCGGAATATTGGGAACTATTGTGATTATACTTGGAATCGGTGGCTCAATGAGTATTATAGATGGAAGCGTCGGCTCTAACGTGATTATAGTAGGAATCGGAGGAACGAGACTAATTATAGACGGAACGTTGATGTTAAAACTGATTCCGCTGATTCCAAAACCAATATCTGGAAATACGAACTGAGGAATTTCTAGATTAACATCTGTATCAACATCTGGAATGACAATCTCGGGGAAATCCGGTGGCGGCGGTATCGGAAGCAAAAAGTCTTCCAGAATCTCGGGAGCAACTGGTTCATCTGCTTCTGTGCGAGTAATCGGCGTTTGTGTCACCTGACAAAAATCGCTCGAAACAGTGACAATTGGATCTATCGTCGTATTCGGAGGATAAGTGTGTGTGCCTACTAGACTTCCTTGTTCAACAGTTCCGTCGCCAAAGTCCAAAGAAAATGAATTATACGTACCAGTAATCGTTATGTTGTAGGCTACCTCAACTTCTCTACATTCGTCCTGCTCGCTCGTTGGATCTACAACAATGAGATCGAAATCAACCTCTGGGCAAAAGACATCATCTATGCAAACCGCTTCATCTTCCAGCCTTACCAAACTATCGTTGGTAACATCTAACAATTGCTCAGTTGCAATGATGGCATCGACCAACTGATTGTGATGTTCAGCAATTACAAAGCCCCTAACCCATGTACCTTTTTCAGTATTGGGAGGGCATCCTCCCTCCGAAGGGAGGGAGGATGCCTTATTAAATTTCGTTGATTGTCCACCTAGATTTCTGGCACATCTCTTGAATTTGTATACCTTCCCATTTGAATCTTTTTCTACGGCATCGTAATAGAAAAGTTCCCCTTCAATCGTAGCAAATCCATTATCTGCCCATATCTCTGATTCGTCGGCACCAACGGGGATAATTTCTATCTCTTCCGACCATGCAGAATTATCCGCAGCCAGTCTTGCTTCTGCGGTATTATAAACCAAGAAAAGCGTTCTGTCTGAGTCAATTGCGTGTGGATAGACTGGTTGTGGTGGGAAACTAGCCGCCATATTTTTCCTTTTCCCCTATCTAGTAAATCCCCATTAGGAATTGGTTCCCTGCTGGTCTCGCCCCGGCGCTACTAAAGGTGATATCAGTGCTATTGTACTTAATAAATGCTCTGGGACTATAGTCGTAACTTAAATAGACCACACTATCATTATCGGAAGCCGCCAAGAGTGTATTGGCCGCACTGTCAAACCCAGATACTTCCGTATCTTGCAGTGATCTGAACGAAACAGACTGCAAGCTAGGAACCCCGACCTCCCATACCCCAGAGGTCTCATTATAAGCCAAAATTTCTCCTGAGTTGTTGAAGAAGTAAACTCCATTGCTTAGAGCGACTAATTCTCCTTCAACTTTTGTCGATCCTCCCAGGCTCGGCAGTGTTGTTATGGTTTGGACTGGATCAAGTGCCGTGCCTTGCGTTCCGTAAAATTGCTCTAATCTAAAAAATTCATTTACAGCACTGTTGCGGACAATATATCCAGTTTGTCCCTTCCACGCGGTTCTATATGTTGCAAAGTATCCGTTGGTAGGAATGCCGCCATCATATATGGAGGGATGCTCTAGGAGGACTTCCGCTCCATTAGTGAAGTCCGAAGTCGTTAGTGTGTGGTTTGTTTTGGTTAGACTTGTTAGCGAGTAAACAGTCTTCTCTGGTTTCGCCTCATTAGTACCAGAAGGAGTTACGTATTCTTGTGTGCCAAAGAAGAAGTAAACATCGTCAGGCGAAACTAAAGCCGCCCAGTTCCAAGGCTTTCGTTTGATGGAATTTCTTACCGTGTAAGCATCACTGAATCCGTCGTATTCTTTGACAACGATTTTCTGGTTCGCCACATCACTTCCGCCCGTAGACCAGAATAACAATGCTGTTCCTGATAGTCCTGATGGGATTGTCCCTCTCGGTGCGAAGGCGGTATTTCTCGAAAACTCATGTTTGGCTCTAGCCTCGGTCCCTTCGTAATATGGGGGATTGGCAAGGTAATCAAGAAACGAATCGTCTCTGTTGATGTAAACAGTTTGAGTGGCAGTTTTGAATGTCTCGCTTGCCAAACCAAATTCATGTGCCCGTGCAAAAGCACTGTTAAACATCCACAACCAGAGGTTCTCTTCTTCAACAATGTCGAAGGTATTTTCATAGTTGGTAATTCGATAGGCTCCATATTGCGTATCGACTCTCAAACTTAGATTGTAAAGTCCCCCGATGCTGAAAGAGGCTCTTGTTGTAGGCAAACTTGCATGTTCCAGATCATCAGCTATATCCCACGTATATTCCAATATGGGATCTATCGGAGATCCACAGCCATCCAAAAGTTCGCCCGCGTATGATCTTCCTGGCGTATTGGGATTCTCGCCACTTGGAATTTCAATCTCTATGAATGTGTCTGTTGGAGAACGAATAATGGGAGGTGTAGTATATGGTCCCCCTGATGGAATTCCTGGAGTAACACTTTGGGTACTGGCGGGATCGTAGTTAATTACCGCCTCACCAGGAGCCTCGATGCGAGCGTTGATGATATCGGGGAATATGACTGTATCGCGACCGTATTCATTTATGACGGTAAGTGTAGGGGTGTAGAAATTAGGTGTCGTATAGCACTTTTGGATTGATCCGCCGTCCATGTCCCTTACCAATACATTTCTTTCGCTTACCGGAACTGTCGATGTGACCGAGATGGTCCGAACAGGAGGAACCGATGGTGTAGAAGGCACAGACGGAAGTGATATGGCGGATGAAACACAGGATATTATAGATGATGTCTCATCACCGAAATCCCAAATGTAAATTACTTCGCCATCTCCCACATTAAAACTCTCGTCAGTAAAAGTTACGCACAATGGGACCAGCCCAATTCTTTTGTCCATTGTGTACCAAGCTTTTGGCGTGAATATCAATTTGGTAATGAAATTCAATCTTCCCTGGATCGTGTCGCCACCAGGAACCAAGTCTGTTTCTCCCTCTATCCCGACAAATTCTTGTATGGCAATCACAGCATCTTTAATTGCATTGTGGTGGCTAGCCATTACATTTTGTGTCACGTTGGTGATGGTTTTGGGTTTTGCAACATCGTCAAATCCCGGCAAAAGAATCAATCCATCGAATGTTGTGTCGGTTTTGGAAGAATAGTAAAAGCTAATAGCTCTTTCGTCTATGTCGCTCTGTTGTTCAGTTAAAGTGATGAGTCCCGTATCGGGAAAGGTGGCCATGATGGTGCCATCATCGTCGTCTTGAACAGTAATACTAGTATCCCCAGGAGTGTAATCATCTGAAAGAACAATTCTCAATCCATCGTGAACCAAGTACAAATTGTCCTCAGTATCAAATGCTTCTGGATAATTACTGGATTCTGGAATAGGCATTATATTACCACCACTGGTTCGTCTAATGTTACAATTCTCTGTCGTTCATCGGCAAAAATCAACAATAGAGTAGGATTGTATTCTCCTGGAGCTTGATAAGTATGATTTACGGTATGGACATTGGGATCGGAAACCGTTTCGTCATTTCCATCTCCAAAAACCCATATTCTAGTTGCAATGTTGCCTTCCGATTGATCTACAAAGTTAAAGACAGCAGCCACCGCACTTGGATCTGTGCCTGAACTCACCAATTCTTGAGCGGTTTCAACAGAATATGCTGGCCTCGAAGGATTTGCCAAGACCGCATAGAAAAAGCTAATTGCCTCATCTTCGGAGACTTTGATGTAGTTTGGTTTGATACTCGTACCTTGAGCCCCTGTTGATGTTATGACGTTGAGCTTTACTGTGTAAAAACCTTCGCTGTAATACGTGTGAGTTACGCTCCTTTCGAGCGAAAAGCCACCATCTCCAAAGTCCCACAAGTATCGAACAACATTTCCCGAAGAAAAATTTTGGAATCGGACTTTTAATGGTGGCGGTCCTTTCTTGGGAAAGGCTCTGAAAACAGCTTTGGGAGCTAGATATTTTGTTTCTAGAGCCCTCAAGCGGGCATGTATAGAACCCTCTGCTGGCTGTGTTTCTAGGCCAATGTAGTTTTCTATGTTTATGATTGCGTCCTTGATCGCATTATGAGCCTCGGCGGAAACTGCGTTGATAACATGAACGCCAGCATTCCATTGGTTCTGTCTGGAGCCTACGAATCCACGTATCGTTCCCGTGAATACGGTATCAGTTCTTTGTGCATAATAAACGATTTCTGCCATGCCCAATTCGCCTGGAGGGGGACCGATTCGGAGCAATCCTTGAGGAGGGAACGCGGACGCATCATTGACAATAATGTTTTGGGCACTGTAGGGGAGGCTTTGCTTTAAGACAGTTTGTGCGTTATTCCTAACCGTGTACAGACTGTCCTTATCGTCTATAGCTTCTGGAAATACTGATAAATCACCAGCTTGATATCCTTCGTCTAAGCTTGAGACTCGTTCTGGCATGTATCCTCCTTTTTGTTCAGTAATTTCTGCCGCTCGATTGCTTCGGCCTCGATTTGCAGCAACATTTCCGTAAGTTCCTTCCGAACCGGGGCTTCTCTATCTAGGGCTAGGATGCTTTTCATAAGTTGTAGGTCTAGTGGTTTTTGCGTAAGTAATCTCAGATGTACTTCTTCCCGGTATCTTTCGTCCCAAAGTTTCAGATTTGACTCATAATCATCGAACGGTTTTAGGGGCTCGGCTTTTTCGAGGGCCTTGAAAGCCTCTAGGAAAAATTTGGCTTCCTCTTCCGTTTCCCGCAAGGTTTTATACAAACTTTCGAGATTCAATTCGGCCTTTTTCCTCTTGCGTTCCAATTTCCGAATTTTAATCTCTTGGCACTCTTGGCACTCTTGGCACTCTTTATTTAGCTCATTTTCCGCTAATTCCGATGATGCCTGCTCGATTTCAAGCTCTTTTAGCCGCAATTCGTCTTTTTGTTCCTCGATGGCAAGGGCAAGATGCTCCAATGACTCTTTTCTGGAAGAAAGTTCGTTCAAACACAGTCGTAATCTTGCCTGTATTGTGGGTTCTTTTCCGATGAGGAAATATTTCATTTGAAAAAAGCTAAGTCTATTTACCACTCTATTCTCTTCTAAAATAGACCTTAGTTCTGGGAGAATCTCGCTTGACATTTTTGGGCTCCTATTGGATAATAATCTAGTGGTATTTCTGGCCTCTCTGACTTTTCAATGAGGGATCTTTAAGTACTCTAGCATAATAGAGTAGGAGGAAACAAAATGGGACTTCTTGATAAGGCGGTTGTCTACCTATCGGGTGCGATGGAATTCGTCGCAGACCACGGGGTAGAATGGCGGAGGAAATTTATTAGACTCATTCGAGAATCCGGTCTGGACATAGATCCTATCGATCCCACGGATAAGCCTGGACCTGATGACATGCGTATTGGTGAAAACCAAGACTACCAAATCAAACTTCAAAAAGCGGGCAAGTTCGAGGAGCTTAAAAAATATGTTCGTAAGTATCGGCATTACGATCTCCGATTTGTCGATATTTCTGACTTTTTGGTTGCCCTGATAGATCCCCGTGTGCCCCAATGGGGGACATCAAATGAAATCTATGTCGCAGAAGAACAGCATAAGCCGACATTTCTTATTTGCGAGGGCGGCTTGCATAATCTTCCTCGCTGGTTGTTCGATGTTGTTGAATTAAATCATGTCTTCGAAAACGTCGAAGGCGTTGTTGAACAACTTGTCATGTTAGATAACGGGGAACTGGAGCTTGATGAGGGATGGATTTTGGTTAGGAAATACATCGAAGACAGCCGAAGCCATCGAATTAACACATCTTAGCTCCCAAGACAGCTTTGAATCTCACTCCCTTTTGGGCAGCATCTAGAGCCCAGATCTTCTTAGCTACTTCGATGGGATTCTTGCTACTAAAATCTCCCACTTCTTTGAATGTCTTTTGATGGATACACAACCCATTCAATGTGGCATCATGGAATTCATTGCAAATCTTCATAGGCAGCATCTTCTGATTAACTGCCCTGTAGGTGACCACAAGCGGGTAAAGGACATCCTTTTCATCCTCGATCCAGAATCCGTACCGACGATCTAATCTGGGTCGGACTAGGCTACCGGCCATCAGGATGATATTCCACTCTTTGTGGCCTTTCTTGATGCCGGTATTGATGAGAGAAGTGAAGGTGTCTTTCCCGCGATTTGCGGGGCATAATTCTTTTATCTCTTTGAGTTCGGCGGCTGTTGTCTGTTTGCCTACTGCACAAGTAATCGGCGGATCATTCCAATATCGATTTTTAATAGACCGAAAAGTACTCTTGAGTAAATTAGGATTGTACTCAGGCAATACGATAACAAAACCGAAACTCAATTCTTTTGCTTTGAACTGAGTCACTTTTTACCTTATGGAGCTAGGCTCCTATCAAAATCTATTCTAATGACATCGGACGAATCCAACGCACGGTTCAAACTAAACAAACCGGACGCAGGAGTAGTCGATGCAACGTAAGTCAGAGTCCATGTCCCATCAGGCCCGGTTGAGCCATCGTAGACATAAACCGCTTCATCTGCACTCAAACGGATACCGTTTACATAGACCCTCAAAGTATCGGTCATGAAAGCGGTTCCTAAAGAAGTGGTCTTATAGTTCTTGTAATCGGGCGATGAAGGAGTAGCATGTGCCGGGGCCAAATCAAAAAAGTGCTGGTGGGCGGCATCAGGCGGAAAAATCGTATGAGCCTTGATAATGTCGGGAGCATCAAGCGAAAAGCTCACCGTATCAGAATGCCTAAATCTAGCTGTCCCAGTCGTCAGTGTTTCTGTGGTGGAGATAGATTGAATTTCCAGATCCAAAAGATTCGCTTCGGATTGAATCAAATCCAGCTTGTCTCTCTCCGACTCTTTCATCCGAACATACGTGGTGGAGATTCCATCAGTTCCATCCGTATGCATGGCGATATTGTGCATCGCATCATCAATAGCAGAACTTTTCAAGTCTCCGCTATCTTCTAAAGACTGGTTGAGCCGATTGTCCAATGTTCCCGCACTTCCAATGGAATTACGAAGAATATCCGCATTGATATCAACTTGGGAATTTATCAAATCAATTCTGGTGAGGATATTCCGCAGAGGAAGATTGTCGTAATGGACATGGTAAGGCCAAGCTGAACTATAAAGTACGTCTTGTATTAGATCAATTTCTGGCATTTTGCTCTCCTAAAAGGACATCAGTTCCTTGAGATTATATAGGTTGAATGACAAAAAGGTTTCCCATTCATCTCCTATATCCTCTGCCTTTGTTTCGGCCCAATCCATAACCCTCATCCATTCTTCGCCATAATTGCCAAGAATTTCTTCGTCTTTGCGGATATTACGCAAAAATCTGTAGATCGCCTGCCCAGCCGCAGTATTGCGTCTAGGCCCCTTGTAGTAGTCAATTGCCGCGTTTTGAAGCTCGGGCCTCGGGGCATGATTGACTATTCCTCCATATCCCATAGGGACAATCTTGCGATCAAAATGAACTTGTTGTTTGCCTTTAACGACCTTTCCTGTCGCGGCAAATTTGTATTTGTCTGCATAGTGGGTGCATTTGTCGGCAATAGAGCCAACCTTTACTTGAGGACCTATGATTTCTAGCCAATCCCCCTTTTTAAGATCCTCGGCTGCAAATAGACCCAATCCGGCATTGGTAACCGTCGATTCTTTGATGTAAAAACGCTTGTCGGTCTCTTCAATCAACATTCCAAATACCCTTGCTTTAACGCTTCATTCACCTGTCCAAGAGTGACTTCTGTCTCCAACACCTCCGACAAGCAATTCAGGAAAAATCGGCAAATATCTCCCTGAATGCTCTTTTTGAAAAACGGATCGTTGCCGCATAGCTTCTTGGCATTCGCCAAATCACTATCATTTACGCCCCAATCGAAAACCTCTCCATTTATCACCAGCACGCGGTATTGTGCTTGCGTATCGGGATCGTAAACTTCTTGTATTTCAAATTTGAACTTCTTCATATTATGCTTAGTCGCCAGTTCCAGGTGAGTTGCATCACGGAAGTCTTCGTTATCCCTCCAAAAGTAGCCATGCTGTAAAGATCGCCACTGTTCATCTGGAGAGCCATTTCATTTAGAACAAATCCGTTGCCTTCGCTGTAAGAAATGACCGAAGTGAAGATAACTTGAGTGGCATTCGTAGGATCAATGGTACTTATGACGGGCTTGTTTACCTGAGTTGTACCAAAAAGACCGGTTCGCTCTGTTCCTACGAACTTGGGCTGTCCGTCGCCACTTGTTCCGCCATCTCCAAACAACATCCTCGTAATGAAGTAGTTGTACTCGTTCCCGAATTCATTCCCCAAACTGGCCGCTATAGCTTGCCGCCCTTTGAGCAAGATCGTGTTAGGAAAACAGATGATTTCCTGTTCTTCATCCTTTCGATCTATGATTAGTTCAATATCACCCTTCAATTTGATAGTATCTTCCACTATACCTCCATATCATCTTGTGTCCCATCTGCGTATTCTATCTCGCAACTAATGGATTCTGTCTGACGAACAATATCACACATTTCGTCTGGTCGGTTCTTTGCGGCATTCAATATATGAACATTTAATGCCATCGGTGTCGCTGTCTCCGTTTCTACCTCGATTATCGCCTTGCCCCGACGATCTACGAAATCAAAATCATGTCCTGGGACATATGGCTCGGATCGCTCTGGAATGCTCAATGGCTGATTTACGAATCTGTAAATATCGTAGGTAACCGAAGTCCCAGCCACCTTCCAATCATTGTGAGGACCACCCAGGGTAATGATTTTGCCATCGATTTCTTCAATAGCATAGTAATCCGTACCAATTAGAATTAGGTAGTTTTCCTTGAATTTGCTGCTCTCTGATGCGTCCAAGCTGCCATCCGGTAGATGAGCAGCATTGACTCCATTTGTAATCGGAAGCCCCGTCTCATGATCCACAAGGGTCTCTAGTCGGAGACCTTTATAGCCAAATTGCCCTATCGCGTTTTCGATCAAACGACGATAAACACTCACTGTGACTCCAGCTACGTCGCCACTTGTGTACTCGCTAATGTAGCATTGATGTGCGTCCGATTCGTGAAAACCGATGATTTTATACTGTGTCCCACTGTAGAGAAGGTAATCGCCAATTTTAATGTAATTTCTAATATCTTCTATCGGTACAGCAACACTTCCAGGTCTAAAGTCCACCCTTCCGCGACGACGTACAGAAAGGGCACCACCCGTGCCAGAGGCACGGGTGGTGCCTCCATCATCCTTTATAATCCAGGTTAGACCGCTTGTGTCGGATGTGGGTAGACTTCCATCATCTTCTATCAGGAGAATTCCATCTGGAAGCACATTTATCACTTCGTAAGTGCTGTAACCGCTGGACGTTATGGTTAGTTCCCAAGGATTTCCTGTATATTCTGTATACTCCTTATCCCATTGGCTTTTTACCCCTAGTTCTGCGAAATCTACGGCGGAATCGTTAAAAGTAAATACATCATCTTGGCTGATATTCACAGGATCTTCTTCAAGTATTTTGTTAGATAGTCTGAATGTAAATTGGCTCTCGTCTACTGGTTCCGTGTAGGCTGGATTGGATGCGGCAATTACAGCCGAATAGTCCTCTGGATCTTTTACCGAATAATCCCCTGCCAGGACGTGTGGGGCAAAAATCTCAAGCCAGTTCGAATTATCCAAGGGAGTCCCACTGACACTTTCTGTGTTGATCGGTAATTCATCGAATTTCTCAAAGCCGCCTTGAGCATCATCTCCTCTGGTAGTAGATCCTGGCGAATAGATTGCAACATAATCGTTGTATGCTGTCCCACTGGCCGATGTCACCTTACTCTCCATATCCGCCAGCATTGTTCTTTTAAGTATCGCCAGGGTTGTTTCGTTGGGGACTACTCGATTGAAGATGTATTGCCCTTCTCCTGCCAATACAATTTCTTCTCCACGCATATGAATCAGCACGTTAATTTCTTCAACAGGAGGCTTTACAAATTCATTGATTGCTCCTGTAAAATTGATCGAATGGAGAATAGCTTGGAAAGGAACAAAATCCCGCAGAGTATTCTGGGCCTCTACGATCCTGTCGTCTGCCAATCCCTCGACCTCGATATCGACACTGTAATTGCTTCCCAAGCAGTTCGTGCAAGGATCAATAAAAGCCTTATCAATATGGCACGGATTCGTGGATTCCCTCGTACTGCCATTGTATTCTTCCATATTATAGACATTTTCCGAATAGGGGAATTCTGTTCGGATCATGCCGAATATAAGAAGGTCATGTAGAGGATGCCTGATGGGAATGACCAAATCAAACATCGGGTCGTCTTCTTCAATTACCCTGACGTTCCAGTTCTTGGGCGGATAGCACTGATCTCTTTCATCTCTTAGATCTGCTAATGGCAAACTACGGATATAATCTTCAATGGCTTGTTCTGTGCTTCCTGGAACCTCGACTATTTTGTAGATTATCCTGATCGAATCTCCTGTTTCCAAAATGATGGGCTCTACGGAAAGTTGATCCCCAATCCAGGTGAATGAATCGTTGGTATCATCAAAATCGATATAGTCCGATGTTAATTCTGTCCAATTTTCATCATCGACGCCTCGCCAATACAGTTCAAAGTTGTCGAGATCTAGTGGAAGGGCATTCTTGCATAGGGTAAATTCTATTTGGTCTTCCGCCACATCGAAATAATCCTGCCATGTGTAAGGGGAAATAACCTGCCAAAGTCGCGTGAATTTCTGGAGCGACATACCCGCTGCTCCCAAGGCATCACTCAAACCTTGATAGGTGCCCTTTTTCTTGTAGGTGGGTATTGCCTGCTTGATCTGTCGCCGCCAAAGTGTCGGGTCGGCGGTTTTAAGCTGCAAATCAAACAGATTGCCCATAGCGGGGAGAAAGTTTTCCCTTGTGACGTTGGCATCGACCATATCGACAATCTGGTTTGCCAAATCTTCCAGGAAAGTGAAACCCGCCGCCACAGAATTATTAAGTTCTTGAAGAACCTCGGGGCTAAGATCGGATGAGGCGAGTCTTCTCTTAAAAGTTTCCGGCAGATATCTTTCCATCAAAGTTTCGTACTTCTCTGGATCTGTGAAGTGCGTGGGAATTGACGTTGTGAGTCTCGAATCACCCAGCAAAAAGAACGGCAAATGGGCTGTTATCGTATCGCTAGCTACGTAAGGAGTCCAGGTCCAACAGATGAAATAGTCGCCCTCTTGCATTCCCAAAGGCTCCCAGATTAGGTTGAATTTCCCGTCTATGGGATCTCCATCATCGTCGAGTTCCTGTGTGAGAATGTTGTCTTCTTTTACCTTTTCTCTTTCATCTGGTGGTACGCTGTCTGGATTGAGCCATGCAGGAAAGTCTTCTGTTTCTCCCGTCGAGTCTTGGAATCCAAAGGTTTGAACTGGAACTGCGTGTTTGTAATAGAAGGTAGAAACCTTCTTTGTCAGTTCTATCTGCTCTTCGACATCAGCCAAAGCCTTGAGATTCGCTTCCGTTGGATCATCACAGGCGGCTCTCTTTGCCTCCTCGTATTCTTCGAGTAATCGGGGCTCTATGAGCGTATTGTCATACGACGTGTAGTTTTGACTTGTAAACTCACGTTCTGCGAAGTAAATTGTTACCCTATCGACTTTGTATGGAGTCAATGGACATCCATCTGAATCTGTTGTCAGTAACTCGAACAGAATCGTATCGGTTATCGTGGGTGATTCATATATTGTTTTTATCATGTGAATACGAATGAAATTGTTAGCTCGTCTGGTCGGATTATCTCGAAAAATTCGGCTGTGATAATTGTGCCTGAATTGTTCTCGTCATTCGTGACGAAAGTAATCTCGTAGCTTTGGACCTGCCCGATATCAGCCAGAGCTTTAGTTAGATCTTTAGCTTGAAGAGTTTGCCCAAATTCCCAGTTATTTAGATCGAAGAAGGAATCTACCCTTCTTTCAATATTCGTGCGGATTTCCTGCTCGAATTTCCGATTGAAACGATCTGTTACGGCCTCTAGCGAAATGTCTACAAGGATTTTTGTGCCATCTTTGATGCAAACATGGTCTGTTAGCATCTTTTTCTCGTCCAATTCGTCCAAAAGATCAGCCTTAAGTTCATCTCCAGCAGGAATTAAGGTAAATCCATCCCTCGCCAGGATGTAAAGATCAACAATGTTAGCGGCACATCCACTTTGTCTCAAAACAGCAGTACTTTTCCCGACTTGCCCGTGATATGGGGTGGCAAATTGGTCAGCCAATGTCTTATAGTCTAATCCTGTCACGGCCCTGTCCTGGGTTCTTAACCATTCAGGCAATTTGCGTCGAATGTCTTCCAACGTGTCCCCATCGTAGCCAAATTCTCCCCTTGTGTAGTTTCTAAGGCCAACAGGAACCGAAAAATCTAGGCCTTGTACTACCGCTTGTCGCTGTGTTTCTACGTACCCTGTTACGATATTTCCTCTGGTGCCTCCGCCAATTCTATAGGTTACCTCTATTATCGATCCCACAGATGGGCTCAATCCGGCACGATTGTTGCCAAACATAATGAATGCCGTATAGGTTGAGTTATATTCTACCCTATATTCTCTACGAGGTTGAGAATCTGTAAAGAAATCGACCCTATCCCAAGTTACACCATCAACTTTTACTATAATTGAATCAAATATAACGGAGGGATTTGTAAGTTCGTAATTCTGCAAGGTTTCGCCATTTCCCGTGAAGGCATCAATAATTGTTCGACCTTCTAATCCAACTATGCTCTGGTTCACTAAACTACCCGCAGGAATAATGATGTCTTCGTCAAAAATCGGATTGTTATTTGGGTCTGCCGGAAATAACTCTATCGTTATGGGACCTTCGTCTACTGTCAGGTCTACCAAAACAGGAGCAGCAAGAGCCACATCATTTAATAGGGTGTTGAATATGGTAGCCGTCCAGAGAGATCTAGAGGGAATAGGAGGAGTTGGCTCGAATCCAACAAGTTTGGATAGACGAAACGCATTTTCAAGTTCAGTAACGGTGTCTATGAATAATTCATTGACTATTTGATCCATTTTGAAAGACAACGTATCAGCCAGAAAGGCCCAGTTTTCAATCAACATAATGGCAATTGATGATTCAACTAGATCATTAAAAGCGTTCGGTATGACTGTTCCATTTTCTCCGAAACGTTCATTGATAAACTCCACAAGCCGTGTCTTCATAGACCAAAAATCTTGATTCGTGTAGTTTAAATTGAATACGTTGGGATTTTGCAGTATCTCTGATTGTGCGAGAGGCTGTACTTCTGGTGGACAATTTTCAGGCATATTATGTTCCTCCAAGAGGCACTTCTAGTCTTAGTTCTTGTACCTCTTGAATATTATCAAAGTCACTAAAATTGATTCTTATCAAAAGAATGTGTTCGATATCGTCTTTTGGATCTAGGGGGCTGATGCTATCTTCTTTGTTCACATTGACTTGTATTTCCGAAACTACGATTCGTGGCTCCCATGCCTCGATTGCAGTGACTATCATATCTCTTGCTGTCTCCGCGATTTCCAAATCATTTGGATCGAAAAACAATCTATTCAACGGAGTTCCAAAATCTGGGAGCATTACCCTCTCCCCAGGGTTCGTCAAAAGCAAAGCTAATAAATCAGATTTGACCTGATTAGTTCCTCTCTGAGTATGGAGAAGTCCATTGGCGTGCTTTACTATAGGATAAGGTGCCCCCAAAAATTCCATATGTCTCCTTAACAACCAAAATCAACGGTGTCATTACTCTGAAATGGTTGTAGATTAAAAATACCAACAACCTGCGGAGGTTTGCTTGGATCATCTCCGGTTTTCCCCGACGCAGAGGCGAATACTCTATCACTTGCCACTACTCGACTACCCTGCAAAACGCAAACCGGCCACATCGTAGGCCCGCATTCTCCTGTCCTTGGACTTTTCGCATCCTTACCGGCCAACAATAAAATGCGGCTTTCTGCAACGAACAGGTGTAAGTCAGCCGCATTTACATATGCTTCACACGAATAATGTAGAGTGTGACGACTAACAACGGTGATTTTATTTCTAGGTCCATAGCAACCGCCCTCACAGAATTTCGTTAGCTCTGTTGGGACCTGTGTCGGACTCCTCAGCACCCCAGCACCTACGGCTGATTTATCTCCACCTCCTACGACAGTGTAGTGATCCCTTTCAGTGTGGCAGAAAAAGTCTCCCGCTGCCCGAATTCCAATTTGACCACCATCTGGGTCTTCCTGGATTCGGATGATATGCGGACCCGCACAGACCCCTTTTTGTGGAGCAAGGAGTTGGATAAATTGTCGATTGCAATCTTTTTGGTCGTACCAATCTCCCATCATTACTTCTAATCCATAACCAGTTCTTGCTCTAATAAAGGCATTTTTAGCTGTAGGGCTCGGTTCACCTCCTTCTTTTCGTTCCTTGGATTGCTGATTATCTACATCAGACAGATCTAGGGTGTGCCCACAGGTACTACCGATATGGACTCCGCGTTTTTTTCCTGCTTGATTTCTCCCTGCGGTATGATCGTTAAATTCTGCAAAGTTACCACATGCGGTTCGAATGAAAATTCCATTTTCATCATCTCTAATCTCCGCATCATCACTCTCGGTATCACTCTGTTTTATAAAATGCCCGGTAGCAGAATACCACCCTGTTCCTCCAAGAAACTTATTATGTTTGCCGAAACTGAATTTTTCCCCTCGGCTTCTCCAATCCGCAGGATCTTCTATTGGTTCTTCAACCTTGTCGTCTCCGTAGAAATAATGGCCGCTTTGAGAAATTAGGCCCCATCCCGTTTGATCGAGATCTATTTTGTTGTTTTGAGGAGTTCCGGGTCCCTTGTATGGCCTACATTCACTCTGATGTTTATGGTAGGGATTAGCACACTTAGGCGTTTCATCTTGAAAGAAAGCATTGCCTATTGGTTTACCATTTTGGTCATTACATAGACTAACATCTCCTCCTCCACATCCGCATTTTGGATTTAACCATTGCCCGGAAGGATGTAGATGATCGTCTTTGAAGAGCAGACAATTTCCCCCGCCCGTCATAAGTTCTGCCCTAGACCATCTATGGTTACATTTGTAATTTCCATCTACAAACACCCACATGTGTTTCTGAGGAGTTTTGCATCCATACATGTGAGGATAGGTGATCTTTTGTTGTGCTTCGGGATCTTCATCAAATTCAGTTATTGAATCGATATCCTTACCATTATAGTTGCTTGTATTCCAGGGAGGCAGATTTTCTGAGCCGTCTTTCCTCCCAATAAAATATCCACCTCGTTTCCCCTCGAATAATTCATTGTACTCTTCCATCGCAATATTGGAACCTTTCGGAACCCAATTGTGATTGCCTGTTGGTCCGATATTTCTATCCCAAGTTGTACCAATATAGTATGGCATACGTCTTTCGCCGTGTTCGAATATGAGTACAAGTTTCGAACCAGCGGGTGGCACCCAAGTGAGTCCGCAATCATCGATTCCACCCATAGATGATATCGGATAAGCAAAGTCAAGTTGCTTCGTGGTAGCACTTGGGCTATTGAGCAAGGGACTGAAAAAGCGAACTCGGTTTTGCTTCCAAGGATCTATTGTATCGACACAAATCGCGGTATGGACTCCGAACAAAGTGGTGGCTTGAGCAGGAACCTTCCAGCGAGTTTTGATTTCTGACTGAACTAAAGTTTTGGTAGTAAAGCCCAATTCAGAAAATCGACCCTCCATCACCTCGATTCTTTCAAGGAGAGTGTCAATAACGTCCCGCATAGACATATCGGCAGTGATTGGATTTACCATTTGTTTATTGCCCGTCACATAAGTTTTTCAATTCTTGTCTAGCTGCTGGATCTAGTTTCTTTTCCTCTTCTGTTATTCCTGGGGTCTCTAGAAATAACTTGAGCGTAGTTACATACGATCCTTCTTTAATAGAGTGATTAACCCCTCTAACCATCCATTTTCTACTTGTTAGCACATCATTACACCCAGGTCTTGCCAACCAGTCTCCACATGTTTCATTGGGTTGGAATTTTCCAACCGATCCACGTATATGGAATGGATTTATGGCAACAATCGAACACGTCAAAGCACCTTTATTGGTGGGATCTATATAATCTTTGCGGGGATCTCCAATAATTCGCAATTCTGCTTCTATAGGAAAATATTGTTCATTTATGCGATTGGCTTCTGCGTGTTGTCTTTCGGCCTTATTTGTTTTTTCGACGGCGTTTTCACCATATACACTTTGATTTGTTTGGTCGGTGACGATTGCTTCTTGAGGCCCCCCACTCATACAGCTATCTTTATTATCGTGTTTTTCTTCTACTTTGCTCTTCCCTCCCTTTTCCTTAAAAGAGCTTTTCCCACTCATTGGCCCCCCTGTACCACCACCGGAACCAAATGCCCCAAATCCTCCCGTCCAATTCATCTTTGGACTAAATTCCAATACATTACTACATTTTCCGCCATTGACGATAAATGTCCCTAAAGAAGGGGCAAATCCTTGACACTTTCGACCCTCATCTAAGCTTTGAACCACAAGAAGTTTTCTGCCGCTTTGGTCGGCTGTGTCCATATAGATTCTAACTCCTGGATCTTCCCCTTCACAAGGATGTTTATTTATCCAACTCCTTATCGTGGTTAATCGATCATGACTCATGGCGGGCCATCTATCCAATGGGCCTCCTTTGCCCTTTCCTTTTTCCCACGATATTGGATTTCCAAGATCGTCTCCATTTTTTTCTATTCTTTTAAATTCGACTTCACATTTGGGATCTTTATTGCAAATTTGTCGGATGGCATCTTCGAGGTGCATTTTTTGATCGTCTGATCCCTCTATACAGTCTTCTCGCGTGCCAAACAGGGAGTTCAATGGATCTTTGCACGTTATGTTGTATTTTATTTTCCCCTCGGCGTAATTAACATCAAGATCAACAGGAAATGAGACTAGTGGATGAGGAGTTTCAATTACCCTGTGATTTCCGGTGAAACAATCGGTAATTATCCATCCAAAAGTAACCTCGACCTTTACTTTTGCGGAACTTGCATTTTTTGCACATTTAGCGAGGCCATTAACAAAATCATTGAATATGGAGCCTCTTTCATCCAAAACTTCAAATTTTAGTTCCATTCCATCTGTATGTCCATATTCGAAACTTCGTATAACAGCATCGTTTTTTCGCTGGGGAGCGGATTTATTACCTACTGTTAGTTCAATTTTTCCATTGCTGAATTTTGCTCTCACGAACGGAGCCATTGTTGGCCCGTCTTTAGACCCATCAACATCTTGCAGAGGGAGATTGAGGGGCTCGCATTGGAACGTTTTGATACATCCTTTTAAACAATTAGTCACTCTATCTCCTAGAAAATGTTTTCGGGCAATCTCACATTTACCCCGGCCTTGAAATCCCAAATATCCCAAAGGTTGTTGGCCTGCATGATTTTCCACCAAAAATCGGGACTGCCGTAAGCTTCTTGAGAAAGCAAATCGGGTCTATACGGTTGTGTAATCACGGTGAATCGATCTCCCTCACTGACGGGAATTTCTTCTCTTTTGTAGGTTTCAAAAGTTATCTTGTTTTCATCGCCATAGTATAGAATTGCACTTTCCGCGTAGCGACTGGTGCTTGTCACAACCGTGCTGTTGTCCACATTCGATATTTCTATTTTGTTGGCCATTTATCCTCCGCTTTGGAATATTCTCTGCTGCCCAGGTAGCCTTTCGGTTTTGTAGACAACATCCCAACTAGTATCCACGTCAAACTTAAACGGAGTAAAAATATTCTCATCCCAAGCTGCATCGGTAGGGAATTTAACAGAATAGCTCTTAAGAACGACACAAAGTTCTCCCGAAGATAGAAGTTCTCCGCATCTAATTCGGCAAATTGGAGGTGGTACAAAAGGCACTCCAAAACCCTCTCTAGGATAAACAGCACTTTGAATAACCCTAAGATCTTGCAGGTGCGTAAAAACATCTGATGGCCTGCTTACAACGAAGTGCATCCCAACACTAAGGGACCTATTTTCTGACGTGGAATATGTTTTAAGGGGAGATGATCGGGCGATAACCGTTTCATCGTTGTAAGCTGCCCCCTTTTGGTCAGATATATCAGGTAAAATATTGAATGTTATTTTTCGTTCACTACCGGTTTCGAGAGGAACTATTATATAACAACCTGCTATCGGCTTTAAAGGTCCGCCATCAAAAGTAGCTTTTGGCATTTGACTCCTTACATTCCATCATTTATGAGGTTTCTATTTGGTGTACCGCTGGGCTTTCCATACTTCCAAACTCCATATTGTGGGGATTGTACCGGTAAAGTTTTGTTTCTGGTGCTTAAAGTAGGAGCAGTAGCAGCGGCCCCGATCACAGAGGTGCTGGGCTTCATAAGATCGACCAATTCAAAGATTCCATCTATTACTTGAGATAATTGCCCAACTTGTGTGTTGGTAGCATCTTCTATTCCTGCTAACTCATCAGCCTTTAGTGTCGGAGTTCCTGCTTCGACACTGGCCTTCTCCCGCATCATTGTTTCTCTAATTCCGCCCGGAGGTATTGGTTGGGCTGGCTGAACACCTCCCGCTGGTTCGATATTCACTCTTTCTGCCCCTGACTCCCCTACAAATAGCAGTTCAGGACCAGAAGTGATGAATGATCCTCCTGCGGCCATAGCTCTTGGGCCTTTAACCTTTATGCCCCCTGCTCGGTATCCACCTTCGTATTTCATGGTAGATATTTTTAGTTGTTCTTCCTTAGATTTCAAAGCAAATTTTGTGTTTTCGCGTACCAATTCAGCGTTTATTTCATCTATCTGTTGTCGTTTGCTTTTCTCCTTTACGACAGCTTTCTCAAGTCCAACTGTTTGTTCCGACAGTTGCCTTTCTTTTTCAAGTTTTCTGAGATATTCCTGTCTGTTTTTTTTGTGAGCCCGCATAGCCCCAACGATATTTTTGTAACTCTCGGGAGCATGTTTTCGCTGTAGCTCCAGCAAACTCAATCCGCTCTCTTCCACACCCCTGCCAGTCATTCTTGCCGCCTGTTGTGGCGTGGCCCCCCTAGCAAGAGCTTGCCCCTGTGCTTCCCATCGTTCAAACTGGTCCGCGCTTTTAATCTGAGTTTCCGTAGCTTTCTTAACAGATTCATCTACGCTCTTATTGACTTGTTGTGATTCCGAAATAGCTTTTCTTAATTGTTCCTCATTCATTCCCATTCTGGCGAGTTGCCGACGACCGGCCTCGCGATTTTCTATGTGGGCGGATTCCAAATTTACAAGCGTTCTTTCTAGGGCGGCTATAGTGGGAACAATCTCGCCTTCTACGGTTTTTTTCCACATCATTTGCTCGCCTGGAGAACGAGCTTTTGCTGCCAATTCTTGTTCGTATACTGTTTTTAGTTCGGCTTGAGTAAGCCTTGCGGTTGTAGGAGCGGCTCCCGGAATTCTAGCTCCGCCTCTGCCACCTGGGCCGCCTCTGCCACCTGGGCCGCCTCTTTCGAGTTCTCTTGTTTTACTATCAAAGAATGGCAAAGCACCACCAATTACTCCAAAGATGGTCGATATGGCCTTTTCAACAAAACTCTTAGACTCGCGACCCTTGTATTGAGCTTTTTTCTTGCTGTCTTTGGATGTTTTGTTTGTTTCTTCACTAAATTTGTTTATACCCTCGTCATACACACTTGTCAGTATTTTCTTTTGTACAACTTCTCCTTCGGCCTTATTGGTCTGAATATCTCGCACAGTTTTTTGTGCTTCTCTCCCAAAGAACATCTTCTTTGTAAGAAGACCGATTGGACCGAACAAACCAAATGTTAGAGCATCTTGTAGAAAGCCTCCCATTCCTCCTTTGCCGCCGCCTCCGCCACCTTGTAGATTACGGAGAGTTTTTCTTCGCAATTCTCGTTTGGCCGCTGCGTCCGCACCGCCTCCTAGTTCAACTTTGGCAAGGTCCCCGGCCATTGCCAAACGACCGCCTTCTCTGGCTTTTCCTGGTTCGAACGCTCCCAGTTGAAGAGCCGATACTTCACCTAAAGCCGCATTTATCTTTTCACCGGCCCCCTCGATATTTTCTAGCTCACTTCCTTTGAGCTTATTCATTACCGCACCCAATGCATCAAGTACGTCTGCAATGCTTCCCATTATTGTTGTTAGATGGTCTAGTTTGGCAATTGCTGCTTCTAGTTGCTCCGTGTCAGGGAAATATTCATTGATCGGGTCAATAATTCCTATCTTTAGAGCCCACGCTATGCCCTCGAAATAACTGGCAAATTGGAGCGTCAGTGAAGATAGCTCTTCCATGATTGAAGATGAGAACCATCCACCACCACCCGCCAATTCTTGCATACGTTCGGATAGATTTTGGAGAAATGGCATTAGTTTTTGGATCACTGACGACATGTTGGCTACCTTACTTCCCGCACTCTTTACCTCTTCTTCATCTGGGAACCATACCCCAACTGGTCTGATAATCCCCATGTAAAGAAAGCGACCCAATTCCCAGAATATTTCCTCAAATTCCGGCATCATTTCGCTGAGTTTGCTACCAATAGATTCACCTGTCCATAAACTTTTCTTCGTCCATTCAAGAACAACCTCAGTCATGAAGTCCATAATCGGCTTGAGGTTAGACAAGATTCTTGCCATGCCTTGAATTTTAGGAACTGTTTCGCTTACCTCGTCTTCGGATGGGAAGTATCCCTTTAGAGGTGCTATTATCCCGAATTTGAGGAAATACCCCATCTCCGAGAATAGTCCTTGAAACATTGGCATTGCTTTTTTAAGTTGAGCGGCAGGAGATGCAGAAAACCACCCTGGAGTCACAAGTGGCAGAATCGATTCGACAAAAACATCTGTCGTTTCCGCTAGTGCCCTAGCTATTTGACTTAAGTCCGTCAGAGAACTTTCAATTTGCTTTGCCTCTTCTGGATCAGCTATTCCCGCCAGTTTTCTGCCTATATCGATCACAGCTTCCATGAACATAACAATTGGAGGGGTAAGCATTCGCAATACAGAGACCCCTAACATCATGGCAATAGCCATTACTCCCGCCGTAAAAGCGAAAGCTCCCAATGCGGCGATAATTGGAGCGTAAAAGAGTACGGCTTTTGTTAATTTCCATGTTATGTCAAAGATAGCGGTTAATCCTTTATTGACTTCTTCGGCCTCTTCAAGACTGATTAGTGCCGTAAATTCTTGTGCAATTTTTACAAGTGCGGTTGATAACATCAGCATAGCTGGGGCCAATAGAAGAAGAGCAGCCGCCCCGAGAACCATAAGTGGAACGACAGTGCCCGCAAAAAGTGCCAGAACCCCCAATACGGCTAAAGAACCGGCCATTTTAACGACCGACCAAGCTATAGAACTTGCGGCCTTAAGAACTTCTCCGATGGTTTCGGCCTTTTTAGCAGCATCAATTCCTGGATCGACCATGCTGGCAATCATTATAACGGCCTGCCCTAATTTAATCATCGCGGGCACCAACAACATTAAAGCGATGGCTCCTGCCATCATGAACGGTAATATAGTACCTGCAAAAACCGACATAATTCCCAAGACCGTCAAACTTGCTGCTGCTACCAAAACAGCACCAGCTATTTTTCCAGCAGCCATAAAGAGAGCCGTAACGTTTTTAACAGCTTGGTCAGCAAAACTAGGATCTACAGCAAGTGCTTGGCTAATTTTCAAAATTGCTGTAGCCAACAGAAGCATAGCTGGAATCATTAGTAATAATACACCGGCTCCGATAGTCATTAGTGTTATAACAGCGGCAGCCCCCAGTGGGCCAGCAAGATAAACAAATGATCCAAAAACAGTTAATGCTGCTGCTGCCGCCAATACGGCAACAGCAATTAAGCCCGCTCCAACCAACAATGCTGTGACAGCAGTAACAATTTTTACAACCGTTGCAGGACTAACAAACATTGCAACAATTGCTCCCATCCCTAAAATTGCTCCCGCCAGTAAAAGCATAGCCGGAATCATCAGCATCAATATACCGGCCCCTATAAGCATATCGACATAGGCGTTGGGGGGAATTTGCTTTATAAGCTGTAGGGCTTGGGCGGCACCCATAACTGCTACGGATATAAGGGCCGCTGCCCCGAGAATTAGACCAATTGTTAGTCCTATCTCTAAAACCTTCATGGGAGTTAATCCCATACCACCAACAATAACCTTGTGGGCAATCATTAAAATGGCAGCTAGAGCCGCAATACCGGCAATTATAACAGCCAAGCCCGCAGCCCATTTAAGCATTTGTTTTCCCTGTGAGGCCATTTTCTGCATGTCGATTTTAGGCATGTCGGGAACCTTGGGAATTGCAGCCGCAACTTGTTCTGCTGGTCCCATAGGGGCTGCTATAGGCAAAGCTTTCGTCAAACCAGCAGTAGGGCCACCGGCCAATTCTAATCCACCACCTCCAGCACCACCTCCAGCACCACCTCTACGACCTATAAATCCTCCCACAGTTCCTAAAAGGCCACCACCTCCTCCGCCGACAAATCCTCTTACGCCACCTACAAGTTGCCCAAGAGATCCAGCCATAGGAGCCATAAATCCAGCCATAATTCCCAAAGGTCCCATTAGGTCCACTAAGCCACGAATAAATCCTTTGGACATCCCTCTAAGAGTTTCATTGATCTCCATGACGTATTGAGCAATATCTGTAATCGGATCTACACCCTTCTTTTGTTCTACTCCTAGCTTTTGCTGTTCTTTGTTCATTTCGCCAAGGATTTCACGAACTCGACCCATGTCACCACCAGACATAGCCGCCTGGATATCAGCAGTGAAATCCTTTGCCCCGGCCTCAGCTAGTTTCTTGGCTGTAATGAGGGCAACTCCCTGCATATTCTCCATAGCAGTGGCCCCCTTACCCAGATTCATCCCAAGCTCTTGACCGAAGGCAGCAAGATCTTCCCATTCATCAGGGCTTAATTTATTCAACATCTTGGTGGCCGCTTCTTCCATAGACACACCGGCCTTTTGGGCTTGTTCATCAAATTTGGTCATAAACTCAAAACCAGTACTCATTAACTGGTCTTGCATTTTCTTCTGTAGGGCGGTTTGTTCTTCCGTTGTGAGGTTGGTGTTTTTCATCTGCTCACGCAGATCGCCCATTCTTTCGCCAAGACTCATAGAACCAGTTTTGGCGACTTCCCACATACGCTCAAGTTCACCCGATTCGATGCCATATGCGGATTTCAGACGCAAGTTTAACCTCATCAATTGATCCGCCGATAAATTCTCCAGGTTGTCAAATGAAGTTCCGAATTGCTGCAAAACATTTTCAAGACCTTGTGCGAATGCCGCTTGTCCTCCACGCGTTGCCATCAACTCGCCGGTTCTAAGCTCTTGTATTTTGCCGACACTACCTGCTGCGGAAAACAACAGTCTTTGTGTTTCTGCACTGGCTTCCATGAAGAGTTTGGTTGAGCTAGTGGCTGCGTCTAGAACCGATTGCATTTGTTCCGCAATGCCTAATTTTTGAGCTTCGGCAACCATCATTGTGATTTGCTTGGTTGCGGCGGCTGTTAGCGTACCGGCATTACGCATGTTCTCCACATACTTTCTCGAAGCCTCTACAGCTTTGATTAGATTGTCGCCTGTAACACCTGTCCACCTTGCTACTTCTTGAACATTTCTGGAAACTTGAGCCAATTGATTGTCCGAGAGCCCAAGCTGCATATTCCATTCATACATCAAGTCTGCGGTGGCACTTGCATCACTTCCGATCATTGTAGATAGGTTTAATCCCGTTTTTAGGACCTTAATGCCTTCTTTTTGGCTTTTAACACCTCTTCTTATGTTTTTAAGCCACTCTTCTTGGAATTTTGTGGCATGAACTCCGGTTTGAGCCACCGTCGCCCCAGTTTCGGCAAATGCCTTTTGCATTTCTCTCGCATTGCCGGTGATGCCCTCTAATTCGAATCCTATTTTCCGCATTTCTTGGCTGAATTTAAGTTCGTCTTTAACGACACCTGCGAAAAGAGTCTGTATTGGGTCATAGCCGCCCACAACAACCTTGCTCATTTCATAGACCCACGTAGACCACCTCGCTCTACTTTCTTTTTGCAAACCCAGATGAAATTTCTTGGCAAATGCGGTTCCAGTTTGCATTGCATCGCCAGGGCTTGGAACAAAAGCTCCTCCGCCACCACGACCGCCACCGCCTCCACCGCGACGACCACCGCCTCCACCGCCAACACCACCGATCCCCGCCTTTTTTACTGCTCCGGTAAGAGCATCTGTTTTTCCACTCAAATCGGCCAAAGCTCCCGTCATATCACTAAAATCTTTCGACGCCTTGCTCGGACCACCTTTCTTTCCCTCAGCTACCAACTTTGATGCATCTTGGATATACTTGCCTGCATCCTTGAACTGTTTTTTGAAATCATCAACATAGTCTTGGAGAAGCTTTTTAATTTCTTCAATGAGCTTTTTATGTTCTTTTTGTAGTTCGGCATCTTTATCGGCAATTTTGGTTACCTTACCGAGGGGAGCTTCTAACAAACCTTTAAGTGTGTCGAAATTATTATCCAGGCTGTTGATTACTTGCCCCAGACGATTCGTAATGTCTCCATTCATTCAGCCACCTCCTCTCCTGGAGCCGGAACTGTCGGATTGATCTGTTGATTTATTTGCTCATAGACCTGCTGCCTAATTCGCTCTATTTCTTGTGGATCGAAACTTCTGACTAATTGCATGATTTGAGCTATGAATTTACAATCCAATTTCCTTACGTTTCTAATTCCATCCCATTTGTATGTTCTGAATGCTTCTACAAGCGGATTTGTGTCATAGGGACTCGCTGGGCGAAACATTCTGTATGAAAAATAGGTACTATCACAATTTTGATTGAGAAGGGCCTTAATTTCATGAAACATCAAGTAGTTAATATTTACTCCTCGCAATCTTGTTCCTGGTCGTCTGTCCGTAATAAGAACAAAAGGATAAGGGTCGTTCTTCCAATATAAATAGTTGAAAGAGATCAGGTCTCCTCGATCAAATCCTGGATCGTATGGCCCAACCCGCTCTGGAGACGTGAAGAGTTGTTCAACAGTAGGATCTGTTATATCTCCATAGGGTACTTGTGCCATGATCTAGTGAGCAGGGAGGGATCATTAGTTATTTATGCTTGAGGGGGTCAATTTACAGAGGAGAATACGTTCTAGTATTGTTTTGAACCGTATTAGCGTAATCTGTTCCTGTCGTGCTATTAAGTGCCTTGCCCATTGGATCGGTTTGTCGGTCCAATTCGGCTGCTCGGACTTCTTTATCTGCTTCTACACTCTTAACAAAGAAATTCCGCATCTCTTCTCCGACCGATTTTATGACCGTCTTTCCTGCTTTCTCCTCGTCTGTGTTGTCTGAAATTAAATCTTCATACATTCCCTCGATATCAAGAAGATATGCTTTGCCAAAGGGATGTGTTTTCTCTTCTTTCTGTACACGATAAGCGATACTGTCACCAATTCTGTAGATTCTCAGCCCATCAAAAGGCAAGCCGCCAGTTGTGCTTTTCAAATAGATGTAGGGGTCATCCTCACTTAAGAAATTCCCTACCGTCATCCCTTGCTTTTTCAGGATCTTTTCTACGATCTCAAGTCGTTTCTTGGATTCTCTGGCCTTTTTGTCTACAAACTCTCGGAAAGTATTGGGCATTTGTTCTCCTAGCAGGTTCTCATTATTAGGTCGTGTGCTGAATAAACACAACGCTTGAGAGTTTTTAGGTCACTCGGATTTCCTTGATAAGGCGTCTCTTTGAACCGCATTCCCTGCATTGCATTTGCTGCTTCTTGAATGGTTTGCAAACCAGCAGTTAAGAATAGACTTCCATCTCGACGTTGAATGAATTCGATTTCTTCTGTCGCTGGATTTCCGTCTTCGTCTTGCTCTCCGGTTTCCTTAACGAAATAGATGTTCAAGTCAATAAACGGAAGGATATTGCCATCGTCATCGATCATGGCCTCCGAGTTGTCAGACTTTCGAGTTCTGACGACGACCTTTCCTTCTGAATATGCCGCTCGGAGAGAATTGGCTAAATCCCACCCGAGGCTATAGATTGTACCATCGTCTCCAACGACATTGATGATAAACGCACGCGTTTCAAACTCCTTGGCGACGGACTCAATAACGAGCCTATGTCGCAGAACCTCTTTTTCTTCTGGGCTTCCTTCTTCTAGCCGTTTGAGTTCCGGCTCCGATAGATACCGCTCGGGATCATCTTCCCGCAGGCTCCAAGTTCCCAATATAAGATTACCCCAGTCGGCATTGAGCCTTGTTGCCATTTTAATCGAATATTCATTCTCATTGAAAATAACATTCTCTTGATCTGGACTGCTGCTTACCTGAACAGAACCAGTAAGGGCCGCGATGTACTTTCTGTGAAGTTCGCCCTTATAGCTTCCATATCCCAAGATTTGGATAAACTTCGTATTGAGCATCGTCATTGTTTCGAGAACAGTTGTAATATGGTCGCAAACAGTGGTAGCTGGATTATTTCGGTCAAGTTGATCCTTGATGCCCTTACGGATTTCCTGTGATGCTTTTTCTATGTTGGAATTCTGTCTCAAGAGTTGAATGTTCCAGTTATCCTCAACAAATTTTCTTTGGTAGGGCGGCAAGGTTTCCTGCTCACGCATGGGAGACAATACATCCAGAAGTGCGTTCGGATCTCCCTTGATAGATTCCTTGAAGTATTTTTTCTTCCAGATTTCGAAGTCGTCTTCTTGAGGCTGTTCTTCGGGCATTTCAGGGGCTTCTGGATCTTGAGTAACATCCGCAGGTTGTTCTTCCGCTCCCATTTCTGGCGGCATTCCTTGAGGCACATTCGCGATGTTTGGATCTGGCGGCATGGGTGCCATCGTAGGATCGGTTTGCGGAGTCATTCCGAAGGGATCTGGTTGCCCACCAGCCGCAGGGATATCTTGTTCATTCAACGTTCTCATCCAATCTTCAATGACATAATTTTTCATTTAGTGCCTCTTTTTTTCTGTGCCTTGCTGATAGTATCTATGAGTGCCCGCTTGTTAATGCCACCTTGATCGTAAATGTTGATCGTATTGCCACTGGCACCACCGGAATCCTTACCCTTATTTAGATAGGCTTTTGATTCTCCGTATGGTTGCTTGAGTTTGACGCGGGTCATCAATTCGGCAATTTTAGCCATCTTGTCAGCGGTATCGAGTTTATGTCGCACCAGATTGACCAGGGCTTCTTTGCTGGCATTTGAGGAATCCCCGCCGTTTATGACCATTTCTGCGAATTCGTCTAATAATTCGGAGGTTTGGGTCCTATCTTCACGGAGATTTGACATGATTTCGTCATAAACTCCTAGCAATGCATCATCGCTTACCAAATCAAGATGGTTTGGAGTAGGATTTGCTGGAAGATTAGGTTGAGATTCTACTAGTTCTCCCGTTGTTTTTTCATCTTTTTTCATGATATGATATATAGAATAGTGAGGACTAATTATCAGGCAACTATTCTATCTAGGACCACAAAAACAAATGCCAATCGTACATAGAATAGTGACAGGAGACAAATGAAAACATTCAAGAAGTGGCTTGTCCTAAGAGAGGCCCAAACTGGTGGTACTAAAAGACCGAAAGCCACGGGCGGAGGCTTTGTAGCCAATAGGAGTCAATTTTGGGGTCCTGCCGCCCACTTCGGACACGATGCCGAGAAGGTGCAATCTATTTGGAACAAAGCGATTGCAGCCGGTCCAGCAGCGGTGGGATCACTTTTTGCCGATGAATTAGGCTATAGCCCAGAGGCCATACCCAAGCTGGAAAAGTGGCCTACGGACACAATGACACGAACCCATGTATTTAAAGATGGAACGCTTCCGCTACAAGTTTTGATTAAGTATGAGGGCGAGTGTATGAATTGCGGAGAAGATCTGGACTGTTTGTGGAAAAACTGTCAAATGGATGAGCAAGAAATGAAAAATGGAATAGATGATCCCAATTACATGGACAAACAAATTGTCCCCAAAATGAAAGAAAAACCTTCAATATATCCCAATCCACAAGATTACCATATGGTGGAAATGGCCAAGAAATTTACCGAAGCACTAATTATGAGGGATCTGTGGTGGCGTTTGGTAAATGATCCAGAGGGCGGGAATCAAACAGAATATGTGGATTTCAAGAATCCCAAGATTGAAAGGCGTATCGAGGGGGCTAGTCCATACAGGACCTTGACGATAGCCGCTATGTTTCCACGAACAGACATAAAAGGGGCACAGGAATACGAATAATAGGAGAATAAATGAAATCATTCAAAGACTACCTTGTTCTCAAAGAAGCAGAGGAAAAGGCGGAAGGCAAGAAGGACTGGAGAAAAGAGTTTATTACACTTGAGAAGGGATTCAATCCCAAGCTCCACGCAGCCAATCTTGCCCCGATCATCCAGGCTTTTCAGGACAGCCCAAAAATTTCTCTGACAAAAGACACAACGAAAGATGTTACGATGCCCAAGAAGTCTCTATTCTTGGTAGGTGGTGCTGTTCGCGATTTCCTCAAAGGTAAGACCCCTAAAGATTTTGATTTGGCTACCAATGCCACCCCTGCTCAAATCGCACGCATTCTTCACGAAGCCGACTTCAAAGCACCAACGAAAGGCGAGAGCAACAAGCTCGACTACGACCGAAGTGGAAAGGGTGGCGAATTTGAACTGGGATTCAAGCCAGAACCGGCCAAACCAGGAGACAAAAAACTCTGGATGCTTACGGGCCGCGATTCCAGCAAAAGCAGAAAGCCATTTGTTATCACAGCAGTCGTGGATGGACAAGAATTTGAAATTGCCACATTCCGCAGAGATGCAAAGGTGAGCGAAGGTCAAGCCATCGTAGATTTTGTCGATAATCCTGCCGAAGATGCGGCGAGACGGGATCTCACCATCAACGCAATGTACATCGAATTAACCAACCCAGAGGGCGAAAATAAGAAACTATTTGATCCAACGAAGAAGGGCTGGCATGACATTACACACGGAATAGTACAAACAGTCGGAAAAGCCCGAGATAGATTCGAGGAAGACAATATTAGAACAATGAGAGCCATTCGATTCCATTGCCGTTTTGGTAGCGGCTGGAAGATGCACGAAGATATCGAAGATGCAATTCCAGAATTTAGACAGCTAGAAGGAGTTGCCCTAGAGCGAGTACGAGATGAATTTCTCAAAGGCCTAATTCATCCAGACATCGACCCAAGATGTTACTTATCGATCTATAAGCGTACAGGACTTATGAACAAAGTCTTCCCGAATGTAAACGTGAACCTCCAAGTTCCCGCTAAACTTCGGGACAAGAAAGACAAGATCCTGTCTCTGGCCTGGATACTGCAAGATAATCCGGTCACAAAAGTAGAAGAGGTGCTATCTACCAAGAGGGGAGAGACCCCAACGGGTTGGCCGACTAAAGAACGTGATGCTGTCATTTATCTCTTGAACTTGAAGTATTTCGATCCCGACATGCTTCCCACATACCTCAAGAAAAAGAAGACTGCTGGCCTGTCTCCCAAGCAGATCCGAGATTGGGTAGATCTTTTTTCCGTTACGAAAGAAGGGAAGGTCAAGAGCCTTCACGGTCCCAAATGGGCACGGTCTATACGGAAACTATCCGAATTTGAACCCGATCCCAAAGAACTAATCCAGTGGCAAGAGAAGATACCTTGCGATAGATGCCAAGGAGAGGGCTGCGAACATTGTGACTATCGAGGTTCCCATAAAGGCGGCGTCCATCCAGAAATCATTGCGAGAGGTTTGCAAGGAGTATTCCCTAAGCAAAGATCCTCCGTTGTTGATTTGCTGAATAAAGAAAGATTACGCAAGAAGTTCGAAGAACTTCCCGATGTGTAAACTCTCTTAACACAGAATTCGCACGATAACATGTCCTATGTTACAATTGCAGCGGAGACGTTATGCAATATTTCGTTAGTATTGAAAATACCACCTATTTCTATTGGCAGATTGACCTTCTCATCGAAAGTTTCAAGATGTGCGGCCAAGAAGACAATCTCGTTATAGCTATTGCGGAAAATGATGGCCCTAAGTCACCAAATTATGGTAAGAACCTACTCCAGCACAAACATAGATTTATGCACAATAACTTGGGCAAGAATCGCAATTATCTTCCACTAAATAAATTTTACGGACTTACCTTAGCCCTTTCCAACAAGGTCATCAAGTCTCCATTTGCCGTTATTCATCCCGATATGGTGCTGCAAAAACCGTTGGAAGAGCCGGATGTAAATATTCTCTTTCAGAATAATCCAAATACCATTCCCTTGGTAGAGAAGATCAAGCCTCAATTGGAAGAAATGGCGGAGAAGAACAAGTTCGATCTTAAACGATTGCCGCCAAGCATTCCTTTAGGGGCAACGATGGTATTCAAAAATGTCGCCCCGGATTTTTTCAATCGGGTAATGGCAAGAACGAATTGGTTTATCAGCAAAAATCCCCAAGCGGATTGGGATCTCGCCACAGCCGCATGGCTACTAACAATCTACGAACATCTTACTAGCTACAAGACAAAAGCAATATCGTTGGAATGTAGATTGATTGACAACGATTTCCCGGCAAATCTCATTCATTACAGATCTGGTTTGCCACCTGTCTTTTCAAAGAAATACTACAAGGGATTACTGCAAGTAGGTCGAAATCCCTATGATGTGTTGATGGCACACAATCCAACTTCTGCCACCGAGTTTATGCGAAAAGTGGTCCAAAGCTATCGGGCCAAGTAATATCCCCCTCAGAGATGTAGAATAGCGGTTCGCTATCAAACTCAAGCTTGACTTGCTTTCTTACCTCTTCAATATGCTCATTCGTGAAATACTCAAACAAAATATTCCAGTCATCTACTTCTTCTTGTGTGAGTGGTCCCGTGAGTGGAGCCGACATCAAAGCTCCACGAAATATCGCGTCCTGTAAGGCTTCCTTGGCAACACTCATATGATGAATGTTGTACTTGGTTTTAAGCTCATCACAGAATTCTTCCGATATAACTCTCAATTCGACTAATCTTTCTAGTTCTACCTTCATTTTTCTCCTCTGAAATAATCCTCAATGTCCCACCAAATGTAGGTCAATGTGAATCCAATAATCATTAACTGCACCACCAAATAGACTTTTAGTTTTTCAAACCAGCCCATTTGTTGCCATTCTTTTTCGAGTTCTTTTTCTATTTTGTCCATTTTAGTCATCAAACGGCCCTTTTCGCCGCAGGCGAAAAGGGCCTTATTATTACCCGTTATTATCTAAGTAAAATTTTCCAATTCCCACTCTTTTATTTTCAAACAAGAACGTGCGAAAGCACTGCAAAATGAAGGAGAGAAAGATATGCGTAAATTGATCGTTCTAATGCTCGTAGCATTTCTTTTCTGCTCGCTGGGGTATGCAAAAGATAAGGAAACGACGGAGACTGATGCCGCAAAGGTTGAGGTCAATTGGAAAAAGCTGCTACCCGACAAAGAGGGGGTAGCCCAATACCTTCAAGATATTAGTGTTACTGTCAATGTCGGTATGGGGGAAGGATCTGGAGTCGTTAAGACAGTAACCATGAAGAAAAACGGACAGGACGTAAAGGTTAATTTTGTTTGGACTGCCGCTCATGTTGTAGATACACTACGATCTGTTGAGACAGTAATTGATCCCCAAACAGGCACAGAGCGAGTTGTTGTAAAATTTGATGACGCACATATCGTCAAGGAACTAGTTGAAGACGGTCGTCGCGTCGGAGAATTGAAAATGTTAGCGGAGGTCATTCGGTACAGCGAAAAAGAGGATCTAGCACTTCTGAGAATCCGAAAGACCAATTTTGTCGCCGCTAGCGTTGTCTTCTATCAAGACAAAAAGATTCCTGCAATTGGAACAGATGTTTTTCATGTTGGTAGCTTGCTAGGGCAGTTGGGTTCCAACTCGATGACATCTGGAATTATCTCCCAAATTGGACGTATTCTTTCGGGAGAAAAGGTCGAATTCGACCAGACAACCGCCACAAGTTTCCCAGGCTCGTCGGGAGGAGGTGTTTACACAAGAGACGGTGCCTATGTTGGAATGGTTGTCCGTGGTGCGGGTGAGGGATTCAACCTCATTATTCCCGTTAGACGAATGGCCCGTTGGGCAAAGAAGTCCGGTGTCCTTTGGGCATTGGATGATAACGTCCCAGTACCCACCGAAGAAGAGTTAGAAGCCCTTCCGGTCGAGGACAGCGGACATCGTTTTAATAGAAGCAAGAGCGGTAAGAAGAATTTCCCAACACTTTTGCGTACCGTTAAGTAAGAACGGTTGATTTTCGTGTATTAAGGAGAGAAAATCCTCCCCCGTTAGGGGGAGGATTTTCGTTATATCCCCCATGCGGGTTATTGCAATCACCGTGAGTTATGTTAGGATTCGGTAAACGTGACTTTTAGTATGAAGAAACATCTCGTAATTGCAGAAGACGGCTCCCCTTCGGATTGGTACAAGTCTCTTTCGGTAGAGGTCATCAAAGTTGTTTCCGAATTGCCGGATCGTATTTTTGATCCACCTAGAATACATGCAATGCTTACTGATGAGGATGCAGCAACGCTATCTGATAATCCGAACATACGCCTTGTTTGTTGTGTAGAGCCACTAACTGACAATGAGATTAGCGATAAATTGCTGGGACTATATGGTGAGGGAAACCTATTCGCAGACAAAGCCGCTGATGCATGGTTGGATTTGATAGTTCACACAAAACGATTGGAAGATGGGTAAACTGATTTTGGTGTTTCAGGGTGAGTATTAAAGGTGAAACATGAATCTCCTTGACGAAAAAGATCTCGATCAAATCAATGAGTCTGGGTTGTGTATCGTCTGCAAGAAAGGGGAATTGGTATCTGGGCCGAGGGGCGGCAGCAGCCAGAATTTCCGATGCGAAGAATGCGGGCAGGAATACAATTTGGGGTTCAATGTTATTTCTTCTCATCCTTTAATCTGGATCGGTAGCAAACTTCCCAAAGACGAGTCCCGAAAAGGTTACTATCGCGGCGATAATCTTTCCAATCATCCATATTTGAAGAATAGTTCGACCGGCTCTAAATAATGCATGGACTTTAGAGCCTTCTTAGAACAAGAGCAACAAGAATTGATGCCAATTGGGAAGCTGCCCACCATTCTCGGAACAGGGGAATCTGAAAAACTCAGTTTTGGCTCTGCTCCGCATTTCAAAAAACCGTTTCTTTACGTCCCTCTTGGCGAACGTGGCACAACGGCCCAAGCCCTAAAAGCAATACGTCGTAAAGCTGAAAAACAAAACAGGGCTCTTGTTTGTGTTCCTCATCCGAAAAAGAAGTTTCATTGTCATCCGATATTTCCCAAAAAACTAGGCCCCACAGGGGAGATTCTGGAAGATCCATATGAAGATATCGGAAAAGAAAATAGAGCAAAATTTGCCAGTGTAGGGGAAATGCACCTTACTGTTGCCTATGGTGATGAATTGGAGGAGGCAAAATCTCAATTGATCGCCAAATACGGATTGCCACCAGAATCGAGCATGAAAAATGTACTTGCGAATGTAAAATTCCCCGATGATCCAGAATACGGGATTTACAAAGACCATCCTCTTTTCACTTATCCAGAAGAAGGAGGGGTGGGAGTTCGATGTCCTGTTTACTATGAAGATCCTGATGTCAAGCCTCAATTTGTGGTAGCAAATACCTATACGATTCCAAGAGTAGGAAATTTGCCGCCAATTGCTATGATCGTCCCCGTTCAGTCTAACATGGTCCTCCGAATTCGAGATCTCTTGGGGCTTGAAAAGCCACGTTATCGATTACACGTCACGTTGGGATATGTTATTCCGACTCAAAAAGAAAGCTCGCCCAAACGACTTACGACGCTTGGGCGACAAAAAGGCGAACCGACCGCAGTAGGACAGCTTCATCCTGGACGCCTCCAGAATTAGTCTTCCGCTAATTTGTTTGGTTCAACCGGCTTGCTCATCCAGAATTGATCTGTTTTTACGTGTCCTTTTCTCACAAATTTAGCGACATGATCTTTGAAAGCCTCAAAGGGAAATCCTTCGTAGGTTCGGACAACATAACCCTCTTGCTCGCCACCCATCTTAGATTCGCCAGTGAAAAGATCGCGAATAGCGTCTTCATCCCACTCCCCGACATAAAGCTCAGGAACCGTCTTGAGATTCAACAACTGGCACCATTCCTTTGTAGATCCCCAATCTAGGCAAAAGTTCTTCTCATTCCAAATCGAGAAGACCAGAAAGTAGCTTGGCAGAGCCTCGTATTTGATGGAATGAACTGCATAGATGTTCTCTCCACAAATCCGCCACCCCTCGGGAATGTCGTTCTTGATGGTTCCATGCATCATCTTTACCCAAGAACGAGAGGGGTGATGCCCGCTATCTAGAGAACGAGCATGAATGTCGTCTCGGTACATCGTGCAATTCTCGCCGTCCATCTTCTCAGTTACGACGACCTTCTTTCCTGAGAATTGCGCAATGTCCTGTAGAACTCTATCGTCGTCCGTAATCTCCCTGCTCCACGGGAGATGAAACGTCCGAGGGTATTTTTGAAGTTCGGCTTCCATGAATTGCCTAAAATTCATTTCTTTATGAGTCCTGTCTTGAACCCAATCCATAGGAAAAAGCCAAATACAATAGATAAAGTCGCTAAGGGAAGAGCTATTATCGATGCAACAATGTTTATGACGAAACTCTTGTCTCGGTACTTATCTCGCTCGACGGTCATACTACTCCTCAAAGGACTCTCTCTTCATCTTCTTTTTCATCTTCTGAAACTCTTCCCAGCCCTTTTCGCTCTGCTTCCAACGATCACCGACGCCACGGCCATACTGTTTAGCAGACTCGATACCCTTTTTGATGATCTTGCCAACTTTTCCAGCACCGCCGCTCAAAGCGGCGATCACGCCTTCGTTGCGTAGTCGTACATATTCTTCAAATCTCATGATAAGCACCACCAAAATAAATCCATGTCTCCTTTGTTAGACTACAATATCTACACATCGTATGAATTTTTCACCATCATCAGAGTGCTTTGCCGATAGTCTGCATAGATATTTTTGGAGAAGAAAGTACGATGGAAAGTCATGAACTTCAAGATATTATCGATACACAAAAGAAAATTCTAAAGGAACTTTCCAACCTCAAATATGGTAGCAGAAAAGCCACTTATGGAGAAAAACTCTCTGACACAATCGTGACTTTCATAGGAAGTTGGAAATTCCTGATGATGCAGTCATTTATTCTTATGGCCTGGATTTTTATCAACCTTTTTAGCTTTGCATTCGACCAGTATCCGTTTATTCTTTTGAATCTGGTACTTTCGTTCCAGGCTGCATTTGCTACTCCACTTATTTTGATGGCCGCCAACCGATCCGAGAAAAAAGATCGCCGTCGTGCAAATGACGCTTATAGAGCCATCGATCACATTGAAAAAATGATGGAACGCATGGTTCAACCATGTCAGAAATTATACGATGAAGTCAATGGAAACAAAAAATGAAAATGAACCGCAGGCTAATGCCCTAGTTCAGAAAATTGAAAAAACCGAAGAAATGGGAAAGGAAATTCTCGTTATGATGATGTCTTCCCAAACAACTCAGATCGGGTTTTTCGAAAAATTAAGCCGAGGGAGGAAAGCCTCGGCTTAATCTGGAGACACAGGTCAGTTATTTCAGGCTCGTTCGCTTTCGACCTGTAAAATGACTACCAGCCCCTTCGGCTGGACCCGACGATACCTGCGCGGGTTAGTAAGGAGCCCTCTTTGCCGGAAAGACAAAGAGGGCTGTTTTCCACTCTCGTTGAAGAAGCGACCGTGAGAGTGACTGTCCAATGTAATTGTAGTACAATTCGCAATATTGTCAAGTAGAAATAAAAGGTTCCGCCAACCTCCTTCTTGGCGGAACCTACCGACAAAGGAGAAGTGCCGGGAAAGGGGTCGAGCCTGTTCCCGGCCACCCTTCGCAATGGTTATCTGGGCACCCCCGCGAAGGAATTTCGGTTTTCGCTCCAAGCGAAAACCAGCCCGCTGGAAAGCGGGCCTGCTTCATGGGAAATATACCCCTGACTCAAAACTTTGTCAAGAGAGTGTTCCCCTCTAATGGGGTATTTTACAAAGATTTTTTTTTGGACTATAATTGTCCCATGAAAACAGTCCCCGAAGTATTCAATGCGTTGGTAGAGAAAGCTTCCCCTATTTTGCATGAATACTATAGCCATGACTGCTGCATTGCTGCCACGAAATGTGGTATTGAGGTATGTAAGTATTTTGGTATTGTGACATGGGGAATAGCGGCTAGACTAGAGATCTTTAACCCAACTTTTTGCCGTCTTGTTGGGGAACATGGGCGGGTTCCCCAATCCGATCAGGAAAGTTTGGAATGGGCGGGAAAAGGAGCATGGATTGTCGATATAGGGAATCCTGAGAACGAGCTACGACAAAAAGGGTGGAATGGGCATCTTCTTCTTGCTTCGGTAGATGATGGAAGGGTTCATATTGCTGACTTGGCATTAGAGCAAGCCAACAGGCCTCACAAGGATATCAATTTAGTTCCATTTCATTTCTGCGTCTCTGGTGAGTTTTTGCGAGAAGAAATTCAAGTTGCGACCTACTTGAATGGTTGTCTTTTGAATTACCATTCTTGGCCTACTGATCGCTCGTACTACACAGCCGCCGATTGGTCGGCACAAAGAGAAAAGGAAAGAAAGCCCATCGTCGGAAGGATTATTCGTGCAATAAAGGAGGAAGAACCAAACAACACTATTCCAGAGGTATTGGACAAATGTTAGAACAAGAAATCCGATTGGGTAAGCGACTCAAGGCCGATCAAATTGGCCGGATGAAAATGATCGGTAACGAACTTGACATCGATAATGGCGGATATTTTGATTCTCGCATGGGAGCAATCAACATTTGGTGCGGCCCAGAAGATAAGCCAGAATCTTGGGAGGCAGAAATTATTCAGGCAGCACTTAATCATCCGAGGTGCATTGTTGGAACTTTGCAGTGGACATGGATAAGTGATAATGAAGCCGAATTGACCCTTTGTATTTGTCCTTACGAACTTGAGGATCAGAAAAAGCCCGTTGTTGTGGAAGATCTTTTGAAGTGGTTGGAAATCAAGGTAGCATTTTTGCTCGAAAAGTCGGCGTAGGGACGGCTACACGCGAAGGCTTTTGCTTCCATTGCTCAAAGAGCATTTGAACGTGGTCAAGAATACGAAAGAAAAATGTCTCAATGAGTACCAAAATCTACAGAGGCATCCGAATACCGAAGTCGAAAATTGAGGATTTTATGGAGTGGTTTGCTCAAACCTGTCTTGAGCAAGCTGCCGATCTTACGGTAGAATTCAGCGAGGCCATCAAGGAGAAAGTCGTTCGAGAGAAAGCAAAGCTGTTCCTCAAGAATACCGATAATTGGGGAAAAACCACCAAGAAATTCCTCGAAAAATTTGAGAGGGAATTTCGAACGGCATTGACGTTCGAATTTTTCATGGAGGGCTCTAAGAAAAGTTGGGCTGTAGGAAATCTGGATTGTTGGGCCAACTTTTTTCCAAAGGGGCGGTACTACTACATCGTCCCCATGTATCCCAAGTCAAACAAGACTCCGAAATATCCGCCGTATGTAGAAGAATACGGCTATTGGGACAATACCGACGAACCCGATAACGTCACCAGACGACAATGGAGAACCAGAGCAAAGAATTGGGAAGTTGCCACCGATGATAAGAATTTCCATCTTCGAAGATTATCTCTTACAATCATTGATGCAAAAGAGATTATGAATACGGGGTTGTATTGGGTCGAAAAAGAACTAGTTGAACGAGGCTGGCTGAAAAGTGACGAGGAAACCAGATTTAGTCCAAGTTGGATAGCTGCCTACCCCCTGTGGAAAGAGGAGAAGAATGAACCTAACCACCGAAAACGTAAGTAAAACACACATCTACCTTGCCATTGATAGATCCGTGGCAGAATTGGATCGTGCTGACCATCTGGCCGATGAATATGAGCTAATGCCGCCCGTTTTCTGGTTTGCCCGAATCAAAGCCGATCCAGAGGGCCTTGGTCGAGGAACTGCCTTAATGAAAAAGGTATGCGAACATGCCGATGCCCTCGAAGCAACCATCGTCAATGCAATTAACCCGTATGGCCGAATGAACTTGGAAGAACTTCAAGAATGGTTTCAGAAATTCGGCTTTGAACTAATCCACAAAGGACTTGTTATTAGGAAGCCCCAAAATGGCGAAGGGTAGAAAAGACAAATACTTGCGAAAACGTTTGGTCAAGCCAGATAGCAGTCACCGCATGGGGAGATGGCATACCGACATTCGTTGTCCTGCATCGACACCGAGGTTCTATACTTGTCGAGAATGCGTGAAGTGTGGCGAAGGTCAAATGTATCATGCGGCAGGAATATTTAATGATCCCGGCCTTTCAGAAGAATGTCAAGGTGACACATGAAAAACACGGAAGCAATTGTCCACTGTAGCGTAAGAACGGCTTTGCTCGTCGTATCAATGCTGGGATATTGGTCTACCAATGTCGGCACATTCAATACTATGTGCCTTGCCTACATCGTTTTCTACATCCTGTGGGAAATGTTCGTGTTTTCTTTCCTCTGCTACGAGATTGTAATCGGATGGTGCTTTACTTGGCTTGCCAAACGTCGCGATCCGAAAAGACCAACTACAAAAGAAATAAAGTGGCAAACGCTTCTCCAAAAACATAAGAAGCACACTCGGGACAATTATTCAGGCTGTAGCGATTGGTTAGAAGGGGTGGAAACTGTGGAATTGTTTGCCATGTCGGCTTTGTTCGTCTTGTTGTTAGTGTATTGGAAATTCCCAGAATTGGCGACATGTCATGTAATAGTTGGCATATCTGTTTACCTAATGAGAAGTTATTTGAGAGCAAAGCTCAGATACCAAAAACCAGATCATGTCCCGATGGTCACTTGCCCTGACGGCGAATCGTTTGATTCCCTCTGCGATAAGCTCTTCAATAGCCGGATGAAGGAACAGTAATGGCACTCGATAGATTCATAACATGGGATGATCCCAAGGACAAGCCTTCAACAACAGACATTCGGTTCTTGCTGGAGGACTATTTGGGAGAGGCGGGGAAAATCACAAGTGATAGCAGCATGTTTACCGCCCTCCTTCCTGGCAAGCCATCTCATCCTCTGAAAAGATTGGAACCGGAATTTGTTCGTCCATTACGAGATGAACGGTGGTTTGAAGTACATTGCGGGCATCTTTTGTCGATTGACGTATTGACCCGCGAAGCCGACGAATTTACCAACAATGTCGCCCAAGGATTTGCCGAATTGGTGGCACGTTGGTTCAAAGGAGATCTCGAAAAATGAAGATGGATCATTTGTACATAAACGGCACATACCACACGATTCTTCAATTGTTGCACTATGTTCTTCCCACCCTCGTTCATAGTTTCGGAGCAAGTGGAGAATATGCCGCCAAACTTTATACAATGGTTGGACATTACACAGGCATCCTCTGTCAAAAAGCAGGGGGAGATCCTTACGAAGTTCTGGGCGATTTTAAAGAAATAGTTGCCGAAGCCCTTGCAAAATCTATCAGGACAGACGAAGAAGATGATGTCGATTATGCCGCCAACCTTGGTTTAGAAATCGTCGCTGCTGGTTATGCGTTTGTTCGCGATGCCATCAAGGACGTAGACATGAGCGATGAGCAAGTTAAGAATTGTACGGAAGCATGGCTCTTTTTGACTTGCCTTACGTTTTCTCTTGTTGCCGTTATTTACGGTCAAGAGGAGGCAAGCAAAATGAGCTACGAGGTTACTGGTCGTTTGGTCAAAGAGAGGGTGCTTCATCCTACGTTTGCTGAATTGGTATTTAACGAAAAAACGCTCCCGGAACGCTTTTTCGATAATGCCATTCACGTCACAAGAGAAACATCCGGCCCTGACTATTTAAGCAAGTTTTTTCCAGGAAGCAATTGATGCCTACTCCAATACAACTCGTCCGAGACATTCTCAAAGACCTAGAAGGTCGCAAAGGAATTGGCGACGAACTACTTAGTATCGATGACGACATTCGGAAAGAAATGGAAGCCGAGTTAGCCGAGATCGTCGGTCATTATATGCCGCCCATTCCTCGAAAAGGACAAAAGGCCATCATCGTGGATGCGGTCCATACCGCCCCCTTGGTTCATTGGGCTTTATGTCAAAATCTCAAGGAAAACGAATCGACCTTGAGGATCTTGCAACGGATACCAAAGGAAGATCGCGACTTAACCTTCACAGAGAGGCGAATGCTCCCGCTTACTTTGCGGGATTTGGCAAAGGACGAATTGCTCGAACAAATTGACCCCTGGATTACAGCAGTGGATACGTGTAAAGGGCTCATCAAAGAATTCGAATTTTTCAAAGACGAATGAACTGCTACACGATAACAAAGATCGAGCATAAGAAGCCGGATCGCGGCGAAGGGAAGTGGTTTTATCACACTTCTCGGGGGGTGTTATATCTTCCTGATAAAGACGTTGGGAGAGTGTCTAGGGTAGACGACAATCTAGCCAATTTCGTCAATGCTGGGAATCCGATCATAAAGCATCTCGTCACAGAGAATTTTCGAATCATCGAGGCCGCAAATGTTTGCGTGGATGTCGTCCCCTATCGAAACGGCGAAATCTACTTGATAGAGCGAAAAGACGGTCGTGGCACTGCAATTCCAGGTGGGTTCATTGACGAAGGGGAAACCCCTATGCAGGCGGCGGTAAGGGAGCTTGGAGAGGAAACCGAAGCAGAAGTAGATCAGTACGAACTATACAGCTTGGGGGATTTTGTCGAGGGTGTTGATCCGAGAGAAGTTAATACCTGGACTTTTCCTTTTCTCGCTAAAGTCCACGATGGCGTGATATTGGGGTTTGGTGATGACGCAATAGGCGGTCAATGGCATCCTGTGGCTTCTGTGGAAAATATGACCCTGGCCTTCCCCCACCACAAAGAGATTATCCAACTGGCGATAGATCAATGCCAAACTACGAAGTAAAAATTCGATTAGCAGACCAGACGACAACGGATGTTCATGTTACTGCCCCATCTCACAACGATGCACCGGATGAGGCTATGAGATCGCTTGATCCCAAAAAGCGAGATGGAGCCGTTGTCGAGGGAGTTAATCGCACAGATGTTGTAAGCACTTCCCAACAACGCAGGAGGCATGAATGACCGAAACGAATATCGAAACCAATGCCATCGCGGCTACCGATCTGCTCGTCTTTCTGATGCGGGGCGAAACGATCAAGAAGAAAGACCACGATAAAGTCTTCGACGTATTTCGAGGAATTGTGGCGGGCATGTTTGTGATGCTCTGCAAGATCGAGGTGAATCTTACTGGCATAATGGATAAGCTAATCAAATACTACGAGAAGATGGGAAGCGACGAAGAAGCAACGTGCAGGCTGTACAGGTCGTTGCGAATCTACGCCCAGGCATTTGAAGACGATCAAATACCAAAAAATGTAAGCGACGTAGTAGGGCCAACTTTTTCCCTGATGCTGTCTCTGTTTCCTCTCGTTCTTGAGGGCATCGAGGATGAAAAAGCCTTCGAAAACAAGGAATCGGAATTGCAACTTCTGTGCTGTCTGGTTTTTCCGATAGCGGCTAGAGCCACATCCGTCGAACATGCCTCGGCTGTGACGTATGAGAGAACAGAAAGATTCGTGAAGGAAGTCATTAAAGCTGGCAATTTCGTAGACTTTCCATCCGTTCGACTGCCGCTCAAAGGCCCAGAGGCAGTCTTCGATGCCAAATTCCTGCCCGATAAATACAAAAGTATGGGAAAATATGAAGACGACGAATACTACTATCCGCCAGGATCTTTGAACTAAGCAGAGTTAAAAATGCTTTTCTTTATCATTCCTACTATTGCTGTGGTTATTGTTGGTATTGTTCTGGTTCTGGCATTAGCTCGTCCCAAAAAGTGTCCGTCGTGTGGTGAAAGATCCTTACGAACGGAGACTAATGAAGGAGATGAAACAGGCCAAAATGAGTATTATGGGTGGGGAATATGGCTGATTCAATACAACGAAAGGACTACGACAAAAGCCATATGTGACAAGTGTGGCTATTCGAAAATAATAAAAGTAAAAGAACGTATTTTGTATGGTTAATCGGGTCCTGTCGAATTAAGCAGGCATCGGTTCTGGAAGGCCCAACATCTCTTTTATTCTCGGATGCTCCTGTATTTCTTCTACGGAGATATGAGGTGTTGTATATTGAGCAACCACTATTGTGCGTCCTTCATCGCGAAGAATAAAAGCCATCTTAGTGTTCTCTCCGATTTCACGTTCCATATCGTCATGAGAAAGAATGCTACGAGGCCAAATATAGAGATCATCAGCCGTCGTTATTATCCCACCAAGTTGCAAATTACTTGAAAATTCCTTGCACCAAGTCGTCAATTTAGCAAGCTCTTGTTTTGTAGGGTTTTTGTAAATAGGATAGGTGACATTTCTCTCAATCCAAGGATCAGCGGCATAACTTCGTGGATTTCTAACCAAAGTTTGCCCTGACATGGTTTTAAATAACTCTTCACCTATAAGCCAATTTCGAAAGTCCATGCCTTATTTAGCAAGAACTAATCGGGTTTCGGCCAAGGAACAAATTCTGCCCTCGAATATCTAATGGTCATTTCTGTATTGTGCGGGCATGGATCGGTCCCTAAAAGACTTGAGTCCACCTTCGTCCGAGCCGTCCTGGCAGCGTGTACGATCCAAGTTTCCAAAAGCCCGCCACATCCATCGTACAGAAGCAATTCGACCGTATCTAATTCCCTCACGGCATTCTGCCACTTCTCTAGAACTTCATCGGTGGCACCATAGTGGTTAATAGTGATCTCCTCCCATGATGCCTTTCCAGGTATCCATGTCTTAGACGAGAGAAAATTGATTTCTTCGTCATTAAGTTGAGGTCGGGCGGGCACTTTGGCAAATCCCTCAAATAAGACCTCATCGCCCCTCTTGAATCTCGCCATCCAGCGGAACCGCTTCTTGAAAACAGTGTCTTCGGGTCGCTTATCGTAATCCATAATACTCCTTGGTGTGAAAAGTTAGGTGTGAAATTAAGGTATGCACACCTAAAGGAGTATCATTCGTTAAGAAAGCACCGTTTCGCCTGCGGCGAAACGGTGCCCATCCAAACAAATCCCAACAAATCCTAACAAATCCTAACAAATCCGGCCAAAATCCGGCCAAATCCGGCCAAGGTTTCACAAAGCATGTTCGCAGTTCGCGAACAGTGAACAAAAAAGCACCCTTTCGCCCTACGGGCGAAAGGGTGCCTTATGGTATCCATCCCAACCCATCCTAAAAGGGTTCCGTCCCGACAATTCATCCTGAAAAGATTCAAGAACACTCTAATGATAGCAAGCCCTCCCTCGGGTCACATTAAGAGGGAGGGGGCCAAAGATACGACTTTACCCCATCCTGCCCGTGCCAAGTGACAGAATGGGGCATCCCGAGGGATGAATATCACCTTCATCATTGCTTACACCTCCATGCGTGTGAACCACTCCTCCTTCCCGCGTGAGCGGGAAGGAGGACAGAAAGGAGAAGCAAAATGGCCTTCATTTGAAGGCAACAGCGAGATTATACGGATCTGGGAGAGCTTGTCAAGCGGAAAAAACAGGGCCGATTCGCCGTAGGCGAATCGGCCCCTTTTTGGCAGGAACCGCAGTCTTAGACAAGAGCATTATCACAGATTCTTGGGATTTGTCAAGCCAGCTTTACGAATATCCGACTTCGGGCTATAATCATCTATTCGGTTATGAGGTGTTTGTGAATCAAGGAGAGCGATATGGAAGCCCCGCGACACGATGCGGAGTGCAAATGTATGGCCTGCCGCGATGGTTGGGAGGCTTTTCAGAAGCACCAGGACGAGATGTTGGAGAAACACGGCTGGGTCGTTCATTACGTCATAGATCATGGCATCCACACGCACGGTTTGGCTGAGAACTTCGATCATCCAGATTTAGAGATCACTTTGCCAGCCGATCCCAAGATTTTGCATCCAGTTTTTAGTGGAATCGTGGAACAGATCAAAGATGGGAAAAAATTCTCAGACGGCGAGATCTCGGATACGGTGCTTAGTGGCGATTACAAAGCGTTGTTTGTCGAAGCCCAAGAGGGAAACCGGACGGTTTTGCGAATCATTCTCCCTGATTCTGATGGTAATTTGGAGCAGGAGAAAATGGTTCCCTGCTATGCGGAGCAATATCTCCGCCGATGGAAATCTGACGAACCTAGCGAGAATTAGGATGAAAGAAGTAGGTTCTGCTGGTATTGCCGCTCATTGTGATTGTCCCAAATGCGGCGGGTATGCCTTTTCCACCCCGAAGGAGGACTTTCGGTGTGAGTGTGGGGAGGTCGTTCCTCTGATGGGGAATCACATCAAGATGGCCGAGGCCTCTGGCCCCGCCTATTATATTGAAGACTGCCCTTGTTGCCACAAGTCATTTTACATTCGTTGCGAAGAAGTCGAGAAGGGGAATGGCAAGGAGATCCACGAATTGTTTTCTCCTAGCAATGGGGTCTATTATTCTTCCCCGGATGAAAAGGTTTCCTTGTCGTGTGAGATTCGAGGCCTTTACTGGCGGGTCGGCGGTTTTGACGCAACTTGTCCTCATTGTTCCAGCAAGTATCGGGTTTGTATAAGTCGGATTGTGATGGGTCCGATGGGGATACAGGATCATCAGGTTTTATTGTATGAGGAGTCGTTATGATTTGTTGCGAAGCATTGGGCAAACGCATTGCCAATCCCGAGGAAGAGGATCGTCGCTCTGGCCGCATTTTTCTTGAGGACCCGGCTTCTCCTGGGGCGGTGGATCTTTACATTGAGGGATCTGGGGAGATGGTGCCCTTTAATTTCTGCCCATTTTGCGGGGAGCCATTTGCTCGAAATTCTAAAGCCCTTTGGGCGAAAGGGTTTTTGTTTTTACATGTCTAAATAGGGTATGAAAACATTTCATCAATGGTTAGAGGCAATGGCAACTCCTCCTGGTGGTCCTATTCCAGGTGGACAACCAATAAATGTCGCTCTTGCCCAACAGCAACAACAGCAGGAAGATCCAGAATCAAAGAATCCAGATCTCAAGGCAGCAAAAGATGCGGTAAAAAAGAAGACTGCCGCCCAGGCCGACATTGACATAAGAAAGGCTATCACTGCCATGAAGGGTGCTTTAGATCCCACCGATCCTGCTCAAGCTGGCCAAATGGCACAGCTTAACACGTCGGCTTCTCAAACTTTAGACGATCTCGCCCAGGCAGCAATGCCTAAGAAATGATTTCCCCTTACTTCTTTATAGAAAAGGAGGAAAAGATGTCTACAATCATTCGCTGGGGACTAGTTGGTGTCGGGGCCGTAGCCATTACGATTCTTGTCTTATTGCTTGTCGATTTTAATCCCATACAACACGGAATTGGCAATCCTGTGGTTCCCACCCCGCCGAACAGTTATTACTCTGATTATCCGATGAATTTGGAGATGCGGGGGACAATGGGGATCAATGACATGAAGGTGACATTAACTCACAAGGTCACCTACAATGGCACTTTGGAGAAATACACCTATTATTATCGCATTGAATCGAAGGGAGATTCTGTTGTTTTGTTTGAGTGGGATGTTTTGCAACCAGCGTCGAATCAAATAGCGGGTCGTTCTTTATTGGAGCTTACTCCTGGAGATCCTCAAGAATTTATAGTTCATGATGCTTCGCCTCCCGCATTGTTGAATGGCATGGCCACCATTTACGAAAAATGCGAGGATGGCAAGTGGACTGTAGCCATGAGAGCCCTTCAACCTGGGCCTTGGCCTTCCAGCAAGTATCTCCCAATGGGGAAGACTAGCGTCCCCGAGGAAAAGGGAATTGATTAAATTCATTCCCGCTGAAAAGAAGCCCGCTCGCTTACGCTCGCGGGCTTCTTTTTTTACTATTGGGTGATAAATAAGATATGGAACCGCCCAAAACACATGCTTGGAAGATGCCTGGAACAGAAGGATGGAAGCGGCCTTCTTCTATGGCGGGGGCACCGCCTTCTACGCGTCCCGAGCCAGAAGTTCAACAAGAACCTTTTCCACCCGAGCCGCCCGAGCCGCCC
>Ga0180433_10001041_pt1 | contig 46835 bp, 20 predicted proteins | sample SS_ome_8_FD_132980 | JGI IMG/M metagenome (GOLD analysis project Ga0180433, IMG submission 132980) | Hypersaline lake sediment archaeal communities from the Salton Sea, California, USA - SS_1_D_1 metaG | ecosystem: Environmental > Aquatic > Non-marine Saline and Alkaline > Hypersaline >...
AAAAAAAAAAAAAAAAAAAAAAAAAAAAAAAAAAAAAAAAAAAAAAAAAAAAAAAAAAAAAAAAAAGAAAAAAAAAGGCTGGCAAAAAAAGAAAATGAAAAAAAAGGCAGCCTGGATGACATGATTGCATATGTTGATGAAAAAGGGAATATAACATCTACTCCTCCCGACCCCCAAAAAAAGAAAGATATTGAATTAGAGGATATTGAAATTAGTATCCCTAAACATGATGACTCCCTGAATTTGGATCCTGTACGAAAGGGAACCATAACCTATTTTAATGATTCCAAAGGTTATGGATTCATAATAGATTCGGAAACACAGGAAAAAGTTTTTGTACATATCAATAATGTTGAAGAAGACATTTCAGAAGGTAACCTCGTAAGCTTTGAGGTGGAAAAGGGGCACAAAGGACTCACAGCAGTAAAAGTTAAACAAATAAAATAACAAAACCAGATATCCGGAATATCACTCCCCTTGATGATAAAAAAGCAGGAATTATGTCCAGAGAAATTTTTGCCGAAACAGATCTTATACTATTAGGTGAGCTGCTGCCTTCTGACGATAACAGTTTGTTTGAGCTTAATTCCGACGAACATATTTTCAGGTATTTATGGGATAATGTCACTGAGGATATAAAACAATGCAGGGAAGAGATCAGGGCAATAAGACAGCAATATATAGATAATGGGATCGGGCGTTGGGCAATAATTGAGAAGTCAACAAACAATTTTGTCGGCTGGGCAGGACTAAAATTAGAGAAAGAAGTGATCAATAACCATACTGATTTCTATAACCTGGGATTGAGGCTGATGAGAAAATACTGGAATAAAGGTTATGCAACCGATGCAACAAAAGCATCAATTGACTATGGATTCGGGAAGTTAAACATTAATGCAATATATTCAGAAGTTGACATATACAATATAGCTTCAAAAAAAGTATTAATCAAAGCAGGTTTCAGACACATCGAAACTTTTAAGTCTGAAGGATATGATGTGTGCTGGTTTGGAATTACAAAAGCCGAATGGGAAAAGTTGTTGAAGAAATGATCATTCAGAAGATAACTCCTGACGATTGAATTAATCAAAAAAATCACTATCTTAGTCTGAATATTGATTTATATTGATAAAAACAATTCCTGCAATATTATAAAAACTATTATACAGGCCATCATTCATTTATGAATACAAAATTAAACCGGTTAATATATTTACTGAAAAACAATATCGGGCTTTTCCTGAGTATAAGTTTTGGTGTGTTTTTATTCGTGCTTTTTTTCCAGCCCTTTCCTATTGAGGGGCTCAATTACAATAACAGGTTGTTATTTATGGCCGGGCTGGGGGCAATTGTTTTTTTATTCATGATATTAATAAAGATTGTCTTCCCGTGGCTGATCCGGAACAATGACCAAAATAACCATGAACCCATTTTCCTTTCGTATATGAGCGGTTTTATTATTTTGGCTTTATGCTCAGTTGCTTTTGCATTTTATCTGCATTATGTCGGATCTGTAAGCATATCCTTTCATATTATGCTTAAAGTTGCCCTGATCTGCCTCGCCCCACCAGTGATTTTACGATTGTATGATATTATTAAGGAACTAAGACAACAGAACGATTCACTCATTATTGAGCAAAGAGTAATACAAAAACAAGTGGAAAAATACGAAGAAGATTATCTTAATAAATCCATAGAATTCATTTCAGAAAACAATACGGAAAACTTTGCTCTTCTTATTGCTGATGTCGCTTTTATTAAATCTGCAGATAACTATGTGGAAATCACATATAAGGAAATTGACAATTTCAAAAAGAAACTTCTAAGAAATACTCTGAAAAATATCGAGCAGCAAATAAAACCCTATTCCAATTTCATTCGTTGCCACAGAATATGTATTATAAATAAACATTTTATTGAAAAACTCCATAAAAGTTATAATAATCACCTCTTAACCATAAAGGGTTATGATGAAAAAATCCCTGTTTCCCGCCAGTATCTTTTAAAAATAAAAGAGATACTATAACCTTTGGGGGTGAATACCACTCACCCCTGCGTATTGATACTAACCACACTAATGTTTGTTTTGCCACTAATTATAATCTGTTAATCCCTTTTTTTTTCACTAATTAATATTACCAAATACATTTATATATTATTTATTTTAAATTTTTCATGCTATGAACATTCTAATGGTATATCCTCAATATCCTGACACATACTGGAGTTTCAGGCATGCCCTGCGCTTTATTTCAAAAAAGGCAGCTGTCCCCCCCCTGGGATTACTTACAGTGTCTTCAATGCTCCCGAAATCATGGGAGAAAAAACTGGTGGACATGAACATCACCGGGCTTCAAACAAGCGATATCGTCTGGGCGGATTATGTTTTCATCAGTGCCATGTATATACAAAAGGAATCGACAGACACTGTAATACAGGAATGTCTGAAGTATAAAACGAAAATTGTTGCAGGGGGCCCTTTGTTCACCCAGGAATACAAAAAATATCCTGAAATCGATCACTTTATACTTAATGAAGCTGAAATTACATTACCTCCGTTCCTGAGAGACATAGATAACGGGGACACCCCTGAAAGGATATACAAAACCGATGAATATGCTGATATGACAGCAAGCCCCGTACCTGATTATCACTTGTTAAACAAAAAGGAATATGCTTTTATGAGCCTTCAGGTTTCGCGCGGATGCCCTTTTGCATGTGACTTTTGTGAAATCACCTCGCTTCTCGGGCATAAAGTCAGGATGAAAGAAACCCACCAGGTTATCAATGAGCTTGAGGCAATTTATAATCTTAACTGGCGGGGACCTGTATCTGTTGTTGACGATAATTTTATCGGTAATAAAAAAATAATTAAAAATGACCTTCTTCCTGCCATGAAAAAGTGGATGCAGGATCATAAGTACCCGTTTACATTTAATATCCAATCCTCAATAAATCTCTCTGATGATGAAGAACTGATGAAACTGATGAACGAAACGGGATTCAACTCCGCTTTCATTGGTATCGAAACTCCGGACGAAATATCACTACACCATTGTAATAAAGTCCAAAATGAAAACAGGAACCTGCTCCAATGCGTTAATAAAATGCAAAAGTCCGGATTTCAGGTTTCCGGCGGATTTATTGTAGGTTTTGACAGTGATTCCCCGACCATTTTTCAGCGTCAGATTGAATTTATCAAACAAAGCGGAATCGTATCTGCAATGGTTGGTTTGCTAAATGCACCGAAAAATACAAAACTGTACAAACGACTTGAGGAAGAAAACAGATTAACGACAGAAGCAACAGGTAACAACACTGATTTCTCTATGAACTTTACTCCAAAAATGAACCGGGAAGATCTTCTGGAGGGGTATGACAGCATAATACGAAATATTTATAATACAAAACCGTTTTATAAACGAACACGCCGGTTTCTGTTAAATTACAAGCGGTTGCATGCAAGACATAGAAAAGTAGAATTTTCGTATATAAGTGCCTTTATAAAATCCATCATTATTATCGGGATAATAAATAAAGGACGACGGGAATACTGGAAATTTTTTATATGGACACTCCTGAGGCGCCCTGCCCTGTTCATGGATGCAATGACCTGTGTCGTTTATGGCTATCATTTCCGGACAATATATGGGTTAAGGAATTAAAAATACATTTAAATTTCCGTCTCACTATAACATATCATTTCAAAATAATGATGAAGTCACTTCCCGGTTCGTTGTCGCCGAACTCTCCGAAACAGGGCTGGGGATTTATCTTCTGCACATAAGTAAGCATCTCATTTATTGTAATTATCCCATCCTCACCGCCATAATTCCTTAATGCTTCAAGCACTCTTCTGGCAAACGGCGAATGATGCCCCGGTCTTCCGTCAGGAACATACTCCTTTCCCCCTGATGTAAGATACAAGCGCGTTTTATATTTTTTCTTTCTGCTGATAAACTCCTCATTGGACAGATCGTCATACATATCTGCTGCCCTGCTTCGGGAAGCAATACCCGGATCAAAAGTGCCCCCGAAACACACATCCATCATAAGGAAAATATGATTGCACGGGATATTATTTATTATTGTACGCAGATTGGAATGGGATAAATAAGTTGTCCGTGCCAGGTCATTATACTCCGAATCAGTCGAAATAACGTATCCCTCCTTGAATACCACATCATATATACCGTGCCCTGCAAAAAAGATCACAAGATTATCTTCAGCAGCATATTTATATGTAGCATATTCCCTGAGCTTGGTAAGTATCTCGTTAAGAGTGGCATTAAGAACAATCTCCGCTTCACAAATATAATTATCCTCCAGTTCTTCACCTATAGTCTGTCCGTCAATAACAGGATTTATCAGATCCTTGAAATTATCATATACATTAGTGGCAAATATTAATGCCCTAGTTGTTGCTGCTCCGACACCTTCCCCGGTATTTTCACCTGTATCGGTAGAGGAGTTTTTTACACCGGGTGCTTTTATCTGCCTGCCTCCCTGGCCTGACATTCCTGAATGGAATGGATTCTCAACAGGAGAAACTATATAATTCTTTCCGGACATAGGATGGATCAGTTTATAATTTTCGTACGATGAGCTGATACTTCCTTTCACTGCCTTTTTTTCAACCGTAACAAACGCTTTCTTCCAGTTCTTCTTGAAAGTTTTTGCCTCCCCAACAGGTATCTCAACACCAGCTTCAGTTTCAAGGAACCGTATCTTATATATACCAAGATCGGCATTATATCCTACAATATCTGCAACAGGGATCTTTATTATTCCTGTAGCACCGTCTTCCTTAAGATCGTAATGTTTTATTATTTGTTTCTGCAAATAGTTAAGCACCTGGTCAGATAACTTTTCCCTTCGCTTAATATATTGAGCAGTGGTCTCAAACTCATCCCTTTCCCTGGTGAGGTTCTTATCCAGCTTCTCCAGGATCTCTGAACAAACCCCGGCTGACAATACCTGTTTCTGTGCTCCGGTCAGGTTAATGTCCAGATACCCGGCAACGAGTGATCTGTCCGAAGGTTCAACACCCCGAACCTCCCAGATAATGACATTATTATCTCCCCCGAAAGTGGTAAGGAACATACCGTCCCTGCTAAAACTACCACCGAAAACACGCTCACTGTGCCTGTATATGGTCTCAGTATCCTCAAAGCCCTTATCGGTAATATCAATGATCCTTGCCATGGAATAGTATCCGAAAACCAAAAAGTCGCCTGTCGGGCTAACTGCAACAGGGTTCTTTACATTTACCTTTTCCCTGAATTCACCGGATAATACAAACTCCTTATTCTTCAGCTTCCACATCATAATATTATCATGCATACCTGTAATAAGAATATTTTTCTGTGGATGAAATATTGCACTATAGACATAACCGTTGAACTGGTCCAATACCTGAAACGGCCTGTATTCATTACCATCAAACCTGAATATCCTTACTGCTTTATCATTACCGGCAGATGCAAGGTGAGTATCATCATAACTGAAACAGACCGTGTTAACAGACTCGCTGTGGTCTGTCAGCGCCTGTGATAGCACAAACTCAAATTTTTCCCACTTCCATATCCTGACAGTTTTATCACTGCTGCACGATGCTAAATAATTACCATTATTGCTGAAGGTAATATCCGAAATACCGTAGGCATGACCTGTAAGCACCTGTATCACCTTCAGGCTTTCAAGGCTTATTATGGCAATGTCATTATCGCTTTTATACCGCGAATATGCAAGGTAGCGTTCATCAGGAGAAAATGCGATATTACCGGCATAAGATTTCGGATTGCCATGATATTCAAATATCTTATCCCAGTTCCTGTCATAGATCTCAAGGGAATTATCCCCAATGGTCACTGCAAAATAATTGCGAAAGGGAGAGAACTCAGCTTCCAGGGTAAAGCTTGTGTAACCGGCAAGCTCCTTTTTCTCCTTATAAGAAAACTCCTGAGAGTAGCAAAAACTGACGTGAATGATCAGCAATAAACAGAATAAGATCCTGAAATGCATAAAACTCACAATTAAATAATATTGGGGTTAAATATACACAAAATAAAAAGTATTATTTTAAAAGCATATATTACTTTTAACTTATATTATTTGTATTTAATATAAATAATAATATTTATAATGAATGAAATATGAATGATATTACAATATTTCATATCTTTATTTTCTTTTTTTACACACATGCCATCAACACTAAATACCCCAATTTCATAATTTTGTGAGATATGAAAATAATATTATAAACATAAATAAAGAGGATTAAAAAATGAAAAAGTTTGTCTCCGTTTTTGCAATTGTATTATTCTTTGCAAGCTCTTGTTTTTCACAAGGTCCTTTAGGCAATGGGGCTGACGGCGCCCTTATCATCAATGCCGGCGACACAGTAATTATTGATGCGGTGCGCACAAGTGTAACAGGTCTTAACCAGGCTGGTACAAACACACTTACTGTTACCAGCGCTGCAGGTTTTAATATGGGTGATGAGATACTCATCATTACCATTCAGGATCCTGAAACCGATCAGGGACTAAGCCATGTAGGGATATATGAAACAAAAAGGATCCAGTCCATTGCAGGCAGTGAGTTCACGTTAACTGAAAATCTGGATAATGATTTTGATGCAACAGGAAGCATAAAACACCAGGTGCTTCGTGTGCCGAACTACACAAATGTAACTGTTGACGGTCTTCTTACATGCTCTGCATGGAACGGAAGCACGGGTGGCATTATCTTTTTCAGGGCAACAGGATCAATTACTGTAACTAATAATGGAGTAATCTCTGCAGTTGGCAAAGGATACAGGGGTGGATTCAGAGGTGGTCCGGATGTAAGCTGGAATGCTTACAGGGGAGAAAGCTACATTGATTTTAATGGTGGACAGAGCAGGAGCGCGTACTACAATGGCGGCGGCGGTGGCATATATAACCACGGAGGCAGTGGCGGTGGCGGCGGATTCGCTAGCGGCGGGTCCAGTGCATCAGGATCAAATAACGGATATGGTGCAGCATCATGCTTTACCACTAACTGGCAGGACCGCCTGATATTCGGTGGCGGAGCAGGTGGCGGCGCAGGATCAAGTTCTGACGGAAGCTATGGCGGAAGCGGTGGCTGCGGCGGTGGCATCATTAAAATAATTGCAAAAGCAATATATAACGAAGGTACAATAACAAGCAACGGAAAACAGGGCAACGGTCCCGGAGAGAATGGTGTATGGGATCCTTTCCCGTTATATGGCTACCGTGCCGGTGCAGGGGGAGGAGGCGCAGGCGGAACTGTTAACCTGACATGTATCCAGCTTGAAAATACAAACCTTATAAGTACTGCAGGAGGAGCAGGCGGAACAGGAGGACAATACGGTGACGGTGGAGCAGGATCAGTCGGAAGAATACGCCTGGACTATAATACAATAGTCAATGACGGTGAAATAACACCGTTCTCACTCGGTGATACTATTAACTGGAGCATCCTTCATGAGAACCTGACTGATTTGCCTGATGAGACAGGTCCATACACTATTGATGCAGACATCTATGATATAGACGGAGACATTATCACATCTGCATCAGTGTTTTACCAAATAGATGGCGGATCATGGACAGAACTCCCAATGTCAACAGCAAAAACTGATCAAAAAGCACCCTATACAGCAGACATACCGGGACAAAATGTCAATACTGTAATAGATTATTATTTATATGCAACAGACGGAACAGACAACTATTACCTGCCTTTTAATGCTCCTGCAGATTTATTTACATTTACAATATCAGGCTACCCGCCAACAGGACTGGTAATAACAGATTATAATGACGGCAGCGTGGAACTGAACTGGATCGAACCGGAAGATATGACATATTTTGTTGATTATACGATCCACCGCAGTGAAACGGAAAATTTTGTACCGGGCCCGGGAAACCAGATCGCTACAGCAGTAGCAGATACATTCTATACAAATAACGGTCTGCAGGATTTCCATACATATTATTATAAGATAGCTGCAAACTTTGATTTCGGAGGGACACCAAACTCAAACTACTCGGAAGAAGCCTCAATTACTGCTAACAATACTTCAATAACAACAATAACAGGCAATGTCTTCCTTGAAGGACAATCCAATCATGCCAATATAAAAGTGAGATTTGTTGATATATCACCTGCTGCCGAACTCGACAGCGCATATACAAATGCACTCGGATATTTTGAGACTACTATTATTCCAGGTGTTTATACTATTGACCTTATAAAAGATAATTACCAGACATATTCTGCTATAATAGAGCAATCTATTATTGATGATCTGGACATAGGTGAGCATACCCTGCAATACCTCGGCAACACTAACATATCCGGGAATGTATCAGGTACATGGGATGGAGTATATTCTGTAACAGGTAATATAACAGTGCCAAACGGCGACTCACTGATCATTGAAGCAGGATCAGAGATCAGGTTCCTTGGCAACTACCATATATATATTTACGGATACCTTGCAGTTAACGGTACGGAGCAGGATCCGGTGATCATTACTTCCCGTCCGGAAAACCAGGTTTACGCAGCCGGTCAGTGGCAGGGAATCGATTTCTATGATAATTCAGACGATAATTCATATATCAACTATGCTGAAATAAGATATGCTGTTGACGGTATATACTGGGAAAATGCAAATGCCAGCCTTGATAATTCGATCATTCATCACTGTTCACAATACGGATTATATATGAACGGCAACTCCAGTTCACCGCATATTACAAATGTTGAATTATATAACAATTCAAATCATGCACTTTATGTCTATGACGGAGCACCGACTCTCAATTATGTTAACAGCCACAACAATTACAGTTATGGAGCATATTATAATCATAGTGCTTACGGGAGCATTAAGAACAGTAAGTTCAATAACAACAGCTCACACGGAATAAGGTTCTACGATTATGGCAGTCCCTCAATGGACAGTTGCGAAGTAAAAAATAACAGCAGCTGGGGAATGCGTGTTGACCATTATTCGAGCCCATACATAAGCAATACAGTATTCTCCGGGAATTCCGGATATGGTTGCAGGGTAAACCATGACAATAATTCATGGTGCTATCCCAGGTTCATAAATTGCATCTTTGAGAACAATACATCTTATGGTATATCATTATACCGCTATACAAATGATCTTTGCGAAATTGCATATTGTACGATCAGGGAAAACGGAGCCTCAGGGATCGATATTTATTATTATAGTAATGCCAATATACATGACAATATTATAAACAATAATAACGGATATGGTATATATCTCACTAATGCAAGTGGCAATAACACCAACATACACCATAATATTATTGCCTATAATGCATCTGACGGGATATACAGGCACTCAAGCCATTCCGGAAATACCACTCTTGAATATAATACAATATACGGAAATTACGGTGATGGCATTGAAATGAACAATACCAGCGGCACACTGACTATTACAAATAATATAGTTGTCAATAACACTTCTTATGGTATCAGATCTAATGTACCGATACATACATTTGAGTATAATAATGTTTATGAAAACCAGGGGGGCGCAATAACTAACCTGGGCAATATGCCTGCAGACACATGGATATTTACATCATACAATGCTAATAATGATACAGCAGATAATTACCTCAATTTTGCAGAAGAACCGTCATTTACTCTCTCAGACTCTCTGGATTTTTATCTGACTTATAACTCACCATGCATTGATGCAGGAGATCCTGAAATTAAAGATCCTGACGGTACTGATTCTGATGTAGGTGCAAAGTATCGCAATCCGGGATATCCTCATAACCTGGAAGTAGTCTCTTACGGAGATCAGACCGTGACAATTAGATGGGATGAAATAGAACTTGACACATTGCAAAGCTATAATGTTTATTACCAAATATCAGGCGGTAAGAACAAAGCTTACACCTTTTTCGGAAATACAACAGATACGGAGCTTGCAGTGACAGGTCTGACAAATAACCAGTTATATGACTTTACAGTTACAGGAGTATATCCTATATCAGAATCTGCCTATGCATTCCCGGTTTCCGAGATGCCCGGAGTACCACAGATAACTTTTGATCCTGTAGCATTTAATTTAACTGTTGATGCTGATACTGTGGAACGCTACCTGAAGATAACAAATACCGGTTCAAGAGACCTTGACGTTGATATGCAACTGGGTATTGATAACGGATACTGCCGCCTTGACGGCAGTGGTGATGTCGTCACATGCGGAGACCAGTCTCACCTCAGCGGAATGACAGCCCTTACACTCGAATGCTGGGTATATAACAACAGCGGGAGCTGGACAGAGCCCTGTGGAAAAAATTACAGGGAATACCAGATGACAATGGAAATAGATAACGACAGGTTCGGCATGTATAAGGGATACAGCACGAACGATCAATATCAGCATTATTACGGATATTATGACTTTGATTTAAGCACATGGTATCATCTGGCTGTTACCTGGAAAGGAAATACAATTACTTTCTATGTAAACGGCACACAGGTAAACCAATATACCAATGCTTCAGCCACAAACATTCCAAATACATCCTACGGATTTGAAATAGGACGCAGGGCAGGAACCGGAAGCTACTACCTCAACGGAGGCATTGCAGAAGTACGTGTATGGAATATCGAAAGGACAGCCGAAGAAATATTCAGGTATAAAGACTCTCCGCTTAACGGGGATGAACCAGGTCTGTTCGGCTACTGGCCCCTGCATAATGACTACAATGATCATTCTTCTTACGGGGCAACCGGAACACCGTCCGGAAATACTTATATTAATTCCGGATCGGTTGCAACTCTTCCGGAACTGCCATTTATTATTGATCCCGAAGAACTTATGCTGGAACCCGCAGAAAAGGACAGTATCCTTTTCAAATTCTATGACACAGGCGAGGAAGGAACATTTACATACACTACACCGGTATTGTCAAACGATCCTGCAAACCAGCAATATGACTATGAACTAAGCCTGACATACGGTGATGAAGTGCCATCAACACCTGTCCACTTTATTCCTGTTGCTGAAACAGGGATCGAATATGAGATAGTCGTTACAGATGCAGAAATAGACGGTAATACTATAAGTGTGGGTGATGAAGTTGGTGTTTTTGACGATGAGGTATGTGTAGGAGCAGGACTGTTCGACGGCTCATTCAATATGCCAATAACATGTTTTGGATCTCCCGGCAAAGGCAAAGCTGCAGACGGATATACCGAGGGCAATCCCATATCATTCAAGATATATGATACATCGGCTGATCTTGAAGCAGTGACAGAAGCGGAATATTATATAGGTGACGGCACATTCGGTTACGGAGAGTTCTCATCAGTAATTCTCACCGGAACAGTTTATAAAGAACAGGAAGTACTGATAAGCGCAGGTACGTTCAACCTGATATCCTATAACCTGCTGCCACGATACACTGCTGCAACAACAGTATTCGAAGAACTGGATTCGCTGAAGATCGTTTACAACGACGAGGGAGGCGCACTTATTCCAGAATACAGCATTAACTCAATAGGTGATATTGATTTCAGGGACGGATACCATCTGTTTTGCACAGAAGTTGACACCATATTCTTTGAAGGAATATCTATCAATCCTATGGAATGGGATATCACCGTTGAAGCAGGAAAATGGAACTCCACAGCATTCCTGGGAGAAGACCCGCTGGATATAACAACGGCATTTCCGGATACACTGATAGACTCTATCTATATCGTACAAAATGCTGCCGGAGAAGCATGGATACCTTCACTGGCATCAAATACTATTGGAAATATGCAACCCGGATCAGGATACCAGATATTCCTGGATGTGGGCAGCGATATAGTTTTCAACTACCAGACCACTAACGGGTTTGCAAAAGAATTCATCCAATCTAAGGAAGAACCTGAATACTTTGAATTCGTTGAAACAGGATTGCCTTATATAATTGTTGTTGACGATCCTGCTATTGAAGATATACCACTGAGCACAGGAGACGAGATTGCTGCTTTTGACGGAGATGTATGTGTCGGTGCAGTAGTACATGACGGTACGAACAGGATACAGCTTACTGCATGGGAAAAGAGCGAACAATACGGTCTGCCGGGATTCACTCCCTACAATCCGATTTTGATCAGAATATATTCCTATGCCAGCGGTTATGAATATGAAACAGAACTCACATCACTTGAAGCAAATCCTGACAACCTGCTTTATAACGGAGGTGCGTTCTCTCATATTTCAGTTAAAGGGATCGATAATACAGTGGTATTACCGGATATTTCAGGAGACTTATATATTGAAGCTTATCCGAATCCTTTCAGGGATATGATTACTTTTAAATACAGTATAACGGAAACCACAGATGTAAGGCTGGAAATATTTGATATCACAGGGAGAAAGATCACTATACTTGAAAATATTGTCCGTGAGCCGGGCGAATATATTGTGCACTGGAAAGGGACAGACGGTTCGGGTAACAGAATTGCCGACGGTTTTTACCAGTACTCTTTTGAAACAAAGGATTATAAACATACGGATAAAATACTATTGTTAAAATAAATGTCATAGCAGGAGGAACCTCAAAGCAATGTTTTAATAACTAAAAAACAGAATACAAATGAAAAGCATCAGAAAAAACCTCTCGCTTGTCTTGACAATAGCAATGTTGGCGCTGTTCCCGACATACTCTTCCTTTGCTCAAAACAATGCTCTTTCCTTCGACGGAAGCGGGGATTATATCAGTATTCCCAATAATGATCAGTGGGATTTCGGATATGAGGAGTTCACAATAAGCTTCTGGATGACACTCGCCGATCTGAACAAGGTCCACGACGGACTGTTCGGAAGGGATGATTTCCAGTGGATCGCCATGGAATATAATCATGACAGCGATAAAAGACTCAACCTGTGGATGGACAGTAACGGAGCATCCTCATGGAACCTGAATAATCTTAAACCGGGGAAAAACGACTGGGTAGCAGATACATGGTATCATATCGCTATTGTTCGAAGGGACAACACTATTTATATATATATTGACGGCGAATTAGGCGCCAGCAGCGGCTATTCCCAGACAGTATATAATCCTTCGGTGCCAATATATTTCGGTCGCAGCCAGCTAGCAGCACGTAATCATACAGGGCTGCTCGATAATATACGGATATGGAACTACGGTCTTTCACAGGAAGATATTCAGGCTTCAATGAATATCGAACTGTCAGGTACTGAACCTGGACTTATAGGATACTGGGATCTCAACGAATCATCAGGCGCAGTTGCCTATGACTCATCTCCGACCGAAGTTAATGCTTCACTGAACGGAGACGCTGTTTTTGTAGTCTCAGACTCTCCGGTATCCGGACCCTCGGTTGCTCCCTTCGACCCTGTAGCCCCGACAGGTTTGCCATATAATATTATTATCTCTGATGTTACTATTGAAGGCGGAGCTCTCCCTGTGAATGCACAGATAGGTATCTATGACGGAGCTTTATGCGTGGGAGCAGCTATATACGACGGCACTGAAAACCTGCAGATCATAAGCTGGGAAAAAGATGACTCACAAAGCCTTCCGGGATTTACTTATGGCAATAATATTTCTGTGAAAGTGCGTACACCCTGGTATTCTGTTATGGAGACATTTGATGCCAATACTACATTCATCCAGGGAGACGGGACATTCGGTAATGACATTTATTCAGTGATAGCCCTTTCAGTCACAACAAGCCTGGAGCCTGATATAGATGTGTCGGACAATGTGATGAATTTCAACGCTATCTCCATTGATTCTTCAAAAACCATGGAATTGATCGTGTATAACAATGGTAATACAAACCTGGACATCACAAGTATCACATCCAACTCCGGGGATTTTATTGTCACTCCTGGCTCAATGTACCTGGAAAACGGGGAGCAGGATACCATACAGGTGACATTCGATCCATCCGTAGTAAATGACTATGTCAATATATTATCTATTGTTTCTGACGATCCTGATGAGGGAACTGTTGAAGTAGAGCTCCATGGAACGTCACTGCCTTCTGCCACTCCGGCAATGACAGTTGAACCTCTCGCCTTAGACTTCGAAGGAATACAGCAAAATACTACAAAGACATTATCATTCAATATATTAAATACAGGAAATGGTGATCTTAATGTAACAAATATTACAAGCTCCGGTTCTGCATTTATTATTAACGGACCTGTTAGTTTCACTCTGTCACAGGGTGAAAACAATGACGTACATGTTTACTTTTCACCAACCTCTCCGGGTATTTACAATGAGACAATTACTATTAACAGCAATGACGGTAATAAAACAGTATATCTATCAGGTGTTGCATCGGACGGACATTTCACACCTGTCGAACCAACAGGGCTGCCTTATAATATTATAGTACAGAACATTAATATTGATGAATTTGGTGTTGAAGTAGGAGACGAGATAGCTGTTTATGATGATGAGCTGTGTGTCGGTATAGAGGTTGTAGATGCCAATTACGAAAGCAAGGGAGCGCTTTTTGACGGGAACGGGGATTATGTTCTGATACCTAATTCCGATATATTTGACATATCTTACCTTACGATCGAAGCATGGATCTATTCTTCGAACTATAACCAGAATATGTTCATTTTCGAAAAAGGACCGGTAAACACACAATACTCATTGTTTTTTGAAGGATCAAATATCTGTTTCCGTACATACCCGACAAGCGGGGGGTATGACAGCTATTATGTTAATTCTTCTTCCATCGGCATTACCGGCGGAGCATGGCACCATGTTGCAGCAACCTATGATGGCCAGATGAAAAGGATATATGTTGACGGAGAAGAAAGAGTAAGTCAGAGCTATACAAAAACATTAAGAACAGGACAGCAGGGTCAGATAATAGGTGCTTATGGCGGAACAGGAAGTCACAGCTATTACTGGAACGGAACGATTGATGAAGTGAGAGTGTGGAACTATGCAAGGACTGAAACACAAATTCAGTCAGCCATGTATGAAGCATTTACCATTATACCGGACGGGCTGATAGGATACTGGAACTTTGATGACGGAACAGCCAATGACCTTTCAGATAATGCCAACCACGGCACATTCTATGGAAATGCAACTATCACTGATGATGGCGCTGCCCTTAATCCCAAAAATATACAACTGGTAGCATGGAAAAAAGACGATTCCCAGGGATTGCCCGGTTTTACACAGGGAAACCCGATGTCATTCAAAATATGGACTAATGTATATTATGAAGATGTGGAACTGGATGCCACTGCAGAGTATATTACCGGTGACGGTACTTTTGGTTACGGACAATATTCAGTCGTGAACCTTTCCGCCGAATCACAGCTTGATCCCGACATAGACCTTTCCACTGACTATATATATGTCGGGCAACTTGAAGTGAATCAGTCGGTCAATGACACTCTGATAATTTATAATAACGGTAATGCCCTGCTGGAAGTTAATCTCGCTGAAAACTCCAGCCAGTTTTCCATTAATACTCTTAATGCAAACATTGTGGAAAACGACTCACTCATAGTAATTGTATCATTTTCCCCAACGTCAGCAGGAAACCATACAACTGTTCTGTCTGTCAATTCAAATGACCCTGATGAACCTCTGCTGGAAGTTACACTGGAAGGGTTTGCCCTTCCGGTCGGAGTGCCCGATATTGACCTGTCAACAAATGCTCTCAATTTTAACGGAGTGGTAATTAATACTCCTAAAACTCTTTCATTTAATGTTATAAATATTGGAACTGCAGAATTGGATGTTACTAATATAACCAGTGACAACGGTCAGTTCACCATTACACCAACAAATTTTACACTGCAAAACACAAATGATAATCAGCAGGTTCAGGTCACCTTTATACCAACAGGGAAAGGAGAAAAGACAGCAACAGTAACTGTTACATCCAATGGCGGTAACAGGACACTCTCGCTGAACGGAGTGGGTTATGACGGTCATTTCCAGTCAGTGGAACAAACAGGGATCCTTTATAATATCATCGTTGAAAGTACAAACCTGAACGAATATCTCGAAGTAGGCGATGAGATCGCTGTTTATGACGACACCCTTTGCGTAGGGACATCTCCCGTTCTGCCTCATGGCAGATCATTGTCCCTTGACGGTAATGGTGACTATATGACACTGGAAGCAAACGATAATTATTACCTGGGAACAGATGACTTTACAATTGAATTATGGGCATACCTCAGATCAGGTGTGAGCTATCAGCACTTCCTGGCAATGAACGACCAGAACACTTTTGGTTTTAAGGCAGATAACACGAACAAAATAGTATATTTCTACAGCTCATCGTACAGCACTTATGGAGATATAAATGCTACTTATAATTATGACGAATGGACACATATTTCTCTTGTCAGAAACGGCAATATTGCATACATATATATCAACGGTGAACTGGCGGGGACGAAATCCGGGTTTAACAATATTTTTCCGGAAAATGTATTAAAAATAGGTAATGGAATTGGAAGTGAATACACTGACGGGTATCTTGATGATATAAGGATATGGAATGTTGCCAGGACACAGAGTGAGATACAGGACAATATGTACATAGAACTTACAGGTAACGAATCCGGACTTATCGGATACTGGAAATTCAATGAAACAGTAAAAGATTATTCGGTAACAGATAACAATAATTACACCCTTGCAGGTAATGCAAACATAAACGGCCCCCAGTATTTTCTGCTGTATCCTGTGGTGCAGGTTGTTGCCTGGCAGGCAGATGCCGGCAATAACTTACCAGGATTCACTCCAGGCAATCCTATAGATTTTAAAATATGGTCAGAGATCAATGATATCCCTTCTGAATTCGATGCCAGTCCTACATTTATTATGGGTGACGGCACTTTCGGATACGGACAGTACTCCGTTGTCACTCTTGACTTTACTGTACCGGGTATTGAAGTTTCTCCCGATGACTTCTTTGTTGCTCTTGATGAACCTGATTCCACACAGGAGATAATGACTATAACTAATACAGGGACAGATGACCTTATCTTTGATATCAATGTACAGTATAAAGGGACACAAATGGGCAATTCCGCTTCATTTGACGGGAATGGCGATTATATTGCCACCGGTAACTGGTCACCTGGTACTCACTGGTCAGTGGAAGCCTGGGTTAATCCGTCATCCACCCCATCAGGAAGGAGAACTATCTTCGGTGGATTCGGCAGCTATGTTGACTGGGGAATTACTATGAGTTCGGGGAATTTCGGTACAGGCATCAGAACACCTACAGGAGGAGCAACAACAGTGACTTCAGGTGTTATAGCAGAAACCGGGGTATGGTATCATATTACAGGCACCTGCGACGGAACTACCGCAAAAATATATGTTAACGGAGAGTACAAAAATTCTGCACCCACTGCTACTAATTATAATCCATATACCGGCACGCGTATGGGTGGCGAAGTATGCTGCTCCGGAAATGATTTCCCCGGACTTATAGATGAAGTAAGAGTATGGAATTATGCACTTTCAGAAGAAGAAATACAGGAAAATATGCATAACCCTCTAAACGGCAATGAGCCGGGGCTGGTGGCATACTGGAATTTTGACGACGGCACTGCAAACGATGTGACACCAAATGCACATAATGGCACTCTAAATGGCAATACTACCGTTCCTGTCGGCAGCGCACCTGTTGCTGACTGGCTCGAACTGTCATCATACGAAGACACGCTTACTTCGCTTGAACAACTCGAAGACACATTGACATTCAGATCAGAAGGACTGCTGGACGGATTGTATGAAGCCGACCTTTATATTAATAATAATGCGCCAAACAGTTCCCCCGTGATAGTGCATGTTGCAATGAACGTTACAGGCAGCGCAGAGGTCACAGTATCTGCAGACACTCTCGATTTTGGTGAAGTTATAGTTGGCGAAGGAGATACACTGACATATACAGTTGAAAATATAGGTACAAACGTATTGAATGTTGATACAATATATGTAAAAAATGATATTACATTGGGTTATGCTACAATTGATAACCCGGTGTTCCCATATACAATTGATCCGGTAAACAGCGATGATTTTTCCGTTTCATTCATCCCGGACAGCGATGGTGAAAAAACAGATTCGTTATTGATAATAAACGACTCGTGGAACGAAGATACAGTTATTATAATACTTAAAGGAACAGGACTGACACCCCCGGATATTGCAGTCAGCACTGACACATGGGATGACACCATGAATTCCGGCGAAGTGCTGGTGGACACTTTTTATGTCTATAATGAAGGACAGGCTTTACTTGAATTCACTATAAATGAGAATATCACCTGGCTTTCTGTTGAACCCTCTTCAGGCAGCATACCTGTTGAAGACAGTGTTGCCATATCCATGAATGTCTCAACAATTGGTATATATGCAGGAGTCTATAATGAGACAATTAATATCCTGTCAAATGACTACGATGAACCGGATATACCATTCAACCTTTCACTTACCGTACTTGGAGAGCCCGAGATATTCTCCGACGGATCAGTGAATTTTGGAAATGTCAATGTTAACAGCTCCGCAGATCATATACTTATCATTTCAAATATCGGAACAGACACCCTGTTCATTGATTCTGTAAAGATCGCAGAACCAGTATTTACTTTCAATACTCCACCGGACTACATCCTGCCCGGAGAAGACGACAGCATTGAACTGACATTCTCCCCTGTTGATCCGGTAGTTTATAACAGCATCCTGTATATCTGGTCTGATGCGGTAACCAGCCCGGAGCTCACTGTAGTATTGCAGGGAACAGGAATAGAACCCCAGAATATATCCGTATCACCGGATTCATTTAATAAAATAATTGCTTCAGGTAATTCAAATAGTGAATTGCTGACAATAACAAATACCGGAGGACAGGACCTGAACTATACAATAACACTTGAACCATTAGGAAAAACAGCATTATCACTTGACGGAGCCGGGGATTACATCAATATCCTGAATTCCGCAACCCTTAATCCTGATACCGCGGTCACAATAGAAGCATGGGTCTATCTGAACCAAAGCAGCAATGAATATATTGTTGCCAAGGAGTATTCATCAATGGGTACATACAGGTTGTTTGTGAACGGCTCGGGCAAATACCAGTTCATGCTGAATACGAACAGATCCGTTATATCCGTTTCTGATGCCAACACGGATACCTGGGAACATGTTGCCGCTTCTTTTGACGGAACAACAATGCGCCTTTATATTAACGGTTTACCGGATGCGGAACAGGTATTTGATGAATTCACTGTTAACAGCAATACGGCAAACCTCAGGATAGGCAGGTCATTTGCCAATGAATATCTCGACGGTAAAGTAGATGAACTGCGTATATGGGATACGGAAAGGAACATATATGAGATCCAGGCAATGAAGGATCAATCACTTACAGGCAACGAAGCAGGGCTTGTGTTATACTACAAATTTAATGAAACAGGCGGTAACATTACTATTGACTCATCACCTGCAGGAAACAGCGGAACTTTGTATGGAAATGCAACACGTACCACTTCTCTGGCACCAGTGGATAATTTCCTTTCTGTCTCTCCGTCAATAGGTGTGGTTGAGCCAGGCAACACACAGAATGTGCAGGTTATATTCAATGCAGTTGGTATAAGAACAAACCAGTTTATACAAACACTGACAATTAATTCCAATGACCTTGATGAACCTGAAATACTCATCCCCGTGACAATGAATGTCACAGGGCAACCATCGGTTGCTGTTGATCCCGACACTCTGTTCTTTGATGACACATACTTCGGGTTCACAGACACAGCTACCCTCACGATCTTCAACAATGGCGGGGATGATCTGACACTTACATCCCTGACGATAGATAACCAGGAATTCTCTCTGATCGACAATTATAATATTGTATATGCCCTTGCAGCAAAAGAAGTTGATGTGCTGTTTGACCCGTCAACACCGGGGAGTATCAGTGGCACCTTAACAGTATCAAGTGATGATGCTATTAATCCTGATATTGATGTCGAGTTACGGGGCATCGGGGTTGAACCTCCTGTCATTGAGCTTAGTGCAGCAAGCATTGACTTTGATCCGGTAATAGTGCCCTTCACCGATGACTCAACACTGTATGTTAAGAATACCGGTGTATCACCACTGGAGGTGTATAGCGTTGTCAGTTCTGATCCGGTGATCTATTCCATTGATGACGACTCGCCGTTCACAGTGATTAGCGGCGACAGCACAAATATAGTCATCACATTCGCGCCTGACGATTTTGTAGATTTTAACCGGACACTTACACTTGCAACAAATATCGGAGATACTATAATCCCTCTTACCGGAGCAGGAATAAAGGCCGGTAAAGATATCGGGATCACCGAACTGGTCATGCCGCAAACAGGATGCGGACTGGGGGATGACGATTCGGTCAAAGTAAAAATAAGAAACTTCGGCAGCGCCCCCCAGGCAAATTTCGATGTTGTGTATATTGTTGACGAAGGGACACCGGTTATTGAAAATGTTGGTATTATGACTGTTCAGCCAGGTGAGAACATGATATATACTTTCTCAGCTACGGTGGATGTCTCGGTTATCGGCGACTATAGTTTTAAGACTTATACAGACCTTACTGATGATGAAACACTTACAAACGACACACTCATAACTGTTATCACAAATTATCCTGTTCTGGAAATGTCAGCATCTGATGATCAGTCCATCTGCGATGGATCGGATATTACACTTATTGCTGCAGCAGACGAGTCAACATTCCTCTGGAGCACGGGTTCAACAAATTCATATATAGAAGTAAGCCCTTCGACAACAACATCTTATACTGTAACCGCAACAAATGTAAATGGATGTACTGCCACAGACACAGTAACTGTTACCGTAATACCATTACCGGACCCGCCGGTTATCACTGCAGGCGGATCTACAACGATATGTGTGTATGATTCGGTACTGCTTACTTCGGATATTGATCACGATATTCTATGGTCAACAGGTGAAACAACTCAATCCATATATGCATATACAGAAGGGATATATACTGTGACATTCACTGATACAACCTCCTGTTCATCCACATCTGCTCCTGTAAGTGTTATTACAGAAACAGTGCCGACGATCTCAGTGCTGGGGCAGACAACCCTGTGTGTCGGAGATACAGTGGATATTACTGTTAATAATGCAGTCAGTTACCTGTGGTCAACAGGTGAAACAACAAAGACTATCAGTGTGTCACCCGAAGAGACGGAAACCTATTCAGTGGTTATGACCACAAATCTCGGGTGCGTTTTTTCCGACAGTGTTACAATTAATGTTATCCCACCTGTGTCCCCTGATCCTGTAAGCAATATGCTACCTGCTGACGGTACGCTTAACCTGTCAAAACCAATAAATTTCTCATGGGCGCCGGGCGCCAACTCGTCAAGTTACGACCTGTACATCTGGGAAGAGTCTGCATCACCGCCATCATCCCCAACTGTTGCAAATATCACAACAATTAATTATACATATAGCGGATCAGGACTGTCATACGGACTGACATATAAGTGGCAGATCGTATCCAAAAACTCCTGCTTTGAAACTGCCGGACCAATACAGTCTTTTACACTCAGACAACTGCCTGACCTTATAATAAACAGTATTCAAACACCCTCAACCATATATGCCGGTCAGCCGCTTACTGTAACCTGGGAAACAAAAAATACAGGTGAAGGCAGCACAAATTCCGTTCAATGGGCTGATGCTGTATATCTGTCTCTCGACACTGTACTGAACACAAGTATAGATATCCTGCTGGGAAGCAAAAATAATCTTAGCTTTCTGGTTCCGGAACAGAGTTATGAACAAACACAGGCATTTACCATACCGGAAAGCCTCATTGGCAACTATTTCGTTCTTGTAAAAGCAGATAATAATAATAACCTGCAGGAAACCAATGAGGATAATAATTATTCCTTTGATGCCTCGGCTGCTACTATCACTGTTACCATCCCTCCAAAACCTGACCTTATTGTAACATCAGTGGGAGCTCCAACATCAGTGTTCTCCGGAAATACAATAACCGTCAACTACACTGTGAAAAACAATGGTAATGCCAATGCCACAGGGAACCATATATATACATGGTATTTTGACAATGATCCATACCAGGAACATTACTGGAATGATGCAATATTTATTTCTCCAAGCCCGACATTCAGCCTGAGCAACTCATTATTACTGGAAAATGTATATGTAGGACTAAGATCATCCGAATCACCTGATGTGGAAGACTGGTATGATACACCGGATTATCTCGAAGAAGACAGCACATACAGCAGAACGATACAGGCAACGATACCACACTATTACTCTGGCACCTATTATATATTTGTCATGACAGACAGGAATGATTATACAGATGAGATGGTGGAAAATAATAACCTTTTAAGCAGCACTCCTGTTGTTGTAACCCTCAGCCCTCCACCTGATCTGATAGTTACTAACATTACTGTCCCTGCAAATGCCGGATCAGGTGAACAGGTCACTGTATCATGGGAAGTATATAACCAGGGTGCCGTGGCTCCTGTGGAAAATACATGGAGTGACAGGGTTTATTACTCACAGGTTGATACATTTAACACAGCTTATGCAACCAGTGTAGGGACTGTTTTTAAATATAACGGAAGCACCCTTTTACCGGATTCCACCTATGAGAAGTCCCTGAGCTTTACACTGCCCAACGGCATTTCAGGACAGTATTACGTTTATGTGCATACTGACCAAGCTAATAATGTATTTGAACATACCTATGATGATAATAATATCAGCAGGTCTTTAATACCGATAAATGTGGACCTGTCACCCTATCCTGACCTGATAGTTACAGATATCCAGCTTCCGGATACTATATATGCTGATTCATCAGTGAATATTACGTGGTCTGTTAAAAACCAGGGATTAATAACTGCTGCCGCATCATGGAAAGACAGGATATTCATTTCTTCCGATTCATTGTGGAACCCCGGTGTTGCACAGGGACTGGTATCAATACAGCATAATTCAAGCCTGGATACAGGACAGACATATACAGAGAACGCAGATGTCAACCTGCCATCCGACATCCAGGGCAGTAAATATATCTTTGTTTATACAGATATATATGATGATGTCTATGAATATAACTATGAAAACAATAATGTTGCAAGCAATGCAGCATTTAGTGTTCCGGACACATCAGGGGGCGAACCGGATGACGGTGGTATCATAATAGAACCCGACCCGACTTTTGCGGATATCGCTATTACTGCATTTACAGCGCCAGGTACGGGAAATTCCGGAACAACAGCCTCTATGAACTGGACTGTTGAAAATATCTCTTCAGATACAACAGTGAACAGTTATTGGTATGATTATGTATTCCTTTCCACTGATACTATCAAGGACGGCAGCGATATATCAATGGGATACAAGGTTCATAACGGGCAACTGATACCCGGGCAGCAATATACCACAACCCATTCCTTTACAATACCAAACGGATATTCAGGATCATATTACCTGCTCTTGTTTGTAGATTATTACGGATATAATGACGATGATACGATCCCTGAAAACAACAGGACTTACGGTGCTCTTGAGATCAGCCTGACACCACCTCCCGACCTGATAGTTGAAACTTTTGAGATACCGGAAAATCTCATTGCGGGACAACAGGTACAGGTTCCGTTCACTATAAAAAACGACGGTGTGGGGATCACTGCACAGGTTCCATGGTATGAAAAATATTACCTGAGCAATACACCTACTCTTAGTGGCTCGAATTATTACCTCGGTAATTACAAAAGAGATACAGCTTTGGATGCAGGAAATTTTTACACAGACACAATAACACTCACAATCCCTAACTATCTGTCAGGATTTTACTATTTCATTGTCCGCACAGATGCCACTAATGCAGTGTATGAGCATGATAATGAAGACAATAACCTGCTTAATGCTATTGTTCAGATCGAGATCCCTGATCCGGCAGATCTTGTTGTCAGCAGTATTGACCTGCCGGATGACGTATTTCTGGGAGATGATATCAGCGTTGACTATACAATTAAAAATATTGGACCTAACCAGGCAATAGGAACCCTGAGAGATGCACTGTATTTCTCTAAAGACACTGCATTTGACGGTGTTATTGACAAGCTGCTCGGAGTAAATGACCGTTACCTTGTCATCCCTCCCGGGGATTCAACAGTTTCAAACATTACAGACAGGATGCCGGGCGTATTACCCGGAGGATACCGGAGCATAGCAAAAACGAACACACTTAATACTATCATAGAATCGGATATCTCAAATAACCAGTTTGTAACTGAAGATTCCGTGATGGTTTCTATTAAAGAACTGTTTCTCGGCATACCGGAAGTAACACCTCTCGATTATGGCGATTACCTGTATTACAAAGTAAATGTGGATGCAGGTCTTGACCTGCTCATCACACTTACGAGTAACCAGACAAATGGTTCTAACGAAGTATATGTTGCCTATGACAGGGTGCCTGCAATGAATGATTTTGATTATTTATTTGATTCACCCAGCGAAGTGAACCAACAGGTACTGATACCCTCAACCCAGCAGGGCACATACTATATATTCGTCCAGACACCCATAAATTATTACGGATTGCAGGATGTAACATTGCTTGCAGAAGCCCTGCCATTCTCCATACTTTCCATTTCACCTGATACAGTTGGGCAGGGTATTGTAACGTGCCATGTTAACGGAGCAGGATTTATAGAGGACAATACCAAATTTTATATACTTGATCCTTCATATACTGTTGTTGATTCGGCGGAAATGAAAAACTATCTTAACAGCATGCAGGTAGAGATACGCTGGGATCTGACAAACGTTGATATAGGGACATACCATGTTAAAGCCAAAAACCTTGACGGCACAGCCGACTCATTGGAGAATGGTCTTACCGTTGAACCGTCAACAGGGTTCATGATAGATTACAGTTATGTATCCCCGAATATCCTCAGGGTTGGACATAAAGGCAGCTATGCATTCTATTATCAGAATATCGGCAATGTTGATATTCCATATATAAAAGGTGATTTCACCATACCTGTATCAACTGATATAGTAGGTCTTATGACTTCAGGGAAGATCTTCAAGCGCAGCGAATTCCTTTCGGATACCACGCTGGGCACGGTAAACGACTGGATTGATTATGATAATTATAAACATATACCTATACTGGGTAAGGATCTTGCTCCTGGTGATCTTATCACTGTCAGCCTTGTTGTAAAAGGCTTTTATCAGGGAGTCTTCCCTGTCAGGGTAAGGGCTTTGGGTTATTCAACCGCAAACTTCATTCAGACACAGATTGCCCTTGGCGAAGGATTACGGCAGGAAATGCTGAACGATCCGGTTCTGTATGGTGTGGATCAGCATGATGATGTACTTTCAACATTAAATGACCCTGTTGCGTGGAGGGACAGCCTTCTCCAGGGATATTTTGATCACGGTATATTGTCGCCACAGGATACTGCAGGAGTTGATCTGAACTGCGACGATTGCATAAACGGATATACCGGCGGGGCATCAATTGGCGGATATAGTGGTGACTTCACCTATAATCCGGGAGTAAGTCCCGGAGTTGAGGACCATGTTAATGCAGCATTTGGTCCGGGTCAGGATTATCTGTGGGAGATAAATAAGTATGAAGGTGATGCAGGAGCTGATCCGGGATGGGATCTGGTACATGCAACGGGAACAATAGATATTACTTCAAACAATAATAACCCGTTCATTGTCAGGATTGCCACTCTTAATTACGACAATGAGCCTGACTATCTTGCCGGCTGGCACCCTGCAGTTGATAAGTGCTGGGCAATAGCTGTTGCTGATGGAGGATTCGCTGGATTTTCGGCGGATAAATTCGTTGTTGATGTGACCCGTTTTACGGAACATAATAATCTTTACGGGGGAACGTTCTCTGTGATGCTGCAAGGCACTGACACTCTGCTATTATGTTTCACTGCTTATGTTCCCGGTGTAGGTGAAGACGGTGTTCCCGGTGCACCCGGTGCTCCTGGTGAAGACGGCAGTCCGGGTGGTCCGGGTGGTCCTGGTGACGGAGCAATGCCACCTGGTAATGGTGGTCCCGGAGGAACGGGTGGTCCCGGCACAGCAGAGTTGCCGCCTGGTAATGGTGGTATCGGTGGTACCGGAGGCACAGGTGGTCCGGGTCAGCCCGGTGGTACTGGTGGTACTGGTGGTATCGGTGGTACGGGAAGCCCGGGAGGTGGTCCCGGTGGGACAGGTGGTCCTGGTGGCCCCGGTGGCGATGGCGGTAGCGGCTCTCCCGGTGGCGATGGCGGTACAGGAGGACAAGGCGGACAGGGAGGACCAGGTAACGGCGGCGGTACTGGTGGTACTGGTGGAACAGGTGGTTCCGGGGGAACAGGTCCCGGAGGAACAGGTAATCCCGGTAGCCCCGGAAGTCCGGGAGACACAGGTGAACCTACATACTCGGACGAAGATGATAATCCGTGGGAAGACGAATCAATACCTTGTAGCTCCGACAACCTGGGACAGGTGTTCTGCGACAATTTCTTCAGAATGGCAGGATGTGCCAACTCCCTGATAGGATGTGCGACAAATATAGCTACATATACGGGCGCAGGAGCAGTGATAGGAGCAGGATTCGGAGCTATAGCAGGTGCCATCTGGGGAGGAATTACATGCGGAATAGGTATTTATAACTGTGCCACCGGTGGTAATGATGTCACTAATGCTATCGGATGTATTGGAATAGTAGATGCAATGCTTTGCGCAGGTCAGTATATATGCAACCAGGTCGTCAAATCCTGCGATCCGAACGATATTATCGGACCGGAAGGTTACGGAAATCCGAAATTCGTATCTGTTAATGATCTGCTTCCATATACGATCAGGTTCGAAAACGATTCTACTTTCGCAACAACAGCAGCTCAGCGCGTTGAAATAAGACAACAACTTGATGACGATATCAACCCGCTGTCCTTCAGGGTCGGGGACTTTGGATTCGGCGAATACTATTTCGAAGTGCCCAAAGGATTGTCATCATACTTTGTTACGATCTATTTCACGCCTAAAGGAGAGCCTGTGCCCGGAGCCGATATATACCTCGAACAGGACGAAGATGCATATAACGCTGATAAACTATGGGCTCTCGAATTTACTGCAGGTGTGGATATAAACACCAATGAAGCATTCTGGGTACTGCAAACCATTGATCCGCTCACAGGATTACCACCTACAGACCCGCTTATGGGATTCCTCGCTGTTAACGATACTCTTGGGAATGGCGAAGGCTTTGTCTGCTATACGGTCAAACCGAAACTTACATCCCATACAGGTGATACAATATACGCCGAAGCAGAGATCGTATTTGATATTAATGAACCGATCATGACACCGGAAATATTCAATACAATAGATGCATTGCCACCTATTAGTTCCGTGACTTCTCTCCCGGAGATCAGCGATACTCTCGTGCCAATATCCGTTATCGGGGCAGATGATCCCGGTGGCTCAGGAGTCAGCCATTATGAAATATACGTGTCCGAAGATAATACGAACTTTATGCTTCACGATGAAGTGGATTATAACGACACACTAATGTTTACAGGAATAGAAGAACATACATATTATTTCTTCTCCCTCGGTGTGGATAATGTGGGTAACAGAGGACCTATGAAATACCAGGGTGATACATATACAACGATAAACCCGACAATGACAGATTCAATCAGCGGTTATCTTGTATATGACAATACGGCAAATACACCCCTTGAGAATACCAAGATCTATCTGATAGATACAGAAGGTATTTCGGATACAGATTCCGTATTCACTGAAACAGACGGGTATTTCCTTTTTGAAGATGTAAAAGCAAGCACATACATACTTGAACCCTCGGTTACCATACCATGGGGCGGTGGAAATGCAACTGATGCATTGCTTGTGAACAGGTTCGCAATCGGAACATATTCGTTTACCGAATTCAGGGAGGTGGCAGCAGATGTGAACCTTAGTGCAACAGTTAATGCAACGGACGGACTACTGATAAAACGCAGGAGTATCGGAAGTATTACATCTTTCATAGCAGGCGACTGGGTATTCAGTGATGATACGATCGCTACAGCAAAAGATAATTACACACAGGATATATATGCGCTCTGTGTTGGTGATGTGAACGGCTCTTATGTACCATCTTCCAAAAAACAACAGGCAAATGTGTTCCTGATAAGCGAAGAAGCTAAGATAATAGCTGAGAGCGGACTATTTGAAATACCGGTCAAAGTTACTGATAACATAAGCCCTGCGGCTATCACTCTCGGATTGACATTCCCGGGCGATCTTGTTAACATAACAGACCTGTATTCAAAAGCTGAAGGATTGTTATACAATATTGATAAAAACACTATCAGAATAGCATGGGATGACTATAGGACACTTGACTTTATAAATAAAGAGCCATTGATAACACTTGTTGCCAAAAGGCTTTTTGAAAATGACACAAGCTTTGTCCTGGGTGTGGATATTGAAAGTGAATTTGCCGATGCAGATGCCAATGTTATGAATAATATTATTCTTTCCGCACCTGAGATCATATATGAAAAAGTAACTGAAATAGAGGAAATTGAATTACCGTTAGAGTATTCTCTGAGTAACAATTGCCCGAATCCGTTCAGTAAAAATACAGAGATCAGCTACACATTGCCGGAAGAAGGAAATGTAAGGCTTGAAGTATTTAATCTTCTTGGTGAAAGCATTGCTGTAGTTGTTGACAATAAACAGTCTGCCGGCAGATACCGTGTACTGTTCGAAAGGTCAGACCTTGCAATCGGAGTATATATGTACAGGTTAAAAGTCAATGGTGCAACCGGTAATTTCACAAAAACAAAAATGATGACTATATCTAATTAAAATAATATAAAAAAAATGAAAAATCTATTTATCCTGATGTTAATTGCTTTATTACCGGTATCGGTATTTTCCCAGTCGTATGAAGCAAATCTTGATACTTTGTCCCCATGCCCGGGGGATACTATACTGGTACCTGTCGATGTTGTGGACTTTAATAATATAGGGGCAATAACATTGTATATCGGTTATGATACACTTGTGCTGGAATATATCGAACATGTTAATGAGAATACTGAAACCGTGGGAGTGTTAAGTAACGCAATGACCACTCCGGCAACCCAGATCGGGATTGTGTGGAGCGCATTTGCTGCACCTGCAAATATGGGAGACGGAAAATTTGTTGATATGAAATTCGTCTATCTGGGAGGATCATGCGACCTGCCATTTAATCCGGGATGTGAGATCGCTGATTATGATGGTATCCCTCTGACAACAAATTACGTTGACGGACTGATAAACGAGGGAGTGGCACCTGCTGTAGATCTGGGACCACCTTTTGATGCCTGTGAGGGAACAACAGTAACCCTTGATGCAGGAGATGACGGGGATACATACTTATGGAGTGACGCATCCACTGACCAGACGCTTGACATTACAGCTTCCGGAACATATAAAGTAACTGTAACGTCGGCATCAGGATGCACTGCTGTAGATTCGGTAGCTGTTACTTTTGTTACGGACCCTGACATTGATCTTGGTGCGGACTTTTCTGTCTGCGAAGGGGATACTGCGATCATTGATGCGGGAAATACAGGTGATTCATATATCTGGAATGACGGTTCCACGGATAACTATATCAATATTACAGAACCCGGGATATACTCTGTGACTGTGACTTTCTCAGGATGTCCCTCTGCTTCGGACAGTATAACTGTTACCTGGGGTGCCGGACCGGTTGTTGAGCTTGGCAATGATTTTGAAGCCTGCGACGGATCAACAGTCACACTGGATGCAGGAAATGACGGTGATACTTACTTGTGGAATGACGGCTCTACAAACCAGACACTGGATGTGACAACATCAGGAACGTATGCGGTTACCGTTTCCTCTGCCGAAGGGTGCACAACCGCTGATTCAGTTGCAGTAACCTTTATAGTAAGCCCGGATGTTAATCTGGGTGAAGATATTAATGCATGTGAAGGGGACAATATCATTCTTTATGCCGGGTCAGGGGGTGATACTTATCTGTGGAGCGACGGATCAACAAATAACACGTTACAGATCACCCAATCCGGAACTTATTCGGTGACAGCAACATATTCAGGATGCTCTTCTGCAACCGACACTGTTCAGGTAACCATTAATCCTGTCCCTGTTGTTGACCTGGGTAATGATGTGGACATTTGCGAAGGGGAATCTCTAATTCTCGACGCCGGCACAGATGGTGACGAATATATATGGAGTGACGGTTCTACAGACCAGACAATGGATGTAACCGCATCCGGAACACATTCTGTGACAGTATCAACAACAGCAGGATGCTCTGCATCGGATTCAGTGCTTGTTACGATCTATCCTCAACCTGTGCTTGACCTCGGACCGGACACAGCAGTATGTGAAGGTGTTATCGTTACTCTGGATGCTGGCACAGACGGTGAAACATATATATGGAGCAACGGTTCTACTGAAAGCACAATATTAGTTAATGAAACAGGAACATATTCTGTAACAGTCACATACCTGGTATGTCCTGCATTATCTGATACGATAGTGGTTACAATGAACCCAAATCCCGTTGTTGATCTGGGTAATGACTTTGATGCATGCGAAGGCACAACAATAACCCTTGATGCAGGAACAGACGGAGATGTTTACCTGTGGAATGACGGCTCTACAGAACAGACACTTAATGTTGATACAACAAACACCTATTCGGTTACAGTGACCTCTGCAGAAGGATGCTTAACAATAGATTCCGTAACAGTGACATTCATGACAGACCCGGGAGTTGATCTTGGCGAAGACACTACTCTGTGCGCAGGCGATTCTGTAATGATAAACGCAGGTACAGCAGCAGAAACATACCTTTGGAACGATGGTTCTACCAATAATACTATTATTGTATATGAAACAGGAACATATTCCGTAACAGTTACGTTCCCCGGTTGCCCGAATGCAACGGATACTATTGAAGTGACTTTCGTACCATTGCCGGTCGTTGACCTTGGTAACGACACATCTGCATGTGAAAATGATACAATTGTGCTCGATGCCGGCACTGACGGAGATATCTATTTATGGAATGACGGCTCATCCGGGCAGACCCTTAACATATCAGAAACAGGTACTTACTCGGTAACGGTGTCAACTGCCGAAGGATGCTCGTCCATTGACACTGTAATTGTTAATTTTAATCCACTTCCCCTGGTTGATCTTGGAGATGATTTCCAGGCTTGTGAGGGAACTTCAGTGATCCTGGATGCGGGAGCAGACGGGGACACATATTTGTGGAACGATGCGTCAACAGACCAGACACTGGATGTTACAACCACAGGAACCTATGCAGTTACAGTCACTACAGCCGAAGGATGCCCGGCAGATGATTCAGTGACAGTGACATTTGTAACAAACCCGCAAATAGATCTGGGTGAGGACACTGCGGTGTGTGACGGTGAAACAGTGATCCTGGATGCAGGTGCAGGTGGTGACTCTTATGTCTGGAGTGACGGATCTACTGACAATATGACTACAGTAACGGAAACAGGAGAATATTCAGTGACTGTCACATTCTCAGGATGCCCGGCAGCAACCGATACTATCAATGTGACATTCCTGGACAATCCTGTTGTTGACCTCGGACAGGATGACTCGATAACAACATCTGAGGTGCTGGTATTATACGGTGATCCCGGTTATGATGAATACCTGTGGAATGATACTCTTGCATGTGATTCCATTATCCTTGATGGCGGAGAACTTGGTATCGGGGCATATACAATATGGCTTGTAGTTGTGGATTCCAACGGATGTATTGGTATGGATACGGTTGTTATATATGTTGTACTACCGGATGAAACAGAAGAAATAGAAATACCGGAGCCAAAGATATATCCTAACCCTGCAAATGACATCCTATATATTGGATTAGAGAATATGCCGGGAGAAAAAGTAAAAATAGACATATATAATTTTACAGGGCAATTTATGTATTCACAGGAATACTATAATGAAGGGATAAAGGAAATACCGTTGGTTGACCTGCCGTCAGGTATATATATTATAAGACTTTCCTGTATAGATCTTATCATCACCAAAAAAATCATTAAAAACTAAGTTTCTGACACAGGTTATTAAAAATACGAACCCTGGTTGCTTAAGGAACAGCCAGGGTTTTTATTTTAAATACAAAAGTCGCCGGCGGACATATAATATGAAAAACAACTAAACCCTTTAATATGAATTTCGAAGTGTCAACCGACGACCAGTATAAGTATATATCATGACTTACATTACTATTAACGTTATTAGTACAACAAAAGTTACATAAAAAGGTTTAAATTTTTAAAAAAATATTATTATTTAAACCAGGCAACCAATCGGCTTCCTTAAACGTCTTATCAATAACAATTAAACAAATAAATCAATACTCAAAATGAGAAAGCTGATCACTCTAATTACTGCTATGGTAATTTTCTGTACCATAGCCAGATCCCAGACAACAGAAGTTTCCGGTGACATTACTTCAGACACTACATGGTCAGGCGATACTGTCAAAGTCACTGATAATGTATGGGTTCATTCACAGGCAACACTTACTGTTTCTTCCGGAGTTTATGTTGAATTTCAGGGACATTACAAGGTTACTGTTAACGGAACGCTAATAGCAGCGGGGACCCAACTTGATAACATAACCTTTACTGCTCATGACGATTCGGATCCGTGGAACGGGATTCAGTTTTACGGGAGCCTTAATGAAAATGACACTTCAAAGATCATATATTGTAATGTCAGTTATAGTTATGCTGATGAGGGTGCAGGTATATTTATAAGTGATTATGATGAGCTGAAAATTCAAAACTCATGTATATCAAATAATACAGCTGAGTTCCATGGTGGAGGGATATATTGCGATAGTTCTGATATTACTATAGAAAATAATAATATTAAAAATAATACATGTGTGTATGATGGTGAGTTTTATGGTGGAGCAGGCATTTATAGTCTTAATTCTTATATGGTAATAAAAAATAACCATATCATGAATAATAGTGCTCATGGAATGGGTGGAGGAATATATTGTGTAGGAGAGTATGCCTACATATATAACAATGATCTTTCCAATAATTTTGCAGACTGGTGGGGTGGAGCTATATGCCTTGAGTACAGTGGCGCCTTAATATACAATAATCTTATCTATAATAACTCCGGAGGTATTTGAGGCGGCGGGGGTATCTACAGCACGGGAGGTGCAGGAAATCTGATAATCAGGAATAAAATATCCAACAATTTTGCATGGACAGGAGGAGGTGTTCTAAGCTGTGCATCTGAGGACCTTATAGTAAACAATCTTATTTGTAATAATTATTCCGATGAGAGCGGAGGAGGATTAAGCGGTACATGTTGCCAGATCAATGCAACAATAATTAATAATACTGTTGTAAACAACAACTCCTGTTATGGCGGAGGAATATTCTGTGGAAATATGTCAACAGCTGTTTTTTATAATACTATTCTTTGGGGAAATAATGCTTTAGTTGGAGATCAGGTATATCTTGAAGATGATAATGTTGATCCTGATTTTTATTATTGTGATGTGGAAGGGGATTCAGCAGGTTTCGAAAGTGAAGAATATTGGAATGTAACATATACGGGTATATATGAGAACAATATAAATGAAGACCCGGCGTTTGTATCACCTTCGGCAGGCGCAGGAACTTCATATGACGGATTGGCTGCAGACTGGTCATTGCTGGCAGCATCACCATGCATCAATGCGGGCACACCGGATACTACAGGATTGAGCCTTCCACCAAATGATCTTGGCGGAGATCCAAGAATTGTTGGAGATACAATAGACATAGGAGCTTATGAATATCAGACTGAGGTATTTATAAATAATGTTCTCAATAAAATAAGCGACATTTTGGTATTCCCTAATCCTGCAGGAGATTTTGTAAAGATTTATATAAATAATCCGGACAGGGAGTTAAAAATACTGGAAATAAGGGATATCAATGCGAACCTTAAGTATTCGGAAATTTTTTATGAGAAAAGACACAACAAGCAGATCAATATATCGGACTACCCTGCAGGGATGTATATCATCAGCTTAACAGATAAAAAGCACACCATTCTGAAAACAAGCCGGTTGATAAAAAACTGATTGCCAATAACCCATTACCGTATTCCCCCTATTTCCATATTCCCTTATTCTCCTATCCCCTTCCCGGTCTCAGCCTCCTCACAGCCTCTCCGGTCTGCCACAGCTCGGATTCACGCATCTCCTTCAGCTCGGTTGCAAGGTCCTTTTTATAAGAAGGATCACTCAGTTTATCAAGAACGACCTGTGTTTCATGACCGGCTTTAACACTATCATACAGATTGTCAAACACCGGGCTTACCGCTTCACGGAACCTGTGACGCCAGTCCAGGGCTCCCCTCTGCGCAGTAGCGCTGCAGTTGGCATACATCCAGTCCATGCCGTTTTCATCCACAAGGCGTATAAGGCTCTGTGTAAGCTCTTCCACAGTCTCATTAAAAGCTTCACTAGGACTGTGACCGTTCTTCCTGAGAATATCATACTGTGCCTCCATAATGCCTGCTATAGCTCCCATCAGCACACCGCGTTCACCTGTAAGGTCACTATATACTTCTTTCTTAAATGTCGTAGGAAACAGGAATCCCGATCCTATTGCTATACCTAATGCCAAAGTACGCTCCATTGCCCTTCCCGTATGATCATTAAACACAGCATAACTCGAATTAATTCCGGAACCTGCAAGAAAATTACGACGAACACTTTTTCCTGATCCTTTGGGAGCCACCAGTATAACGTCAACATCATCCGGGGGGATTACGCCTGTCTGTTCTTTATATGTAATGGAAAAACCATGTGAAAAATACAAAGCATTCCCCGGATCAAGACATTCATTTATATCCTTCCATAATGCACGCTGTGCAGCATCAGAAACAAGATACTGGATTATAGTGCCTCTTTTTGCAGCCTCTTTTACCGGGAACAAAGTCAGTCCCGGTTTCCAGCCGTCATCAACAGCACGCTGCCAGTCTTCTTTGAACTCAGGCGCCTGCCCCACAATTACATTTATGCCATTCTCTTTCATATTAAGTGCCTGTGCAGGCCCCTGAACACCATAACCGATAACTGCTACGGTTTCATCTTGTAATACCTGCTGTGCTCTTGACAAAGGGAACTCTTCCCTTGTCACGACGTTTTCTTCTATACCTCCAAAATTGATCTTTGCCATACCTTATTAATTTTAAATGTTAAATGCTAAATGTTAAATTATGTTTTTCAATTTTACCTTTTAACTTTTGACTTAAAAAAGGTGCTGCTTCTCTTTTTCCCTGATAAACTCTTCCAGCTTTTTAATACTTTGTGTTATTGCCACACTCCCTGACCGGGCAAATTCCAGTACTCCGTAAGGTTTCAGCTTTTCATATAACTGCTGTGTATCCTGCGGATGACCAACCTTCTCGATAACAATATATTCCGGCTCAATAGTCAGCACCTGGGCATGGATCTCACTTATCAGATCACCCATTTTAAGACCTTTGGTTAATGCTGCAGTGGATATTTTGAACAATGCCACCTCCTGCTGGATTATTTCATAATCCTCATGAAAAAAGGCTTTTACAACTTCAACCTGCTTTTCAAGCTGGGTCACTATTTTTTTTGCCATATCGCGTGTGGTATTTATCATAATTGTATATCTGTAAATACCCGGAATCTCCGAAGGGGATACAGTTAAACTATCTATATTGATCTTCCTTCGGGTAAATATTATCGTCACCCTGTTCAGCAAGCCTGTCTTGTTCTCTGAGAACACCGATATTGTAAATTTCCTTTTCATTTTATCAAAATATTTAGGTTATGCCATAATCTTAATATAACCGGGTTTTCTATATTCTATAATCATTATTCAAATCTCACATTAGATACTGACTCCCCTGCCGGGACCATTGGAAAAACATTATCTTCCTTTTCAACAAGTACTTCAAGAATATATGCTTCGTCCTTATGTTTAAGCATCCTGTTCACTGCTTTTTCCAACTCATCCCTGCACTTAACCCTTTCGCCCGACATGCCGTACCCCCGGGCTATTGCCAGGAAGTCAGGGCTTGGCATATTTGTAGCTGAATATCGCTTATCAAAGAACATCTCCTGCCACTGGCGGACCATGCCCAGGAAAGAATTGTTAAGAAGTACTATCTTTATATTCAACCCGGATTCTTTAATGGTAGCCATCTCCTGTATTGTCATCTGTATGCCGCCGTCACCGACGAACAGTACTACTTCCCTGTCAGGTCTGGCTGTTTTTGCGCCAATGGCTGCCGGCAGTCCGAATCCCATGGTTCCTAATCCTCCTGATGTCACAAAGGAATCAGGTTTTTTATGGTCCGTATATCTTGCTGCCATCATCTGGTGCTGACCAACATCAGTGACAAAGATCGCTCTGCCCCTGGTCTTGCCAGATACCATCTTTATGACTTCCGCCATTTTTAAATCCCCGGATGCCGGTTTAACCTGACCATTGATCACCCTGTCTTCTTCAACCTTATAACACTCCTTAAACTCATTTTGCCACTGAGGATAGGATTTTTGCCTGACTTTACCTGCCAGTGAGTGTAGTGCAGCTTTTGCATCTGCATTAATGGCAACATCAGTAATGACATTTTTATCTATCTCCGACCTGTCAATCTCTATGTGTATGACTTTTGCCTGCTTTGCATAAGTTTTCAGGTCGCCTGTCACACGGTCGTCAAAACGCATACCTACAGCTATCAGGACATCACATTCATTAGTTTTGATATTTGGAGCATAATTCCCATGCATACCCGGCATGCCGGCATACAACGGATGACCGGTAGGGAATGCTGACAACCCCAGCAATGTGCATGCGACAGGGATTCCCGATCGCTCTGCAAAATGCCTCAACTCCCTGTGCGCCCCTGATATCAGCACACCATGCCCTGCAACGATAAGTGGTTTCTCTGCATTATCAATAATTTCTACTGCCTTATCTATATCCTCCCGATTCACTTTCGGCACAGGGAAATATGACCGTATTCTCCTGCATTTCTGATAACGGAACTCTGAGGTTTCCAGTTGTGCATCACGTGTAATATTGACCATCACCGGTCCGGGACGTCCTGAATTGGCTATATAAAAAGCTTTTGCTATCGTTTCAGGTATCTCATCAGCAGTAGTCACCTGGTAATTCCATTTTGTTACAGGCATAGATATACCTATGACATCGGTTTCCTGGAAGCCATCAGTTCCCAACAGGCATGAAGGCACCTGGGCAGTTATACACACAAGTGGTGTAGAGTCAAGCTGGGCATCAGCTATACCGGTGATCAGGTTCGCTGCACCGGGACCTGACGTTGCAAAACACACACCTGTTTTCTTTAACACCCGCGCATACCCCTCTGCAGCATGTATCGCCCCCTGCTCATGCCTCACGAGGATATGGTTCAGTCTGTCCCTGTATCCATACAGTATATCATATATCGGCATTATTGCACCGCCGGGGTAGCCGAAAATGGTATCCACATTTTCTTCCAGTAAAGAAAGGATCAAAGCCTCCCCTCCGGTAACGACCTTTGCCGGAGATTCCTTACTGTCCGTCTTTTCTTTTGTAACTGTTCCTGAAACCATTTCTTATTTTTTAACTATTAATAAATTATGTATCCGGTATATCAGTTTATCGGCTATCAGTAATCTGTTTATCAGTTTATCAGCTTTGGGATATCCGGTTTCTCTTTTCAATTTTCAAATTATCTCATCACCTCATTTTCAAATTACTCTCACCGCTCCCTTGTCCGCTGAAGACACACTCTGCGAATATGCTCTGAGAGCCCGCGATACTTCCCTTTTCCGTCCGTAAGGAGTAAATGCCTTTGCTCCTTTGTCCAATTCTTTTTCCCTCCTTTTTTCCAGTTCATTGGCTGACAGCAGTACATTTATTTTCCTTTTAGGTATATCTATCTCAACTATATCACCGTTATTTATCAGTGCTATCTCTCCTCCCCCTGCGGCCTCCGGAGATATATGGCCAACTGACAAACCGGAAGTGCCACCCGAAAACCTTCCGTCAGTGATGAGTGCACATTTCTTATCCAGCTTTGCAGACCTGAGATAAGACGTTGGATACAGCATCTCCTGCATACCTGGTCCTCCTTTTGGTCCTTCATACCTTATCACAACAACATTGCCGGGCTTTACCTCATTACTGAAGATACCGCTGCATGCCTCATTCTGTGAAAAATATACCCTTGCCTTGCCCCTGAACCGCATCATGCCCGGATCAACTCCGGCAGTCTTTACAATACTCCCGTTCTTTGCTATATTGCCGTAAAGCACAGCCAGCCCGCCGTCATTATTATAAGGATGGTAAAGGTCCCTTATACATCCTTTTTTTCTATCAGTGTCCGGCTCTGAATATTTTTTCCCCTGAGAGGCAAATGACAGGTTCCTTCCGTTACCCCCGGGGGAGCAGCATGCTATTTCTCTTGCTCTCACAGTAGCTGTTCCCCTTGTGATATCGTACTTTTCTATTGTCTCGAACAGTGTAGTGCTGTCCACCCGTTTCACAAAAGGATCTATCAGGTTGCCGCGTTCAAGCTCACCCATGATGGACATCACTCCACCTGCACGGTTTACATCTTCGATATGATAATGTGAGCTGGGAGCTACCCTGCATAAATTAGGGGTTTTGCGCGACAGCTCATCAACATCTTTGAGTGTAAAATCCATATCCGCCTCGTATGCTATCGCCAGCAAATGAAGAACCGTATTTGTTGATCCTCCCATAGCTATGTCAAGAGCCATAGCATTTCTGAATGCTTCTTTCGTGGCTATTGACCGCGGCAAAACAGAATAGTCACCTTTACTATAATACTGTTCTGTGATCCGTACTATGTGCCTGGCTGCGTAGGCGAGCATTTTCCTTCTTTCCCTGTGCGTTGCCACAACAGTCCCGTTACCGGGCAATGCCAGTCCAAGGGCTTCAGTCAGGCAGTTCATCGAATTGGCAGTGAACATCCCTGAGCAGGATCCACATGTCGGGCAGGCTATATTCTCCACTTTTGCAAGCATCTCGTCACTCACAGCCAGGTCTCCTGCCATCACCATAGCATCAATAAGATCATAACTATCCTCATTTAACCTGCCGGCTTCCATGGGACCCCCTGAAACAAATATCGCAGGTATGTTAAGACGCATTGCCGCCATCAGCATACCAGGTGTTATCTTATCGCAGTTGGTGATGCATATCATGGCATCTGCCTTATGTGCATTGCACATATATTCAACACTGTCTGCAATGATCTCACGCGAAGGCAGGGAATACAGCATACCATCATGCCCCATGGCTATACCGTCATCAATGGCAATAGTGTTAAATTCCGCAGCAAAGCATCCCTGCTTCTCAATAATGGCTTTTATATATTGTCCTGCCTTATGTAAATGCATGTGTCCGGGCACGAACTGCGTAAATGAGTTGACAACAGCTATCACCGGCTTTCCGAAATGCTCATCTTTCATCCCGTTAGCTCTCCACAGGCTCCGTGCCCCTGCCATGTGCCTGCCGTCTGTTGTCACCGAACTCCTTAGTTTTATTTTCATTTTATTTTGATTTAAAATAAAAAAGCCTTTCCCGGTTTGGTGAGAAAGGCTTTTAATCTTTTTTACATACAGCTCTCTCACCTCATTAATGGTATAATAATAATGACCACAATAATTATTATCACAGTAAGTAAAAGCTTTATGTCTATTGTATTTTTCATTTTCAATATTTCCCCATCCTGAATTTATTCGCTCACTCCCACACTTGCTCTTGCTCTCTTCCTCCCTCTCCTTTGGAGAGGGCCGGGGTGAGGTCAAAAAAAAACGCCATCCTGTTTTGGGATGGCGTTGTATAATTTTTTATATTGATTATACTTATACCATCCCTGTTCGTGATATTATAATCACGTTTAAAAAAATCACGGAAATGGATAATGTATAATTCATGTCGTTAAATTTTGCACCACAAAGGTACAAACGAATATTTGAAAAAAACAAATATTTTATGAAATTTATAAAATAAAAAAACCATCAACCATATTAGGTCATTAATTTCCAACCATATATCTCTCTACCGGATTCTGAGTCCATGAACTGCTTGTGTACAGGGATGTGAGAGTGAGTAAATTTGAAAACATCTAATCCTAAAACCTATTCATTAAAAAGCTCTGTACTGAGGTATCTTTCGCCTGTGTCAGGCAATATAGTCACTATCATCTTCCCCCGGTTCTCCGGTCGTTTTGCCACCTGCAATGCTGCATAAACGGCTGCCCCTGAAGAGATTCCACACAATATTCCCTCTTTACTGATCAATTCTTTTGCCGTACTTACTGCATGATCATCACTGACCTTTATGATCTCGTCAACAATATCCATATTCATCACTTCCGGAATAAATCCGGGCTCTATACCCTGAATATTATGCTTTCCCGGTGTTCCGCCGGAGAGAACTGGTGACGCTTCCGGCTCCAGTGCTATTGTCCTGATCGCCGGATTTTTCTGCTTAAGGGTCTCACTTATACCTGTAAATGTTCCCCCTGATCCAACTCCGCAAATAAAAATATCAACTTTACCGTCAGTATCACTCCATATCTCTTCTGCTGTTGTCACCCTGTGAATATCAGGGTTTGAAGAATTCCTGAACTGGTATGGAATAAACGAATTATCATATTTTTCCGCTAATGCTTCTGCTTCTGCTATAGCCCCTTTCATGCCCTCACCTGCAGGTGTAAGCACAAGTTCGGCACCGAAGCTTTTGAGAAGCTTCCTTCTTTCAATACTCATACTTTCAGGCATAACGATCATAAGCCTGTAACCTTTAACGGCACAGGTGCATGCCAGACCAATACCTGTATTGCCACTTGTGGGCTCAATGATCACTGTTTCCCTGTTTATGATCCCCTGCTGCTCTGCATCAGCGATCATAGAAAAACCGATCCTGTCTTTAACTGAGCCCGCAGGGTTGAAACTTTCTACTTTGCCAATGATCTCAGCATAACAACCGGCAGATATCTTACTCAGCCTTACCATAGGTGTGTTGCCGATGAGTTCGGTGATATTGTTTGCAATGTTCATGATAATAATGGAAATTAGTTTATGTGTATATACGAATTACTACGATGCCAATATACTAATTTAATTTTTCAAAAACAGGTTTCCGCTATGCAATCAAACCCCCTCCGCCCTGCGGGCACCTCCCCCAAGGGAGGATTATCACTGCTTCTAACCATGACTGTGCATGATTATCGCAATTATTCACGTAGAATATTAATAATAAATATCTATTTTTATAATTAGTATATTTAGCGTATGGATAAATACAGGATACTTATAAATAATATAAAAAGATATAAGTCGGCTGTGATTGCCTATTCAGGTGGTACAGACAGCGCTTTTCTTGCTTATGCTGCGAGAGAAGCGCTTGGAAATAATCTCCTTCTTGTCACTGCCTCCTCACCTATATTCCCGTCACATGATACTGCAGAAACAAAAAACCTGGCAAAAACACTTGGGATCAATCATATCACCTTTCAGTTTGATGCATTGGAGATGCCTGTATTTACCAATAATCCGCCAGACAGGTGCTATCATTGCAAAAAAGACATGTTGTCACAGATAATAAAAATTGCTGCTGAAAAAAAATATGACATTGTGCTTGACGGTAATAATGCTGATGATCTAAATGATCACAGGCCGGGACGGAAAGCACTAAACGAGCTGGGGGTGGTATCGCCGCTTTGCGAAGCAGGATATACGAAATCAAAAATAAGATCATTATCGGAAAAATTCGGTCTGCCGACTGCTCACAAACCGGCATCGCCCTGCCTTGCCACGCGTTTCCCCTATGGAGAAAAGATCACGAAAGAGAAGCTTGCCAGGGTGGAAAATGCTGAAGAAAAAATACGAAACCTGGGATTTACAGTGTTCAGGGTAAGAAGTCACCTTGATCTTGCAAGGCTTGAATTTATTCCTGATGAGATGGGAAAGGCATGGGCAATGATGGACAAAATGACCCGGATATGCAAGGATTCCGGCTTTATATATGTGTCAATTGACACAGAGGGGTACATGATGGGGGCGATGAATGAATAGGTTACTTGTCACTTGGTTCCGGATTCCCGGTTAGGAGAAAAATATAGAACGGCTTTCCAAAGTCGTCATTTACATTTAATAGAATTAGCAAACAGAGCACTTATTACATCAAATTATCACCATATATTTTCTTTAATTTAGAAAAATAGTTATTTTTGCAAGCCGTTTGGCAAAATATTTAGTAATAAAACATTAAAGTAGTAATGGCAACTCATTTATCAGCGAAAAAACGAATAAGGCAAACAAAGGTCAGAAGGGAACATAATAAATATTACAGCAAAACAATGCGTAATGCCCTTAAAAAATTCAGGGATACGAAAGAAAAAGATTCTGCATTAGAGCAATTTCCCAAAGTGGCATCCATGCTTGACAAGCTGGCAAAGAAAAATATCATCCATAAAAACAAGGCAGCTAACCTGAAATCCGAAATGGCGACAAAGATCAATAAGATGTAAAAAATTATTAATATCATCAAAAGGTCTTTCTTTTCGGAAAGGCCTTTTTTATTTAAAACAGCGTCATTTCGAAAAAAAACAGCATATATCATTCCTGTAATTTGCTATATAACAATAAATTCCCCGATGCCAATCCACCGGAAGGCGGACAAGTTATTCTAATGGTCATGGATGTTGCGAATATTATTATTAGTATAATTCGCATGAATTCGTATATTAGTATCGCTATTATTTAGTATAAAATGGAATTACAAAAAAATCTAAGCATTAAGGAGTGGTCTGTTGAGGACAGACCGCGCGAAAAACTGTTATCAAAAGGCATCAGCAGTCTCAGCGATGCTGAACTTCTGGCAATCCTGATACGCACTGGAAGCAGGAACGAATCAGCTGTTGACCTTGCAAAAAAAATTCTTTTATCAGTAAACAACGACCTTAACGAACTCGGGAAATTATCTGTTGACAAGCTTGCAAAAGAGCACAGGGGAATGGGAAAGACAAAGGCAATAACCATTGTTGCGGCTCTTGAGCTGGGCAGGAGGAGGAAGATATCGGAGATAATATCCAAAAAGAAGATCACAGGCAGCAGGGACGTGTTTGAAATATTTCATTCATTACTCGGTGACCTGCCGTATGAAGAATTCTGGATACTGCTGCTTAACCGTTCAAACAAAATAATTGACAGGTATAAGGTAAGTCAGGGGGGGATAACCGGGACTGTCACAGATGTAAGAATAATTATGAAGACAGCTATTGACAAACTTGCAACATCAATGATCCTTTGCCATAATCATCCGTCAGGCAATCTCGAGCCCAGTGAGGCGGACATAAAAATCACAAATAAATTAAAGGAAGCCGCAAAAATAATTGATATCCCTGTGCTCGATCATGTGATAGTAACGGATAGTTCTTATTATAGTTTTGCTGATGAAGGGATGATGTGAATTAGCTGTTGGCTGTTAGCTGTTAGCTATTAGCTGTTAGCTGTTAGAAGTTTTAGGTTTTAGGTTTGAGGTTTGAGGTTTGAATTTGGTTTTTATGATATTGATTTATACAAAAAATATCACTCCGCGTCTGGAATATATCTTTGGTCTTTTTTTTAATACATTATTAAAGTCTGACATCACCTTTACAACCAGCAGGGAAGAGTTTACTTCCTCAGAATTGCCGAAAATAAATTATTCCGATACTCTTTTCGGGGATGAGCTGTTCATAAAAGCTCACAACCTGCTGTTCGAGGAGGACATTAAGGCTCCCGGGATCACAGTGTTCGATTGGAATAAGGATAATGATAAGTATAAAGTATTTTTCCCTGCAGGTGCAGATTCCTTTTTGCCTTTCGATCTGTTTGCAGCAGGTTTTTACCTGGTTACCAGGTATGAAGAGCATCTGCCTTTTAAAGCTGATGAATACGGCAGGTTCGAAGCAAAGGAAAGTTTTGCCTTTCGAAATGGCTTTCTCGATCAGCCGGTTATAAATATTTGGGCTGATATTTTAAAAAAAACGATCAACAGGCACTATCCGGGGATTATTAAAACAACAGGCAATTATTGTTACATCCCGACAATTGATATTGATAATGCATATTCGTTTTTACATAAAGGAATGGCAAGGGCGATTGGAGGAGGGTTGAAGTCGCTGGCGAATCTCAGGATAAAGGAAACATCGGAGCGTGCAAAAGTATTGCTTGGGTCAAAGCCCGATCCGTTTGATACATATAATTATATTAAATCTGTCGATGAAAAATATGGTTTAAGCTCAACATATTTTTTTCTTGTGGGCAGGTTAAGCAAGCATGACAGAAATGTTCCGGCAAACAATAAACATTACAGGTCGCTGATAAGATCAATATCAGAAAAGAACAATACGGGTATTCATCCGTCATATCATTCAAACTCAAATATTAAAATATTAAAGAAGGAAATTGAATCATTGTCCTCGATAATCAATAATGACATAACGATCAGTCGTCAACATTTTATTAAGCTGTCCTTCCCGGAGACATATAAAAACCTTATCAATTACGGCATAAAGGAGGATTACTCCATGGGATACCCTTCTCACGCAGGTTACAGGGCTGGAATTTGTACGCCATACAGATATTATGACCTGTCTTCCGAAACAGTGACAGATCTGACAATATTCCCTTTTCAGGTGATGGACATGACACTCAGAGGATATATGGAGCTGACACCCGAACAAGCTATTGAAGAGATAAAAACTATGATTGATAAAATAAAAAAAGTAAACGGGACGTTCATAAGCCTGTGGCATAATGAATCACTGAGTGAAACAAATGGATGGGAAGGTTGGAGGAGGGTATATGAGGAGATGTATCGGATGGCTAATGTTTAATGTTGAATATGGTTAAGTATTTAGAGCATAGTGAGATAAACATGGCTAAGTGGAATGCATGTATTATGGATTCCGTAAACGGGATCGTTTATGCATTAAGCTGGTATCTGGATATTGTATGCCCGGGCTGGGGTGCTTTGGTTGAAGGGAATTATGAAACTGTCATGCCCCTGACAGCGGGTGAAAAATATGGTATTCCATACCTTTATCAGCCTTATTTTACTCAGCAACTGGGAGTATTTTCTATAAAAAAGCCTGATCCCGGCAAGGTGGAAGAATTCCTCAATTCCATACCTGAAAAATACAAATTCATTGAGATCAATCTGAATATATTTAATAATCTTGAAACTAAAAATTTCACAATTACGAAAAATGTCACATATCAGCTCGACCTGATAGAACCTTATGACAAGTTATTTGGTAATTATTCCACAAATACAAAAAGAAACCTGAAAAAAGCAGAAGAAAACAGGATATATGTTTCCGAGGGGATCAAGCCGGATGACCTGACAGCCCTTTTCAGGGAAAATGCCCCCCCTGACATAAAAAAAATAAAAGAGCGACATTATCTTAATTTAAAACATATTATGCTTTTCGCCCAAAGAAGCAGGATTGGGAAACTGTACGGAGCATATTCATCAAACAACTCGCTATGTGCAGGAGCATTTTTCATTTCTTCCCAAAACAAAAGCATATATTTATTCTCTGCTGCAAGCAATAAAGGTAAAGAGCAGGGAGCTGCGTTTGCAATTATCAACCATCATATTAAAAATAATTCTGAAAAAAATATCACGCTGGATTTTGAGGGATCAAATATATCCGGACTGGCAAGGTTCTATAGCAGTTTTGGCGCTAATGCAAGTGAGTATCTCAGTGTTAAGAGAAATGATCTGCCGTGGTGGATCAAGTTGTTTAAAAAGTAAATGTGGGATCAGGATTTTACGTATTCAATGAATATCCTGAAATATATTGCAAGGAAAGTCAGGAAGTTTGCCCAAAAAATAACAGACACAACAAGGAAAAGGAAAGTTCTTCTAAACTGTGGGAAATATCTTAACGTTATAAATGTCCCTATGGGGATTGACAACAGCACAGGTGTAATAGCAGCAAGACCAATCAGCCCGTATGTTTTTTTGACCCTTACTATCATTCGGTTTCTTCTTGAGAACACCCTTGGTTTTCTATTCCTGCCATAAAAAATTCTGTTAAAAAAATCATTAAAATTCCTCATAAATGCAGTATTAACAAGAAAGCGCCTGTATAATATCACCAGGATATTTGTAAGCACTGCATAAAAAAGGATCCCCAGTATTCCACCGGCAATGGTAATAATAACCGTTTCAAGGTAATTAAACTTATATATCACTGATGTTGCAGGCGCAAACACGAATTTTGTGGAAGCGATCAGCAACAGGACAATTACTTTTGAAAACATCTCTGTATGTTAATTCCGCTATAAAACTCCGTAGCAATTCTTTTCAATATCCTGATACGTATATGCTGAATTGAGGTTTGTAAAACCATAATTAAAATCCTATAGCAAATTTAACCTGATCAATTCATAAATTTCAGTAAAAACATATAAGAAGCTAATATATAAAACAATACTCCATTATTGTTGAAAAATTGTTATTTCAATAAATTTATGAATTAATCACCGAAGGCCGA
>Ga0180433_10001042_pt1 | contig 46819 bp, 44 predicted proteins | sample SS_ome_8_FD_132980 | JGI IMG/M metagenome (GOLD analysis project Ga0180433, IMG submission 132980) | Hypersaline lake sediment archaeal communities from the Salton Sea, California, USA - SS_1_D_1 metaG | ecosystem: Environmental > Aquatic > Non-marine Saline and Alkaline > Hypersaline >...
TAAATTTGAAGTTAAAGATATACCTATGAGAATTACATTAACAGTAAGAACGAGAAGCTCCGCACAAAATTTACCACAAGTTCTCGGGGAAGTGTATGGATCTATAATGACTTATTTAGGTGAATTAGGAGAAAATCCAATTGGAATGCCATTTGTGTTATATTACAACTTGGATATGCAAGATTTAGACATTGAAGTTGGATTTCCCGTGTCTAAGAAGCTTCCCGATAAAGATAACATAAAAACAAGCGAAATTCCTGCGGGAAAGCATGCAACAACTGTACACGTTGGCCCTTATGATACAATGGAGCCGACCTACGATGCTCTTAATAAATGGATTAAAGACAATGGACACGAGACTTTAGGTCCTGCCTATGAGTTTTATATTAATGATCCCGGTGAAGTAGGTCCCGAAAATACGCAGACTAGAATCGAATTTCCGTTAAAATAACTTCTTATCACTGAATTGCTTAGAACTAAACTTTTTTTTTAACCTAATCTAATGAACTGAGAATTATTTGTTCGTGCAACATATCACCTTTTTCTTTAAATGATTCTCCTTCGATTACCATGTCAAATTCTACTTTAGAATTGAATCTAAAATATCCGGGCTTGAGTCTTAGCAAGTGTTTGCCAATAAAGCGTACTAAAGGACCAAACTCGTTTAATAAATTATCAGCGTCAACGATTCTCTCAACTTTCATGGTTATGGTTTGGTTTTCAGCGAATTTAAAGGTTAAAGATTTTGGGTACTTGTTATTTGCTTTCTCGTTATACTCAAAGTCTTCAGCAATCAGCTCGTATTCGCCAGAGCTAAGAAAAATATCCTCTCCCTTTGCAAGCATTGCCACTTGTATGGGATAATAATCCATCCTTTTGTTGCATTTTATGTAAGCGTAGATAAAGGAAAAATCACCAGCAAAATAATGTCCCATGTACCAATACTTCAAATACAGGGGCATTCCAAAATTCAACCAATTATGGTCATGATATCCCACTCCTTTCACGGACATTTCCTTTCCTTCTACTTTAATCGTACCTTCCACGTCTGCTTGCGGGATCGCCACGGCCCAACCAAAGTGTCCCTTATTCCCGAATTGAGCTTCTCCCTTTCCGGGCATCCATCCTTCAACTTTTGATTTGTATGTGAGGTGAACACCCATATCATCTTCGTCCAAAAAGATTTCATACGTAGGTAGTTTTTTGTTTGAATAGTCAACTTTTATGTAATTTTTCCCTATGCTTAAATCAGCGGTTTTTTCTGCGATGGTAAAATCAGTACGTTTATAGTCGACAACCTTTTGTATTTTTTCGTCGTTTGGCTTATACACCATGATCTCTACGCCTGTTTCACCTGTTCGCTCGTGTCTTGCTCGGAAAAAACCAACAACCGTATACCCATTATCGAGAATGGCGTCAAAATACCACCACTCGGCGGTGCCTTTTTCGTTAATGTCTATATGAATACCATCGTGTTCGGGCAAAAATTTTGTAATTTCCTCATCTTTACGACCTGGCCCGGTCCAAGCTTCATAAATTTTTTTTTTTTCTGACATATTAATTACTATTTAGATGTTAGAATATTTAAGAGTATAAAAAAAGAATAAAAAAAAGTATTGAATAGTCTATTTATTTCTTTGATTAACATGAATCATTAACCTTGCGAATCCGAAAAAACATATAGTTAATACAGCTACGATTACTATCAACAATACTCCAAATCGACCTATAGAGATGAAGTAGTAAATATTAACGCCCATAGTTAACTCTAAAATTATCGAATATGCGAGATAAAGATATGGGTAAGTCAACCAATATAGCGCATATTTTTTTTCATAGCTGTCATCCTCTTGCGTTAATACCCAATCAAAGATAAATAATATTGGAACAAGATAATGAGCGAGAATGTTTACAGTGATATCCAGTGGATCAGTTGGAAGATAAAACATTTGTAGAAGAAGAGCAAATAACACAAGTGTAATCGTAATGTAGAGCACTACAGCGCCATGAACGATGGGCCCAAGAATGAATGGTTTTTTCTCTTTTTTACTGTACAGCACGGCAATTGTAATCCATGATACGACCCATAAATTTGTCTGGAATGTATAAGTGCTAAACATGAAACCTACTCCTTCTAAATTAGCAGTCAATATCGCGGTAGAAATGCTCGGGATTATCATGAATAGGATAGATATCCAGCATGTAATACATGTGATTATCCTGAAAGCCATGATGTTTTTTTCGTTCAATAAATCCTTATTTATTTTCATGATTATTCATTTCTGTTTTTTTTTTTTTTTTTTGAGTTTATTTAATTTATATTATATCTTTTTGCTATAATGATATAAATAGTTATTTTGTTATTAAAAAAAATCATAAAAATGTGGTCTGAAATTCTTTTTTTTTTTTATTTCAACTAAAAACACAATCTATTACGAGAAAAGATGGTCTTTCATGCTAAATCCTTTTATATAAGAATTTTCAATAGAGTAACATGGAACAGAAAATCAAAGTATTTCTATTTGGGTTAGATAACGCGGGTAAAACATCGTTGGTTAAGTATTTAAAGGAAGAGAAAGTTGACGAAAACCAGAGCCCAACAAGGGAATTTGATGTTATCAAGCTTGCTATTGAAAGTCAGAACTTTTTCATATGGGACGCCCCTGGACAAGTTAAATATCGTGAACAGTGGGAACGTGGCGTTTTGGATTCAGATCTTTTAATATTTGTGTTAGATACCGCCGATAACGAGCGATTTGACGAAGCTAAAATGGAATTGGATATTATACTAAACAACATTGACACGAAAGGAATTCCTATTATCATTTGTTTTCATAAAATTGATTTAAAAACGGCAATAGAAAACCTGAATGAGTCATTTAAAGTCCTTGATCTGCGCGAAATCAAGGAGAGAAGAGTCAATTGGCTGAAAACATCAGTAATCTCCGAAGAAGGAATTAAGGATTTAGAGGCCATGATCTACTTCTCTCTAATTCTAATCGAAACACAAATGAACTTAGACTCTGTTCAGAAAAAATACAATGATTTAGAGTGAGAAGAGCCTAACATCTTTATTAATCATTTTTTCTATTTATATAAAGTATTGAAACAAAATTATTTTACAATAGGTTATAGACGTGACAAATGAAAAATATACTACTTTTAAGCTTAAAGTGCAACGCGGGATTGCTCGCGTCATATTTGATAATCCCCCTGTTAATCTCATAACTCCTATAATGGTAGAAGAATTGCATAACTTTACGCGAGAAGTATCTGCAGATAATAATGTGAAAGTAATTATATTCGAAAGCGCTGATCCCGATATCTATCTTGCGCATTATGATGTTGGAGAATTGAACGAATACCCAGATGAGCCCGGACCAAAATCCTCTGCGCTAAATCCATTCGTAGCCCTACAAGAAAAATTGCGAACCATGCCGAAAGCAACGATCGCTAAGATAGAAGGCATCTGTAGAGGTGGTGGGAGTGAATTTGTTCTTGCACTCGATATGAGATTTGGAGCAATAGGTAAGTGTGTTCTAGGTCAATCAGAAGTAATGGTTGGGATTATTCCTGGAGGGGGTGGCACGCAGAGATTACCGAGATTAATGGGACGATCTCGAGCCTTAGAAATCGTACTTAGCGGAATGGATCTTAGTGCCGAACAGGCTGAAAAGTATGGTTACATCAATCGAGCATTACCCCCTAAAGAATTGACAAAATTTATAAAGAACCTTGCTAACCGTATTGCTGCTGTTCCGCTTGAAACGATAGCTATTGCAAAAAAGTCAGTTTTAAACGCATTTGAAATGCCTTTAGTTGAAGGATTGCTAGAAGAATCCTATTTGTTTGCTAAAGCGGCTGCCTTACCTGAATCAAAAGAACGAATGAATAGATATCTCAAGTTGGATGGGCAATCTCGAGGAGTAGAAACAACAAAAAGATAGAAGAGGAAGAATCTCGTAATTTTTTTTTTTATGTTTTAAGATTAATCCCAAAAAAGTCAAAACTTATTATAGATTGCTCCTTTTATTAATTAATTCTTTTAGAATTATAAAGAATTAAAACAAAATTTACAAAATCGGTTTTAAAATTGGTAAAAGGAACAGTAAAATGGTTTAATAGCCGAAAAGGCTATGGATTTATAACCTCCGAGGAAGGAGGCGATGTGTTCGTTCATTACTCCGCATTAGCAGGAGATGATGACCAATACAAAACGCTAAATGAGAACGACAAGGTTGAATTTGATGTTACTGAAGGTCAAAAAGGACCACAAGCAAGTAATGTAGTCGTTACCGAAGCAGCTCCTCGGCAACAATATGGCGGTAACCGTGGTTATCGTTATTAAGCATATAATTATTATAAATCAACAAATCAACAAGAAATAAGCAATACAAAACAACAAACAAAATTAAGTAGTAAATAATAATTAGTAAAAATTCTCTTTTATTGACTGTTATCGAACCTTATCTTTTTTTTATTTAATTATCTACAGTCGCAGCTAAGGTTTTTGCAATAGTTGAAAAAATTTCATTTATATTTTCCCCTGTTAACGCAGATGTTTCAAAATAGTGTAATCCAAGTTCATTTGCAAGGGCTTCTGCTTCTTTAGTGCTAACTTCTCTCATGTGCTGTAAATCAATTTTATTTCCACATAATATATCGATAGAAGTGCCATCATACCCTAAGTATTTCTTCATATCAATGTGCCAGTTTTTAATATCGTTGAAGGTCTCTTTTCTCGTTACGTCATAGACTATGATAGTAGCATGGGCTCCTTGATAAAATTGCCCTCGAATAAAAGAAAATTTTTGTTGCCCTGCAATATCCCACAGGACGAGAAAGATATTCTTATTATCTATTAAGACTTCTTTTTTAGACACGTTAACTCCAATTGTTGGAATATAAGTTCGTCTAAAAGCCGAATCGGTAAATCTTAAAACGGTTGAAGTTTTTCCACAGGCAAAATCTCCACAAATCACGACTTTGAAGGTGAATTTTTCACTTTCATCAATTGCTTCTGGCTCCGGAAACGCTTCAGAGTCGTGACTTGCTCCAATTTCTTGACTTTCCAGATCTTTTAGCCATTTTTGAAAGTTTTCGTGGATTTCTTTTATTGTGGTTTCAAATGTGCTGTTATCGGCTTTATCAATATTTAAGTTAATTATTTTTTCTGCAGCCTCGTCAAAAACAGCCTCTAAATCTTTGATGTATTTATAAAAAATAGCATCATCGCTTTCGTCAAAAATTAAAGTTAGAGAACCCGTGCCGACATCACCTCGTAATGATTCGTCTGTCCATTCAATACACCTAATGATTCCCTTTTTTTTTTCAGCTGGAAAAGGTAAAAAGGCTAACGCTTTTGAATTCATTATCTCCTCTGCTGAAAGAAGATCGATAGATTTTTGAGCGATATTTCTGCTGAATTTTTTATCTAATTTGGGAAAAGAAATCTTTGGAATCGGTCCAAGCGTCTCATGAAAATAACTATAGATGACCTCAACATGATCTACCATATCAAATAATTTAAAATATTCTTAATATATATGTGCTTTCAATAGAATTTTATATTTCAATTTTTTGAACAAAAGGAAAGATCATAAAAATGAAGTTATCTAAATGGAGACATGTTCGAAAATTTTTTTGGATTTATTGATGTGAAATATAATGGAAATTGTAGAATCAAGCTAATATTGGAGGAATAGACATGAAAGCAATTGTATGTCCAAAATATGGACCACCGGATGTTCTTCAGTTTAAAGAGCTAGATAAACCTACTCCCAAGGAGAATGAAATATTGATAAAGATATTTGCAACAACTGTGACCGCAGGGGATATAACAACTCGGAGCGGCATGAAGGGTACACCTCCCTTGATGAGATTTTTCGCCAAGTTAATGGTGGGTTTTGGAAAACCTAAAAAATCTATTTTAGGGATGGAATTTTCTGGGGAAATTGAAGAAGTCGGCAATGATGTAACATTATTTAAAAAAGGAGATCAAGTTTTTGGAACACCTACTGGTTTGGATGCAGGGACTTATGCCGAGTACATGTGCTCGCCTGAGAAACCTCTTTCTAAAAAAAGTGCATTTGGTTCTAATGTGGTGGTAATAAAACCAACCAATATGTCTTATGAAGAAGCTGCCGCCGTACCTATTGGAGGATTAACCGCCTTGTATTTTCTTAGAAAAGGAAAGATAGAGAGTGGCCAAAAGGTACTTATCTATGGAGCTTCAGGAAGTGTGGGTACTTTTGCGGTTCAGCTTGCCAAGTATTTCGGGGCAGAAGTTACCGGTGTATGTAGTACAACAAATATTGAGATGGTTAAGTCTATTGGAGCAGATAAAGTAATTGATTACACCCAAGAGGATTTCTCTAAAAGCGGTGAGAGCTATGATATTGTTTTTGACACGGTAGGCAAGAGTTCATATAAAGATGTTAAAAAATCTTTAAAGAAGAAAGGAGTCTATCTTCAAGCCGTCATGTCGCTGGGAGCTATTATTAGAAGTTTAGGGAGTTCAATAAAAGTAGTAGGGGGGGCAGCAACCGAAGAGCCGGAAGATCTAATTTTCCTTAAGGAGCTAATTGAGGCTGGGAAGTTAAAGGCGATCATAAATAAAAAACTTTCATTTGAAGAAATAGTAGAAGCTCATAGGTATGATGAATAAAGGCATAAGAAAGGAAATGTAGTAATAACCATTGCGGAGTGAGAGAATAATGGAAGATATCAAGATAATACTCGCATTCATGTGGGTAGCAACGATGTTAATTTATTTATTAGGCGATGTGATGCGAATTTTTGCTGGTGATTTTAAACCAGGAGAAATAGATGGTGAACCCGCACCAAAGGGCATGTGGTTTGGGGCTGCAGCAATCATGTTAATACCTATTCTCATGGTTGTTTTAACCATTCTATTGGAAAATCCTATAAACAAGTGGTTAAATGTAATAGTAGCCATTATCTTCTTTCTCTTCAATCTTGCGGGAATTAAAGGGTATAAAGCTTATGATGTATTCCTGCTAATAATTAGTTTTGGGTTCAATTTCCTGGTAGTTTGGTACGCTTGGAATTGGATTTGATAAGCAGTTTACTAAAAAAGTTATTTTTATAGATAATAATGAATGAAATACATAATGGATAATAAAATGAAAGCGATTGTATACGAAAAATGGGGATCTCCAGAAGTTCTTCAACTTAAAGAAGTAGAAAAACCTGTTCCAATGGACAATGAAATACTGATAAAAATTCATGTGACAACAGTAACAAAAGGGGATGTAACATTTAGAAGTGGTTTCACTAGGTTCAATCCCGTGGTGCGGTTTTTTGCACGATTGGCGTTTGGTCTTAGAGGACCTAAAAAAGTAAAGATACTAGGTCTTGAGTTAGCCGGTGAAGTTGAAGCAGTAGGCAAAAATGTCACGCAATTTAAAAAAGGTGATCAAGTTTTTGCTTCACCAGGTTTTAGTTTTGGTGGTTATGCAGAGTATATCTGCCTACCTGAGGAAACGAGCGAGGGAAGATTTGATAAGGAAGGAATGGTAGCACTAAAACCAACAAACATTAGCCTTGAGGAAGCCGCACCTGTTGCGGGGGGAGGATTAACGGCATTAACGGTGATTAGAATGGCCAATATCCAGAGTGGACAAAAAGTCTTGGTATATGGCGCTTCTGGAAGTGTAGGTACGTATGCGGTGCAGCTTGCTAAATACTTTGGGGCGGAGGTTACAGGTGTATGCAGTACCACGAATTTAGAGATGGTGAAATCTTTAGGAGCAGACAAGGTAATTGATTATACTAAGGAAGATTTTACTCAGACAGGCGAGCTTTACGATGTTGTGTTTGATGCAGTAGCTAAATTTCCATCGTCAAAAGCTAAAAAGGCTCTTAAAAAGGGAGGGATCTATCTTAATGTTAATAAAGATTCGGGTAGTGGAAAGGATATTGAAAAAGAGGATTTTCTTTTTCTCAAGGAAGTGATTGAAGCAGGAAAGCTTAAATCTGCCATTGATAGACGCTATCCAATGGAACAAATTGTCGAAGCTCACGAGTATGTCGATAAAGGACACAAAAAAGGAAATGTCGTAATAAATGTGGTGAAATGAAAATTGATCGCTATTATAGCTGCGACAATAGTTGTTGTATTGTTTATTGGGTTGATTATATTTCAATTATTACTTGCTGCAGGTAAGCCTTTAGGTCGATTTGCATTTGGTGGAAGATATCCCGAAGTGCTTCCTAAAAATTTAAGAATCATGAGCTTAGTTGCTGTTGGTATCTTCATGCTTGGATCCATCTCAGTTTTGGTACGAGTTGGCATCATCACGATCATTCCTGACTCTATAGTGTTTGTTATTATCGTTTGGGTTTTGGCATTTTATTTATTATTGAACACTCTCATAAACTTAGCGTCAGAAAGTGAATCTGAAAAGAAATTCATGACTCCAGTATCACTTTGCTTAGCAATATGTTTATTTATTGTCGCTATCGCTGCGTGATTTTTTAATCGCAAGTAGATATTTATTGAGTATTTCATTGAGAATAAAAATAGAAAAAAAAATGATAATTACTGAATTTTATCCTTCATTTCTATATAGAAATCCAGAGATGTTGGATTTCGGAGTGCTCCACGATTTGCAACAGGCATCCCATGAATGATCTTAGTAACAGCTATTTCGACTTTTTTGTTGCTGAAAGTGTAAGGAATGCCATCTTCAGGCGCCGCATAAATTAATTTCGGTACATGCCTTGGTGATGTCTTCTCTCGCAATGTGGTCTTTATTTTCGCTTTTAAATCGTCAGTTAATTCGTAACCCTCGTTAAGAAGGACAAACATTACTATGCGGATATCACCTTCCCATTTTTGTCCGATAACTAGTGAATCAGCAATCTCGGGGAGTTGTTCTACAACATTATAGATTTCTGCGGTCCCGATTCGTACTCCACTTGGTTTGAGTACGGCATCAGAACGCCCCCAGAAAGTGATTCCGCCCGTATCACTGTGAATCACAATATAATCACCGTGTCTCCACACATTTTTTCCCACGTCTTTGTAATAATCAAAATATGCTGCCTTATATTTTGTCATGTTATCATCGTCGCCCCAGAAATGAGTTGGCATCGATGGAGCGGGTGCTTCACACACGAGTTCGGCTTGTTCGTCTTCAATAGGTTCTGCTTTTCCAGAGTATGCTTCTACTTTCATTGCTAGTGCTCGACCCTGTAATTCACCCGAATAAACGGGTAAGATAGGTATTGCCCCGGCAAAACAACCGTTAATGTCCGTCCCTCCGCTGATTGAATTGAAAAACAAGTCCTTCTTGATTTCTCTGTAGACATATTCGAATCCTTCTGGTGAAAGCGTTGAGGCTGTTTGCGAAATTTCTCGTAGCGCGCTCAAATCGTATTTCTTTGCGGGTTTTGCGTCGATCCCCATGAGATAATGAATATAAGCCGCGCTCGTGCCAAATATCGAGACCTTATGCTTCTCAATTAATTCAAAAAACCGTAATGGATCAGGATAGAGGGGATTCCCATCGTAAAGAAATATCGTGCATCCAACGGCCAGCCCGCTTATGAGCCAATTCCACATCATCCAAGAGGGAGCCGTGATATAATTGAGCACGTCATTCCTCTTACAATCAGTAGAGAGAATTAATTCCTTCAAATGATTTATAAGCACGCCGCCAGCACCTTGGACCATGCATTTAGGCTTCCCTGTCGTTCCAGAGGAGAACATGACATATAGTGGATGGCCAAATGGAAGTTGCTCAAATTCGAGAGGTGGATTATCGTCCTTGGAAATAAAATCTTCCCAATTCACAGCTTTGGGAATGACGCTTGCATCACATTTACCTTCTGTCACATAAGAAACAACTACTACTTTTTCAATTGAAGGAATAGCGTCAACAACAGCTTTTGCGTTCTCCCGGATATCAAATACATTATCCCTATAAAAGTATCCATCCACGGTAAAAAGAACTTTAGGCTCAATCTGACCAAATCTATCGATCACGGCACTTGGTTGAAGTTCTGCACCACAGGAAGCCCAGGTTGCTCCGATTGCCGTAGCTGCTAGCATTGCAACTGGTGTCTCGATCAGGTTTGGAATATATGATACAACTCGATCTCCCACCTTAACTCCTGCTTCCTTTAAAGCCTTTGCTAAGCGAGCTACTGTTTTGTTCAATTCAGCGTAAGTCATTTGCTTCGATACTTTTGTTTCACCTTGAAAATCGAAAGCCAATTGGTCGTCTTTATATTTCAAGAGGTTTTCGGCAAAATTTAGTTTAGCACCGGGAAACCATTTCGTTCCAGGAAATACGCTTAAATCCTCAACTACTTTGTTGTAAGGTTGTGAAGCAATGATTCCAGAGAATTTCCATACCGCATCCCAGAAATCAGGTATCTTTTCAACGGACCAAGCGTATAAATCCTTGCCTCCTTTAAGATTTTGCCCGTATTTCTTGTTGACAAATTCAATAAAGCGAGTGGCTTCTGCGTTTTTTAACCACTCTTCTGAGGGTTCCCAGAGCTTTTTTCTTTCATCGCTCATTGTTTAAATTCCTCGTTTTAAGATTATTTTTTTTTAATTAATGTAGATTATGAATATGATTATCTACAATAGTTTTTTATTAAATTTTTCTAGAATAATATTTTAAATAATTTTATCAATATTATTAATGCAAAATATTTCTTTTCTTCCAGTATCGTTTGGCGATTTTGGGATAATAATATCGTTTCCCATAGAGGTTTTGATAAAACCAGATAAATCGTATTTGAAGTGGCAACTGAGGAATCCAGAATCGATTAGGAATTGGTTCATAGGGGTTCCATTTTTGCTTAGGATCAATATCGGCCGTGATATATCCTTCACCTTCTTCGTGCTTCATGCGTTCGAGAATTTTTCCACTTCCATCTACTATCTGAGTTTCACCACAGTAATGTGACTTATATTGAAATCCAGGAATGAGAGGCATTTTACCATCGAGTTTTCCTGCGTGTGAAGCATGTATCACGTGGACTCCGAGCATTCGAGCTAACTTTAGAGGGGTTTCAACGAGAATTTTTACAACTTGATCATCAAGATTCAATGGAAATCCTGGTACTTGGGCTTCAGGCAACGTCCACCAACATGAGCCTCCAACAACCATATCCACGCGGTTTAATAGTCGTTTTGGCGTGCGGGAGCGAACAAGTTCCCAACACAAGGCTACTCCAATATTCCCTAATGGCGTTTCGAGAACTCCATCATCGTTTCCAGCGATATAATAGCAATTTTCCCACATAGTAGGTTGATCTTTATCGTGAAAAAACATTTTACCATCAGGAAACACGAGTATAAAAGTATTGTATGCGTCTTGTCCACGAGAAGCTATAAACGAACCTCCTATAATTCCCTTGTATTTGGCGGCTAAATTTTTCAACATCAGCAATGGTTTACCGTCAATTTTTCTAACGGAATCTAGCATTTTTGGGTGAAATCCCATTGCGGTGGTGAAAAATTCGGGTATGATCACCATTTCTGCCCCATCGCGAAACGCGCTTTCTGCGAGGCGTTCAGCTATTTTTAGATTAGCGTTAACATTCGCAAGTTCTGCTTCCATTTGGACTGCTGCTACTTTCATCGTAATCACTTTTTCATGGGTGAATTAGATACTAAATGTACTATTTATTATTGTCCTTTTGTTTTATATAGATTTTTGTTCCATATTTTTCCAATTATCATGGATTTCATTAACTTAAAATGATGGAAAAAATTAATTAGCGTTAGTTTATTTTAAACTTCAATATTGTACTTGAAAATTATAAAACTAGGAATTTGAAATGAGCGAAGAAGAAAAAGGATCTGAAAATATATTAGATAAGCTTAATACGAGTTTCTCTGATTTCGTTGGTCAAGTTTTTGGTGAATCAGGAAAAGAGTTTATCGATGAGACATCAAAGAAGATTAAAGAATTCTCGTCCTCGTCTATTAAAAAGTTTGTTGAATTCTCAGACTCGGTTTTAGAAAGTCTTAAATTGAATGAAAACGAGCAAGTTATTAAAGCAAGAGATTCCATTGAGGACATGCTAAAACAAGCGGGTCTTTTAGAGGAAGACGACGAAGAGGAATTCTAATTGTAGTTTTTATTTTTTTATTTTTATTTTTCATTTGGTTTTGAATTGAGCGCTTTTTTTTGTGTGTAAAAATTATTTAGCATTTTCTATCAATAAATCATACTTTTCACTTTTGTACTAGTGCGTACAACGATTCTAAAAAAAAATATACTTAAATATCAAAACACTTTTTGTTATCATAATAGAGATAAAAATTTAAAAATTAGCACAAAAAAAACTTGAGGAAAATATCATGGAAAACCCAATAATAATTATGGATAGTATGAAAAATCGGAGAATATCAACGATCGAATTAATAAAGAGCATGCAAATCGGAGATTATTTCCTGTTAGACAAATCTTGGATAAAAATTACTGAAAATCACGTGTTAATGGTAAAAGAAATTCTCTAATAAATATAAGATCAAATTGAGGAAAATTAAATGGAAAAAATAATAATAAATCCCTTTGATCAGAATCCTTATGCTAAGGAAGAACTAATTTGTAACATATGTGGTCATGAAATTAACGAACAAAACGTGTTTAAATTCACGTTAGGAACGACAATTTCAAATGTTTATTTTCCAGGAACTATTACCGCTTATTATCATCCTGAATGCATGAAGAGTTCCTAATTCTAAGAATTAGTTTTCCCAAATTCTATTTTAAGAAATAAATATTCATTTTTAAAAAAAGAGAATTAAAGTGTACCTTGCTTCGCTATAAATGATTTGACTTCTTCGGGCGAAACATTAAAGAGCTCTCCAATGACCATTAAACAAACTGATTCTTCCATGTTTTTTTCTCTTAAAATAAGCAAAATATATGATAAAGGTGTTATTTTATTACGAAAAAAATCCGATAATTAAAACGAAAAATATATGTTTAATATTTCGATAAAATTGACATTTCCTCTTCGCTCAGATACCCTAAAAATCCTTCCTTTATTAAATATTGTCTGACTTTTAGATTGCCTGAATTAAATCTACGAGCAATCTCTTCCACAAACACCTTTTTTGCTATTGGATCTCCCGCATTAGTAAGTTCCTTAAGCAAGGGAAAAGCTAATTTATGATCTAATAGACATGAATTGTATCTATTCTCAAACCAAAACTGTAAATTTGAGCAATGCCCCCAAAATTCATCTTCTGGAGTAATCATTTGCTGAGATTTTAGTTTTTGAAAACGAGATAGATTGTCATAAGATTCAATTTTATTTATTTCTTTTAGTCTAGAAATGGGGATGTTAAATAATAAAGATTTACATGTCAAAAACTCTTTTCCACCAATAATAATAACTGTTTTTGCGTCAATTAGCCTTAGAGATATATACTGGTTTATAATAAATTCTTTATAAGGGAATGCTATTTCTAAATTTGAATGCTCGAAACAATAATATCTAGAGATTTCGAACCTTTCTAAAGGATTTCCTTTGAGATGAACACGAGATAAATATGGAAAGTTATCGAGAATCTTAATATGTTTAATGTTGTTAAAAGTTAAATCAAGATATTTAAGACTAGGATGACCTGGCGATAAACAAATATTCTCTAAACCATTAGCACTAAAGAGAATAATTTCTAAAGATTTTAAGATAAAAAATAACTTTATATCATTAATATGTTTAATGTTGTTGTTGGATAGATTCAATCTGCGCAATGAATTGCAACCCTCTAATCCCCTTAATTCCTCAATATTATTAATCTTGTTGTAAGAAAGATCAAGATGCCATAAATTTGGCAAATCGCCAAACCAATTACATTTTTGTATATTATTAAAAGATAATGATAGTACCTCTAATCTTCTAAGAGAAGATAGGTTAGGTATTTTTGTAAAACCTTGCCTCTTTAAAAACAACACCCTAATAGAAGGAATATTATTGATAATAGCCTGATCTTCAATCTTAAATGCATGTAATTGCAAAAAACCCAAGGAAAGGAATCTTAACCGTCTTAAATTATGAAAAGAATCAATCGTCATAGATTCGATTTGACCACTATTATTAAAGGAGCATTGATAAATATGACATCCATTTTGGATTAAAGAAATAAGATTTTTTTTTTCATTTAGAGAAACTCCATTGGCGTGTTCAACATCTGAGACCGAAATAAAATCACTAGATTTTTTTAACTGTCTGAGTGTTTTCAACAAAAAGGGATGCGGGTACATGATAAAAATGTTATTATATCTCTATATAAATATAAAAAAAATAAGGATTTAAATCAATCCTTTTATTTATTCAAGAAATCAAAATTCAAGCAAGCAAGGAATCTTTTATCAAACTTTAATTCACTAGTTGAAAACTCCATATTAGGATTGAAGAATGTTTCTGCTATTGACAATACCAATGAAGGCTTTTCAAGCACAGCTATTAAGAAACTCGCGATATCCTCAATTTGGTTTATGGTTATAGTTGACGGATCTATTTCTGAGGCAGGATAATCTGATATGCTAGATAAGAACATCTCCCATAACATAAAGGCCTCGCCTTTTTTATCTTGCAACATTAACCTATGTAATTTCTCAAAATCGATGAATTTCTTCATTAGTCCGATTTTATCTTGCTCAGTTGCTTTGATTAAGCGGTCAATAAAATCTTGACCTATAATTTGATATACTGTGTCTTGGATATTCTTGTAATCGGCTCCAGATCTTAATAAACCTAATGACCTATAATGAACCCAATAGCCTAGCGGGGGCGATTGTAGGTTCCACTCTATTATCAAATCACGTATTAATTTTTCGGAAGTACCAAAAATTCTAGCTAAATGTTTTATAGGTATGTTAAAAACAAGTTTCTGAAAGAGTTCCTTGTTAATTACATTTTCTTTTAGTTTTTCTCGCGCACTTCGATGTTCAGATAATATCAAATCCTTTCTTCCAAGAATAACAATACCATCAGCTTTGCATAAAGATGTTATATCGTTAAATAATCGCCCTCCAAGTGCTAACTCAAAATATGCTCCCACTGTATGCAATTTTCCATCTTCATCAATGTAAGAATATTCTTCCTTTAACTGATTGACGGAATTCTTAATATTTAATGCATTTCTTATACTTTCCAGAAACTGCCTGTTGGCGGCCCTTATACTGGAAGTGCCCTCAGTACCATCGCCATCATAATAGCCTCTAACATAAGCCTTTAGTAATATTTCTCGTGTAAATTCGTCGAGAGTGGTCTGCCGCCAAAAAGTTGGCAAATCTTTTCTTATTGCCTTGGAGCTTGAAAAACCCTGAACTACTAAATCGTTAGACATTTTCTTGTCTTTAAATTGTAAATAGACAGACCTATACTCCTTTCCGTTTCTAGTTCTGGTCCGAGGCTTTATCTTAGAATGATCTAATCCAATAGCGTCACAAAAATGTTCTAGAATTTCTCTATCGTGCGCTGCAAGCTCGATAAAAATCCTTATGGATCCTCCTGTTTTATCTCTTACAAGACTACCATCAGCACATAAAAATCCTAACCAGAATGCCTTTTCGATAGTATTTATTTCACTGAAGTAATCAGAGTCTAGATTAGGATTGAATTTCCTTGATTGTCCGTATGTGAAAGATTTCAAGTCGTTTAACTTTTCATACTTTTTAATAAAAGCAAAACAATTTTTCGCTTTAGATCCAAAATTAATTTCAAGATTTCGCTTGAAAATAGCAAGCCTATCTTCATGAATAAGGTAAGCTGGGTCGTACTTTGGATTATTGGAGCTTAAAAATACCCTTACAGTTTTAATATAATGATATTCAGCATTAGATTTAACCTTCTTGTCGCTAAGATAGTTACTTAATTTCCAGTATGCTAGCTTCCCTCGTTTTCGCTCGCCTGGCACTAGATTTCCTATCTCTTCCCTGAGATCCTCAATTAAATTAAGAGTATTATAAGAAATTTCTCCTATATTTTCATCTGTAGGGTGGTGAAACGCTACCTCAGGAATGGGCACGAGAGTACCATCAGGAGCGTGCATGTATCCTCTCTCAGAATACGCCGTGAGCTTCCCTGATGTATATGGCATCATCATTCCTAAGAAGGCGGGATCGTTTCCGAAAGTCTGAACGAGCACGTTCCGGGCAGCAATCCTCGCTTGTTTATCACCACTATACTTATAAATGGTGTCCAATGCGCCAAATTTCATCCCCTCAGGAATGCTTCTAAAAACGTCAATGAGCTTACTGTATGCCGACTTCTTGAGACTGGTAGTCTTCACGGGTATGGCTCGAGTTTTTGACGAGACTCTTTCGGCCAGCCTTGCCAATTGCCCCACGGCTAGGTGTGCTCTATGGAGTTCACCTGCGGTATCCGCGTTAGTTGAGAAAGCGCTCGGAGCCTTTGACTTCACAACGATATTAATGGCGTCCTTGAGTATTTCCTTAACGGATCCGTCTATTCCTTCGGCAGTGGAAAGGATGTCTTTTGCAACAGAAATTATTGCCGATGGGTTGTTTGCTAAACTTGCTGGGGCGCTCTTCGAGGCGGCTTCTACTTTACTGCTAGCGAAGACCATTCTACTCAAATCGGGACCGTTTAAATTTCCTGCAGCAGACTCTTGAGAAGAATCGCGCATCAAATTTTTGGAATCTTGAATGTTTTCTAACCAAGAAGTTTTATATTGAGCGCCAAAAATGGTGTCGAGCTTATTCTGGCGTATTGAGTGAGTTAAAGAGTTAAATTTCAATGACGCTGAACTATAAAGGGGGCTCGTGATCACGCCCGAGAGTGCTTCCCTGCCAGCTTCTGAGAAGGTGCTAGCGAACATTGCGAGAATTTCGTTTCCTGTTCCCATCATGACGACGTTGGAAACACATGTCTCGACTACAGGATCTAAAAATACCTCTTGGAGCGGTTCAATTCCTAACGATAGGACTTGACGCAAAAATGCCTGCCCTATAGCCTTTCCAACAGCTTGACGGGCAGCAGTTCCTAACACGCCTTTGACAAGAGATTGTGAAAACACATCCTTGGCCTTCATCCCCCATTCACTTGCGATTTTTGAAAGCCCTGCTGATGCAGCAATTGGAATCATGAAAAGTGCCGAGGCTGCGGTGGTTGCAAGTGTGAGCTGAACCGTATACGCCATTTCTGCCGAGGAGATGCCCACGGATGAGCCGAGCTGGCTTTGGTAAAAGTATTCTAACACGCTCTTCTGGGCAGCTTGCATGGTTGCTATGGTTTGGACTTGTTCTGTTGTGAGCGGATTGCTGGGATCAACGAGGTTTCGAGTATCGTCGATGCTCCTGTATTTTTCAATCACGAAGCGGAACAAGAGAACTTCACCGGATTGAATTTGGTCATTTAAGTAAGAATGTTTTACCTCATTTACCGTGACGATTCCCGTGGAGCGATCAACTTCGAAATCGCCCGCATATAATCGTGTTACTTCGTGCACGTCGCATCCTACAAAAGTGACGAAGTCTGAAAGGCGATATACGATGACCTCGATAATATCGGAGTGAAGCGTGTGAACGCTGTCTTCTGGAAGCAGCTGGACTTCGTTAGTGTTTCCGTCGTAAATCTTGTAGATGTCGTGATACGAGTTTTTGACCGCCTGATATTCGTTGTCTGGCAAGAATATTGGATAATCCTCGTAAAACTCTGGAAGCGGACCGTTTCCACCAGAATCGCCAAACTCGAGCAGAGGCGTGTTATAACCCTCAACGGGAACGATTGTTGGAACGATTTTATCTATTCGGGAAGTTAGGGGTTCGCCATCTTGTGAGATTGAAGCGACCTTTTCTTCCATGTTCATGACGTTGTTGTCCATATATGTGAACTCGCCAATCCTGTTCCAATCGGGCCCATACATCGTGTTTAAAAAGTATGGAAGTCTCCAATCTTCAAAATCGGAAAGTCCGATGTAATTCCTCGTTTGCAAGGAATAATCAAGCTCGGATGCAATGAATTGCTTGCTTAAGAAGAAATCGAATTTGTTTCCCATGCCTGCTAATATTAGCTGACCCTCGTATTCGTGGTTGTCTGTTTGGTGTCTTATAGGAGCGTATACGCTTGTTTGCATGCCGCGTATTGCTTCGAACATGTTGCCTTCCCAGAAGGAATCGATCCATGATTTAGACGACAAGGTGTGTTTTTCTTGAGGACCCGTTCCGTGAATCATTCGAGAGGCAACCTTCTTATCGTTCTTTTGCTTTGCTGCTACTTGGAACGCGAACGATGTGAGGCCGTATCCGATCATGAAGCCCACGCCACCCATTGGAATGCTAAGCACAGCTCCTACAGCCGTACTTGCCATCTGCTGCCAAAAGTCTGTAGCAGGATCGGTATTCTCCATTAAAGTGTTATAGGATTCAACAGCTGCTTGTGTTAAGAGAACGCTTGTTCCAATCTCTCCAACGCCCACGGAATATTGTGTTTTCCATAAATCGAACAAACTATCCGAAAAGACCGGCTCTGGGAATACGCCGTCCATCCTACCATTGTTCGAATCAAGATAATAAATGGTCTCGTCGTTTTTGTACTGGGAAAGAATGCTTGATTCGTCCGAAATTCCATGGTCAAGTCGATGAATTCCCATGCTTTCCTCTTTATTGGGCTCAAAATAACCATCAAAATCGTAATCAAATCCTACACCCAAGATCTCTCCGTTTCCATCCGCAATGAATATGGTATCAAACGCAGCATCGTTGTCGGAGTCGACGTAATAATAGGTACCTCCAACTACTTTATCCGACCTATCACCTGGGTTGTTATCGTAATATACTCCATCGTCAGGCGTTACTTGTATGGTGTTAATTGAAGCAAGAGCTACTTCGGTGCCTAACCCTTGTGGAATTGAAATTGCTTCCTCGGACGATAGCGCGTTGGATATGGTAAATTGATGAGTCTCAGCAATAATGTCGGTCTTACTATCGAATTGAACGGGTACATTATCGGTGGAATGTGAAACCGCAAGAAGTTGGCTAACGTCAGGAGCCTGAACTGTAGAAACCCCAGACGCATCGGTGATTTGCTGGGTGAATTTATCCAACTGGAATCCGTCAGCGAGCTCATTTGGGAATACATCCTCGTATGTACGGCTCGAGCTCACATCGCCATTCATGTAATCTGTAAACGATAAAGAATGATGGTCACGAGAATCGGTATAGGAACGATTAATGGTCTCGGTAAGTGAAATCTCCTCTATCGCCACATTATTATCGTCATATTCACGAATCTTTGTAACTTCTGTACTAATAGTGGTAATCTGAAGCGTCTCAAACGCTTGTTCAAGAGCCATTTCAACATCTACAACTCCATCTAAATCGATGTCTTCCTGTATCATCACGCTCTCGGTGAATGTGCATGTATCTATTGTTGTGGTGGTTGTAATTGTCCTTTGGGCGCGAATATTATCTCCTGTTATAGTATCGTATTCATTAGTGAGCCTCACGTTACTATTTTTGTCTACCGAATTTTCCGTGTTTTCAAATCTGTACACATATTTATAATAGGCTAATTCACCAGAAGAATCGGCAAGGTAATCACTCAAACACTCTTAACAAGCGTCAAGCTGATGATGGGACAATTAGATTACGATATTTTCACTCTATTACTCATCAATAGAATAGTAAAGCAACAAGAACCGATTAAAAAGCGAATGAATGAAATTGCTGGACAATTAGAGCAATTAGAAACCAAATATGAGAGGAGCTTTTCAAGAATAGATAATTTTGGACTCATTCTTTGCCGCCCGATGCCAGATGAAATTGAACTCGTAGAAGAATATAAGAAGTTATCCAGCAAATTCACTTTTATCGAAAGTCGGGAAAATCAATTTACACTACAAGAAGAGATAAAAGAGGAGTTGAGTTAAAAAATGAGCGACAACAATAAGAAACTTAAATCGTGCGAGCCTGCAATTAAAGAAGCGTTTGACTTGATAAGCGAGATTATTGATCTTTTCTATTTTTTTCCCCTTTTTGGCCCGAAACAAATGATATTGCGTAGTTAATGATATATCATTGACTCAATAGAATCAATTTCTTAGCTTCCTATTTACTAAATAAAGATAGCTATTATTAATGTCATTAGAGTTATTCTTTTTTCCCTACGAGCGGAAACAGTGTTATGAGGAACTCGTCTCCTAAAACCTCCACACTTTTACCAACGAATTCAGAGAACTTAATGGCATCGCCCTTAAACCCGTTCCAATACGCCTCGATCTTCCTATAATTCCTTTCTAAAACATCCTTCAAATACGCCTCGAAACTCTCGATCCGCCACTCAATCAAGGGATCGCGTGAGTTCTCTATCAATGTTATAATTTGAAATAAGTTAAAAAAATTCTCAACAAAATGCCCTTCGGTTTCCTCCAACCGAGTTAAAATTTCAAAGCTTTTCCGCGTCATTTGAGAATAATTTTTATGACTCTTGTAAAATTCTTTAAATTTCAAGTAATTGGAATTGAGATCCAAATTTTCCCGATCGATACCCCCTTCCTTATTGAACCACTTGAGAAGGTGTAAGAAATTATCAAAAATATCTTCTTCCATTCTAATATTAAAAAGTTTATCTACCTATTTATAATTACACCATCGTGAAGAACGAGCATCCAAAATAACTCTTTACTTTTTTTTCTTTTTTCATCTAAATTCTCAAAGATTTTTATTCAGACTATTTGAGCTATTTTCTCGGCTCTCGGAGATTTGTTTCTATTTAATATTAATATTAAATTTAGGATATTTAAATGAAATATTAATGAATCGCTTATATTTAAGAATAAGTTTGGACATTAAATGGTCCTATTGAACTGTTTTGCTATATAGGACTCGACTTCTTCTGCTGATACATTGAATAACTCTCCAATAACCATCAAGCATACATCCTTTTCCATGCCCATCCCCACGTAATCTTTGTACAGAGTTACCCAGGTTTCATTTTTGGCATATTCTGCGGGATGTTCCTGTTGAACGTGGGACCAATATGGGTGGTGCAAGATAGCTCCACAGTAAGGACATTCCCGACCCTCATCATTATCGTCAGACATGATCTTTCAACCTTCGCGAATTTTTATAAATAGTGTTCTCTACTAAATTATAATTATAGTTTTTATTTATATCTATTTCAAAAACAATCTATACTTAAAAATTTAGTCTTTTCTAAAAAGATCATTGTTCTACACGATAAATTCGCTATTTGTCATTTTTACTTGTGAGATATTGAGAAAATAAAACTCATATGCTAATTCTCATTAGGAACATTAATTTTTGAAAAAGTATTAAATCATATTTCATTAATCTAATCATATTAACCCAGAAGTACGGAGTTTTCTCAATTACACAAAATAGCTTAATGTAAGATAGGTTTAAAAAAACAATGACCGTGAGAGATTCAATAGTTAAGAGAACTAGTGATTTTAAAACAAATAATGATTCGGTACATTCCTCCAAAATGAATTATGAAATGATCGAAAACTTTAAGCCATTAGTTTCAGTTGTAATTCCCTTATATAATGAAGAGAATTCTATAAAATCCTTGTTAAACAGCTTCCCAGACCAGTACAGTTACGAGATACTTATTATTGATGATGGTTCTACAGACAATAGTATTCAAAAAATTAAAGAAGCTAAAAATTCAGCAGTAAAGATAATTCAACATGAGAAGAATTTAGGTTATGGGGCAGCAATCAAATCTGGTTTTGATCATGCAAAAGGCGATATAATAGTTACAATGGATTCTGATGGTCAACATGATCCTAATGAAATTAAATGCCTTATCAAGCCTTTAATTGCAAATCAGGCAGATTTAATCGTCGGATCAAGATATTTGGGTAAATGTAAGTATAAAATTCCTCTTCACACGCGTGCAGGAGAATATTTTATTAAAATGAGTCTATGGTTTTTATATAATCAGAAGGTTTTTAATAATCAAAATGGATTTCGGGCGTTTAAAAAAGATTCTTTGGAGTTATTTAAGAAGATAAAAAGTAATGGAATGGGATTTACTACAGAATTACTATTTGAATCTGCATATAATGGTTTAAAAATAGTCGAAATTCCAATAACGCTTAACTCCCGAAAATTCGGAACATCTTACATTAAATTATTGTCTTTAACGCGATTTATCTGTTCCTGTATAATTATCTATGGATTGAGGAAATTCAGATTAAAGAAATTTGCTCTTAAAGCAATTGAAAAATTCTTTTAGTTCTATAAGATTTAATTCATGTCCATTTCTTTTTTAAATCCGTTCTAGTCAACCTTCTTACTTGATCCACGGCAAAAAGAACGAAATGCTGGCATTTTTTGATCCAAATATTTTGCTTTTTATATTGTTCGTATTCATCTTGTTTAGCTAGATCAAACCCACAAATATCCTTGCATCTCACAGAGCCAAATTTTTCTTCAAATTTCGTTGCAAACCTTATTGCTTTCATGTATATATTAGGTACTTCTCTGGGATTTAATGTTTCTTTGCCACCCATTATAATTCCAATCGCCGCCATGCTTCCACTAACAACTCCACAGGGGCCAGACCATCCATCCTTACTCGAATATGTCCCAAAACCGCTAAAAGGAATAGCAAGGTTATTGAAATAATAATTCTCCAGATCTTTTACTCCTAACACATCTATTATCGGCATTAATGTTTGCGCTGCGCAACTATTTCCAATATTGCGCCCTAAGGGTGGTAAAACCTCCTTTAATTCTTCAAGCTTATCGTCAAAACGCTCTTTAATATTTTTATCTGTCATTTCTATCACGATTCTTCTTAGTAATTATTGATAATATCTTTATATTTTTAATGATTTCTTTTAGTGATTTTAAATTTTATCTCATGAATATGAATAGCCATGTCTACTATACTTGAAGAAAATCGTATTCCTTTTCAATCAAAAATAGATAAATTATTGCAAAAATTTCCCACGCTGGGGAAACTTCTAAGTAGCATGTTTAGTCTACTAGAAGTCGCCCTACTTGAACTTTTTAGGAGACTCGATAAAAAATTCAACATCTATACCTTTGGAATTTTAAATAGACGAGTATTGAAAGGGAGGTGGGGAGGAAAAGTCATTCCTCTAAATAAAAATATTGATGCTGAAACGAAATTTTTACCTACTCAAGAAATTCTTGAGCTATTAAGCCGTTCTAATGTTGTAGGCATTAGTTGGTGTTATTGTCGAGCCGTCCAACGCAAATATAATGAACCCAATTGCGATCATCCCCTCTATACATGTATTCATCTTAGTTTTGGGCAGTCTTTATACGAGATTCCTAACAAGTCATTGAATTTAAAACAGGTTTCAAAAGAAAAAATCGTAGAGCTATTAGAAGATAGTGATAAACGAGGGTTAGTTCACCAAATAATTTACTTTCCAAGCCCTCAGTTTTATTATGTTGTATGTAACTGCTGTCCCTGCTGTTGCGTGGTCATGGAGAAATTTTTAAAACACGGCTCACCTCAAATGATAAAAAGCGACTTTATTGCAGAAACAGATGTAACAACTTGCGTGAATTGCGGAAAGTGCGTGGAATGGTGCTATTTTGGAGCAAGGACAATTATGGATAAGAAAATAGAATTTGAACCCTTCAAGTGTTTTGGTTGTGGAATATGCGTTCCAAAATGCCCTAATAATTCAATAATTTTAAAAAAAAAGTAAAAGCAAATATTCTTATTTTCAAATTATTATAACTTTACTTGACAAAATATAGTGTTGTATTCAAGTTGAAAGAACTTTATGAAATAGGCATAGTCTTCAGAGGATTTGTAGTTGTACACCACCATCTTAAATTCATGGATAAAGGCAACCCAATGGGAGGGCCGGAAAGAGATCTTCGTGGAGCATTTGTTTCAGCCATATCATCTTTTGTTGAAACAGCTTTCAGCAATACTTCTCTTGAATACTTAGAATCGGGAGCGGTACTTTTCATTTTTAAAATGAGCGAAGTCCAGAGTATGGATAGTAACATGCGCGAACCTATCATTTTATATGGTTTGGTAAAGAAACCAAAGAAGAACCCAGATAAATTGGTTAAAAAGTTTTTTGAAATCGTAACTCCAATTTTAGAATTATTCATACAGAAATATAATGGGAAAGATTTTTGCGAGTTAACTCAATTTGAACCTTTTAAGGATGAAATAAATGACTTTTTTGTTTAAAACCTTATCCTTTAAGGAACCAATCCCCATCCACGGGGAGTACTTCGAGAATACTGGATTATACCATCCGCTTTTAATTTCTCAATTTCTCTTTCAACATCAACTTGGGAGAACCCAGCTTCCATGATTCCACTAACCAAGAGAGGTTTAGAAGAAATTTTTTTCTTTTCTTTTAAATATTCAATTATAGTATCTTTTAAATTTGTCTCAGAATGTATTTCTTCAACTAGTTCAGGAGCGGTTTCTTTAATTATTTCCATTTCTTCAGATGGTTTTGGTTCCTCGATTATTTCCTCGGTACTTAAGCACCATGCGAGCAATTTTTTATTTTCTTGACGAATAACATTTTCTCGTTTCATATTTTCTAATTCTGATTCAATCTCATCTCGAGAATATCCTATTCCTAATAATTCTTTGATTAATAATTCAAAAGTTAAGAGAACATTTCGTCTTTCAAATATATTAATAACATGTTCTCTTAAATTAACAGGAACCACTTCTAATTCTTTCTTAGCGGTATATGGCAGTTCAATCATTTGAACCTTTGATTCGATATAATTAGGTACTTCGAGGAGTGGTTTTTGACCCCATTCATAGTCGTATATGTTTCTAATTGTTCGATCATACCCTCCAAAGATGAGATGTCTTATTTCTTTTCCTTTTTCCACAAATGAGCAGATATCTTTAATAGAAGAGCGTATTTTTGTCTTCCATTTTAGTTCAAAATCTATAGAATCGAGCTTGTTATTTTGATATACTCTAAGAGAACCATCTGCACAACCAATTATTATCTCATTTGCGTTATCTCCATCAATATCCTCAATTAAAATTGAGATAGGACGACTTTCCTCAATATAGATATAATATAATTTATTGCCCTCGCTGTTTAAAATCTTAACATATGAGTCGTCTGCGCATGTTATTATTTCGTTATATCCATTATTTGTAACATCACCTATCTTAATATCGTTGATTTGAGAGAATAGATTCTGTTGCCATCTGATATTAGGTTTACTATCTTCAAATTGAATGAATTGAAGCAAACCATTTTTGGTCCCAACTAACAACCCATATATTGGATCTTCAGGCTTAGGCAATTTTAAAAAACCTAATACCATGCTCATTACCCAAGAATCGTAATAGAATGAAAGTAAAGGTTTCTCTGAAGTTATACTCTCAAATATATTAACAGTTTTATTTTCTCCGCCAAAAATTAATTCAATATTACCATTTCTTGTAATATCTCCTGCAACACAGCAAGTTACTTTCCCTTCCGATTTGTAATGCATTAAACCTGCTAATTTTCTATTTTCTTGATCTAATTTTACTGCTAAAAAGCTTCCATCACCGGAACCAATTAGAACTTCATCTTTTCCATCACCATTAAGATCTATAGGATAGCTACATCTACACCAACCGTCAAAGGTAATATCGTCGAGGATGTTCATGTTCTTATCCATTAAATAAAAGGTCTTATCGTGTCCGCCGAAAACTAGAAATTCTTCGTCATTACAATTTAATATTGAACACGTGAGAATGGCGTCTGGACATTCAAATACCCATTCTTGATGAAATCGTTTTCTGAGCGTCATGAGGCTTCAAACTCTTTATACTACAAAAATAGCTAAGGCAGTCTAGAGGTTTTTTTTTAATTATGATATAAATATGAAGTTTTTAGTTATTAAATCATTTTGATTAAAAATATAATAAAAAAAAAGTAATATAATAGTGTTTTATAGACCTAATTGAGCATCACTTGGACTATATTCTCCAGAACCAGTAATTTCATAAGTAATTTCTAGTTTCTCTCCTTCTTGGAGTTCCTCAAGAGTCCATTTAAGAGTGTCTTGCCCTACTTCATCGGTTATTTCAGGTTCCAAGCTATAATCGCCGTATTCAAATGAGTCTGGTACCTTATCAAGTAGAATTAGATTTTGTAGTGGCATCTCTCCAATATTCTCTACGGTTAGAATAATTTTATATTGCCCTAAGGAGCCAATAGCAACCACTTCTTTTCCAATCCTGAACTTTCTTCTGAGATGGACGGCTTCGATTACTGGGACCTCTGGTCTAAATTCTAATTCATTGCTTAATGGATATGTATTCGCTAAGTATATTACTTCAGATTCAAATCTTGCGTCCTTTGAAGGTTTCATTGCGTGGATGGGGTATTGTGCTTCCAAGGTTGATTCAGGTTCAAACATTCCAGTACTGCTATCTTTTAAATTTTTGAGAACAATATTTAAAATTTCATCTTCGACAAATACCGCATCACCATCTAATTCGACTTCATTTCCATCAAGGTATATTTTGATTTCTTCTGCTGAAGGAGGATTGTATTCTTCAGAGAAATATTGCTGTTTGATCGTTATGTCGTTTAAGGCGGCTGAACCGTTGTTCACCATTTTAAGCGAAGCATAGATATCTTGTTCTTTGAATGTTGGTACTTGTATCAAGTCTTCCGATTCTTCAGCTTTTTCTGTTCCTGGTTCAATTTCTGCAAGGCTATATATTACATCGCCTGTTACACTTGCGATCGCCAGTTCAACGTCAGATATGGATATCGTGCTGTTTACTATTGTTTGAAAGTCGGGCATTACTCTGAACTCTAATTTTTTCCTAAAGGAAGGATAATCCTCGGATTCCGTTTGCCATACAACCGAATGCCATTGAGCTCCTGCGGGTAATCTTGGAACGTCGTTTGGATCAATATCCACGAGTTTGTTTTTTTCATCATCTGGGGAATAAACATCAGCGTTAAAAAGTTCGACAATGAATTCACTTGAATTTTCGAAAACTAACTTGCAGTCCCATATTTCAGGTTCCTCGTCTCTTTCAATCGTATCCACGTAAAATTTATTGCGAGTATACGCATCAAACTTATCAATTTCTAATCCGCCAGAAAACGAAGAAGATGCTAGATAAGTGATCTCTATAGGTCCCGTTTTTATCGCATCGATAGAAGATGTTTGTACTTTTGCAGTGAATTTCAGCATTTCTGTTATTCCTGGTTCTACCTTTCCAATTGTCCACACTACTTTATCGCCTTCAACATTTGCCGATCCAGTAGATGTATCGTTAATTATCACATTTGAAAATTCTCCAGGAATTTCTTTCGTTATTTGAACATTTGATATTGGTTTTTCAAACAAGCTATGAAGTGCTATTGCAAACCACACGGTGTTTTCTTTATCGATCGAGATTGCGTATGACTCCAAGCTATATTCTGAAGCATCAACCCCTCCATCCCATTCTTCACCAGATTCTTCGTCAGCTTCTTCATCTTCCTCTTCTTCCACTTCTTCATCGTCTACATCTTCAAATCCTTCGTATTCATTAGCAGTGTCATTGGAGTTAGAGTTATTTTTAGAGGGAGCCTCTACGGCTTCTACTCCAGATTGATCTTTCAATTTTAATAAATCTGTCTCCACATCTTTAGGATTTAGGACATCTCCCGCATCTGGTAATGTATTTATATATTCCTTGATTAAAAGGAGATTTTTTGCTTCTCCAGCAATTTTAAACTCTCTAGAATCGATGCTATCGTCTTCGTCAGTTCCTAACTCTCGAATTTTAATTTCACTTGATTTAAGATCCGTTTCTTCAATATTATTTAGAGACACATCGATGTCCCAAATTCTATTAACCTTACTTGGATTTTCAACATTTAGTTTTCCTGAGAATCCAATAGAATTAACATTTGAATCGTGATCTTGATCAACAGTTACTTCTTCAATTATCTTAACAAGAGCTAACAAGCCTTCACGATTACCATCTTTTAATAGTATTTTACCTTCTAACTCACCAGTCTCTTCATCATATGTCTCAATGAATGGTGTTGATTGGTCCCTATCTATTAATTCAACCCTTCCAACGTCCATATCGACTCTTTTCATACCTTCAGCTTCAAGTGCCTCATCAGCGTCTTCAGCGTCCCAACCTGTTTCTTTTGGTGGTGCGGCTTCTTTCTTATCTTTTTTTCTTGCCATGATACTTACTTTTGTGTGTAATTATGGATTTCAATTTAAAATATTATTAAATTGTTAATAATTCATATTCAACTCTGCTATAAAATACTTTTTTTTTAGATTATAAATAACCAAATTATATAGCGAAGTTAAATAATTTTTTTATCAAAATCTTGACGATTTGGAGGAAATATACTTGGCTCTGAAAATTTAAAACCACATTTAGGGCAGGATTTTTGATATTTTCTGGTGTATGGATCAACTGATTTAAAACTAAATCCACAAGCAGGACAAACTTTTAGTAAATTTTCAACCATTTTTTTCTCACTCTACCTTAACATTTTCTAAAGGCACCCAACCTTCCTCTCCCTTTTGATTTCTAACCCAAGCCCAATCAGATTCCTCATAGAATAACATTAGTTTTTCTCCCTTAGTTACTGATAATTCTTTAGCATCGTAATCTTTAAGAAATACATACAAATTTGTTTTATCATTTATGAGTTTTATATAAGATTTGGGAACCCATCGATAAATGCTTTCGTTATTAGAGCACCACATCCATCCTTTCCAAGGACTTTCTTTTACTTCAGCATGAACTTGCTCCCCTTTTTTGAAAAACACTGCCTTGGTGTATTCACTATCATAAGATTGAATTACTCGTCCACTTTTCATTTATTTATTCCCTCTTTGTTTTCTCTTAAATTATATATTAGAGAGAGTAAATTTCAATTTTGTTATTTTTAAAATATTAATTATTCTTTGTCTAAAAATAAAACAATTACTATGTCGTTCACGTTACAACCCGTTGGACCGGTGATTATCTCGCTTTTAAGAAGTTTAAATAGACTATTAGAATCATTATTATCTAAATATTGTTGAAGATTTAGGTTTTTTGTTTTTACTTGACTTAAAGAATAGCTGTCTATTATTGCGCCCATTGCTCCACTATTTCCTTCTATTCCATCAAGATTGGCAGCAATAATAGCAAACCTATTCGAAAAATCATTTTTTATCATTGATGAAAGTAATGATACCAACATTTCTTGGTTTCTCCCTCCAATTCCATTTCCTTTAATCGTGACGGTTAATTCCCCGGTTCCAATTAAAGCTATCTTATCTTCTTTTTGTTTTTTCCCTAATGCATTAATTATTACTTGGAATAATTTACTTCCAAATTCACTTGATTCGCCAATAATTTCATTAGAGAAATATTCTACGCTATATTTTAAACCGTTTAAGAAAGAAATTGCTTCTTCAGCCGCAGATTTCACGCTTCCTATGAGATAGTTATGCACGTTTTTAAAACATACATCGTTGGGTTTTGGAGTTTCAAGTTCTTTCTTTTTAAGACCTTGTTCTAGAGCTTCTTTAGTTGAAACTGGAATCTTATCAAATATTTTATATTTATTAAGAATATTGATAGCTTCACTAAATGTTGTCAAATCCGGTACTGTTGGTCCTGAAGCAATCGAATCGAACTTATTTCCAACCACATCAGATATAATTAATGAAATTAATGTTGCTTTACTTGATTCATGGAGTTTTTTTGCTAAATTCCCGCCTTTAAAGCCAGACAAATGTTTTCGAATTGTATTTATTTCTTGAATTGAAGCTCCTGAAGCTAGAAGCAGAGAATTAACTTGTTGTAAATCTTGAAGGGAAATACCTTCCTTTGGTAAAGGTAATAAAGCAGAACCCCCTCCAGAAATCAAGCATATAATTAAATCTTTATTAGTTGAGTTTTCAATAATTTCTATCATTTTTTTTGTTCCAATTATCCCATTTTCATTTGGAATGGGGTGTGAAGCGAGATTTATAGTGATTTTACCTGTAATATCTGATTTATTAATTTTTAATCCTTCTGGAATATTAATTATTCCCTCATAAATTAGATTTGAACAAGAATCAAGGATTTTTTCTAAAGTGGAAGTCATCTCTGCGGTTGCCTTACCACCTCCTATCACATATATCTTCTCATAATCATCAAGATTAAAGATATCCTCTTGAATTATGAGCTTATTCTCTTTAATTAAAATTGCCTCTTTCATCAATATCTCAGGTTTCACGGCATTTAATGATTTTTCAAGGCAATCTAAACCAATCTTTCGTAGTTCCAATTGGTTTTTATCTAAATCTTTTCGAAATAATTGAGAATAGTTTTTTATAATCAAGAACCAACACGACTTAATTGCTTTTTTTTTACAGTTATGATCGCATGCATGCGTGATTATTTATTAATATCGATCAATTTTTTGACTTTTTTAAAAGATTTGAACCAATTAACTCTCGCTATTTAATTGATTTGATCTTTTATTAGTGGAATTTAATTTAAATAAAATTAATATTTTTTGCTTTATTTACTTACTCAAATAATATTTAAATAAATTCACATAAAAACAAGCGTCATTGATGAACAAATGAGCGAAACATACGATTTGGCCGTCATTGGAGCAGGTCCGGGAGGTTATCACGCTGCCATTCGAGCCGCTCAATACGGTGCAAAAGTTGCATTAATCGAAAAGGATAAACTGGGAGGAACATGCCTAAATCGGGGCTGTATTCCTACAAAAGCTTTATATGCATCAGCACACTTAATTGATCAGATTAAAGAAGCTGGAGAATTCGGAGTAGAAGTAGCCTCCTTTACATCAAACTTCGCTAAAGCGGTTGAAAGGAAAAACAAAGTAGTCTCCGAATTAGTTGAAGGAATCGGGGGACTTGAAAAAGCTTGGAAAAATGATGTACTCTTCGGAACAGGCAAAATCATTGGGGGGAACTCAGATAATGGATTTGAAATTTCAGTTCAAGGGCAAGATAACAAGATTATAAACGCTAAAAGAGTTATTATTGCAACAGGTTCTGCCCCTGCTTTAATTCCTGCTTTTAACATTGATCACGAGAGAATTTTAACGAGCGATGATATCTTAGATCCAAATTTTAAAACCGTTCCTTCAAAGATATTGATTGTTGGAGCGGGAGTAATAGGTTGCGAATTTGCTAACATTTTTGCCACCTTTGGAAGCAAGGTTGAAATGCTTGAATTCTTACCAACTCCAATAGCTACAGAAGAACCAATGATTATCAAGGCTCTACAGAAGAAATTAGATGCAAAAGGGATACAAATCCACACTTCACAAGGAGTATTATCTGTCGAAAATACGGGAACTGGAGTAAAAGCAATTACATGCTCTGCTGATGTTCCTAGAGACAAACAAAACGACCCTGAAACTGAGAAATTTACTTATGAAGCGGATTTATGTCTAGTTTCAATCGGGAGAGCTAAAATTTCAGGTAATTTAGGATTAGAAGATTTAGGAATTGAAATGAATAGAGGAGCTATTGTAATCGATACTAAGACTTGCGAAACTTCTGCTAAAGGAATATTCGCAATTGGCGATGTTGCCGCTTCTGGAGCACCTATGCTTGCACATATTGCAAGTTATATGGGTGATGTAGCTGTATCTAACGCATTAGCTAGTATTGGAGGGTTTCCCGTAAAAGAAATGACTACTAATTATGATGTCGTTCCAGCAACTATCTTTACCTCGCCTAATATCGGTTCTGTAGGATTAAGAAGGAAAGTTGCTAAAGATAAAGGACTCGATGTATTAATGGGTCAATTTCCATTCCAATCTCTCGGAAAAGCAAAGTGTGCCGGCCATGATGAAGGATTCTTAATGGTCCTTGCAGATAAACAGACACATAAAATCCTCGGAGCATCTTGTATCGGAGCTGAAGCGCCAGAATTAATTGCCGAGTTAGCTTTAGCAATGCAGCATGGACTAACGGTTCACGATATTGGAGAGACAATTCATTCTCATCCCACCATAAGCGAAATGGTCTTAGAAGCATCAGAAGCCGTCGTTGGAAAGGCTATCCATAAAAAAGGTCGTCCAATACATCATTAATTTTTGATTTTTCTTTTTTTCTTTTACTTCATATATTAATCAATCATATTTAATCCCTTTTGGGTTAATTTATAGATATTTGGAGTAGCTCCATATATTAAATTCCCCTTTCGAATAGGTTGAGTCTTTCTTTTTATCTTTATACAACCCTGTTCTACTAGCTTTAGTAAATATTTGTTAACGGCTTCGATTGTAATTCCAATACTCTGTGCTAATTCTCGACTATTAAATTCATTGATATTTTTATTCTCTATTATTATTTTGATATGACCTAAATAAATTTTCCAGTTTTCTCCTTGTGATATATCTTTAGTTAAAAAACTTATTTAGAAGCGATTAATTTAATTCCATTGTATACTCATGGAAGAAACATTTTTGATACTACTAATATTAGCATTTGCCATGCTTGTAGGATCAACCTTAGGCTTCGGGGACTCGTTAACATTCATTCCTCTTGCAGGAATATTTCTTGATGTGAGGATAGCAACCGTATTAATGGGTTTCTGGTCTACTTTATTATCAATCCTCAACGCAATTAAATATCGAAGTTATATTGATAAGCCATTTTTAAAGAAATATATTAGTCCAGGTATTATTGGCGTAATTTTAGGAGCAATATTAATTGTTGTAGCACCCATTCAATGGATCGAGCTTTTTTTAGGGCTTTTCATAATAGTATATCTCATCGTTAAAATTAGAAAAATCAAAAGGGAACAAATTGAAGATTCAATAAACACAAATGAGTTACCTGATGCAATATTCTATACAGGTGCTTTTTCATACGGTCTTTTAAGTGGTTTAATTGGCGCTGCAGGACCAATAAATGTGGCATTATTAGAAAGAACAGGACATGAACGCGAGAGTTTTATCGGAAATTTCGCAATTATTAGTGTTCTCGTCAGCTCTGTTAAATTAGTTATATATTCATGGAATGGTTTGTTCCCTCTCGAGTTCATTTTGATGTTTTTCCTTGGGATCGCTGTAATTTTTATCGTGACTCGATTTGGCCATTGGCTTACTCCAAAGATTCCAAAAAAGGAATTCCAGATCCTCGTAATGATCTTACTTGCCATTATCAGTATAAGGTTAATTGTAGTTTCTCTTTTTTTCTATTAAACGAGAATTTTTTTATCACTCAGCGTTATTTAATACAATAAGTTGTAATAATTGAAATAACAAATTTATCTCTGGTTAAAATAGTGGAGTTGTCTGAATTATTTGAAGATAGTCCAGGAAAAAGGGTATTAATGTCTGGAAACGAGGCATTTGCCAGAGGCATTTTTGAATCAGGCGTGCGGTTTGCTGCTAATTATCCAGGTACTCCTTTAAGCGAAGTTGGAGATTATTTAAAATTCTTATCAGAAACTTCTGAAAATTTTACATTTGATTATTCTTTAAACGAAAAAGTTGCACTTGAATCGTGTATTGGCGCAAGTTGGTCTGGAGTGCGCACGGTTGCGATGTTCAAGCATTTAGGGTTGAACGTAGCAGCAGATCCGTTACATACATTTCCCTATTCGGGGACAAACGGAGGAATGGTAATTTTATGTGGTGGAGATCCAGGAATCTTATCGTCAACAAACGCTCAAGATAATCGATTATTTTCGCTCCATACTAAAATTCCGATAATAGAACCAGGCACCGTTCACGAGTGCAAGGATTTAATTAAAGAAGGTTTAAAAATATCAGAAAAATATAACATCCCGATTTATTTGCACGTAACAACGCGCCTATGTCATAGTCATGGAATTGTAACCTACGGTAAGGTCGAAGAACCTAAAAAAGTGGGATATTTTAAAAGAAATACCGATCGGTATATTAACACTCTGTGGAAAGCATCGGCGAATCAGAAACACTACTTCGCAAAAGTAAGTAAATTAGCCAAAGATAGAAGTTTATGCGAAGTATTAAATCAAACAAAAGCATTGCGTGTTAGTGAAAATTCTAATGAACAGATCGGAGTATTAACCAGCGGTATTTGTTATAGCTATGTCTTGCAAGCGTGCCATAAACTAGAGTTGAATCCACCGATATTAAAGTTAGGTCTAATTTATCCAATAAATAGAGAAGAGATCCATTTGTTTCTAAATAACCACAATCTAAAGAAATTATTAGTTGTAGAGGAATTAGAGCCATTTATCGAAACACACGCGAAACAAATGGTTTATAATAATCTTAGGGCGTTCCAAGATCTTGAAATATATGGTAAAGACGTCTTGCCAAGATTTGGCGAATTAAACACGGAAATATTGATGGAATTTTTTACCGAACATTTTCAAATCAATAACAGGCTTGTTTTAGAAGAGATAAAAAAGAAACAAGAAATTGTTAATGAAATCATTCCCACCCTTCCAATAAGAGAGCCTACTTTTTGTCCAGGCTGTCCATATCGTCCAGTTTTTTATAAATTAAAGAAGGTCATAAAAGAAATCAACAGGGATACTGGAGTAGAATTCATTTATGGAGGCGATATTGGGTGTTATACGCTTTCAGAGGCATATCCTTATCAAATGCTTGATTGGGTAACTTGCATGGGCGCAGGAATAGGAATTGCCAATGGAATGGCACATGTTGTTGATCCTGAAAAGCAAAAGCTAATTGCGTTTATTGGCGATAGCACGTTATTCCACACGGGAATTCAACCCCTCTTAAACGCAATTAAAAACAATATAGATATTACCATCATCATTTTTAATAACGATTGGACAGCCATGACAGGGCATCAAGAAACTTTAATCACGCCAAGGGAAATCATTAAGCGTCATGGATCCAAATCTAAAATTGATTCAAGAAGACTTGATCTTCTAAAAATTCTCGAAAGTTTTAGCGTAGAAAACCTTATAGTAACCGAAGCATATAATCTTGATAAATTAGAAAGAATCTTTTCAAGTATTCTCACGAAGAAGGGAACAAAAGTTATCGTTATCAAGGAAGAATGCACACTAGAAAAAAAACGAAGGTTAAGGCGTGAAAATCAGCAAAAAGAAAAATCTGATGTTTATTACACGATCTCAGAATCGTGTGTGAAGTGCAATGAATGTATTGAAACATTGGGATGTCCGGCTATTAATGCAGAATTTTATAATATAAAAGAGAACATTAATCAAGACGAAAAAGAGGTATTGTATTATATCGATGAAGCTAGATGCGTGCCACATATTTGTCCGGGCGTTTGTAAAGCAGTCTGTCCTAATAATTTGATTAAAAAAACAATTATCAATCCACAATTAGAGGAAAAAAAGAAGTAAAATGGAGTGGTAACTATCGGAGATATCTATAACATATTGATAACCGGTGTCGGTGGCCAAGGAACCGTTTTGATGGGAAATATTCTAAGGGAGTATGGCATGAGAACACCATTTATCAAGAATGTGGTGGGCATGGAAACTCGGGGAGTCTCTCAACGGGAAGGCTCGGTTTCTGCGTCAGCAAGGTATTTGATTGATGCGAGGCTATATTCCTTAGGAGAAAACTACGAAATCAACGATCTGATCTCGCCGGTCATTCCAACCAACGATGCCCATCTAGTTTTAGGATTAGAACCTTTAGAGACCATTAGAAATTTAAAATATATTTCAGAACAAACATTAGTAATATTAAACACGCATAAGCATTTCCCTAGAAATGTTATTATTGGTTCGGAAAAGGAAAAAAAATACCCTTCTACTGCTGAAATATTAGAGATTCTAGACCAAATTGCTAGAAGAGTTATATCGCTTGATTTTAACGAATTATCAAAAATACAATTTGGAAATTCTATATATGCAAATAGCATCATTTTAGGAGTCGGAGTAAAAGAATTCAGAGAAATCTTCTTCAAAAATTTCATTATTGATTTATTAAAGGAATCTTTCAGGGGATCTCAAGAAAATCTTGATGCGTTTGAGTTGGGGTACAATTTAATAACCAATCCATGATGATCATTTCACATTTCCCCCATCGAGATTTATAAATTAGAAAATCATAATTAACATGACGATAATCATAATTATTATCGTGGGGAGCAAAATTAGTTGAAAAACAAAAATCTTAGGGCTTTTTACCCTTAAATTCATTTTTCAGAGAATGTAAAGAAATTCAAGATGAGTTTGAATAAGGAGATTAGTTAATTAGTGATTTATGATAATTCTGTATTTAATAAGATTAAAGATTGGACTCCATTAAGTTTTTTAAGTTTTTGTTTAATATTTTTATAATTTTCATATAAAAATTAGATGATAATTATATGGTAGAGACTAAAAAAAAGTCAAAAGAGATAATTGAAGCAGAAATAGTTGAATTCTTGAATGATAAATCTGCTAAAGTAGATACTAATCCCGATGATTATAGTTGCGGAAATATTCATAATACTTCCCTCGTTCTTGCTACCTCATATAAGGATTCTCCTAGGGCAACCCCTCTTGAATTTTTTAATGAAGGCCTTAATATCTACATTTTTGGGTCTCCAGGAGGTAAAATAGGTAATATCAGAAAAAATAGGAAAGTTGCTGCAGCAATTTATGAACAACCAATGGTACATTCAAGAATCCAAAAGAGCCTTCAAATATTTGGTCAGGCAGAATTAATTACTGTAAGAGATAATCCTGAATTATTTTGGGAAAAAGCAAATAAATGGGCACAATATAAAGTTGTACAATCTTTATTAAGTCCTTTAATTAGGCAACAAGGACTTGAAGTTGAGGATGCTGAAGAATTGACTAAAAGAACAATTGAGGCAACATTATTGATAAAAATAGTTCCACATCATATAATCTTAAGAGAATTCCATGAGAATTTTTATTGGCCTACATTTCATTGGAAAAGAGGGAAGCATTAAGCTTTATTTTTTTTTTATCTGTTAAGAAATTTTACTTTAAATGATTCTAATTTCCCATTTTGTACATTAATTTCCCTATAAGCACCGGCAGTATTAGGATTTTTATAACCTCCTAATCCTATTGCGGGAGTTTGAACAATAAATGGACCGTGAGTCTCAATATCTTTGGAATTTGTATACATTTCAGAATAAATATCGTGATAAATTGCAGCGGGATTTTCAATTTTCTTTAAACTAAACGGTGGTGCGTCGTACACTTTAGTTTTTAAACCCATTGGGTCTTCGAGTCGAAATTCTTTAAGTTGATGTGTGTGACCTGCTAGCGTGAGGACGCTATAATTTTTGCAAAACTCCATTAAGCGTTCCCAATTTGTTGAAATTGTACCATATTTAACATTAAATTTTCCATCAATGCGCGCCTTAGACTTTTTCTTTCCAAGTTTTTCGAGTATTGACTCCCGAAAATCGTCTATCATGACTAAAATATCCTTTTTACCCATTTTTTTCTCAAGTCTTTTAAATATGCTTCTCTTTACGCCCGTATTCACTGGTGGACCATGTAGAAAAAGAAACACATTATCTCCTTTTTCTAGTTTCGAATTAATAATGTTTTCTAAATAAGTGATTTGTCTACTAGAGAGTCCCGTGACAGAAGGTTTCCCTGCAGCTAAATCTCTTAAGTTCGTAAACGAATCAGGGCCACTATTTAGGAAAATAAAAATATTTTTTCCTAATTTCATCGAAAAATCTAAAGAGGGGTTGACTTCAGACCAATATCCTTTAAGAGCTCCGATACTTTTAGTAATTGCATCGATTGGAGATGCTGAAAATGCCTCGTTCAATGCGATGGCTTCGAAAGCGTTAAGACCGATTTTCTTGTACATTCCACCCCAATTAAGATCGTAGGCAGCGATTCTAAAATCGTGATTGCCTAAAGTTGTAAATATTGGGCATAGTAACTCCTCTCCTTTTTCAAGAGCAAGATACTTCTCTTCCTGTTTTGACTGATAATTTATAATTATGTTTTTAAAAATTTGCCAATTACTATTTTCGTATTTAAAATCAACTTTTTTTTTAAAAAGCTTGGTGATTTTACTCATTAACGTGTAATCTATTATGTCTCCTGTTATAGCTACGAAATCTAATTCATTATGATATACCTTGTGGTTCATAATTTTAATAAATTTCCTGAATTGATTATTCGGATTGATTAAACGCTTTATTAAGGGTTTTTCGGTTTTCTTTTCTTTCGTAGGAATTAATTTGGAAATAAATTGGAATCTTTTTAGATGTTTTTGAAATTTCTTTTCTAACTCTTCTTTACTAATGCTCTGAGTCCATTTTTTAATAGTTCCATAAATTCGATCGTTTCTTTCTGCTAAATGTAAATCCGTAGCATGAACAAATTTAAAATTCTCCCAATTATTTTTAGATATTACGATTGAATGGTAATTGATACGATTATTTACATTAATAATATCGAGCATGACAAAATTTCTTTTTTTTAGGAAATCCAATACCTCTTCGTTTAAATCAAACTCTATAGATACTTTATAATATTGAAATAGATTATCAAATGCATTATATTTAATTAAATAACTCTGAGGACTAGTGAATTCTTTATCTATATAATCCGGGTTGTTAATTGATACGGAAGAGACGGATTCAATTTTACCAATAGTTGGTTTAATAGGATCTCCTCTTATTACTCGTGGTTTAATCTTGTCTAATCGTTCTTCCTTGTTGCTAATAATTCCTTCTTTCTCTCGCTTTTTCTTAGCCTTTCTTTCTTTTCTCCGTGCCCAGAAGCCTTTTTTCTTTTTTCGTTTCTTTTTTTCTTCCAATTCTTTTCTTCTTTTAAGGATCGCTCGTAACTTCCATTTGTATTCGATTATTGGAACTAATTTCAGGTCATCTTTTATAGATTCTTTAAATTTCTTAACATCCTCGATCTCGCTAACATATAATATATCAGCACGAAAACTTGCTCTTTTTAGCTTTCGATCAATGTTTAAAAATAGGGGATGTCCAATGTTTGGATTAATTAAAATCGAACGATCAAGTTCTTCTGGGAGACTCAATGATGAATTAACTCTTTCTTGTTCTAAATTTATTCTTCTTTATGTTATTATTAACAAGGATTTGGGCTTTAAAAATGTAATTTAATACTGTTTTTATCCCTTAACTAATAAAGAAATCTAAGAGTACTTGAGACAAGGTTTTATTCGCTTGAGAGATTAACGAAAATGACGTTATCGCCTCGTACAATCACTGTACCGAGCTGCTCGTGTTCCTCACGGACATTACCCTCTTCGTCTTGATACTCAAAAATCTGTGAAGTATTTTCTAAGAACAAGTTTAAATGTTCATCAAAACCAGATAATTTTCCACGGAACAGCCTGTTCCTCTTTATCTTGATCAAAATCGTCTTGTTAACTGAATTTCTTAAATAATCAATAGGTCTATTGGGCCTATATTGTTGCCTGCGTTCCATTTTTTAAAATACACTTTCAGAAATAATTTTTCAAAAAAAATATACTTATAATTAATTTACTAATATAACTAATTAAAACCTTTTGATTTATTCATTAGTTCATAACAATAATAACTAAAAAGTAATGCTTATAATAATGTCAAAAAACGAAGAGAAGAAACTCGTGAAATGCTGCATTAAAAATTGCCAAAAAGAAATAGAAATTGAGAAAGCAATCGTCATTGAAGGAAAATATTATTGTGGGATATGTGGTGTTGCATTTTATCGCAGCGCTTTAAATTTATAATCTAATTAATTAATAATCAGTAAGTAGAACTTTTTATTGTACGATTCTTTTATACTATCATATATTATCTTTTTTTCAAAGGCCCGTGGCCCAGCATGGATAAGGCGTTGGATTCCTAATCCAAAAATCGGGGGTTCGAATCCCCCCGGGCCTGTATTTTATTCAATCCCAATCTTGTGTATATTGAGGCCATCTAGATTTAAACAATTTAAAGTTTTCATTATTTATTCTCTCAGCTTCCTCTTTCTCCCTACTCTTAATAGTTGCGTGGCCTTCATGATATACGAAAACGCGAGGATCAATATAGATTTCATATTCTTTAGAATAAAGTTGAAAGTTGATTTCTAAATCTTCGGCACTATAGTTTTTATATATTTCATTATATCCCCCAACAGCTTCCAAAGCTTCCCGTTTAAAAAGCAAAAATTCACCCCATACAACTTCCTTAAATGTTTCTAGTTGAAAGGGATTTTTAAAGGTTTTGTCAAAATTCACATATGTTTCATATTGAAAATACATGTCTCGTAATATCCAAAATGTGATAGGACTTACTAAACCCGCTTTCTTGTTATTTTCAAGAGTTTCTTTTAATAAATCAAACCAGTCTGGTGGAACAACAATATCGTTATTGACAACCGCTACATACTTGCCTTTTGAGAGAGCAATCCCTTTATTCCACGCCTTTGCTAAGGAAACCATGGAATCAAATCTATAATGAACGTCAGCCATCTCTTTTAAATAATTGATTATATTTTGATCCTTTGATGCATTATCAATGATTATCAACTCATATTCTCCTGATGTATATTGTCTAATGCTAGATTCAAATCTTTGAGTGATTTCAAGATTATCTATTACTACTGCAATTATTGAGAGCATCATAGTAATGATCTTGGTTAATAGTTAAAAACTTTTTTTGTACTTTGATTATGGTCTCTCAATAGAAATATTCATAAATGCATGAAACATAAGTGTTTAAAAATAATATTTTAATAGCATATAAAAAAATCAAATTTTTTGCATCAAAGTAATAACGATAATTTAATTTTAAATACATCTTTGATGAAATATATAGTTATCAACCTGAAAAAAAGACAATATCATGATATCCAAAAGAAGTAGAAATATAAAAATTATTATTTTGTGCCTTAATTTAATGATTCCAATTATCATTTGTCAATTTAATATATCAAACTCTATAAAGTTAGATACCAATGAATTAGAAGGGCAAATTAATCTCAAAAAATCTTATTTCAATGTATCTTGTAATCCTATTTTTATTAATGGGGACGCTACTGGTGTTGGCGCACATAATTGGTCTTGGGCTGAGAGTCAATTATGGTGCACACTCGATAATGGAATATATTATCTTGAAAATTTAACGATTAATGGAAATGAAAATGATAATTGTATAGAGATAAGAAATTCAAATGTAAATCTTGTTATTAACAATTGCACCCTTTTAAATTCTACCGCTGATCAGAAAGCTGGAATTACCTTAATTAATGTTAATAATACACTTTTAAGTAATAATAATTGTTCTTTCAATAGTTGGGGAATTTTTATAAAGGGTGCAGGAACACCAACAGATGGTTTCAATAATTACAATCATTCTATAATAAATAATAGCTTTATTGATAATTTCGGTTTTGACCTTTACTTAATGAATAGCTATAATTCTACTATTTTTAACAATACAATAAAAAAAACAAATTATTTAATAAATTCATACTATAGTGCTGGTATATATATTTCTACAGGACATGAAGTAAGTATTGAAGAAAATAAAATTTATAATTGTTCTATAGGAATATGTGGTACTTTTATGAAGATAAAAAAAAATTTTATGATAAATTCTGGAATCGAACTAGATAGTACATCTATAGCGCATGCTAACTCGCACTTCATAGATATTACTAATAATTTAAACGGACTTCCAGTTTACTATTATGCAAATGTAAGTAGATTAATATTAACTGATTCTATAAATCCTGGTCAATTAATTCTTGCTAATTGTAATGATTCATTTATATCTGACTTTCAGTTTTCTTATACAAACGAAGGCATGCAATTATATTACTGTTTTAATAATTCAATATCAAACATTTCATCCTCTAATGGAGTTGGTGGAGTAATTGCAAGGAAATCTGGAAATAATATTTATTCAGATAATACCTTTAATGATAATAGTATTTATGGAATATGTCTATTTAGTTGTAATGATTCGACAATTATTAACACTAATACTAATAATAATGGAATATATGGGGGAATATATCTATGGAACACCAATAATTCCAAAATTATTGGAAATATTTTAAATGATAGCTCTCAAGGAATTTATTCAGGAATGTGCTATGACAATACCATTTCGAGAAATATAATTAGTAATAACGATGTTGGAATAGAATTTTTTGTATTTTGTGAGGAAAACCTAATTTATAACAATAGTTTTATAGGAAATGATATTCAGACAACTGGTACAATTTCCTTTAATTATTGGAACAATTCGATAATAGGAAATTATTGGGATGATTATCCGGGTGTAGATGCAGATTTTAATGGCGTTGGTGACATCATTTATAATATTAGTCAATCTCCCTTGTCGCAAGATTTCATACCAATATGGGATTCTACAATTGAGATCATTTCTCCAAGTCAAGGGGAGAATTTCACGAGTAATATCGCTCCAACATTTAATATTGTATTTTATGACCTTCATATAAATTATACATGGTATTCAATCAATGGGGGAGAGAATATTACTTTTAGTTCAAATGGTCAATTTGATCCAGTGATTTGGGGAGGAATATGGGATAACTTGAATTATACAGATACGATTACTATTAGATTTTATTTCAACAATACAGAAGGATATATCGTGTATAAAGAAGTATCAGGTACTAAAGCTGAGAGTTCTGATGATAATGGTGGTTCAAATATACCAGAGGAACCCCGTATTCCAAGCTTTAATTTATTAATTTTTTCAAGCAGTATAATTACTATCATATTCATAACAATATGGAGCAAAAGAAAGCAATTGAAATGTTAAAAAAAATAATATTTTTATTCTCGTAATGTAATTGTCTAATGCTAGATTCAAATCTTTGAGTGGTTTCAAGATTTTCTATTTCTACTGCAATAATCGGGAGCATCATAGTAATGATCTTGGTTAATAGTTAAAAATTTTTTTGTAGATTGATTATGTTCTCTCAATAGAAATATTCATAAATGCATGAAACATAAGATATTAAAAACAACATTTTTAATTTTATACAGAAATTTGGAGATAATTATGGCTTACGAAGTAAAGGATGATAGAATAGCATTTTACAAACAGTATGTGTCAATGATAATCATTGCAATTTGTATTATCGTAATGATATTACAATATTTAGATTTTTTCTTTGGCAGTGGCACAATGCTAATAAGTTATGCTTTTGTTCCAAGTGAATTTCTTCGAGGTGAAAAACTCTGGACAATTATCACTTCCATGTTCATGCACGGTGATTTTGTTCATATTTTAATGAACATGTGGTTCTTTTATGTTGTTGCAGATAACTGTGAAAAGAAATTTGGTCATTTATTGTTTCTCATGACATATTTTGCTTCTGGTTTGTTTGCGACTTTTCTTCACGCTATTACCACGGTGCTTGCAAGCATGTTTGCCCCAGCTTTGGGAGGTATTTTATTAGATATTCCAAGTCTTGGAGCATCAGGAGCTATTTTTGGAATCATTGCAGCATATGGAATATTATTTCCAGACACGGAACTTGCTTTATTAGCCAATCCACTTGGAGGCACTGGAAAAATATCTAAAACAGTAAAGGCATCTTATTTTGTTGCCATTTACTTAATAACAGAGGTAACATATGGCATTTATGCAATTATTGATCCTATAGGATTGGGTTCTTCTACAGCACACTGGGCGCACGTGGGAGGTGCTTTAATAGGCGCAATCGTAGCTTTCATTTATAAAGCTTATGACGAAAACAAGAAGAAAAAATAAACTCATACATTTATTTTTTTATTTTTATATTATTTTTATTTCCATTTTTTATATTAATTGATATTTTAAGTTTTAATAAAGGAATCCAGTAAGAATCTATTAGATATCTAAAAACTAATCAAGATTTTAACCATAAATAGAAAAAACATATATAATTTCTATAATAATTCACTCTATTTTAGGTATAACTAATACTTAAATACTATCATGTGTTATCGATATTTAATAAAAAAGAACTTTACTTACCAGGTGAACAATTTTTAAAATATTAATTTATGGAGCTGGAGTTATTGGGAGCATTTTTGCTTATAAACTCAAAACTGGTGGTAATGATGTGACGATTTTAGCACGGGGAAAACGATTAGAACAACTAAGGATTCATGGTCTTGTTTTGAGGGATGATATTATTCATGAGGAATTCTACTGTGATATCGAGGTCACAGACAGATTAAATCCTGAAGATGAATACGATTTAATTTTAGTCATAATGCAACGTCAGCAGGTCAGTTCAATATTACCTACTATATCAGAGAATAGAAAAAGTCCAACTGTAATTTTTTTGGGTAATAATGTCAACGGCGCAGAAGAGTATCTCCAACATATAGATAGAGATAGAATTCTCCTTGGCTTCGGAGGCCCAGGAGGATATCGAGAAAAAAACATAGTAATTATTGCATATATCGATAAAGCCATCATGTATTTTGGGGAACTGGACGGAAGTACCAGTAAAAGAGTTGAAGAAATAACTGAGGTGTTTGAGAATTCAGGAATTAAAATTGAAGTTCACAAAGACATAGATGCTTGGCTTAAAACACACATGGCACTTATAAGCGCGTTAGCAATGGCAAGTTACGCGGCTAAAAAAAGAGGACACCAGTATGGAGAAGACGATGAACTTATAAAAATGTCAGTCATGGCTATGTTAGAAAATTTTCGTGCCTTAAAAGAGTTAGGAATTCCAATCATTCCAAAAAAGTTTAAATTCCTAAGATATATGCCAAAATCCTCATTGGTTAAAAAAATACGGGAACTTGTTAATTCTGATTTTGGAAGAATAGCATTATCAGGGCACGCTAACGCTGCTAAAGATGAAATGACAAGATTAACTGATGATTTTAGAAATCTTGTAATGAATGTCAAAACTGATTTAAGTACAAATGATAAGCTTTATGATTTGAGTTTTGCATAAATTTTAATAGTCTTTTTTATGATTTTGATTATTCAGAACCAAATTCTGCTTGATACTTACTCAGCACTATAGTTGCGATAAGAATCAAAAGCACCGCAAAAAAGAACAATAGGATATTACTCATTGTTTGACCAAAAACAACAAAACCAGCAATAACGGGCACGATTAAAGATATACTATTTTGAATTGGCCATAAAATTACTGCTTTTCCTTTTTGCATTCCATTATTTTGAAAAATCATACTTGTTAAGAAGAAAAAACCCAAACCATATAGACCTAAAAATACCCACAAATGAAAGTATTCGAACCAAAATATCCCAAAAAGAATTTCTGCCCAACCGAAAAAAGAAATTAAATTAATTTGCGCATCTGAATATGCTTGAGCTAAAATATTAGTAAATACTGCAGCTAGACTTCCTAAAATTCCTGCCACGAAGATTTTAAACATGCTTGACCATTCTGCATTCTGCTGTTTATTTCCAATAATGATGCAAGCGAAAATTACAGCAATTAAAATAATCAAGAATATGAGAAAGGGTATTAAAAACCTATATAAGTCGATTTGAACATCTGATATCCCGGAAAAGGCAATTAATACTGGTGCTATTATCATCATTCCTATTGCAATTATTTCATAATAAGATACTTTTTCATCGAGCATTATATTAGCAAATATTACCAAAACTATTAATCCTACACCCATTACAGGTTGAACCACGAGAACGCCAACCATTCCTTGAGCAATAACATATGGTATCCATCCAACAATACCCAATGCAAAACCTATAGCCCAATATTTATTTTTAAAATATTTTACAAAAGTAGCACCAAGACCACTCACCCCTTCTTCAAGTGTAAACTCTGGTAACCCTTCTTTCAATCCTTTTTTCTGCAATACAATACCGAAATTGAAACAAAAAGTCGTGATTAATGCTAATATTATGCCCGTTATGACAATTGGGATGGCAACCATTATTAAACCTTACATTCTTTTAAGATTTTTAATTTATAATTTATATTTATCTTAAGATAATTAAGAATAACTAAAAAGTATTTGATTTACATGAAAATAAAATTAACTTGGTTAGGAACGGCGGCTCACATCCTAAATCTTGATGGAACAAGGTTGCTTTTTGATCCCTTCTTTGAACGAAATGAAAGGTCGACTCCCGTTTTAAAAACAAAAAGAGAAGATGTTAAAGATATAGACGCGATATTCATCTCACATGGTCATTTTGATCATTGTACTGATGCCGGATGGTATGCCGAAACCTTAAACATTCCAGTCTATTGTTCTGAAACTGCAAAAGATAACATGATTAGATGGGCTAAGGGAGAAATCATAGAAGAAAAATCATATATGATTTCTGAAAAAGGAGTGAATAATATTAAACCAATTGAAGATTTTGAAAGAATAAAAATTAATGACGATGTTGAAATCGAAGCGATAAAGTCTAAACATGTGAGATTTGACGCTGAAACGATCTGGGCGAGATTAAAATCTAAGGAATTCAGGAAGGAAGCTAAAGCAATGCTTATCTACGGTAAAGGATTTCCCATGGGTAAAGTCTTCGGGTATTGCGTTTATTTTAATGACAAGAAAATAGTTATCTTTGGCAGTTTATATCATAAATATACTGATGTTCTTGAGAAATATGGAGATTGCGACGTTTTCATTCCACCTCTTGCAGGTAATAGTAAAAAGCATTTAGCAAAGAAAGGAGGAAAAATGGTTGAGATCTTGAATCCAAAAATCGTTGTACCTCTTCACTGGGATAACTTTTTTCCACCTATTAGTAGGACGGAAGACCTAAAACCATTCTTTAAGTACATGGAGAAAAAGCACCCAAATACAAAAATTATCATGCCGACTATAGACGAGGCAATAGAATTAGATTTATCTTAGATAAATAACATACAAAATTGTCTATATATTTCTTTTAATGTTTTTATAGTATTAACTCTA